>Ga0302321_100000905_pt1 | contig 25512 bp, 18 predicted proteins | sample Fen_T0_1_FD_202505 | JGI IMG/M metagenome (GOLD analysis project Ga0302321, IMG submission 202505) | Peat permafrost microbial communities from Stordalen Mire near Abisko, Sweden - Fen_T0_1 | ecosystem: Environmental > Terrestrial > Soil > Wetlands > Permafrost | place: Sweden: Abisko...
CTCGGCACCGACCACCGGATCGACCGCCGGCCCGGCGTCCGCCGCGAGCCCGACCACGGGTGACGCAGCGACGTCCCGGCGGGCCGCGCGCAACGGGGAGCCCGCGACGCGGGCCTCCTCCCGGGCAGCCTCGCGCCCGGCGTCCCGGACGACGACGTCCCGGGGCGCCGCCTCCCGCACCGGTTCCCGCCCGCACGGCGGGCGCGGCGGCAGCGGGAGCACCGGCCGGTCCCCCATGATCGGCCTACGGCAGAAGATGATCGGGGTCGGCGCGGTCGCCACCATCGCCTTCGGCGGTGCGATCGTCGTGGCGAGCAACAGCAACGCCGAGACGCCGATGACGCGCGTCAGCTTCTCCCCTCCCGGCACGTGGGCCTGGTACAACGACACCAGCCTCGGCAAGACCGACGAGCTGGACCAGTACGCGCAGGCCACCGTCAGCGGCCTCGTCGACGCCGACCACAACGCCGGGTTCTTCCTGCGCTACGCCAACAAGCGCGACCGGGTGCGGGTCGCCGTGTCCGGCACCGTGTGGCGGATCGAGCCCGCGGGCGGCACCGCGATCACCGGCGACTTCCAGCACTCCCCGAGCGGCACGTTCCGCGCCGAGGTCGAGGGCCAGACGGTCCGGATCCTCTGGAACGGCAACCTCGTCTCGCAGACCGCCCTGCCGCGCAGCTACAGCGGGCACGCCGTCGTCGCGACGGTCTGGCAGTCCAGCCCGACCGTGCGCATGACCAACCTGGAGGCGGCCTCGCTGACCACCAGGACCGGGACGACGCCTGCCCCGCACTCGACCGACCCGTCGACGACGTCGGGCACCGGCTCGTCGACCGGCACGACGCCGACGCCGACCAGCTCCTCCGCGAGCCCGTCGCCGTCCACCTCGGCGTCGCCGAGCCCGAGCGGCAGCGGCAGCCCGAGCGCCAGCGTGACGCCCGAGGCCAGCACGACGTCCCGCAAGCCGGCCGGGAAGACCGGCTGGTTCTCCGGGGCCAGCGGCGACCACATGGCCGACGGCAGCTTCGACCGCTGGCGCGGGACCTCCGCCGGCATCGCCGGTACCTGGGACGACGCCACGCCCGAGGGGCAGCTGGAGCTCTACTCGATCTGCGGGGGCCAGTACAGCTCCGGCCGCTGGAACCGCAAGCTCGACATGGCGATCGGCGCCATCTTCAAGAAGCAGGGCGAGTCGTGGGACGCCGCCGCCAACGGCGCCTACAACGACCGCTGGCGGAAGGCCCTCAGCCGGGCCAAGGAGTGCTGGGGCAACCGTGACCCGGGCGACCTGTACATCCGGTTCGCGCACGAGCTGAACCTCAAGGACAGCGACTGGGGCGTGTCCTCCGGCCAGGAGGAGACCTTCCAGCGGGCGCTGGTCCAGTTCTCCAACATCCGGTACCAGGTCTTCCCCGGCGTCAACCTCGTGCTCAGCGTCAACGACGGCAGCTCCGGCGGGATGGCCGACGTCCGCAAGCTGAACCCCGGTCGGGACAGCCAGGGCCGGCGCGTGGTCGACGTCTACGGTGCAGACTCCTACAACGCCTGGCCGCACTGCACCTCGGTGTCGGCCTGCATGGAGAAGTTCAACGCCACCCAGGACGACGGCGCCCCGCTGGGCATCGAGAAGCACCGCCAGCTCGCCGAGAGGTGGGGCGTGCCGTTCTCGGTCAACGAGTGGAGCAACAACGGCGACCCGGGCAACTCGGACGGCGGCGGCGAGGCCCCGGCGTACATGAAGGCCTTCCACGACTGGGCCCAGTCGCACTCCGGCGACATGAACAACCCCAAGCCGGGCCAGATGCTCTACGACTGCCTGTTCAACCTGTGGAAGCAGTACATGCTGTGGCCGGACACGATGATGGGCGACACCGCCTCCACGTACCGGCAGCTCGACTGGGGCCGGGCCTGATCCCGCCCCGCTGAACGCGGCCCTTCCCTGGAACGGGCCGGTGGCGCCGACCCTCCGCGGTCGCCACCGGCCCGTTCCGCTGCGTCGGGGCCCTCACCCACGAACCCTGCTCGGGGCTCAGGGTTCGTCGGCGAGGGCCTCGACGGCGAGGACGACGCAGGCCCCGGTCCAGGCGAGCGGCGCGACCGCGGCAGGGGCGCCGTCCGCCGGCACCTTCTCGGGCAGCGAGCCGGCGGCGGTCCGGTGGGCGAGGAGGAAGTCCAGCCACTGCCGGGCCTCGTCGTCCCGCCCGGCCGCTGCGGCCGCCAGGGCGAACAGGGCGGTCTCCGGCGTCCAGGAGATCCCGTCGTCCCGCCAGCCCGCACCGGGCGCGAGGCCACCGGCCGGACGACGCATCGCCGGGATCGCGGCCTGGCGCGCCGCCTCGACGCTCGGGTCGGCGACGTCGGCGAACGGCGGCAGCAGGAAGGTCACCGCGGCGTCGGTGTCGACCCCGCCGCGCCCGAGGTGCCGGGGGTACTCGGGGCCGAAGCCGTCGGTGACGGCCGCCGCGACCGCCTCCCCGCGGGCCCGCGCCTCGCCGGCCCGGGCGCCGTCGCCCAGCTCGGTCCAGATCCGGACGGCGCTGCGCAGACCGGCGAGCAGCGGGGCGACCACGCCGAGCGTCACCGTGTGCTCGCGGATCTCCCAGTAGTCCAGGGCGGGCCCGGGCAGCGACGTCGGCGTGCCGGTGAGCCGGAGCGCGGCCGTCGACGCCCGCATCACCAGCGGGCGCAGCCGCGTCAGGACGTCGTGCCGCTGCGCCGGGTCGGCAGCCCGCGACACCTGCCAGGTGGCCCAGAGCACCCAGCCCACGCCGTCCGGCTCGGCTCCGCGACCGTCGCGCACGGGCGAGCCGTCGGGCCGGTACCGCGCCGCGAAGACGCCGTCGGCCGGCTGCACGGACTGCAGGAACGTCAGGATCCGCATCGCGTCGTCCACGTGCCCGGCCCGGGCCAGGGCGACGGCCACGAACGAGGCGTCCCGGGGCCAGACGTACTGCCAGCCGCGGTACCAGCCGGCGACCGAGGCGCCGTTCGGGAGGGTGAGCGTGCGCAGGTCGAGCAGTGCGGCGTCGACCATCGGGGCGTACCGGGTGCCCGCGCCGGGCCGGGTGCCGGCATCGAGCCAGCGCCGCTGGTCGGCGGCGAGGGCCTCGGCGGCTGGGAGCTGCGCCGGATCCGCGGGTACGAGCACCCGGGACCCGGGCAGCAGGGCGGGACCGCCGCTCGGGGGCACGAGGACCGGCCGACCCGTCGCGTCCAGCGCCACCGTGGCGGAGAAGAGCGGGACGGGCGACGGCTGCCGGCGGTGCCAGACGGCGACGCCGCCCGCCGTCAGCACCACCACCAGCAGCGGCGCCAGCACCCGTCCCCGCCGTCGCACGACGTCCGACCGCCCTTCGCAGCGGGCCCGTCCTGGCGCGGGCCCCCGACCTGCCTCCATGGTGCCCGACCGGGTGCCGAGCCCGGTCACCGGGCACTCGGGATGCGAGGGCGCCGAAACGGTCGGATCATGGATGCATCGGACGCGCGGCCGCGCCGGTGACGTGCGTCTCCCGGCGCGGCCGTGACCAACCAGCCCGCGGACCTGCCCGGGGACGGGCCGGCGCTCGCGCCGCCGCCGCGCGACCCGCCCGCGCGCGACCTACCCTGACGGGTATGACGTCGATGACCACGCGCCGCCCGGTGGTGCGCCGCGTCGGCGGCGTCGCCAGCCGTCGTCCCGACACGCTCGCCGTCGAGGAACCGCTCGAGATCCACGTCGGCGGCAGCCCCTTCACCGTCACCATGCGGACACCGGGCCACGACGTCGAGCTGGCGCTGGGCTTCCTGGTGAGCGAGGGCGTCGTCCGGTCGGGCGCGGACGTCGTCTCGGCACGGCACTGCCCGGACGCCGCCCTGGACGCCGACGGGCGACCGACCCACAACGTGGTCGAGGTCCGGCTGGCGCCGGGGGTCGCGCCGCCGGCGCGCGCGCTCGCCCGCGCGGTGAGCAGCGCCTGCGGGGTGTGCGGCACCGAGTCGGTGGACGCCGTCCGGGCACGCTGCACCGGCGACCTCACGACCGACCCGACCCGCGTCGACGCGACCGTGCTCGGCACCCTGCCCGACCGGCTGCGTGCCGCCCAGCGCGTCTTCGACCGCACCGGTGGGCTGCACGCGGCGGGCCTGTTCACCGCGACCGGCGAGCTGCGGTGCGTCCGCGAGGACGTCGGCCGGCACAACGCCGTGGACAAGGTCGTCGGCTGGGCGCTGGAACGCGGCGAGCTGCCGCTGACCGGCCACGTGCTGCAGGTCAGCGGCCGGGCGTCGTTCGAGCTCGTGCAGAAGGCGTGGCTGGCCGGCGTCCCGGTGCTGGCCGCGGTGTCGGCGCCGTCCTCGCTCGCCGTCGATCTGGCGGTCGAGGCCGGCATGACGCTCGTCGGGTTCTCCCGCGGCGGCAGCTTCAACGTGTACGCGGGCGACGACCGGCTCTTCTGAGGCCGACGGACGACAAGGAGGCGCGCCCCTCGTCGAGGAGCGCGCCCGGCCTTGCGGGTGGTGCTGGGTCTGCGTGGGGTCAGATCACCGGGTCGGTGTTGCCGGCCGCGGCGGCGGTGCCGGACGTCGGGATCTGCGGGCTGGGCTCCACGGTCTCCCGGTAGCCGCCCGACTCGACGCCCTGCTCCTCGATGAACGTCTTGAACCGCTCCATGTCGCCCTTGGCACGGTGCTTGACGACGCCGAGCTTGTCGCCCAGCTTCTCGACGAGGCCCTCGGGAGCCGTGTCGAGCTGCAGGGTGACGCGGGTCGACGTCTCGTTCAGGCGGTGGAACGTCACGACACCGGCGTGGCTGGTGCCGTCGACGCTGTGCCAGGCGACCCGCTCGTCGGGCCGCTGCTCGGTGATCTCGGCGTCGAACTCACGCTCCACACCACCGATCTTGATCTTCCAGTGCGTCAGGGTGTCGGAGACCTGACGGATCTCCTGCACCCCCTCCATGAAGCGGGGGAACTCCTCGAACTGGGTCCACTGGTTGTATGCCGTCCGGACGGGCACGGCGACGTCAACGGTCTCGATCACATCGGACATAGCCCTACCGTGCCCAACCCCCGCCCGGATCATGCGGAGTCTCCCGGCGGGGGCCCGGCGGGCTGACCGGCGTACGGTCACCGCTCAACGGTCGAGGACCACCGTCTCGTCGGCGAGCGAGACCTTGACCGCCTGGCGCCGGGTGGGGGTGCCGAGAGCGTAGAACAGGACGCCGAGGCCGATGAAGACCGCCAGCGGGACGAGCTGCGACACCTCGTACTGCAGCCGCTGACCCTCGAATCCCTCGGGCAGGGACGCGTCCCAGTCAGCCGGGTCGGTCGAGGACGCGAAGCCGGGCCACAGCAGCGAGACGGTCGCCAGGGCGGCCCACAGCCAGGTCAGCACGCTGATGCCGAGCGCGACGCCGTCCCCGCCCGGCACCTTGAACGGCCGCGGCACGTGCGGGTGCTTGCGGCGCAGCAGGTACAGCGCGGGGAAGATGGACAGGTACGAGATGGTCGTCGTCGAGATCGCCAGCCCGAGGGCCGCGGTGAAGTACTTGCTCGCGTCGCCGCTGGTCAGCTCGAACGCTCCGACGAACATCAGCGAGGCGAAGAGCCCCGACAGCAGGTTGACGGCGATCGGGGTGCCCCAACGCGCGGAGAAGACGCCGAGCAGCCGCGGTCCGGCACCGTCGTAGGCGGCGACGGCCTGCGACCGGTCCGCGCCCATGATCCAGGTGGTACCGCTGGAGAGCAGCGCCCAGATGAACCCGGCCGCGGCGATCGAGCCCAGCACCTGGCCGGCACCGGTGAGGGTCGCCGTGACGGTACCGTCACCGGCCGTCGCGACCGAGCCGCCGTACACGGTGAAGACGGTCTTCATCGCGTCGACGAAGCCGCCCAGGCTGCTGATCTGGCTCGTCGGCAGGACGACGAGGATGGCCAGGATCGGCGCACCGTAGGCGATGATCGACACCAGCGTTGCCCTCCGGATGGTGATGGGGACATCGCGCTGCGCGTCCTTCATCTCGTCGCCCGCGGCGTTCGGAAGCTCGAAACCGACGAAGTTGAAGAAGAGCACCGGCACCGCCGCGATGAACACCGCCCAGGTGGGCTTGAAGTCGCCGGCGGCGAACCCGTGCACGCCGTGCCGGGCCGCGTACAGCACGACCGTCAGCGTGAACGTGGACAGCAGCAGGATCCGGCCCCAGGCCCCGATCGTCGGGATCCACTTCCCGACGCCGAAGGACAGGATGGCCGCCCAGGTCGCGAACCAGATGAAGGCCATCGCGAAGACGTAGCTGCCCAGATGGCCCGGGTCGACGAAGAATTCCGAGAAGACCTTCAGCGCGGTGATGGTCAGCGCACCGCCGAGCCAGATCGGGTTGGACAGCCAGTACAGGACCGAGTTCACGCCGGCGACGAACCGGCCGAGGCTGAGCTTCGTCCAGACGTAGCTGCCGCCCTCCTCCCGGAAGGCCGAGCCGAGCTCCGCCGTCAGCAGGGCGTACGGAACGAAGAAGAAGACGGCGAGGAAGAGCAGCCAGACGAACGCCTGCGCCTGGTAGCTGGCGACGGCGCCCAGCGTGTCCAGGCCCACGATCGTGCAGATGAGGAAGAAAAAGATGTCGAACCGGCCGAAGTGACGGCGCAGCTTCGCCTTCTCCTCGAGAGCCGCGGCGGTGGTCGTCTCGATCACGTCTGGGGGAAAGGCGGCTGCCGTCATCCGGGGCTCCTCGAGGGTCGATCCTCGGATGGTGGGGTACACACGTTCTGTGGTCAACCGTCATCGCCAAGCCGACCTGCAGGTTTAACACCGGACCGAGAACGCGACCGCCGTCTAGGCTCACCGCGTGCCTGCCGAGACCCCATCCGCCGCCGTCCGCGACGCCACGCCGATCGACCGGCTCGCCGAGCAGTACCTGGACGGCTCCGCTGCGCTCGACCCCGTGTGGGCCACCTTCGCCGGCCTGCGCGGCCACGACGACCGGCTGACCGACCACTCCCCCGCCGGGCACGCCGAGCGCGCCGCACTGGCCCGGGCGACGCTGCGCCGGCTGGCGGACCTGGCCCCGGCGGACGACGTCGACCGGGTGACGGCGGCGGCGCTCGCCGAACGGCTGCAGCACCACCTCGACCTGGACGACGCCGGCCTGCACCTGGCGTCGCTCAACAACATCGAGTCGCCGGTGCAGTCCCTGCGCGAGGTCTTCGACGTGGCGCCGACCGCGACGGTCGACGACTGGACGGCGATCGCCGACCGGCTCCACGCGCTCCCGGCGGCCCTCACCGGTTACCGCGAGAGCCTGGTGGCGGCGGCGGACGGCGGGTGGGTGCCGGCCGCCCGCCAGGTGCTCGCCGCCGCCGGGCAGGCCGCGGAGTTCGCCGCGCCCGACGGCTTCTTCGCCGCGTTCGTCACCGGCCCGGCCGACGCCGCGCCCGACTCCTTGCCCGGGGCGCTGCCCACCGCCGTCGCGCAGGCCCTCGCCGTCGGGGCGCGCGAGGCCGCGGCGGCCTACGGCGACCTGGACACCTGGCTGCGCGCACGGCTGCTGCCGGGAGCGCGGGCGGACGACGCCGTCGGGCGCGACGTCCATGCGCTGACCGCGCGGGGCTTCCTCGGCACCCGGGTCGACCCAGAGGAGACCTACGCCTGGGGCCTCGACGAGCTGGCGGGCATCGAGGCGCGGATGGAGCAGGTGGCCGCGCGCGTCGTCCCGGCGCAGGCCTCGGCCGGGGTGGCGGGCCGGGCGCTCGTCGACGCCGCCGCCGAGGCCCTGGACGCCGACCCGGCCCGCGCGCTCGCCGGCACCGGCGCGCTGATGGCCTGGATGCAGCGGCTGTCCGACGAGGCGATCGAGGCACTGGGCGGGACGCACTTCGACATCGCCGGACCACTGCGGCAGCTGGAGTGCCGGATCGCGCCGTCCAACGCGGGCGGGATCTACTACACCGGCCCCTCCGAGGACTTCTCCCGGCCCGGCCGGATGTGGTGGTCGGTCCCGGCGGACGTCACCGCCTTCTCCACCTGGCGCGAGACGACGACGGTCTACCACGAGGGCGTCCCCGGCCATCACCTGCAGGTCGGCCAGACGGTGGCCCTCGCCGGCCGGCTGAACCGGTGGCGGCGGATGGGGTGCTGGATCTCCGGGCACGGCGAGGGGTGGGCGCTGTACGCCGAGCGCTTGATGGAGGAGCTCGGCTACCTCGACGACCCCGGCGACCTGCTGGGCATGCTCGACGGCCAGGCGCTGCGCGCGGCCCGCGTCGTCGTCGACCTCGGCGTCCACCTGCGGCTGCCGGCGCCGCAGGAGGTGGGCGGCGGCACCTGGGACGCCGCGAAGGCGTGGGCGTACCTCTCGGCCCACACCCGGCTGCCCGAGGCGACCCGCCGCTTCGAGCTGGACCGGTACCTGGGCTGGCCCGGTCAGGCCATCAGCTACAAGGTCGGCGAGCGGGTCTGGCTCGACCTGCGCGCCCGCGCCGCCGCGCGCCCCGGCTTCGACCTGCGGGCCTTCCACGCCCGCGCGCTCGGCGTCGGCTCGGTCGGGCTCGACGTGCTGCGCGACGTCCTCGCGCCGGGCTGACCCGGGCCGAGCGGGGACGAGCCGGGCCGGGCCGGACGGGGCCGGGCGGCCGCGTCCGGCGGGCTACGCTCGCCGGGTGCAGCCACCGCCCCGCCTCGTCCTCGCGTCCGCCTCCCCGGCCCGCCGTGCCACGCTCGCGGCCGCCGGGGTGGAGGTCCTGGTGACGGTCTCGTCGGTCGACGAGGACGCCGTCGTCGCGCACTACGGCGTCACCGACCCGCAGGACGTCGCCCTCGTGCTGGCCAAGGCCAAGGCCGAGGACGTCGCCGCGCGGGTCGACGAGGCGCACCCGGACGGCGACGGCGAGCCGGCCCTCGTGCTCGGCTGCGACTCGGTGCTCGAGCTGGACGGCGAGGTGCACGGCAAGCCGGTGGACGCCGAGCAGGCCGTCGCCCGGTGGAAGCGGATGCGGGGCGGCACCGGCGTCCTGCACACCGGGCACTGGCTCATCGACGTCCGCGACCCGGCGGACGGCGGCACCGGCGGCACCCTGGGCGCCGTCGCGTCGACGACCGTGCACTTCGCCGACCTGGACGACGACGAGATCGCCGCCTACGTGGCCACCGGCGAGCCGCTCGCCGTCGCCGGCGCGTTCACCGTCGACGGGCTCGGTGGCGCGTTCGTCACCGGGATCGAGGGCGACCACCACAACGTCGTCGGGGTCAGCCTGCCGCTGCTGCGCGGGATGCTGCAGGAGGTCGGCGTGCCCTGGCACCGGCTCTGGCGGCGCTGAGGCGCTCCGCGCCTCCGATCGGCGCTGAGGCGCTCCGCGCCTCCCGTCGGCGCTGAGGCGCTCAGGCCTCCAGCAGCGACTGGCCGAGGTAGCCGCCCGGCGCGACGCCCGGCGGAACCACGTACAGGCCCGACGCGGTGTGGGTGACGTACTCGGCCATCGCGTCCTCGCGGGCCATCCGGGCCTGCATCGGCACGTACTGCTGCTGCGGGTCCCGGCAGAACGCGATGAAGAACAGCCCGGCGTCCAGGCGGCCCAGCCCGTCGCTGCCGTCGACGTAGGAGTACCCGCGCCGTAGCAGTCGGTGGCCCCCGTTCGCGTCGGGGTGGGCCAGCGCGACGTGCGCGTCGGGCGGGAGGGAGCCCACCGCGACCGGGTCGCGCTCGGTGACCGACCCGAGCGGCGCACCGGAGATCTTGTGCCGGCCGGTGACCTGCTCCTGCTCGGCGAGCGAGGTCCGGTCCCACGACTCGATGCGCATGGCGATGCGCCGGGCGACCAGGTAGCTGCCGCCGTGCGCCCAGGCGGGGGCGCCGTCCGCGGCGGCGTCGATCCAGACGTGCTGCCGCAGCCCGGCCTCGTCGTCCCCGGCGAGGTTACGGGTGCCGTCCTTGAAGCCGAACAGGTTGCGCGGGGTCTGCTCGGCGGGCGTCGTGGACGACGTCCGGCCGAACCCGAGCTGGCTCCACCGGACCGCGGTCGTGCCGAAGCCGAGGCGCGCCAGGTTGCGGACGGCGTGCACCGCCACCTGCGGGTCGTCGGCGCAGGCCTGGACGACGAGGTCACCGCCGCTGCGGGCCTCCTCGAGGGCGTCGCCGCGGAACCGCGGCAGCTCGGCGAGCCCGGCGGGGCGGGCCCGGCGCAGCCCGAACCGGTCGGCGCCGTCCGCCTCGAACAGGCCCGGGCCGAACCCGATCGTCACGGTCAGCCGGGACGGCGGCAGGTCGAGGGCCTCGCCGGTGTCCTCGGGCGGCAGTTCGGCGACCGCGGGCGCAGCACCGCCCGGCGTGATCTCGATGCCCCGCGTCATCCGCTCGATCGCGGCGCTCCAGCGGCGCAGCAGCGTCACCAGGTCGTCGCGGCGGGTGGTGCGCAGGTCGAAGGCGGCGATGTGCAGGCGGTCCTGGACGGCGGAGGCGATGCCGGCCTGGTGGGCGCCGTGGAAGGGCACGGCCTGGCCGACGGTGGCCGCGGCCTCGCCGTCCCCGGACCGGGCGGCGAGGAAGCCCGCCCCCGCCGCCGTCCCGGCGACCCCGGCGGCGGCCGCGCCGATCCCCAGCCAGCGCAGCGCGGCCCGTCGCGACGGGGGCGCGTCGCCGGTCGTCCCGGCCGGGGTCATGCCGCGACCGCGCCGGCGAGGCGGCTGATCGGTTCCGCGACGGCGTCGACGGACGCCGAGAGGGCCCGGCGCTGGTCGGGCGTCACCTGCGTGTACGGCACGAAGGCGTCGTCGGCCGGGCCGGTGCGGTGGCCGTCGAGCACCTTCTGCAGGGCGGTGAAGCGGGTGTCGAGCTCGGTGAGCAGGGCGGCGTCCTTGGTGCCGAGCACCGGCCGGAGCAGCTCGACGACCTGGCGGGCGCCGGCGACGTTCGCCTGGACGTCGACCAGGTCGGTGTGGCTGAACGCCTCCTCCTCACCGGTGATCTTGCTCTTGCTGACCTCGTCGAGCAGCTCGACGGCGCCGTTGGCCATGCCGGTACCGGTGATCTCCACCGTGCGCACCCGGGAGCGCAGGTCGACCAGGTCGGCGACGAGGCGGTCGGCGACCGGCGCCAGGCCCTGGGTCGAACCGGCCTGGAAGATCCCCTTCTCCAGGACGTGCCACCCCGTCCAGGTCCGGCCGCTCTCCAGGTCGGCCTCGCGCAGGTCGATCTTCGGGTCGAGGTCGCCGAAGGACTCCGCCACCGGCTCGACCCGCTCCCAGCCGACCCGGCTGGCGGGGTACGCCGTCCGGGCCCGGGCCAGGTCACCGGCGGTGACGGCCGCGGCCAGTTCCTTCGCGCCATCCAGGGAGCGCTGCGCCTGCTCCTCGACATAGCTGCGGTAGGCGGCGAGGGCGGCGTCCACGCGCGGGTCGCGCGAGGCCGAGGCGGACGCCGCGACGCCCGTCACGGTGAGTGGCGCCACGTGGCCCTTGCCGACCATGCCCGGCCGGCAGCGCAGCGTGTACGCGCCGGGGGCGAGCTCGACGGTGAGCTGGACGGTCAGGCCGGGGCCGACGTTCTCCCGCTCACCGACGGCGGAGCCGTCCGGCCGCAGGACGTAGATCTCGCTCTCCTGGCCGCCAGTGTTGTGGAAGGTCACGGTCCGCACCCCGGCGTCCACCGAACCCGTCGAGGACCGGCAGGCGTCGTCCGTGCCGGTGACGCGCAGCGCGTCGCTCCCGCCCGCCGTGCCGGCGCCGACGCAGCCGCTCAGGACGGCGGCCAGGCCCGCGACGGCCGCGCTGACGACGGCGAGGGTTCGGGTCTTCCGGCGTGCGGACACGATGCTCCTGCGGAGAGTTGGAAACGAAGTGAGGTAAGCCTTACCTAACTCGCCGGGCTCGGTCAAACCGGGCCGACCCGCCGGTGCTGACCGGCGTGTGACCGAGCGCTGGGTACGGTGACGAGGTGAGTAACAGCCCGACCACGCGCAGACACCTGCTGGTCGCCGGCGCCGCGGCCCTGGCCGGCGTCGCCGGGTGCTCGGCGGACCGCACGGGCACGTCGGGCCCGACGTCGACCGGTTCGTCCGGGTCGGCAGGTTCGACCGGGTCGGCCGGATCGGCCTCGGCGGCGGGCACCGGTACGGCGTCGGCGTCCACGTCCACAGCAACCTCGGCGTCGGCGGTGACCTCGGCCCCGGCCCCGGGCGTCGCCGTCCGGGGCGGACCCGACCTCACCCGGGGGACGTCGGGCCGGGCGGAGGTCGCGCTGACGTTCCACGGCGCCGGGGACGTGACGATCCTGCGGCGGATGCTCGCCGAGTTCGCCGACGCCGGCACCCGGGTGACCGTGCTCGGCATCGGCACCTGGTTGGAGAGCGAGCCGCAGGTGGCCCGGCTCGTGCTGGACGGCGGCCACGAGCTCGGCAACCACACCTGGAGCCACCGGACGATGCCGCGCCTCGACGCGGCCACCGTCACGACGGAGATCCAGCGTGCCGCGGCGGTGCTGCGGCGGCAGACCGGCAGCCCGGGCCGCTGGTTCCGACCGAGCGGGACGCCGCACAGCACGCCCGCCATCCGGGCCGCGGCGGTCGCCGCCGGGTACGGCGCCTGTCTCGGCTACGACGTCGACCCGCTGGACTACACCGACCCGGGGGCGGACGCGATCGTCCGGGCGTTCGCGCGCGGGGTGCGCCCCGGCTCGATCGTGAGCCTGCACCTGGGACACCCGGGCACCCTCGCCGCGATGCCCCGCCTGCTCGCCACGCTGGCCGACCGCCGGCTCGCAGGCGTGACCACGACCCGACTGCTGGAGCCCGCATGAACCGTCCGACGCGGCGACGTCGCCGCTCGACTGTCATCGTCCTGGTGCAGGCGGGTGCGGCCGTCGGTCTGCTGCTCGCCGGCTGCTCCGGGGGCGGCCCGGCGTCGACGTCCGCCACCGGCGCGGCGACGTCGGGGGCCTCCACCACGGCTCCGACGCCCACGACGCCGCAGGTCTCCCGGGTCGCGTCGTCGGGGTCGAGCGCGAGCCCGAGCCCGAGCCCGGGAGCGAGCCCGGGAGCCGACGTCTACGCCCAGGCGGGCGCCGGGATGCTGACCGGGGCGGCCCGCACCGCCCGGCCGATGGTCTACGTACCGAACACGATGGCGAACACCGTGGAGGAGATCGACCCGGCGACGTACCGGGTCGTGCGCCGGTTCCGGGTGGGGGCGGTGCCGCAGCACGTCGTCCCGTCGTGGGACCTGAAGACGCTGTGGGTCAACGTCAACAACGGCAACACGCTCGTCCCGATCGACCCGACGACGGGTGCACCCGGCCGCGCGGTGCCGGTCGAGGACCCGTACAACCTGTACTTCTCCCCTGACGGCGCGCACGCACTGGTCATGGCCGAGCGCGACCAGCGGATCGACGTCCGGGACGCGCACACGATGGCGCTGCAGCGCTCGCTGCCGGTGCCGTGCCGCGGGGTCAACCACGCCGACTACACCGCCGACCTGTCGACCCTCGTCGTCAGCTGCGAGTTCAGCGGGAAGCTGCTGGTGATCCCGGCCGACTTCTCCCGGGTCACGAAGGTCATCGACCTGAACGCCCAGCACGCGCCCGGCCGGACGGCGGCCTCGACGCACGGCGGCGTCGCGCACAGCGTGGACCGGGGCGTGAACTCGATGCCGCAGGACGTCCGGCTGACGCCCGACGGGCGCACGTTCCTGGCGGCGGACATGCTGGCCAACGGCGTCTGGGAGATCGACGCGTCGACCTTCGCCGTCCGGGGGTTCCTGCCGACCGGGGCCGGGGCACACGGCATCTACCCCAGCCGCGACGGGAGGTCGATCTACGTCACGAACCGGGACGCCGGGTCGATCTCGGTCCTGGACGGCGCAACCCTCACCCAGCGGACGCTGTGGCGGATCCCCGGCGGCGGCTCCCCCGACATGGGCGGCGTCTCGGCGGACGGCCGGACGCTGTGGCTCTCCGGGCGGAGCAATGCAGTGGTCTACGTGTTCGACACGACCACCGGCGCGGTGATCCGGCGGATCGCCACGGACGCCGGGCCGCACGGGCTCGCCGTCTGGCCGCAGCCGGGACGGTTCTCGCTGGGCCACACCGGCAACCTGCGCTGAGGCCGACGGGGGCTCGGGTACGTTCGGGGCCGCCCGGGTCCGCCCCGGGGCGCTCGGGTCCGCCCAACGGCGCTCAGGTCCGCCCGCCCGGGCGGTCGACGTCGTCCAGCTGGGCCGCGGTGAACCCGGCGCCGCAGCCCGCACCGCTGACCGGGCAGAACCAGATCCGGCTGCCGGCTCCCGGCGCGGCGCACGCGGCGTCGGCGGGCAGCGCCGGGCCCAGCGTGTTGTGGCCGGCGTCGGGGCTGTCCCGCGGGAAGCGCAGCCCCAGGTCGGAGCGCAGCCCCGGCCCGCACGGCACGCCGGCCCCGGGCAGCTGCCGCACGGCCAGGAGCAGGGCCGCGTACCCGGTGCGCCGCTCGCTCTCCTGCGCGGCTGCGGGGCCGCCGGGCGACGCCGGGCGTCCGGAGGCCGCAGCTGCGGACGCGGCGGCGTCCGCCGGGGTGGCGAGGGAGTAGAAGGACAGGTTGCGCCACGGACCGTTCGCCAGGGGCGGCGCGCCCGGTCCCGGGTAGTCGGGGTCCGCGACCATGCTCAGCCCGCCCGGACCGGCGATCACGGTGGGCGCGCAGGAGGCCTTCACCCGGGTGCGCACCAGCTCGGACATCGCCCCGGCGAGCTGCCGCAGCTGCGCGCCCCGCCCGGCGAACAGCCAGACCTGCCCGGTGCCGGTCGCGTCGCAGAGCCGGCCGGCGAGGTCTCGGGTCATGGCCTCGTCGGCCGTCTCGTCGAACCGCTCAGGGACCGTCGTCAGCCCCAGCCCGGGCGCCTGCTGGGCGAGCGCGGTCTTCAGCTCGTTGCTGAAGAAGGTGTCGTTCTCGTCGTAGAGCACGTGCACCGCCGCCGCACCGCGCGGCAGCGCGGACCGGGCCTGCAGGAGCATCGCCCGGGCCACCCGGTGGTCACCCGGCGCGACGCCCAGGAAGCGGTCGCCAGGGCCCAGCTGCAGCACCCCGCCGCTGCGCATCGTGCTGCCGTTGACGCTGGCTGCCACCACCCACAGCCGAGGGTCGGCCTCGGTCAGGACGTGCACGGACTCCAGGGTGCTCGCCCGGCTCTGCGACAGCCCGATGACGGCACGCAGGGCCGCGCCGTCCGAGGGCGATGCGTCGGCGACGGAGAAGGCGCGCCGCATCGCCTGCGCCACCGAGGGGCCGGAGACGAAGTTGTCTCCGGAGTTGGCGACGACCAGGCGCACCTGCGTGCCGCCGGCCCGGTTGAGCGCCTCCTGCGCGGCCGCCGCACCACCCAGCTGGTAGAGCGCGTTGATCGGGTTGTCCGGCAGGCTGCGGGACAGCGGTGCGAAGAAGGCGACGGTCCGCACCCGGTCGCCGCGGGCGGCGTCGACGGCGGCGTTCTGGGTGGCGATCCGGGCGAGCATGCCGGCCAGGACGCGGTCCGCCGCGGTCTCCGGACGGCCGAGCTGGCCGAAGCCCGCGACGCCGCGGTCCGGCACCACGAAGCCGACGCACTGGCCGTTGTCCAGCCAGACCTGCCGGGTCGAGGCGCCGCTGTCCAGGATCGCCGCGGAGCTGACGTCGCCCCGGCAGGGCAGCCGCGGCAGGGCCGCCGGGACGACGCCGGACGACGCCAGCACCAGGCCAAGCACCAGCGCCCCCGCGCCCAGCAGTGAGACCGGGCGGCGCCAGCCCGCCGGCCGGACGACGGCCGCCGTCCACCCGGTCGCCGTCGCCCCCGCCGCCGCCCCCGCTGCCGTCGTGCCCGCCGCGGCGCCCTGGTGGGGGTCGAACAGCGCGAACCGGGGCTCCCGCGGCCGGACCAGCGTGCCCACCGGCCGCAGCAGCAGGCGGGCGTGCAGGCCGTCGGCGCCGGCCGGGCGCTCGAGGTCGCGCAGCAGGGGCGTGACGGCGACGGGCAGCGGGAGGGTCGGGTCGAGGGTGCCGGCCGCGAGCCGGCGGCGCAGCACCCGCTCGAGCCGGTCGAGCCGGTCGGCGTAGCCGAGGCCGAGGCCGGGCCGCCACGGTGACCACGGCAGGCCCATGCCCGACCCTTGCTGCACCCCGCGCGCGACGCCGACGGACATCCCGACGGACGCCGAGATCCACACCGCCTGCTGCAGCGTCGGGACGCTCCCGCCGGACGAGAACCACCAGGTCAGGCCCGCGGAGGCGACGGCCAGCGCGGTGCCGACGGTGACCGCGACGGTGCGGCTGGAGGCTCGCTCGCGCTCCATCGCCTCGGCGGCGGACAGCGGTGTCGCCGGGCCGGTGCACCACCGCAGCCAGGCCAGCACCGCCAGCAGGACGGCGGTGTACGCGACGCCGGGCCACCACTCGGTGCCGTCGCCGACGCCGAGCGCGGGCAGCATCCAGGCGAGCAGCACCCCGGCGGCCAGCAGCAGGGCACGGGGACCGCCGATGCCGCGCGCCAGGTCCGGCAGGTCGCGCAGCCCGGGCCAGGCCGGCCGGATGGTCTGCGGGTGGCCGACGCGGTGGGGCTGCGGCGCGCGGGAGCTGCCGAGCTCGCCGCCGAAGCGGGCCAGGGCCAGCACCAGGGCCGTCACCAGCCCGGCGACCAGCACCACCAGGACGAGCGGGTTCGCGCTCGGCAGCCCGAAGATCCAGCCCCAGCCCCAGCCCGGCGGGGGCAGGTAGACCCAGCCGACGACGTCCTCGAACCGCAGCCCCCGGGCCGCGGCGAGGCCGTGCCCGGCCCGGTCGAAGCCGCCGAGCTCGCCGAGGACGGCCAGCGCCACCGACAGCGTGGCGCCGAGCCCGAACGCACCCAGCGCCCAGCGGGCCGCGGACCGGGCGCGCTCGCGCTTGACCTGCCGGTACGCCCGGGCCAGCGCGCGCTCGGCGGGCGGGGCGTCGTCGTCCGCGTCGGTGTGCCGGGCGGACGCCGTCTCGGCGAGCTGCGGGACCCGCCACCACGCGAAGCCGGCGCCGCTGAACAGGCCATGACCGGCGATCCAGCGCAGGGTGCTCTCGGCCTGCTGGGGCGCGGCGGGCCAGAGCAGGGGCAGCAGCGCGTCGGCCACCTCCTCCGGCGCCACGGACGACGCGACGAGCGGCACCCCCGCCCGCCGCAACTCGGACAGCAGGCTGAGCCGGCGCGGGCTCAGCGCGCCGGCGCGGGCGGCCGCCTCGACGCGCGGGTAGCCACGGCCGAGGAAGGCCCGGACGTCGTCCTCGGTCACCGGCTGGAGCTCGAGCGTCTCGCAGCCGCCCGGCGGGACGTCGTCGGGCCCGGCGGCGATGACGACGAGCTGGTTGCCGCTGCTGCGCAGGACCGGGCCGACGCGCTCCTCGCCGTCGTCCAGGAAGAGCATCAGCCGGTCCGTGGTCTCACCGAGCCAGGCCGAGCGCAGGGCCCGGTCGAGGCCGGGCTCACCGGCGAACAGCTCGGGGTACCGGTCGTTGAGCTGGTCGATCACCCAGTCGCGCAGCTCGACGCCGGCCCCGAGGTCCGCAGGGGCCGCGCCGTCAGGGGGACCCGGCGTCCACCCGGCCAGCGAGACCCAGACCGGCAACGGGAAGGCGTCGCCGGCCGCGACCCGCCGGCTGCGCTCCTGCTGCGCCGCGGTGAACAGGGCGAGCAACGCCGTCCCGGTGCCGCTGTTCGGGCGGCCGTGGATGACGAGGGTGCGGCCCGCGCGCTCGGCGGCCGCGACCAGGGCGCCGACGGCGTCCACCGACAGGTGCCGGGGCTGCGGCGGGCGCCGGAGCCGGATCCGGGCGGCCATCCCGCGCCCCTCCTTGGCGTCCGGCGACCACGGCCCGCGCAGGCCCTGCGGCCACGACGCGACCCGCGGAGGGACCGCGCCGGTGCCCTGGACGCCGTCCGGCGTCCGGTCGACGAAGCGGTTCGCCGCCGCGAGCGGCGCCCACGAGCGGGTCATGACGTCGTGGAGCTGGTGCAGCAGCGCGTCCGGGTCGGTGTGGTCCGCGGCCTGGCCGCTCCCCATCGACCCGGCGAACAGCAGGGTCACCATCTGGATGGCGAGCGCGGGGATCAGGGTCCGGGCGTCGACCACCCAGAGCCAGGCGGCCATGACGAGCAGGATGGCGATGGGCAGCACCGGACGGCCGGACCGCAGGGACAAACGACCTCCGCACGTCGGATCGGCCGGGGCGCACGACGACAAGATCGTAGCGATCCGTCCCGGTTCACCCCGCGGCGCCCCCGTCAGCCCTCCGGCCGGACCCCCCGTCAGACCGGTGGGACGCCGTGCCGGCGCTCGCTGAACCGCCGGTCGCGGCCGGACGCGTAGCCCAGTCGCAGCACGATCTCCCGGCGCAGCTCCGGCGGCTCCACCACCGCGTCGACGACGAGGTCGCTGGCGAGGCGCAGCAGGTCGACGTCCTCCTCGTACTCCAGGCGCCGGGCCGCCACGTACGCCGCCCGCTCGCCGTCCTCCGGGATCGCGGCGATCTTGTTGGCGTAGACGGCGTTGACGGCCGCCTCCGGTCCCATCACGGCGATCCGGGCCGAGGGCAGGGTGAGGGTCGCGTCCGGGCCGAAGCCGGGGCCCGCCATCGCGTAGAGCCCGGCGCCGTACGACTTGCGCAGCACCACGCAGATCTGGGGCACCGTCGCCTCGGAGACCGCGGTGATCATCTTGGCGCCGTGCCGGATGATCCCCTGCCGCTCCACCTCGCTCCCGATCATGAACCCGGGGACGTCGGACAGGTACAGCAGCGGCACGTTGAAGGCGTCGCACAGCCAGATGAAGCGCGCCGCCTTGTCGGCCGAGTCGGTGAAGAGGACGCCGCCGCGGACCGCGCTGTTGTTCGCCACGACGCCGACCGAGCGGCCGTCCAGCCGCCCGAACCCGACGACCAGCTCGGCCGCGAACAGCGGCTTGACCTCGAAGAACGACTCGGCGTCGACGAGGGCGTCGATGACGTCGTGGACGTCGAAGGGCACCGACTCGCGCTCGGGCACCAGCTCGCGGGTCATGGCCCGGACCGGTGCGGCCGCCGAGTACTCCGGCGGCCGGTCGCGCCAGCAGGTGGGCAGGTAGGAGAAGTAGAGCCGGGCCTGCTCGATCGCGTCGGCGTCGTCGGTGGCCAGGTTGTCGCCGCAGCCGGACACCGTGCAGTGCATCCGGGCGCCGCCCATCTCCTCCAGGCTGACCCGCTCGCCGACGACCATCTCGGCCATCCGCGGGCTGCCGAGGTACATGCTGGCGTTGCCCTCGACCATGATCACGATGTCGCAGAAGGCCGGGATGTACGCGCCCCCGGCCGCGGACGGCCCGAAGAGGCAGCAGATCTGCGGCACCTTGCCGGACAGCGCGACCTGGTTGTGGAAGATCCGCCCCGCGCCCCGCCGGCCGGGGAACAGGTCGACCTGGTCGGTGATCCGCGCGCCCGCCGAGTCGACGAGCCAGAAGACCGGCAGTTCCTCGCGCAGCGCCGTCTCGGTCGCCCGGACCATCTTCTCGACCGTCCGCGCGCCCCACGACCCCGCCTTCACGGTCGGGTCGTTGGCGATCACCACCGCCGGGCGGCCGTCGACCAGCCCGCGGCCGGTGACGACGCCGTCCGCGGGCAGCCCCGCCCCCGGGCCGAACCCCTGCGCCGCGCCGACCAGGGCGTTGGCGAGCTGGCCGTCCTCGACGAAGCTGCCGTCGTCCACCAGGAGGGCGATCCGCTCGCGGACCGGCAGCTTCCCCTGGCCGGCGAGCTTGGCGGCCCCGGGCCCGGACGGCGCGAGCGTCGCCGCGCGCGCGGCGGCGACCTCGGCGTAGTGATCGTGCGTCATGCGCCCACCCAACCCCATCGTCGTGCCGCGCGGCCCTGGAGCAACGGACTACAGCACCGGCAGCCCGAGCCCGCGCGAGATGACCAGGCGCTGGATTTCGCTCGTCCCCTCGCCGATCTCGAGGATCTTCGCATCCCGGTAGAAGCGCGCGACCGGCGAGTCCTCGACGAAGCCCGCGCCACCGAACACCTGGGTCGCGGCCCGGGTCGCGGTGACGGCGGCCTCGCTGGCGTACAGCTTCGCGATGGCGGCGGCCTGCTTGACCTCGGCCGACGTCCGGCGGCCGGCCCGCTCCTCGTCCTTCAGCCAGGCGGCCTTGTACGTGAGCAGCCGGGCGGCCTCCACCGAGACGGCGACGTCGGCCAGGCTGAACGCGATCCCCTGGTTGGCGCCGATCGGGCGGCCGAACGCCGTCCGGGTGGTCGCCTCTGCGCGCGCGGCGTCCAGGCAGGCGCGGGCGAGGCCGAGGGCCAGGGCGGAGATGGCGATGCGCCCGTCGTCCAGGATCGCCAGGAACTGCGCCAGCCCGCGGCCGCGCGCCCCCAGCAGGTTGGCGGCCGGCACCCGGCAGCCGGCCAGGTGCAGTCCGTGCGTGTCGGAGGCGTGCCAGCCGAGCTTGCGGTACGCGGGGTCTACGGTGAGGCCGGGCGTGCCCGCCGGGACGAGGATCGTGCTGATCTCGCCCGTGCCGTCCGGCCGGGTGCCGGTGCGGGCGGTGACCGTCACGACGCTGGTGATCGGCGTGCCGGAGTTGGTGATGAACGCCTTGGCGCCGTCGACGACCCAGCTGGCGCCCTCGTCGGTCCCGCCGTGGGTCCCGCCGCCGGGGCCGTCCTCGAGCACGGCCCGGGTGCGGGTCGACCCGGCGTCCGAGCCGCCCTCGGGCTCGGTGAGGCCGAACGCGGCGAGCGCGCGCCCGGCGACGAGGTCGGGCAGCCAGCGGTCCTTCTGCTCCGCGGTGCCGAAGGTGAGGATCGGGTTGATGCCGAGCCCGACGCCGGCCGACAGCGTGATGCCGACGGACTGGTCGACCCGGCCCAGCTCCTCGATGGCCACGCAGAGGCTGGTGAAGTCGCCGCCGTGGCCGCCGTACTCCTCCGGCGCGAGCAGGCCGAACAGGCCGAGGTCCCCCAGCTGGGGCACCAGCTCGACCGGGAACCTCGCCTGCGCGTCCCAGCGGGCGGCGTGCGGGGCCACCTGCGCCTCGGCGAAGTCGCGGACGACGCGCCGGAAGTCCTCGTGATCCTTCGACAGCTCGAACATCTGGCCCCCTTCTTGACGTTTACGTTAACGTAAAGCAGAAGAGCCACCGGAGCAAGGGGTGCGACGATGACTGCAGCGCGTGATGAAGGCGACAGTGCCCGGCCATGGACGATCGCCGAGGTGGCCGCCGAGCACGGCGTCACGCACCGGACGGTGCGCTTCTACGAGGACCAGGGCCTGCTGCGCCCCGAACGGCGCGGCACCCAGCGGCTCTACCACCCGCGCGACCGGGTCCGGCTGGCGCTCGTCCTGCGGGGCAAGCGCCTCGGGTTCGACCTGGCGGAGATCCGGCGCATCGTCGACATGTACGACAAGGAGCCCGGCGAGGCCGGCCAGCTGCGCTACCTGGTCGACCAGATCGCCGCCCGGCGCGCCGACCTGGAACAGCGCCGCCACGACATCGAGGTCACCCTCGCCGAGCTGGCCGACGTCGAGGCCCGCTGCCGCGCCACCCTGGCGACACTGCCCACTCCCGCCCCGGAGCGGGTTACACGTTGACCAACGCCGCCGTCCCGGTCCGGGGGGTTCTGTCAGGATCGCGGGCATGACGACGACCGCAGCGTGGGCGCCGGCCCGCGTCCTGGCCCGCCGGACGCTGATCAAGGTGCCCGAGGTGACGGCCTTCTTCTGGATCATCAAGCTGCTCAGCACGGCAGGCGGCGAGTCCGTCGCGGACTACCTCGCGATGGAGTCCCTCGGCATGAAGAAGGCGCTGGTGCTCACCGGCGGCCTGCTCGCGGTCGCCGTCGTCGCCCAGCTCGCCGTGAAGCGGTACGTCGTGCCGCTGTACTGGACGGTCGTCGTCCTCGTCGGCATCGCCGGGACGCTGATCACGGACTACCTCGTGCAGTCCGCCGGCGCCTCCGAGTGGGCGGCCACCGGAGGGTTCCTCGCCGCCCTGCTGGTCACCTTCGGGCTCTGGTACGCGAGCGAGCGCACCCTGTCGATCCACAGCATCAACACCACCCGGCGCGAGCTCTTCTACTGGGCCGCGGTCCTGCTGACGTTCGCGCTGGGGACGGCCGCCGGCGACCTGACGGCATTCACCCTCCGGTGGGGCTTCCTGCCGTCGATCGCGCTCTATGCCGCGGTGTTCGTGGCGGCGGGCGTGGCCCACCTGCGGTTCGGGGCGAACGCTGTCCTGTGCTTCTGGATCGCATACGTGATCACCCGGCCGCTCGGCGCCACCGTGGCCGACTACCTGGCCTTCGACAAGGACCTGGGCGCGCTGGCCCTCGGGCTGCTGCCGGTCGGGACGGCGCTGACGGCGGCCATCGTGGTTCTCGTCGGGTACCTCACCGTGACGCACCGGGACGCGCCCGCCGAGGTGTGACACCCGATGAAGTCCATGATCACACTGAAGTCCATGATCACGGCAGGGCAAGGGTCGGCCAGCAGGAGAGGGCGGTGACGGTGCCGGGCGCGACCTCGGTGAAGCCGCCGTCGGTGACCTCCACCCGGGCGGTGCGGCGGGCCCGGCGCCAGCCCGCCTCGTCGGGCAGGACGACGCGGACGGCGAAGCCGGCGGCGCGCCAGCGGGCGACCTCGTCGTCGGCGAGGTAGCGCCAGGCCAGGTGGGCGGCGTGCCCGCTCTGGGCGGCGGCCTTGCCGGTCGAGAGCCGGGCGAGCGGGGTGAGGGCGACAGTGAGGCCGTCCGCGACGGGTGCGGCCGGTTCGCCGACGTCCGGCAGTTCGGTGCCGCCCACCTGCAGCTTCGCCAGCAGCGGCGGCACCTCGTCGACCGGGCCCGGGACGACGGCGCGCACCTGCGCGCCACGGTGCTCGACGGTCACGCCGTCCAGGGCCGCCGTGGCCTCGAACCGCACGCCGCGGGCGCGCCGGACCACCTTGCGGACGGGCCCGGCGTCCCAGGTGGCCACCCGCTCGTGCCAGGGCCCGCCGGGCGCGCTCCGCTCGTCGTCCAGCAGCCGGACCGCAGCGATCGCGGCGGCCTCGCAGGCGGCGAGGTGGGTGGCACGCCCGGCGCGCTCGTCCCGCAGGACGAGTTGCAGGGCCCAGGGGGACGGCACGGCGACACTGTGCCGCCTCAGCGCCGCCGGGACCAGAGCTTGTCGCGGCGCGCCGCGTCGAGGCCCGCGACGAGTCCGCGGGTGTCCACACCCCGGCGGGGGGCGAGGACGGCGAGAAGGATCACGGCCAGGATCAGCAGAAGTGTCATGGCAGAAAGTCTGGGTCATCCAGGATCCCGCCACCAGTGGCAGATAAGTCAGGTTTCCTTGATTTACCGCCACGCCGGGGAGACACTGTCCGCATGACGGCGACCGTGCTCGGAACAGTCCTCGGAACCGCCTCCGGGACGGCCCAGGGGGCCGCTCCCGAGGCGGTCGGCGAGGCCGCGTGCGACCTGCCGTCGTCACTGCGCTCGATCGCCGTGCTGGTGCACTCCCCGGTCTCGATGTTCGAGTTCGGCGTCGCCTGCGAGGTCTTCGGCTCGGACCGGACGGCGGACGGTCTCCCTGGTTTCGACTTCGCCGTCTGCACCGAACACCCTGGCACCCTGCCGGCCTCGCACGCCGGCAACGTCCGGCTCGGCGTGGACCGGGGGCTCGACGCCCTCGTCGGCGCCGATCTGATCATCGTCGCGCCCCCGGGCGAGCACACCGTGCCGAGCCCGGCCGTCGTCCGGGCCCTGCACGATGCGGTCGACGCCGGCGCCCGGGTGATGTCGATGTGTTCCGGGTCGTTCATCCTGGCGCGCGCCGGCCTGCTCGACGGCCGCCGGGCGACCACGCACTGGTACCACGCCGACGACTTCCGGGCGCAGTTCCCGCAGATCGAACTGGTGCCCGACGTCCTCTACCTGGAGGACGGCCCGATCGCCACCAGCGCGGGCACGGCCGCCGGGATCGACCTCTGCCTGCACCTGGTCCGGCGCGCGCACGGGGCCACGGCGGCGTCCGGCATCGCCCGGCGCATGGTGGTGCCGCCGCACCGCGACGGCGGCCAGGCGCAGTTCGTCCGCACGCCCGTGGCGCCCTGCACCGGCGACACCCTCGCCGGCCTGCTGGAGTGGGCGCAGGCCCACCTCGACGAGGACCTCTCCGTCACCCGCCTCGCCCGCCAGGCCGCCACCAGCGAGCGCACCCTGGCCCGACGCTTCCGCGACGAGACCGGGACGACGCCCCACCACTGGGTGACCGCGCAGCGCGTCGCCCTGGCCGAGCAGCTGCTCGAGGGCGGCGTGGAGAGCATCGAGGACGTCGCCCGCCGCTGCGGCTTCGCCTCCGCCGACATGCTGCGCCACCACTTCACCCGGTTGCGGTCCACGACGCCGACGGCCTTCCGGCGGACCTTCGGCGGCGCCTGAAACCGAAGCCGCTCGCTCACGCGGCGTCGGTGTCGGGGTGGTCGGTGTCGGGGTGGTCGGTGAGTGAGTTGGTGGATCAGGGCGTCGAGGGCCCGTTGGTCGCGGGTGGTGTTGCGCAGCCACGGTCGGGCCGGGTCGACCCAGGCCGGGACCTGCACCCAGGGGACGCCGTCGCGTAGCGCCAGGCCGTAGACGCCGGCATGGTGAGCCGTGTGATGGTGCGGGCACAGCAATGCCATCGCGTCGATGTCGGTGAGCCCGCCGTGCTCCCATGGAATGACATGGTGCGCGTCACACCAACCCGGCGGAGCATGACAGTCGGAATGACACAGCCCCCGTCCCGGACCGCCAACGCCCGCCTTTGTGCACTGGACGCAAGTCTTCGTGACCGCCCGTGATGCAATACCGCCCCGTGGTCGTCGAGAAAGGATTCTGCGGAGCGGACTGTCACACGTGAACCGCGCCAGAATCGCCGGATCGATGGTGGCCCCGGTATACGTTCCTACACTCCCCGCGAGCGACATCCGCGCCAGCCCGGCGGCCGCGGCCCGCTTCCGACCCTCAGGGTCGGGGCCGTACGCGGCCAGCACCTCCCCGACCCGAGCCACGATCACGACCTCAGCACCGACACCGACCGGGGCCGTCGGCTCGGGAGCGGTGGTGGGGTCCGAGGGATCGGTGGGGTCGGCGGGTCGTCGCGCGGTCTCGCCGAGGATCAACTCCACCACCGCCTCCGCCCGCCGCTGCCCCACCGTGCGGGTGTCCCGCACCACCACGACCTGCCCGTCATCCCCCACCGCCGTCCCCGCCGGACGCGGCTTCGCCACCCGCTCGACCGCCGCCTTGATCAGAGCCCCGTTCACCGGATCCACCACCAGCCGCAGCATCGTCACGCCTGCGAAATCGCTGGAGATGGCGCAGGTGGAGCGTTCGTAGGCGTCGGCGTCGAACCGGTCGGCCCGCTCCGGGTCCAACCGGTGCCGCAACTCCCGGCACGCCCTCTCCACCGTCGTGGGCTGCTCCCGCCGGGCCCGCTCCAGCAACCACGCATCGATCGCCTCGACACCCGACCGCGTCGCCGACGCCCCATCGGCGCCCGGGACACCCTCAGGGTCGACGACGAGCTTGC
>Ga0302321_100000907_pt1 | contig 25499 bp, 21 predicted proteins | sample Fen_T0_1_FD_202505 | JGI IMG/M metagenome (GOLD analysis project Ga0302321, IMG submission 202505) | Peat permafrost microbial communities from Stordalen Mire near Abisko, Sweden - Fen_T0_1 | ecosystem: Environmental > Terrestrial > Soil > Wetlands > Permafrost | place: Sweden: Abisko...
CCCCTCCGCGCGTCGCGTCGCGCGGATCTCCTGGCCACCAGCCTATGCGACTTTGTTTAGGCCCTCTCCCGTAGATCCCCCACGAGGCAGCTCCGCGATGACCGCTGATCGAAACGCTGCTCGGCAGCTGCGAGGCCGTGCGACCGCGGGGGCGCTGCTCACGATGATCGTGAGCGCGCTCGAAGCAACCGTCATCGCGCCCGCGCTCCCACATATCGTGAGAGATATCGGCGGTGTTCTCGCTCCTCGTCGCCACGCTCGCCGCCGCGTCGGGTCCTGGGATCGGCGCGAGCCTCGCCATGCTCGGCGCCGGTCTTGGCATCGGTATCGCCGCGAGCAGCTCGATGGTGACGGCGCAGGCCTCGGTGTCCCCAAGGCAACGCGGGACCGTGACCAGCCTCGTCCATTCATCGCGCGCGCTGGGCGGGGCGCTGTTCGTGGCGCTGGTGTGGTTCGGTCTGGGCGGCCGCGTCGGCCGCACGTCGTCTTGACGCCCGCGCCCGCGCGTCCGTATCGTCGACCCCAGGCCATGCGACGGCGACGAGCCAGCACGACGACCGACCTGAACTTGCTGCTCACGCTCGACGCCCTCCTCGCAGAGGGGAGCGTCACCGCGGCCGCGGAGTCGCTGAGCAAGAGCCCGGCGGCGATCAGCCGCCAGCTGTCGCGGATCCGGCGGATGCTCGGCGACCCCATCCTCGTGCGAGCGGGACGAAACCTGGTCCCGACTCCGCGCGCGGAAGCGCTGCGGCCGCGGCTCGAACAGCTCCTCCGGGAAGCCCACGCCTTGGTGCAGGGTGTGGGGGAGATCGATCCCTCGACCCTCGAGCGCACGTTCACGATCCGCTCGAGCGATGGCTTCGTGAGCACGTACGGCGCACGCATCGCGGACGCGATCCGGGCCTCCGCGCCGCGCGCTCGGTTGCGCTTCGTGTCAGAAGGCGACGAGGATGTCGCGTCGCTCAGAGACGGTCGCGTCGACGTGGATGTCGGGGTGATCGACGATTCGGGGCCCGAGATTCGCGTGCAGACCTTGTTCAGAGACCGCTACGTCGGCGTGGTCCGATACGACCACCCGCTCCCCTCCCCGGTCTCGCTCGAGGGCTTCCTCGCGTACCCCCATGTCTCGGTCTCGCGCCGCGGGCGCTTCGAAGGCCCCGTCGACGCCGCCCTCGCACGCGACGGGCGCAGGAGGTCGATCTCGGTCGCTGTGGCGAATCACGCCGATGGCATCGCGATCGCCGCGCAGTCCGATCACATCGTGCTCGTGCCCGAACGCCTGACCTCATGGCACCGCCGAGCCCACCGGACCTTCGACGTGCCGTTGAAGCTGGGCCGGCCGGCCGTCGTGTGCGCGGCATGGCATCCAAGGTTCTCGGCCGATGGCGCCCACACGCTCCTGCGCGACCAGCTCCGCCTGGCCTGCGCGAGCTTGGCGAAGTGAGCGCGGAACATCGCCGGCATCCACTCACGTTTCCGAAGTCGCAGTGGAGTCGCCGCGGATGAAGCAACGCATAAACCCATTGATTTCCAAGAGAAAACAGCCCAAGCAGGCACGCTCCACCGAGCTGGTAAGCGACGTTCTCGAAGCGGCGCTTCAGGTCTTGGCGACCGAAGGAACGCAGCGTTTCACCATGGCGCGGGTCGCGGAGAAGGCGGGCGTCAGCGTCGGATCGCTGTACCAGTACTTCCCCAACAAGGCGGCGATTCTGTTCCAGCTCCAGAGCGCCGAGTGGCGCCAGACGACCGAGCTGATGCACACAACGCTGAGCGATCCCCGGACCGCACCGCTGGATCGGCTCAGGGCGTTCGTCCGCGCGTTCATCAGGTCCGAGCGCGACGAGGTGGAGGTGCGCGTGGCGCTGGACGACGCGGCCCCACTCTACCGCGATGCTCCGGAAGCGAAGGAGGCGCGTGCGCTCGGAGACCTCACCGTGCAGCGCTTCATGCGCGAGGTGCTCCCTGACTCGTCCGAAGCGGCGCGCACGCTAGCCGCCGACTTGATCACCACCACGCTGAGCGCGGTGGGAAAGCTGATCTCGGAGAGTCCGCGGACCACGACCGATCTCGATGCGTACGCCGACGCCATGGCCGCGATGTTCTGCGCGTACCTCGTGTCCCTCGGCGCGGGTGCCAAGCACGACCACGCCTTACGGCGGTAGCGCGACCGGCCGGCCTCGCGCGACGACGACGGGGGCCAGGAAGTCACCCGCCATCAAGCACAGCGTCCGGAGATGATCGCCAAAGACATCGCCTGTCGCGACGGCGAAAGGCGCTCACAGGCGATCTCGCCCACGGCTCGACCTCGAGCGGGCGCGCGTCCATCCGGAGTTTCCGACGCATGCGCTGCGCAAGCTTGTCAGGCGTTCGCCACCGCAACGCCACGCGCTCGACGTAGCAAGGGGGCGTCGTCCTTACAGGAGTGCCATGCAACCCGCCAAGCTTCTCTTCGCCCTGCTCCCGGTCGCCCTGGGGCTCTCAGGCCCGCTCGCGGCCTGCTCCGATCCTGCCGCCTCGATGGCGCCGCCGGATGCGATGGCTCCGCCGGAGTCGCTCCATACCCTCGACGGCAAACCGCCGCTCGTGATCGGCCACCGCGGGTTCCCGGGGATCCGCCCGGAGGAGACCCAGCCGTCCTACGAGCTCGCCGCCGACTTCGGCGCCGACGCGCTCGAGGAGGATCTCCACCTCTCGAAGGACTGCGTGCTGATCGCGCGCCACAACCCCTGGCTCAGCGACAACACCAACGTCGCCGCGGTCGCGCTGACCAACGCCGATGTCGCCGCCCGCAAGCGCACGGTGCCCGGCGTCTCGGTGCCGGTCGCGTGGGCCCAGACCGCGAGCTCGGGCCCGTCGAGCTACCTGGTCGACCTCACCGATCCCGGCGACCCATCCTCGGTGCTGCGCTCGCTGGTGGTCGACGGCGAGGACCACGTCAACGACTGGTCGATCACCGACTTCACGGCCGCCGAGCTGCAGACCCTGTTCGGCGGTACGACCTACGACGCCAAGGCCGATCGGCCGTCGGAGTACAACGGCCTGTATCCGATCCTCACGTTCCAGCAGATCATCGACATCGCGAAGGCCAAGACCGCCGCGCGCGGCCGGTCGATCGCCGTCTACCCCGAGACCAAGAACCCGACCTGGAACAACGAACAGGCGATCGCCAACGGCTGCGGCGCCCCGGGGAGCCACCCGCTCGAGGACGCGCTCATCCAGATCATCAACGACAACGGCCTCAACTCGCTCGACGCGCCGATCTTCGTGCAGAGCTTCGAGCCGTCGAGCCTCCAGTACATGCGCGCGCACGGCCTCCAGACCAAGATCGTCCAGCTGATCGACGCCTACGAGACCGACTTCAAGACTGGCACCGTGGTCTACAACGAGATCACCGACAGCCGGCCCTACGACTGGACCGTCGCCGGCGACTCGCGGTGGTTCGACGCGATGCTCACCCCGGCGGGCCTCGCCGAAATCAAGACCTACGCCAACGGCATCGGCCCCTGGAAGCCGATGGTCCTGCCGCTCGTGATCTCGCCGTTCCCGACCACCGGCACCGACGGCAAGCCGTACTCGGGATCGACCGCGATGGCGCAGCTCGCGTCGCCGACCGCCGTGATCACCGACGCCCACAAGGCCGGCCTGTTCGTCCACCTCTTCACCTTCCGCAACGAGCCGCAATATCTCGCCAAGGACTACGCCGGCGACCCCGAAGCCGAGTACCTGACGTTCTTCCGGCTCGGCGTCGACGGCGTGTTCACCGACTTCACGAGCACCGGCGCGAGCGCGCGCGCGAACTTCCTGGTCGAGCTCGGCAAGGCCGCGAACTAGCCCCCACAGCGCTGCGAGCGCTGCGAGCGCTGCCAGCGCTGCCAGCGGCGCGTTCTACGCCGGCTCGCGGCCTCGCCAGCTCGATCATCCGCCGACGAGGACGCCCGGGTTGAGGACGCCGTGCGGGTCGAGGGCGCGCTTGATCGCGGCGAGCGCGTCGCCGAACACCGCCGGCCGCTCGCGATCGTACCAGGGGCGGTGGGTCCGGCCGACCGCGTGGTGGTGGGTGATCGTGCCGCCGGCCGCGGCCAGCGCCTCCGAGGCCGCGGCCTTGATCGCGCGCCACTGGGCGAGCTCGCCGCCCGGGCGCAGGGCGCCAGCGAACGTGTAGTACGGCGCCGGGCCGTCGGGGTAGAGGTGCGTGAACCGGCAGGCGACCAGCCCGCCGCCGCATTCCTCCTCGAGCGCGCGGGTGACCTGGGCGGTGACGTGGGCGTGGAGCGCGGGGAACTGCGCCCAGGTGCAGGCGGTCTCGAAGGTGTCGGTGACGACGCCGATCGAGAGCAGCGCCGACTGCAGGTAAGGCGCCTCGAACAACGCCTGACGCCAGGTGCCGGCGGCGCCGGTGCGCGCGGCGTCGTCGCGCTCGGTCGGGCCGGCGAGCAGCTGGCCGCCGTGGTCGGCGGCGAGCTCGACGGCGCGCGCCAGCCACGGGCCGAGCGGGTGATCGGCGGACTCGAAGCCGAGCAGCAGGACGCTGGCGCCGTCGAACCGCACCCGGCTCAGCCGGGCCTCGTTGCCGTCGAGCAGGCGGGCGTTGCTCGGCAAGAGGCCCGACTGGGCGAGGGCGCGGGCCGCGGCGACCCCGGCGGTGAACTCGGAGAACGCCAAGCTCGCGGTGGCGCGCCACCGCGGCCTGTGCACGACGCGCATCCACGCCTCGGTGATCACGCCGAGCGCGCCCTCGGAGCCGAGCGCCAGCCGCAGCGGCTCGGGGCCGGCGCCGGAGCCCGGGTGGCGATGGGTCGCGAGCTCGCCGCGCGGCGTGATCAGGGTGATCGCGTGGGTGAGGTCGTCGATGTGGGTCGCGCCGGTCGCGTAGTGACCGCCCGCGCGGGTCGCGAGCCAGCCGCCGAGGGTCGAGAACTCGAACGACTGCGGGAAGTGGCGCAGCGTGAAGCCGTGCGCGGCGAGCTGGTCCTCGAGCGCGGGCCCCAGCGTGCCGGCGCCGATCCGCGCGAGCCGGCTGGTGGCGTCGAGCTCGTGCACCCCCGCGAGCGCGCCCAGATCGAGCGCGATGGCGGCCTCGCGATCACCGCGCGCCAGCGCCGCGTCGACCCCGCCGACCACCGAGGTGCCGCCACCGAACGGCACGCACGCCCAGCCGCGCTCGCCGCACAGCTCGAGCACGCGGGCGACCTCGGCGGCATCACGCGGGCGCGCGACGAAGTCCGGCGCGCCGACGTAATCGCCCGCGAACCCGGCGATCAGATCGGGGAACGCGCGGCCCCGCGTGCACATCGCCCGCGCGCGCGGCGCGGCGGTCGCGAACGCCGCGAGCGCCGCCGGGATCGCCACCGCCGGCGCGGCCACGGCGGGCACGCCGCTATCGTGAGCTGCAGGCAACGCTCGCAGCGCGGGCGCGGCGCCCGGGACGATCGCGCGTGCCAGCTGGATCAACGAGGAACGCGCCGCGGCATCCGGGAACTTGTCGTGCCAACCCCACGCCCAGACGCTGCGTTCGCGCGTACTGTGTGTCACGCCTCGATAGTATGCCGCCCTCAGGCACCCGGAGCTGATATGGAAGAGCTGATGCAAAAGCTGGTCGACACGGTCGGCATCGATCGCGCGACCGCCGAGAAGGTCATCGCGTTTCTGAAAGACCACGCCGCCGACGTCGTCCAGGCGCTGTCGAAGTCGGGGATCAAGGACAAGCTGCCCGGCGGGCTCGGAGGGCTGTTCTGATGGCGCTCCTCGATGATCTGCTCGCCGGCTGCGGGCTCGCCGACAAGGCCGCGCGGGTCGACGATAACCTCGTGCGCCTGCAGTGGGGCTCGGCGTTCGTGATCGCCGGCGTCTCGGGCAGCGTGGCGGTGGCGATCGCGCCGCTGTTCCGCGCCGTGCCGCGCGGCAAGGAGCTCGCGTTCTACCGCAAGCTGCTCGAGCACAACGCGTACATGGGCGGCATGGCGTCGTTCGCGATCCAGGGCGATGGCTGGGTCGTGTTGCACGCCGCCCGCGCGCTCAAGGGCATCGATGCGCCGGAGTTCGAGCAGCTGATCGCGAGCGTCGGCCGGTTCGCCGACCAGTTCGACGACCCGCTGATCGCCGAGTTCTACATGAACCAGCCGGAGGCGACCAGCCAGTACAACTCGCTGAGCGACTCGTCCGGGATCCAGCTGCCGCAGACCGACTAGAACCGGACTCGCTCGAAGTGCGCCAGCTCGGCGAGATCGTCGAACCGCTGCTGGATCTTGGCCGTGGTCAGATCGCGCAGGCCATCGACCGAGAACTGCTCGACGGCGAAGCTGCCCATCACGCTGCCCATGATCATCGCGGTGCGGATCGTCTGGGGCGAGAGGTCCCCGGCGTACGCGAGGTAGCCCAGCAGCCCGCCGGCGAAGCTGTCGCCGGCGCCGGTCGGATCCTTGACGTCGGCCAGCGGCATCGCCGGGGCCGCGAACGCGCCGCCGCCGTGGAACAGCAGCGCGCCGGCATCGCCGCGCTTGATGATCAGCGACGTGGGCCCCATCTTGAGGATCTTGCCCGCGGCGCGCCGCAGGTTGTGCTCGTCGGCGAGCTGGCGGGCCTCCTCGTCATTGATCATCAGCGTGTGGACCTTGGCCAGGGTCTTGACCAGGTCGTCGCGCTTGATGCTGATCCACAGGTTCATCGTGTCGAGCGCGACCAGCTTGGGCGCGTGGATCTGGTTCAGCACGTCGAGCTGCAGCACCGGATCGATGTTGCCGAGCAGGACCAGCTCGGCGTCGCGCAGCTTGTCGTGGACCTTGGGCTGGAAGTCGGCGAACACGCCGAGCCGGGTATCGAGGGTCTCGCGGGTCGCCAGGTCCGGAGCGTAGCGTCCGACCCAGTGGAAGGTCTCGCCCGCCGTGCGCTCGATGCCCGAGGTATCGACGCCGAGCGCGGCCAGCACGTCGACGTGGCGCTGCGGGAAGTCGTCGCCGATCACGCCGACCACCGAGACGTTCCGGGTGAAGTACGAGGCCGCCCGCGCGATGAACGACGCCGAACCGCCGAGCAGGTCCTTGTGGAATCCGAACGGCCCGTCGATGTCGTCGAGCGCGACCGAGCCGACCACGAGCAGGGAACGATGAGCGCTGCGCACGTGCATACCAGTGCTCTGGTACCATCGGGACGCCGTGCCAGGCAATTCCGACGAGCAGTCGATCGAGGCGCTGATCGCGGCGGGCCGCCACGCCGACGCCGCCAGGGCCGCGACGGCGTCCGGAAACCACGCGCGCGCCGCCGAGATCTACGAGAAGCTGTGGGATTTCCGCGGCGCGCTCGCCGCCGCCCAGGCCGCCGGCGACACCCCGCGGACCTTGCGCTACGCGCTCGAGCTCGACGACGCGGTCGCGGCGTCGGCCGCGCTGGCGCAGCTGACCGCGACCGACGAGGGCACGCGGACCGCGCTCGATCTCCTGACCCGGCTTCGCCGCCACGCCGACGCGGCGCCGCTGGCCGAGCGGCTCGGCGAGACCGCGCGCGCGATCGAGCTATACACCCGCGGCTACAGGTCGCTCGACGCGGCCCGGCTGCTCGAGGCCCAGGGCCGCGACCGCGACGCCGGCCGGCTGCTCGAGCGCGCGCTCGACCTCGCCGCGGCGCCGGAGCGCGGGCCGATCCAGCTCGCGCTCGGCCGCATCCTCGCCCGACGCGGCGCTTACCCCGAGGCCGCGCGGCTGCTCCAGGAGGTGCGCAAGGATCCGGCGCTGCGGGCCGAGGCCCAGCGCCACCTGATCGCGGCCCTCGCGGCGATGGGGCTGCGCGATGGCGCGCGCGCCGCGCTGCTCGAGCTGCGCGGCGCCGACGCCGCGCTCCCCGCCGATCTCGACCTGTATCTCCGGAGCTGGCGCGACGAGGTCGCCGAGCGCAAGACCGGCCGCGATCGCGAGGTCGTCGCCAACCGCTACCGGCTCGACAAGCTGCTCGGCGCCGGCGCCTCGGGCCGCGTGTTCCTCGCCACCGACGAGATCGCCGGGCGCAGCGTCGCGATCAAGATGTTCTTCGCCGCGGGCGCGCGCGGCGGCGCGGCCTACGAGCGGTTCGTCCGCGAGGCCCGGCTCGCCAGCACGCTGCGCCACCCCTCGCTCGTCGAGGTCTACGACGTCTCGGTCGAGCGCGGCTTCCTCGTCATGGAGTACCTGCCCGGCGGCTCGCTGGCTCAGCGGCTGGCCGGCGGCGAGCGGCTGGCCCCGGCCCAGGTCCGCCGGATCGCGCTCGACGTGATCGCCGGGCTCGAGGCCGCCCACCACCGCGGCGTGGTCCACCGCGATCTCAAGCCGGCCAACGTGTTCTTCGACGCCCGCGGCACGGCCAAGCTCGGCGATTTCGGCGTCGCCCACCTGGTCGACCTCGGCCAGACCCAGACCGGCGGGCTGATCGGCAGCCTGGCGTACATGTCGCCCGAGCAGATCACCGGCGCGCCGATCTCGATCGCCGCCGATCTCTACGCGCTCGGCATCACGCTGTTCGAGGCGCTGACCGGCCGGCTGCCGTTCCTGGGCCCCGACTTCGTCGCCCAGCACCTCGGCGAGCCGGCGCCGGCGGCGACCGCGATCGCGCCCGATCTGCCCGGCGGCTGGGATCCGATCTTCGCCGACCTGCTGGCCAAGAACCCGCAGGAGCGCACCCCCACGCTCGGCGATCTGCGCGCCCAGATCGAGGCCCTCGATCTGGGCGGCCAGCCGCGGCTCGGGCCGCGCCGCCAGCACATCAGCGGCACCCACTCGATCGTCGCGCTCGCCGACGAGGGCGAGGCGCAGCCGCGCTACCAGTTCGAGACCCCGCTCGGCGGCACCGCGATCTCCGAGCTGGTGCGCGCGGTCGACACCGTGCTCGATCGCTCGGTCGTGATCGAGCGGTTCGACCCGAGCGACGAGGCGACTCGCGCGCTCGACCGCGCCCGCCTGCTCGGCCGCGCCCAGAGCCCGTTCGTCCAGCGCGCGCTGAGCCTCGACCGCGCCGCCCGCGTCGCCGTGTTCGAGGCCCCGGCGGGCGCCGCGTTCGCCGATTCCCCGCCGCACGTCCCGCCGGCCGAGACCGTGCGGATGCTCAAGCGGCTGGCGCGCGCCGCCGCGGCGATCCAGGAGGCCGGCGGCAGCCACGGCGCGATCTCGTCGCGCACGATCGTGCTCGATGATGGCGCCGCGCCGACCGTGATGGCCGCCGGGCTCGGCCCGGTCGTCGAGTCGCGGCCCGAGGACGATGTCACCGCGATCATCGCGGTGGTCGCCGAGATCGTCGGCAGCGAGCCGTCGTTCGAGGCGGTCGCCCGCGCGCTCACCGAGGAGGTCGGCGCCGATCTGCCCCGGTTCGTCGCGCCGGTCGACGGCGAGTCGCTGTGGGCCGCCGCCGACGCGCTGGACATCGCCGTGCTCGCCGCGCTCGGCGCGCGCTGACCGAGGTCAGCGACCGCGGGGTTCGGCGGCCAGCACGACGATCCAGATCGCGTTGTCGCCGAGCTCGCCGTGGGGGCCCTGCGCGATGCCCAGGCCGAGCTCGTTGCCCGTGGTGCCGCCGAGCAGGGTCGCGGTGTCGATCGCGTCGAGATCGCCGACCACCGCGATCACCTGGCCGACCCGCTGGTAGGTCTTGCCGAGCCGGTTCACCGGCTCCTTGATCTGCGCGTACGCCTGGTCGCGCGACCGGCCCGCCGCGAGCTCGCTGGCGAACGTCTGCGCCAGCCCTTGCAGGACCGGCGCGAACACCACGGCGCGCTCGGTCGCGAGCTTCTTGCGCACCGCGGCGGTGGCGGCGGCCGGATCGAGCGTGGGCTGCACCCGCATGAACAGCTGCGTGACGAACATCTCGTGGCGCCCCGCGTCCTCGTCGCCGAACACGATGCCGATGCCGCCGTGGGTCGCCGCGCGCGACATCAGGTTGGCGCGATGCCCGGGGCTGTTCATCAGCGCGTCGTGCGCCTCGCCCACGCCGTAGGCGCGCGCGAGGTTCTCGAGCACCAGCGGCGTCTTGATGCGGGCGGCGCGCACGCGATCGGCGACCGAGCCGGTCGACGGCGACACGTGGGCCACGACGTGGGTCCGCCGCATCTCCTGCGAGTGGGCGCGCGCCACCTGCGCGAGCCGATCCTCCCACGCCAGCGCCGCGAGCCCGGCCGCGACCCGATCGCGATTGAGCTTGGCGAACAGGTCGCGCTCGGCGGCTTGCTCGGTGGCCGGGGGCGCCTCGTCGCGCGCGGCGGCGACCGTGATCGACGCGGGCGGCCGGGCCGCGCACCACACCGGAAAGTTGGCCAAGACGGTCGGGCCGGCGGCATCCGACGCGCCGATCTCGATCTGCTGGCGGCCCCTGCGCTCGTCGCACGGGACCTGCGAGGTGAAGCCGCCGGCGCGTCCGGGCTTGAGCTCGATCTGCTGGGTCTGGCCATCCTCGCGCGTCACGATCACCTCGGGATCGCGATACCGGGGGTCGAGCACGCCGTCGATCGCGATCGTGCCGCCGGCCGCCACGCTGCGCGGGATCGGCTGGGTCGACACGCCCGACTCCTGCAGCGCGAACACGATCGCGCCCGTGCCATCGGCGTTGCGCCGCGCCGCCCCGACGCCGAACCGCGCCGCGGGACCGGCCCCGAGCATCTCGACGAACCGCGGTCGCATCTGCGCGACGATCGACTCGGTCGCGTCGATCGAGTTCCACAGCACCAGCAGACGCGGGGTCGGCTCGATGATGCCGTGGCGCTGCAGCGCGAACTCGATCAGCGCGTAGTTGACGACGCCGTCCATCGAGGCGATCTCGGCGAGATCGGCGCACGCGCGGAACAGCCGGGCATCCGGCTCCGGCGGCGCCAGCCGTGATTGCGCCGCGGCGCGGTCGATCGCGGCGATCACCGCATCGCCGAGCGGCGTGCGCGGAGGAGCCTGGCGCGGCTCGTTGTAGCGGATCGCCGCTTCCCCGGCGGGCGCAAACGTGACGGGCCCTTGGGCCCGCGCGGACGGCACCGCAGCCGCCGCCGACTCCGCGGCCCCACCGGTGCGCCAGCTCGGCGGAGCGCCGATCGGCTGCGCCCCGACGCACGCCGCGAGCAGGGTCCACACGGCGACGAACCGGAACATCGAGCGCGAGCCTATCACGCCGGGCAGCTACTTCGCGCCGCTGCCCGCCGAGCCCGCCGTGCTGGCCGCGGAGCCAGCTGCGCTGCCCGCGGGCGCGGCGCTCCCCTCGGGCCGTACGACGATCGATCCGGACGGATCGGCGAACACCGCCGTCAGCATCCGATCGAGCGCGTGGAAGTCGGCCGACGTGATCCGGTTCCACGACGACGCGTTCGGGTTCTTGTCGCCGGACTTGACGTCGACGCGCACGACGTTGAGGCGCCAGCGATCGCCGACCTGCGGCGGCAGGTGGACCGCCATCGCGTCGTCGCGGCCGCGGACGGCTTGCCACGGGATCGCGATCTCGACGTCCCAGCCCTGCATCGGCGCGGTGCCGCGCAGCTTGACCGCCGTCAGCATCCCGGAGCTCCAGCTCGGGTCGCCGGGCTGGGCCCGCGTCGTCGCGAACCACGAGTCGAACGTCGCGTTGTTCGGGTTGACCTGGAGCTCGACGTAGCCGCGCCGGTTCCCGTCGGCGTCGATGAACAGCTCGACGCAGTCCTGCTTCCACAGCGGATCGTCGTGGTTCTTGTAGTCGGCGCGGACGTCGCTATCGGTGATGCTGACGAACGCGTAGAGGAACTGATCGTCCCAGGTCAGCTTGGCGGTCGCCTTGCCGAGCGGATCGCTGCTGCCCTCGGCGGTGGCGAACTCTGGCGACGTCACCGCGGTCGCCCACGCCGGCTCCGACGCCACGCCATCGACCGTGATCGGCGCCGTGGCGCGAGGCACGTAGATCGTCCCCGGCGGCGGCGGCGCCCTCGACAGATCGACGTCGATCGTCCGCGCGATCACCGCGCGATCCAGCGCGTGCGGGCCGGTCGCCGCCATGCGATCGGCGATGCCGTGCCCGCCGGTCGCGATCAGCCCGACGTACAGCGTCGCGGTCGGCGAGCGCCAGTCCGGCCGCAGCGTGATGTCCTGGACGTCCTCGATCAGCTCGCCGGCCTTCCACGTCGCCGGCCCGTGACCGATCTCCATGTCGGTCGCCGGCAGGTTCATGAAGTCCGCCGTGTTGGGGGCGCCGCGCACGAACGCGAACACGGTTGCGCCCGGGCCGACCGGCGCGACCACGCGCCAGTAGTGGGTGACGCGCACCGCCTGACCCGGCACCACGATCGGCGTGTCGGTCCGGTTGCCGACGTACACCACCTTGTCCCCGACCGGCACGTCGAGCCGCGTGAGCTGCACGGCCGGCAGCTGCGCCAGCAGGTGTTCGGCGACGTACCGCGGATCGAGCTTCTTGGGCGACGGCCCGGGCCCCTGATCGACGCATCCTACACCGGCTACACCGGCCACACCGGCCACGCACGCGACGCTGGCGAGGTACGCAAACAGGCTCCGCATGGCGCCTACTCTAGAGCCTCGCCGGCAAATGAAGCGGACCCGGCGGCGGAATGTCAGCGAACGCCCGCGAGCCAGGAACGAGGCAGGTCGGCTTCGAGCCGTTCATGGGAGTCGGGCCGCGCAGCTGAGCAACGGCTATCCCATGAAGCGGAAGGCGAACCCGGGCCGCGGCGGTTGCATCGATCTACCAGCGGAGCAGCGTCAAGCCGGTCCGGGGCGGCGGGCTCGCGCCGACGGTGCGGCCGGACGACGACGACGACGAGTTCGAGGTCGCCAGCTCGTAGACCACGTAGCCGCTGACCGCGACGACCGCCCAGAACCACCACTTCGTGTAGATCGCGGACTCTTTCTTGGGCTGATCGGGCCCCGGCGGCACCGGCTGACCCTGGGGGGAGGGCGCGGCCAGGGCGCCCGGCTGGCTCGGCGGCGCTCCGTTGGCGCCGACCGCAGGCCCGCCGACCGCGGCGCGGCCGTCGTTGCCGAGGCCTCGCTGATCGCGGATCTGGTCGACGTCGATCGAGTTCAGGCGATCGAGCTGCGGATCACCGGTCGGCGCGGGCGCGGCGACCGCCGGGCCTCGCTTGCGCTTCGCGGGCGGCGTCTCGAGCGGGGCGGCCTCGGCGGGTCCCTGCCAGGGAGCCGCGGCAGCGTCGGGGGCCGGCGGAACCGCGGGCGGCGGGGGCGGAACGATCGTCGGCTGCGGCGGCCGGGCGGCAGCGTCGGGGAGCGGCGCCGCAGGCGCTGCGGGCACGACCGCCGGAGGTGCGACCGCCGGAGGTGCGATCGGCGCGGCCACCGGAGGCGCAACCGGCTTGTCGCTGCCGCGCTTGGTGGCCGCCGAGCGCGACGCGGCCTCGAGCCGTTCGATGCTCGCCTGGATCTCGGCGCGCTTGTCGGTGCCGGGCTGCTTGTCGAGGAACGCGCGGTAGTACTGGATCGCCGGCTCGGCGTCGCCGAGCTTGTCGTAGCAAAGCCCCAGGTTGTAGTTGTTGAGGTCGGCAGGCGCGATCTGCTGCGCCGCCGAGAACTCGCGGATCGCGGCGCGGTAATCGCCGCCCCCGTAGAACTTCACGCCGGCCTGAAAATGCGCCCGGGCATCGGACCTGTCATCGGCGTGGGCGTGCGTGGTCAGGCACAGCGCCAGCACGATGACGACATGGCGAAACACGCTGGACGGATGGCGCATGGCGGTTCTCCTTCAGAGAGTGTGACGCAGGACAGCTGCCGCGTACGGTGATTCGTGACACGGGAACCACGCCCCGGCATCCCCGCGGATCATTCGAGGCACTTGACGAAATCGTTAGGGTGCGCGGCGCAGTACTGCGTGACGCACGCCTGGTTTTTCGGATCGACCAGCGCGCTCGCGCAGTTGGGCGCCTGGGGCGGCTCGGGCCGAGGGATCGGGCTCGCCGGGTCGCGGTCGTGGTCATGCGACGGGCCCGCGCCGCTGCTGGGCAGCCGGTCGAGCGAAAACTGCACCCGCTTCTTCACGCCCTGGACGACGAGGGTCTTGTCCTTGAAGCCGCGCGCCCGGATCACCACGGTGCGCTCGCCGCCCTTGGGCACCTCGAGGTTATCGGGGCCATCGAACAGCTTGGCGCCGTTCTCGTAGACCTCGAAGGTCGCCGTGGATCTGGCAAACAAGGGAACGAGTACGACTTCCGCGGGCGGCGGAGCGTTGCTTCCACGATCGGGGATCTCGGCCGATTCGCCAGCCGACCCACGCTGCCCCGGATCACCGCGATCACCGCGATCACCGCGATCACCGCCCGCCGGACCGGAGCCCGCGCCGTCGTGAGCCGCCGCCGAGCCGGCAGCCGTCGCCGAGCCAGCAGACCCAGGATGCCCCGCGGCGCTCGCGCCCTGCGACGAGCCGGCCGCCGCCACCTGGGAGCCGCTGCCCGCCCCGGTACCACCACCGCGTTTGCCGCCGGTCACGGCGAGCGCGGCGATGCCGCCGCCGACCAGCAGCACGGCCACGATCGCGACGAACAGCCCCGTCTTGCTCTTCTGCGCCGGCGCGCCGGTGTACACACCCGAGCTCGAGGCCGCCAGGATCGGTCCGGTCGGGCTCGCCGCCGGCCCGCTGGCAGCGTAGGGCCCGGTGATCGGCACGGCGATAGGTCCCGTGCGCGGCACCGGGGTCGACTGGACCTGATGCGACGAGGTCGGCGGCACCGGAAACGCCTGCATGTACGTGCTCATGCCGGGACCGACGATGCTGCGATAGATCTGGATCAGCACGTTGACGAGCTCGTCCATCGACGAGAACCGCTGCGCCGGGTTCTTCTGAAGGCAGCGCGTGATCACCTCGGCCAGCCCGCCGGGCAGCACGCGCCCGGCCCGGGCCGCGCGCTGCGCGACCGGCTCCGGATCGGTGGTGATGTGCTGGGTCAAGATCCCCATGAACGACTCGCCCAGAAACGGCAGTGAGCCGGCGAAGCACTCGTACATGATCACGCCCACGGCGTAGATATCCGTGCGCTGATCGACCGGGTTCCCGAGCGCCTGCTCGGGGGCCATGTAGAACGGCGTGCCGAAGATCATGCCGGTGCGGGTCAGGTGGTTCTGCCCCTCGCTGCCGGCGACCTTGGCGATCCCGAAGTCGAGGATCTTCGGGATGTCCTCGCCGTTGGGGCCGACCGTCACGAAGATGTTCTCGGGCTTCATGTCGCGGTGGACGATGTTCTTGGCGTGCGCCGCCGCGAGCCCGTGGCCGGTCTGGATCATGATGTTGAGCAGCCGATCGACCGCCATCGGCTGCGTGAGCAGGTCGTTCAGGGCGCTGCCGCCTAGCAGCTCCATGCACATGTAGATCCGGCCGTCGGCGAGCTGGCCGAAATCTTCGATCGCGATGATGTTGCGGTGGCCGATCGACGACGATGACCGCGCCTCCTGGCGAAACCGGGTGACCGCCTCGGCGTTCGAGACGATCTCTTGCCGGAGCAGCTTGATCGCGAACCGCTTCTCGATGTGGACGTGCTCGGCCGCGTAGACCTCTCCCATCCCACCCTCACCGATTTTCCGGATGATCCGGTAGCGACCATCGAGGATCTGCCCGACCAGCGAAGGCGACTGGAGCTGGGAATCCCCGGCGGCGGTTGGACCGTCAGCACTCATACGGCGTCACTATAACGCGAGTCGCCGGCCACGAGCGGCCTCCCCTACCCTGCTAACTGCGCGAGATCGCGCTGGACGGCATGCCCCGGCGGGCCGCGATCAGACCCCTCTCGTAGGGTTGCCGCCGTCGATGGGTGCCAAGATCCTCACCAAGACCGATCGCCAGATGGAAGACCGCATGCACGCGGTCGCCGACGATCCGGAGCGCGCCGAGACCCTGTCGCGCGCGCGTGCGTTCAAGCGGACGTGGCTCGAGCTCGCCGAGGCGTTGAACCGGGCCAGCGAGAAGCGGCTGTGGGAGAAGTGGGGGTTCTCCGACTTCGATGCGTACTGTCGAAAGGAGCTTCACCTGCGCGGCTCGACGGTCGCGAAGCTGCTCGGCAGCTACCGCTTCCTCGAGACCTCGGCGCCGCGCGTGCTCGAGCGCGCCCGGACGGATCGCTTCGAGGCGCCGATCCCGAGCCTGCCGGTCGTCGAGTTCGTCCAGCGCGCCACCGAGGCCGGCGCCGCCGACGCCGAGACCCTGCGATCGATCCATCGGGTCGCGTTCGAGGAGGGCGGCGAGGCCCCCCTGCTGTCGCGCCAGTTCGGCAAGGCGGTGTTCCCGCAGACCGAGGGCGACAAGCGCGAGAAGCTGCGCGGCTCGATCGCGCAGGCCGCGCGCCGGCTGTCGGCGCTGGTCGCCGAGGCCGGTGCGCCGATCCCCAAGCAGCTCGCGATCCGCGTCGAGGAGACGATCGGCGAGCTGCTCGAGGCCGTCGAGAACTGACCGGTCGATCCGCGCGCGACGCCTACGCCACCACGAACTTGATCGCCTTGGCGATCAGGTACACCGAGTACACCATCAGCGCGATCCCGATCACCCGCGGGATCCACGCCGCCTTGTCGCCGAGCACGTGCTTGCCCTTCTGGGTCAAGTACGCGACCAGCGAGAACCAGCCGAAGCTGCCGCACATCACGCCGAGCGCGCAGAAGAAGCCATCGCCGTGGGTCATCGAGGGGAACCACTCGGGCAGCGTGGACCCCATGATCACGACCCACGTCACGATCGCCGCGGGGTTCAGCACGATCAGCGCGAGGCCGGTGATCACGCCGACGAACACCTCGTTCGGCGCCTCGGTCACGGTGTGGGCCTCGTGCGGCGCCGGCGCCGCGGCCTTGCTGCGCGCGGTGAGAAACCCGTAGACCAGCAGCAGCACGCCGCTGACCGCGAAGAAGATCGGCTTGAGCGTCGGATGCTCCTGGAGCAGCGGCGCGAGCAGCACCACGCCGAGCGCGGAGTACATGCCATCGGCGGTCGCGGCGCCGAGCGCCACGGCCAGCGCGCGGCGCAGCGTGTGGCGGTAGGCCGCGTCGATCACGGCGACGTTGGCCGGGCCGATCGGCACCCCGGTCAAGGCGCCTGCCGCGACGCCGATCAGCACGAACATCAGCACGGGATCCCCCGTGCTATAGCAGCTGCGTGCCCCCGTCTGCCAGCGCGCGCACCCGACTGTCGTCGGGGCCCCAGGTCACATGGCTCGGCCACGCCACCGCGGTCGCCGAGCTCGGCGAAACCCGCGTGCTGTTCGATCCGCTGCTGCGCGCGCGCGCCCGCGCCGCCGGCAAGGTCGACGCCGTGCTGGTCACGCACGCGCACGTCGATCACCTCAATCGCTGGAGCCTCAAGGCCATCGATCGCGATTGCCACCTGGTCGTGCCGATGGGCGCCAAGCACCTCGTCGCCGACCTCGGGTTCCGCGAGGTCACCGAGCTGACCGCCGGCGCCCAGCTCGAGATCGCCGGCGCCCAGATCACCGCGGTGCCGACGCGCCACGACTTCGGCCGCTGGCGCAAGGCCTCGGCCCCCGAGGCGCTCGGCTACGTCGTCACCGGCGCCGGCGTGACGCTGCACCACGCCGGCGACGTCGACTTCTCCGATCACGCGGTGTTCGATGACATCGGCAAGCGCCACGCGATCGACGCCGCGCTCCTGCCGATCGGCGGCATGATGCCCGTCTGGTACTACCGCTGGCGCCGCCACGTGCTCGACCGCGGCATCCACATCGATCCCGACTGCGCGCTCGACATCTTCGAGCGGCTCGGCGCCCGGCACCTGATCCCGGTTCACTGGGGCACCGTGCACCTGCCGTTCGGCCTGCCCGGCATGCCGCGCCGCCGGCTCGCCAAGGTCGCCGCCGCTCGCGGCAAGGCGCCGGCGGTGCGCGTGCTCGGTCACGGCGAGAGTCTCGGGCTTGGCCACGCGTGAGATCATCCGGCCAGCACGCCATTGAAGCGCAGCGCGCCGAGGACGCCGATCAGCCCCATCACCATGCCGAGCACGTAGCCGAACCACTTGTCGGCGACGAGCGGATCGCGGCGATCGGCGCCGGCCAGCCGGATCAGGAATACCAGATCGTGGATCACCCACAGCCCGGCAAACCCGCCGGTGACCAGGGTCAAGAACCAGTGGAACACACCCTCGGGGACGATCGTCATGCGCGCGCTCCTTCGGCCGGCGGCACCGGATCGACCAGCATGCGCTTGCCGTCGTGCACCAGGATCACCAGCATGATCGGCACGAACGCCCAGTAGAAATACACGACCTGCATGCCCGCGGTCGCGAACCCGATCAGGTAGCCGGTATACGCGACGATGCGCTCCATCGCGTAGGACTTGTAATTGACCGGCCGGCCGGCGCGCCGGATGTAAACGCCGCGCAGCGCGGTGTTGGTCACGCCCATCGTGATCACGAGCACGACCGGGAGCAGCGGCGCCCAGCCGTACGCGGCGACCAGGATCAGGCCGAAGCCGTAGCAGATGCCATCGGTGATCGCGTCGAACAGCTCGCCGAACTGGCTCCTGCAATCGAAGATCTTGGCGACCAGGCCATCGAGCTTGTCGAGCAGCGCGCACACCATGATGAACAGCGTCGCGAACTGGTGATAGCCGCGGTCGATCGCCCACCACAGCGCGGGGAGCGTCAGGAACCGCGACGCCGTGACGGCGTTGGCCGGGTTCCAGCGCGACACCACGCGCGGCGTCCGCGTGCTCGACCCGGCCGGGCTCCGGGCCCCCCGCGCCGTCGCCGTCGCCATCATGACGCCTCGGCGCCGGGCAGCGCTGACGACGCGGCCGCCTCGTCCGCCCCCGCCGGGAGCCCCGGATCGACGAACCGGTAGCGCTTCCAGGCGAACCGCACCCGCTGGAGCAGCGACACGTGGCTCATGATCGCGACCGCCCAGCACCCCGCCAGCACCGGCCGCGGGTCGTGCAGCAGCGCGGTGAACAGCACGCCGCAGCCGTAATAGATCAGAAATTCCGCGGAGCCGAACAGCCCGACCACGTCGACCGGGTGGCCGATCTTGCCCTTCTCCCGCCAGATGTCCTGCTGGCTCTCGGCGTAGATCGAGAGCTTGATGATGACGTTGGTCAGCGATCCGGTGATGCCAAACCCCAGGACGATGAGGATGTGCGGGTAGTCGTAGCTGAGATTGAGGCAGCCGCCGGCGTACATGATGCCCAGCACCCAGCGGTCACTGACATCGTCCATGACGGCGCCGAACGTCGACCGCTGGTTGAAGTTGCGGGCCTTGAAACCATCGATGTGATCGACCAGGCCCCGCACCAGCAGCAGCGCCAACCCCGGCCACCAGTGGCCGTAGAAGAACACGACGCCGCCGACCAGGCCGATCAGCGCGCCGAACGCCGTCCAGGCATTGGCGTGGAGCGGCAGCCTCGCCAGCGCGGACACGATCGGGTGCAACAGCCGATCGACTTGCTTGCGGATCGCGAAGAGGTTCATCGGGACCGGGGCACTCTATGCGAAGAACGGTTCGAAGTTACGGGCAAGTGACCCCTCCGTGAAGGACGGACGTACGAACGATACTGAGCGTGGACCGCGCGAGCCACTACCCCAAGGGCCCGAAACGTACGATCGGTCAGCCGCCGCGGACGGTGCGTAACGTGTTGCGCAGTGCCAGGATAAATTGATCGAGCTGTTGCGATGTGATCGAGAGCGGCGGCTGGAGCCGCAGCACATTGCCGTGCAAACCCGAGACCGTGATCAGCATGCCCTGCTCGTGCAGGTGGTCCTTCACCTTCGACATCTCGGCCTTGCCCAGGATCTCACGGGTCTCGCGGTGCTTCACCAGCTCGATGCCGCCGAGCAGGCCCGTGAACCGAACGTCGCCGATCCACGGATCCTTGAGCGCCCACGCCGCCTCGGTGAAGTAGCGGCCCATGACGACGGCGTTCTCGATCAGGCCCTCGGCGAAGATCGTCTCGATCATCGCGAGCCCGCCGGCCGCCGACACCGCGTTGCCTCCCGACGTCGGCGTGGTGCCGCCAAAGAAGTGACGCGCGATCTCGGTTCCGGCCGCGGTGAGGCCGAGCGAGCCGACGCCGCCCGACAGGCCCTTGCCGCCGACCAGGATCTCGGGCTCGAGGCCGTAATGATCGATCGCAAACATCTTGCCGGTGCGGCCCATCCCGGTCTGGATCTCGTCGGCGATCAGCAGGATCCCGCGCTTCTTGCGCGCCTGGTCCATGCGGTCCCACCACTTCTGCGGCGGGGCGAGCCCGCCGACCGCCTGGATCGGCTCGGCGATCAGCGCGGCGGTGTTGGGGTGCGCGTCGAACAGCGCGTCGATGCCGTCGAGGCACTCGACCTTGCACTGCGCGTGCGGGCCGTACTTGCAGCGATAACAGTACGCGGTGGGGACCGCGTAGTTGTCGGTGCCGAGCGGCTTGCCCGCCGCCTCGCGATACTTCTCGCTCGCGGTGACCTCGAGCGAGCCGAGCGTCATTCCGTGGTAGCCGTTCTCGAGGTAGGCGACCTCGGGCTTCTTGCGGAACTGGCGCGCCATCCTGAGCGCGACCTCGTTGGCCTCCGAGCCGCCGGTCGAGAAGAACGCCTTGTTGATCGTCCTGGGCGCGAGGCTTATCAGCTTCTCGGCCAGCCGCACCGCCGGGATCGTCCCGTGCTTGCCCGAGACCTGCAGCACCTCGCCGAGCTGCTTGGTCGCGGCCTCGATGATGCGGGGATGGCAATGCCCGGCGTTGTTGACGAAGTACCCCGCCGTCAGGTCGAGGTAGTCCTTGCCGTGGATATCAGTGACGACGCAGCCGCGCGCCCGCGCGATGATGACCGGTTCGCCGGCGGGATGCGTCCAGGGACGCATCACGTACTTGTCATCAGCGGCTTCGATCGCGTCGGCGTCAGGGACTCGTTCACCCATGGCATCTCCGTGGCGTCAGTGGTTTCCTCGGTACCGCACGTAACAAATCCAAGTCAAGTTCGACGTTTACATTGCGAGCGCCGCGCGCGCTTTGGCAGCGCGCCAAGGCCTACCCGCGGGCGCCTTGCGATGCGAACGCGCGGCGCTCGCGATCCCACACGCGGAGCTCCTCCGAGACCACGCCGCCGCTCGCGATGTCGTAGATGCGATAGCGAGCGGTGCGCTCGGGCTTGTTATGAAGGTAGGTTCCCGAAGCGACTCCGCGCACCGGCACGGGCCCGGCCGGCCCCGCGAGCAGCTCGGTCATATCGCGATGCTCGTGGCCGTGGACGATCAGATGCGCCCCGGCGCCAGCGATCACCCGGGCGAACGCGGCGTGGTCGCGCAGCCCGCGGATCCGGTTCTGGGCGCGCTTGCCGGCCGGCGGATGGTGGATCGCGACGACGCGCACCTTGTCCGCGAGCCGCGGATCGCCGAGCGCGCGGGCCAGCCGGGCGAGCTGGCCTGGCCCGAGCTCGCCGTACGCGGTGAACCACGGGGTCTGCCGGCTGGTCGACGTGCCGATCAGCGCGAGCTCGCCGCGGACCCGGACGATCGGCCAGCGCAGGTCGTCGGGCGCGCCGTCCAGGGGCTGCGCGTCCGCCGCGTCCCAGGCCCAGCCGGGATCGCAGGTCGCGAACGCGCCGAAGATCTCGGCGAACAGCGACACGCCTTCGCCGACGTAGGCGTCGTGGTTGCCAGGGATCACGGTGACCCCGGTCGTGCCTGCCAGGAGCCGGTCGAACTTGTCGCGGGCGAACGTGAACTCCTGGCGAAGCGCGAGGTTGGTCACGTCGCCGGTGCACAGCACGTGGTCGACGCCCAGCGCGTTGAGATCGGCGACCATGTCGTCGAACGCCGCGACGTGATAGTGCCGGCTGCGGTTGGACAAGAGGTTCATCGCCCCGATCCAGCGCTTGTTGGCGAGGTCGAGCCACCGGGCGCCATCATGCGATAGCAGGTGTAAGTCGGAACAGTGCGCCAATCGCATCCGGTCGCCATTCGTAGCACAGGCCCGGTGACCGTGATTGCCGCACCGCCGGCCCGGCGCCGCTCCGAATCCCGCTCGCAGCGGCAATTCACGCAGGTGAATCCGACGTGCGTAATGGGTTACGCGCGGGTGCGCAGGAAGCGCGCAGCGGCGCAGGATCCGCGCGCGCAGATCACCGCGCGGCGCCGGCCTCGGCGACCCGCGACACGCAGGCCCGCAGCTCCTTGGCGCTGACCGGCTTCTCGAGCTGCGGCGCGCCGAGCGCTTGCAGCCGCTCGCGGGCCTCGGCGGTGAACGCCCCGCCCGACAGAAAGATCAGCCGCTGCGCCTGATCGGGCGCCAGCTTCTGGAGCTCCTCGATCAGCTCGATCCCGGTCATGTTCGGCATCATCACGTCGCTGACGATCGCATCGAACCGCGCGCCGGAGGTGATGTGGGCGAGCGCGTCCTGGCCACACAGCGCGACGGTGATATCGAAGTCGCGGCGCAGCAGGCGCTCCATCGTCTGGACCACCATCGGCTCGTCGTCGACCAGCATCACGCGGTGGCGGCGCGGGCCGTCGCCGGTCTTCTCGGGGGGGCTCGCCGGCACCGGCGTCGGCGAGGCCGGTGGCACCGCGGCCGGCAGCACCACCCGGACCACGGTGCCGCTCTGCCCGCCGGGCGTGACCGACAAGGCGTCGATCGAGATCTGGCCGCCGAGCCCGCTGATGATGCCGTGGCAGATCGAGAGCCCAAGACCTGTGCCCTCACCGACATCCTTGGTCGTGAAGAACGGATCGAACACCCGGGCGGCGACCTCGGGCGAGATGCCCTTGCCGGTGTCCTCGACCTCGATCACCGCCCGGCCGGCCGCATCGGTCCGCGTCCGCACCGTGATCCGGTTGGCGTCGGACCGGCCCTCCGGGATCGCGTGCGCCGCGTTGACCAGCAGGTTGATGAACACCTGGGTGAGCCGGCCATCGTCGGCGAGCACCAGCGGCGTCACCCCGAGCTCGCGCACCAGCTGCGCGCGGTGGCGCACCTCGTTGCTCGTCATCCGGATCGCCGCGTCGATCACGCCGGCGAGCGCGACCGGCACGCGCTGCTCCTCGTCGGAGCGGGTGAACGAGCGCAGGCCGAGCACGATCTTGCGCATGCGCTCGGCGCCATCGCGGGCGTCGCTGACCGCGGTGGCGAGTTCCTTGCGCTCCTGGAGCGAGGTCGGCTGCTCGGAGGCTTGGAGGGTTTCGGCCATGACTTCGAGGTTTCCGGTGACGTAGGCGAGGGGGTTGTTGATCTCGTGGGCGATGCCGGCGGCGAGCGTCCCAAGGCTTGCCATACGATCGCTCACCAGGAGCTTGGCGCGAAGCCGTTTTCGCTCGGTGACGTCGCGCCCGCTGGCCACCACGGTCAGCTCGTTGCCGATCTCGACGCGGATCCCCGAGATCTCGCAGGTCCGCCAGCTGCCATCCGCGCTGCGCATCCGCATTTCGATGACCTCCGACCCCTGGTGGGGATCGAGGTCGCGCACGCCGTTGAACAGCTGCGTCATCTGGTCGCGATCATCGGGATGGACCCAGGCGAGCAGATCGAGCTCGTTCCACCGCACGACCGCCGGATCGATCCCGAGGAACCGGCAGCACGCCACGTTGCAGTAGATGAGGACGCGATCGCGGTACACCGAGATCAGATCCGGCATGAGGTCGATCACCGCGCGGAAGCTGGCATCGGACTGCGCGTTGAGCTGGCGGGTGCGGCGCCGCAGCAGCGCGCGCTGCCGCCACGTGAACGCGGTCGCGATCGTCGTGAGCCCGGCGAGCACGACCAGCGCCAGGAACCAACCGGCCTGCCACCACGCCGGCAGGATCGCGAACCGTACGGCCGTGGCCGCGCCCCACACACCGCCGCCCCCGATCCGCGCGCGGACCTCGAAGCTGTACGCGCCCGGCAACAGCCCCGGATAGCGCGCCTGGCGCTGCCGCGTCGTGCTCCACCGCAGCTCGTTCGGCGACAGCCGGATCTGGTACTCGACGCGCTTGGGATCGAGCATGCTGCTCGACGCCAGATCGAGCGTCAGCGCGTTGTGATCGTGCGGCACCGCGCGCCCCGCGGCGGCGCTGCGGATCACCTCGTCGCCGAGCCGGCCCTCGAGCACGGTCGCGTGCGGCGGCGGCGGTGGCCCGCCATAGAACTGCGTCAGCAGGTGGGTCACGCCGCCGGTCGAGCCGATCCACACCGAGCCGTCGGGGTCGACCAGGAACGCCATCGCGCAGGTATCGTTGCCGGCGAGCCCATCGGCCTCGTCGAAGTGATCGATGCCGTGCGGCGTGACGATATCGATGCCGTCGCCGCTGCCGATCCACAGCCGGCGCTGGCGATCCTCACCGAGCAGGTACACCAGGCCGCTGGCCAGGCCGTCGGGCCGCCCCAGGTGCTCGAGCTCGCTGACCGCGTCGCCGTCGTAGCGAAAGCACGTGAGGCCGAGCGCCTCGGTGTACGCCGCGCAGAACCGGCCGTCGGCGCGCTTGATCAGAAAGCTCATGGCCGCAGCGCGAAACCCCGCGTCCTGCCCGAACACCCGCCACCGCCCGTGGTCGAGCACGCCCAGCCCGCCGGGCGCGCTCGTGGTCCACAGCCGGCCGTCGATCGCGGTCACCCACGTGAACCGCGCGCTGCTGTCGAGGCCGGGGACGACGACGTGCTCGAGCGGGCCCGGTACCGCGCCCGGCAGCCGGTAGAGCCCGACGCGGGTCGCGATCCACAGATCGCCTTCCGGGCCGATCGCCATCGCCATGATGTTGTGGCCCGGCGGCGGCTCGAAGTTGCCGAGCGAACGAGCGCGCCCCTCGGCGTCGATGTACAGCAGATCGGCGGGCGCTCCCCCGACGAACACGCCGCCCTGGGGCGGGAACAGGAACGCGCGGACGACCCGCCCCTCGGTCCCCGGCAAGCACGTCCACCGCCCGGCGACCGCGCGGGCGAGGCAATGGTTGGTGCCGATCCAGAGCGTGCCATCGCCGTCGCGCCGGTAGCTCCACACGGAGTCACCCGGCAGGCCGCTCGCCGCGCTGTACGACTCGATGAGGCCGCGGCCGCGCAGCTGGAACAGCCCCGCCGCGCCGATCCACACCGAGCCCTCGCGATCGACGAACATCGTGCGAGCCGCCGCCGCGGCCGTGCCGGGCGCGCGATCGAACACGCGCCAGCGGCCGTGCTCGCGATACGCCACGCCCTCGTCGCTGCTGACCAGCACGTCGCCGCGCGGGCCGATCACCATGCCGTTGGTGCCGGCGCCCACCTCGTAGCTCGTCGGCAGCCCTTCGCGGAGGTCGACGACGCGGCGCGCGCCGCGCGCCAGCTGCCACAGATGGGTCTGCGTGCGGATCCACAGCGCGCCCTCGCGATCGCGCAGCACGCCGTCGATCCGCTCGTGCGCGAGCCCGACGTCTCCGAGCTCGTGCCAGCCGCCATCACCGGCGCTGACCACGACCGTCGACCCCATCCCGGCGATCAGGCCGTCGGCGTCGGCCCACAGCGCGCGGACCATCCGGCCGGTGGCGGGCCACCCCGGCGCCGGCACGAACTCACCGTCCGGCTCTCGGACATACAGCCCATCGGCGTCGGTGCCGACCCACAGCTTGCCGGCGTAGCTCACGATCCGGTTGATCGGCCCCG
>Ga0302321_100000910_pt1 | contig 25483 bp, 18 predicted proteins | sample Fen_T0_1_FD_202505 | JGI IMG/M metagenome (GOLD analysis project Ga0302321, IMG submission 202505) | Peat permafrost microbial communities from Stordalen Mire near Abisko, Sweden - Fen_T0_1 | ecosystem: Environmental > Terrestrial > Soil > Wetlands > Permafrost | place: Sweden: Abisko...
GAGGCCGGCCTGGAGGGAGCGACGCTGGCCGCCCGAGCCCATGGCGGCGAGCGCGAGACAGGCCGAGACCAGGAGCGCAGAGCCGTCCTGGATGATGTCGTCGAGGACGAGGCCGGCCGGCGGCGGGGCCCACGGGACGATGGCGGCGGCCGTGACGGCGAGGACGAGCGCTCCGAAGAGCAGTCGCCCCGGGTTCGCGGGCCATGCCGGGCGCACGGTCCCGACGTGGGCCCGCTGCCACGTCTGTCGCTCCACCTGGGCCTCCTGGCGTGACGGCGGGCACGCCTGCCCGCCGGGTCTCCGGAGGTGTCGGCCGCGCGGCTCCGATGTTGAGGGACCGGGCGGCACCACCAGGGGCGGCCGCCCTGGTTCCGGGGCGAACCATGATCGGCCGGCGAGGTCCGCAGGCTCGCCGGGCGGGGCGGCCGGCCACCAGGAAGACCGCGCCGCCTGACCCTCAGGGATCTCTCAGAGACCTCGGGCACGATGGCTGCCGACGACCGCGCCGCCGGAGGGTGCCGCGCGGTCTGCTGAGCAAGCCAATCGCTGCCCGGGCCCACGGGCGTTGGAGGTCCCATGACCGACACCACCCGTGGCGCCGCCGCGCCCACTGTGCTCCGGGGCGCCGTCGACCCGGTCGACCCCCGCGCCACCGCGGAGGCGGTGCTGTTCGAGATCCGCCGCGTCATCGTGGGCCAGGACCAGATGCTCGAGCGCGTCCTGGTCGCGCTCCTCGCGGGCGGCCACCTCCTCCTCGAGGGCGTGCCCGGCCTGGCCAAGACCCTGACGATCCGCACCCTGGCCGACGCCCTGGACGCCTCGTTCCGGCGCATCCAGTTCACGCCGGACCTTGTGCCGGGCGACCTCGTGGGCACCCGGATCTACCGCCCCGACTCCGGCACGTTCGACACGGAGCTCGGGCCCGTCTTCTGCAACTTCCTCCTGGCCGACGAGATCAACCGCGCCCCGGCCAAGGTCCAGTCCGCGCTGCTCGAGGTCATGCAGGAGCGCCAGGTCACCATCGGGCAGCAGAGCCACCGCGTCCCGAGCCCGTTCCTCGTCATGGCGACCCAGAACCCGATCGAGTCCGAGGGCACCTACCCGCTCCCCGAGGCCCAGGTCGACCGGTTCCTCATGAAGGTGGTCGTGGGGTACCCCACGCCGGCCGAGGAGGCGACCGTGGTCGAGCGCTCCCTGCGTCCGGCCGCCGAGGTCCGGCCCGTGCTGGATGCCGCGGGCCTCGCGGTGCTGCAGGGCGCCACGCCGGGCGTCTACGTGGACCCGGCGATCGTCGCCTACGCCGTGGCGATCGTGGGCGCGACGCGTGAGCCCGCCCGCTACGGCCTCGCGCACCTCGTGCCCTACATCGGGTTCGGGGCGAGCCCGCGCGGCTCCATCGGCCTCATCCACGGCGCACGCGCACTCGCGCTCATCCGCGGCCGCCGGTACGTCGTCCCGCAGGACGTGGCTGACCTCGCTCGCGACGTCCTGCGCCACCGGATCGTGCCGAGCTTCGCGGCACTCGCCGAGGAGGTCACGCCGGACCGCATGCTGGACGCGATCCTGCCGGCCGTCCCGGCCCCGCGGCTCATCACCGCGGAGGAGCGCTCGGCGTGAGCCTCCTCACCCCCGTCCCCCGAACGCCGGCCCGGCCCGGCCCGGGACCCACGCCCGAGGCGCTGCTGCGCGCCCTCGACGTGACGATCGGCCGCCGCATCCGCGGGCTGGTCCCCGGCGAGTTCCGCGCCCTCGACCTTGGCGGCGGCACCGAGCTCGCCCAGGTCCGCCCCTACGAGCCGGGCGACGACGTCCGGCGCATCGACTGGAACGTGACGGCGCGCATGCTCGTGCCGCACGTCCGCGTTCACGTCCCGGAACGCTCGCTCACCACCTGGCTGGTCCTGGACGAGTCCCCGTCCATGGCCTTCGGCACCGCGGACCGCCGCAAGGCGGACGTCGCGGAGGGCGTCGCGCTCGCGCTGGGCCACCTGTCCACGCAGCGGGGCAACCGCCTCGGCGTCCTCACCTACGGCGCGTCCGAGACCCGGCGCATCCCGCCGCGCGGAGGTCGTGCCGGGCTCCTGTCCGTGCTGGCCGCCGCGGCACCCGACGGCGGCACGGCGGCCCGCCCGGCGTCCGACGCCACCCCGCTCTCGGCCCTCCGGTTCCTCGCGGGCGGGGCGTCGCGGGGCGGACTCGTCGCGCTCGTCTCGGACTTCCGCGGGCCGCGCGACTGGCTCCCGCTCCTCGCCCCCGTGGCGGCGCGGCACCACCTGCTCGCCGTCGAGATCCGTGACCCGCGCGAGGACGACCTGCCCGATGTCGGCGACCTGACCCTGGTCGACGCCGAGACCGGGCGCGAGGTCCGCGTGGACACCTCGTCCCGCCGGCTCCGCGCCCGGTTCGCCGAGGCCGCCGCGGCCGAGCGCGCGTCGCTCGCGCTGGAGCTCCGCCGGCTCGGCGCCCGGCACATCGTCCTGTCCACCTCCGGCGAGTGGCTCCGCTCGCTCGCCGTCCAGCTGCGGGTCGGGGGGCACGTGGCATGACCTTCGCGTCTCCCGAGCTCCTGCTCGTCCTGCTCCTGGTCCCCGCGGCGTTCGTCGCGTACCTGCTCCTCCAGCGCCGCCGGACACGGTACGTCGTGCGCTTCACCAACGTCGCGCTGCTCGAGAACCTCGTCCCGCGACGCCCCTCCTGGCGGCGGCACGTGCCGGCCGCCCTGTACCTCGCCGCCGTCGCGGCGCTCGGCATCGCGCTCGCACGGCCGTCGATGGCGGTGCCCGTCCCGCGCGAGGAGGCGACCGTCGTGCTCACGATGGACACCTCGCGCTCCATGCTCGCCACCGACGTGTCGCCGGACCGGCTCAGCGCCGCGAAGGCCGCCGCGACGGAGTTTATCGCCAGGCTCCCCGCCGGGTTCCGCGTCGGCCTGGTCGCGTTCTCCACCGAGGCGCGCCTGGTGCTCGCGCCCACCACGGACCGGGCGCAGCTGCGCGCCGCCCTCGATTCGCTCCGGGCGGACGGCGGGACGGCGCTGGGCGACGCCATCGCCCTCTCCGTGCAGGCCGCGGACCTCGCGAGCGGCGCCACCGGCCACCCCGCCGCGGCGCCCGATCCCGCCGCGTCGCCCTCCCCCTCGACCTCGCCGTCCGGCTCCCCGGGCACGGCGAGGCCGTCCGAGCCGCCGCTCGTCGCCACGGTCCTCCTGAGCGACGGCAAGAGCTCCACAGGCCAGCTCGACCCGCTCGAAGCCGCGTCCGACGCCGCGGCCAGGGGCGTCCCCGTCTACACGATCGCGCTGGGCACGCAGAACGGCACGGTCGACGTCCAGGACGGCCAGGGCGGCATGCAGACCATCGACGTCCCCCCGGACCCGCAGACGCTCCGCGATGTGGCCGCCCGGACCGGCGGCAAGTTCTTCGAGGCGCCCACGTCGGACGACCTGGCCTCGATCTACCAGAGCCTCGGGTCGCGCGTTGGCACCACCGTGCAGGAACAGGAGGTCACGGCGTGGTTCGCCGCCGGCGCGCTCCTGCTGATCCTCGGCGGTGCCGGCCTCGCGGCGTTCTGGTTCAACAGGATCCCCTGAGGAGGAGCGGGGGATCATACGGGGGTCTCGCCGTGCTGGCGGGACCCCCGTCGCCATGTCCGCCTTGGGAGGTCGGTCAGGGGATGCCGGTCGCGATGCTCTTGGTGACCGGCGTGTAGACGATCTCCAGGAGGACCGGCGCGGCGAAGACCTTCGCGAGGTCGCTCGCCAGCGGGCGGGCGTCTGCCGGCGCCTCGGTGCCCGAGAGCCGGATCACCACCTGGTCGCCCTCCACGCTCCAGCCGGTGACCTGCAGGTCCCGGTCGCCCAGCCAGGCCCGGACATAGGGCGCGCCCTCGGTCGCCCGGATGGTGGAGCGCGCGACGTCCACGGCGTGCCAGACCAGCGGGATGGAGATGATGGCGAGCGCGACGACGGCGAGGACGAACCCGTTCCGGAGCCGGTGCCGCTCGCGCAGCATCTCGCGGCTCGGCGCCGCGCCCGAGAGCGTGAACACGACGCACGCGGCCACGACGATCGCCGAGAAGTTGGTGAGGAACAGCAGGAGCGCGCCGGCCGCATCCGGGACGCGCCCGAGCTCCAGGCAGATGCCCACCGTGGCCAGCGGCGGGACGAGCGAGACGGCGATCGCGACGCCCGGCAGCGCGTCGCTTCCCGTCCGGCGGACCGCGACCCACGCCCCTGCCGCGCCGGCGGTCAGCGCCACGCCGAGGTCCAGGAGACCGGGCGAGGTGCGTGCCAGGAGCGACGGCGTCAGGACGAGGGGGTCGGGCATCAGCACCGAGACGAGGTAGGCGATGACCACGACCCCGAGCGCCCCGAGCGCCACCTGGAGGAACGCGATCCCCTGCCAGCGGTCCCGGCCGGTCACCAGCGCGCCCGCGAACGCCATGATCGCGCCGCCCAGTGGCGCGACCACCATCGCTCCGATGATCGACGCCACCGAGTCCTGGTAGAGCCCGAACGACGCGATGACCGCCGCGAGGGCGAGCAGCATGGTGAAGGTCTGGAGCGACCGTGAGAAGGCCTCGCCCTCCGGGAACAGGTCGTCGAGCTTGGCCGGCCCGAGGGACTGGCGGGCGTCAACGAGGACAGGTACGGGCTCCGCCTCGCCCGCGCCTCCCGCGGCTCCCGCGCCTCCCGCGGCTCCGCCGGTCGACACGCTGTCCACCTTCCTGATCCTCCGTGTGGTTGACGCCACGCCCCGGGCCGATGCGGCGCCTACGGTAGCGGAGCGGGCGGCCCCGACGCGCACCGATCGCGGACCGACCGCCGCGACGCGCATGGGCACCCCGCCCCGGGCGACGGGTCACGCGCGCGGGCGACCGCGAGGCCGGAATCGCGGGACCAATGGCCCCCGCGACCGCTCCGGCGCTTTCCTATGCTCGAACCTGCGGATACCGTCGGGTCCCGACCCCGGTGCTGCTGCGTCCCGTCGTCGGTCGCCGTCTTCCTGGCGGGTGGCCACGTCCGGTGCCGGGCAGTCCCCGGGGCGCGCCGGTTCGCCCCAGGTCCAATCAGCTCTGGCAGGGCTCGCCGCGGAGGCAGCCAGGCGCCCATCGGTAGGTGGCCATGCACTGCATCGTCCTCGTCAAGCAGGTCCCGGACGTCAGCAACATCCCGGAGGACGCCTGGGACCGCGAGAAGGGCACCCTGCGTCGCGCTCTGCTGGACAGCATCCTCAACCCGCTCGACCTCCATGCCCTCTCGTTCGCGCGGCGGATCACCGCCGGCGACCCGACCGCGAAGACGGTCTACCTCACGATGGGACCGCCCCAGGCCCGCGAGGTCCTGGCGGACTGCATCTCCCGGGCGCCGGGCGATGCCGTCCTGCTGACCGACCGCGTCATGGGCGGGGCCGACACCGTCGCCACGGCCTACTCGCTGGCGCAGGCCGTCCGCCGCATCGAGCGCGACCTCCTTGGCGGCAGCCGCGACTACCTCATCGTCACCGGCATGCAGTCGGTGGACGGGGACACCGCGCAGGTCCCGCCGCAGCTCGCGGAGGACCTCGGCATCGACCAGGTCTGCTACGCGCAGGACGTCCACACCGAGCCGGAGCTCACGTTCCGCCGCATCGGTGCGCAGGGCACCGAGGACGTGGTTCCGCTCCGCTTCCCGGCCCTGGTCACCGTGACCGCCTGCACGGACACGCTCTACCGCAGCTTCCACGCCGCCCGTGCGGCGCGCAGCGCCACGATCCACACGTGGAGCGCCGCCGACGTGGACGCCGCCCCCGACCGGTGCGGCATCAAGGGCTCCCGGACCACCGTGTACCGGATCTTCTCACCGTCCGAGGATCGCGCGAAGACGTGCGAGATGATGAGCGATCCGGCCGAGCTGGTCCGCAAGGTGAAGGCGAAGTACCGCCTGGCGACCGGCGGCCCCGCGGTCCACGAGGAGGGCGCCTACGCGCTCGACGGCCGCGAGCCAACCCACCGGGGCGGGTTCTGGATCCTCGCAGAGCGCGAGGGTGACGGCATCAAGTCCGTCTCGCTCGAGCTGATCGGCAAGGCCCACGAGCTGGCCGCGTTCCTCGGCGAGCATGTCGCCGCGGTCCTCCCGGGCGCCGATGCCGGCGACCTCGCGGCCGAGCTGATCGCGTACGGCGCGGACACCGTCTACGCCATCGAGCACCCGCAGCTGGCGCAGTTCTCGCCGCTGCCGTACCGGGCGGCGATCGCCCCGCTCGTCCGGGAGCACAAGCCCCAGGTGATGCTCTTCGGGGCGACGCCCATGGGCCGCGAGCTGGCCCCGCGCATCGCCTACGCGTGCGACTCGGGCCTCACCGCGGACTGCACCAAGCTGGAGATCGGGGACTACGCGAAGGGCGGCCAGAGCCTGGTCGGGATTCTCAAGCAGACCCGGCCCGCCCTCGGCGGCAACATCATGGCCACGATCATGACCAAGGACTCGCCGACCCAGATGGCGACGGTCCGGCCCGGCGTGTTCAAGGTCCCGCCGCGGGACCCGGCGCACACCGGCGACGTCGTGCGCATCACCCCCGACCTCGGGGACAGCGCGGCCGGCGTCCGGGTCACGTCGGTCGAGTCGTTCGTGTCCAAGGTCAGCATCCGGGACGCGAAGATCATCGTGGCCGGTGGCCACGGGATCCGCAACAAGTCGGACTTCGACGGCCTTCTCCAGCCCCTCGCCGACGGCCTCGAGGCGGCGCTGGGCGACGACGCCAAGGTCGCGGCCTCGCGGCACGCGGTCGAGGACGGCTACACCACCCACGACTACCAGGTCGGCCAGACCGGCCAGACCGTCGCGCCCAAGCTCTACGTCGCCGTCGGCATCTCGGGCGCCGTGCAGCACGTGTCCGGGATGCAGATGTCGGACACGGTGGTGGCGATCAACAAGGACCCGCGGGCGCGGATCTTCAACTACGCGGACTTCGGCGTCGTCGGCGATCTCGAGACGGTCGTCCCGCAGCTCGTCCGCGCGACCAAGGAGGCCTGACCGATGGACGGCATCGACATCCTCGTCGTCGGCGCCGGCCCCGCGGGCCTGGCGGCAGGCCTCCGGGCGAAGCAGGCAGCCACCCAGGCCGGCCGCGACGTCTCGGTGGTGGTCCTCGACAAGGCGCCGGCCGCCGGCAACCATGCGCTCTCGGGCGCGGCGTTCGAGGCGGCCTGCCTGGACGATCTCGTCCCGGGCTGGCGCGAGATGCGCACGCCGTTCGTCACGGGCCTCGTCCCGGTCGAGCGCGACGACATGTTCTTCCTGCGGGCCAAGGCCGCCAACAGGATCCCGCCCATGGTCGTCCCGTCACGGATGCACCACGCCGGCGACGTGATCATCTCGATCTCGCGCCTGGTCTCCTTCCTCGCCGAACAGGCCGAGGCGGCGGGCGTCGAGGTCTACCACGGCTATTCCGCCCGGACCCTCATCGTCGAGAACGGCGCCGTCAAGGGCGTCCGCCTGGGCGACGTCGGCCTCGCCCACGACGGCTCGCCCAAGGGCAACCACATCGATTCCGAGGAGATCCGCGCGGGCATCACGATCCTCGCGGACGGGACGCGCGGCGTGATCTCGACCCAGTTCGCCGAGCACTTCGGCGGCGGGTCGGTGTCCAGGGTCTACTCGCTGGGCATGAAGGCCATCGTCCAGTTCCCCGAGGCCAGTCCCTTCGGCACCAACCGGGTCATGCACACCCTCGGGTATCCCATGCGGCCGGACGTGTTCGGCGGCGGCTTCCTGTACGCGATGGGCGAGAAGACCGTCGCGGTCGGGCTGATCCTGGGCCTCGACTGGAAGTACGGAGACCTCAACCCCCAGCGCGAGTTCGAGACCTTCCGCGCCCACCCGTTCATCTCCCGCCTGCTCAAGGGCGGCGTGACGGTGGCGACCGGCGCCAAGACGATCCCCGAGGGCGGTTACAACGCGATCGGCGCGCTGTCCGCGCCCGGCGGGATGGTCGTGGGCGACGGCGCGGGCCTCGTCAACATGGAGAAGATCAAGGGCATCCACTACGCGATCAAGTCCGGCATGGCCGCGGCCGACACGGCGCTCGAGGCGCTGCGCTCGGACGGGTCCGTGGGGGCGCTCGACGGGTACCGCCAGCGTCTCGAGGGCAACGGCGTCCTGGAGGACCTCCGCCACGCGCGGAACTACCGCCAGGTGTTCAAGTACGGCCTGTTCGTGGGCACGCCACTCTCGCTCGTGTCCTCGATGATCCCGGCGAACCTGGGCATCCACCGTGACGGCGCGGCGACGAGGAAGGGCGCCAGGCTCAACCGGCCGGACCCGGGGCGCATGGACGGCGCCACGTTCGTCGCGCTGACCGGGACGCTCCACCGCGAGGACGAGCCGTCCCACATCGAGATCACGGACCCTTCGAGGTGCATCACCTGCGAGGCGGACTACGCCAACGCGTGCACGCACTTCTGCCCGGGCCAGGTCTACCGCTGGAGCGGCTCCGAGGTGGTCCTGTCCCCCTCGAACTGTCTCCACTGCATGACCTGCACGGTCAAGTGCCCGGCCGACGTGATCAGGTGGGCGGCGCCCGAGGGCGGCGAGGGGCCGCGCTACAAGCAGCTCTGAGGGTTCCGCCGCGGCTCCTCGTTCCGCCTCGGCCCCCTCGTTCCGCCGCGGCTCCTCGTTCCGCCGCGGCCCCCTCGTTCCGCCGCGGCTCCTCGTTCCGCCGCGGCCCCCTCGTTCCGCCGCGGCTCCTCGTTCCGCGGCCGGGCCCGAGGTCTTCATGCGCAGGAACGTTGACGGTCGGCCGAGGCGCTTCACGGACCCTCGGGGGAGCCGCGGGTCAGGGTTCGGCAGGCCGGCCGCGCCGCCCAGGAGCCGGGGGCGGCCGCGCGAGGCGACCACCCCCGGAGCGGATTCTCAGTCCACGAGCCGCACGTTGACCGTTGCCGGCCGCGCCAGCGTGTGCCCCACGGGCGACGTCCGGACGACCGCGTCGTCGAGCTCGGCCACGGCCTCCGGCGTGGCATCGGCCCGCAGGTGCACGCGGACGTCGACGTCCTCGTACCCGGCGTGGCCCTCCTTGAGCCCGAAGAACACCGGGAGGTCGATCGTCCCCACGAGATCGATCCGGAGCTCCTCGATCGTGATGCCGCGGGCCGTCGCACCGGCGGTGTAGCCGATGGCCAGGCACGAGCCCAGCGCGCCCAGCACCTGCTCGACGGGGTTGGCCGCCGTGTCCGTGCCGCCGAGGATCTCGGGCTCGTCGGCATAGGTGGGCGGCAGGTCGCGGACCTGGATCTCGTTGCGGAACCCGCCGCGCCAGGTGACGCGGGCGGTGAACGGGGTGCCCTCGGCCGGCGCGGCCTCGGCGAGCTGGCCGGCGAAGGCGGTGATGGCGGGGGCGTTGACGCCGTTGGGCAGGGTCTCGACGGTCACGGGACGTCTCCTTGGACGAATCGCGGATGGGTGGGCTGGTCCGGGCGGCCGGGGAGCCGGCTGTCAGGGTCTGGCGGCCACCCGCCGTGCGTCTCGGAGGAACACAAAACCGCAGTCCACCTGGTGGATCTGCGGCCCCGGGACCGATCTGCGGTCCCGCTACCCGTTGCTCACGCGTGCGCGGACCTCAGACCCCATCCTCCGTTCGGCGGGGCCGCCAGCGCATACACATGAGACCAATCGCGCGGTTCACGTGCGGCATGGTCGCAGGGTCCCGCGGACCCGCGCAACCATTTCCCGGGTGGCGGCGCGGTTTGCGCGCCGGTGCCGGGGATCCCCGGAGTTGGCGATGTGCCGCACCGTCCTCCAGGCCGCGGTCCTCGGGCTCCAGCAACCCGCTCATGACACCTTCCAGCGTCGCGATGCCCCCCGAGCCGGGGTGGAGCGGGACCGGCCGGTCAGGCCGCTCCCAGTGGACAAATGGACCTGTGCAGGACCGCCGTCGTCGGGCGACCCTCGACCGTCGCTGCGCACGATGTCCGTGCCCGCCCCCGAGGTGACCGATGACGACGGCCCAGGACCCGGTCCGCCGGGCGCGACCGCTCCGGCCGCTGCCGTTGCTGCTGATCGCGATCCTTGCCGGCTGCGGCTCGGCCCACCCCGCCATGGCACCCGTCGCGCTGGTACGGCCCGCGGCGGTGGTCCCGGCACCGGTCCTCACAGAAGCGACCCCGGACCCCACCGCGACCCCGGGCCCCGCCACGAACCCCTCGCCCGTGCCGGTCCCGCTCGTTCCGGTGACGGGCTTCTGGTCGTCGGAGCGCTCCATCACCCGCGCCTCGCTGGCGGCCGCCCTCTCCGGTGGCGGGACCAGCCCCCGGCGCGTGCTCGTGAGCTCCGCGGACCTCCCGGCCCTGGCCGTCGCGCTCGGCATCCGTCCCGGGGCCAACGTGCTCGCGCGCACGCCGGCGCAGGTCCGCGCGGGGATCGCCTCGCAGCCCGGTGCCCTGGGCATCCTCCGTGCCGGGGACGTGACCCCGGCGGTCCGGGCGCTCGCCGTGGGCGGCCTGAGCCTGTTCGGCGGCAGCCGGGTCCGGGACCTGGCGGCCTGGCCTCTGCTTGTCCGGGAGCCACCGGGGGCGATGCCGTCGACCTTCCGGACGGAGGCCGCCTGGACCCTGGTGGCCGGCGGCGACGTGATGCTCGACCGCTACGTCTACCGGCGGACCGTGCTCGACGGCGCCGGGGCCAACAACCCCTGGAGCGGCGGCATCGGCAAGGTCACGTCCCGCTCCTGCTGCGGTGCACCGGGCCTGCGGATCGTCACCGGGAAGCGGGTGGTCAACAACGGCGCGGTGCGCGTACTGCTCCGGGGCGCGGACATCGCGATGGCCAACCTCGAGGGGCCCGCCCCAGACGACTTCCGCTACCACACGTCGGGCTACATCTTCTCCATGGACCCGGCGTTGCTCGCGGGGCTGCGCTGGGCGGGCATCGACGTCGTGTCGCTCGCCAACAACCACATCCGCAACTGGGGCGCCAGCGGTGTCCGCGACACGATTCGCAACCTGGACGCGCTGGGCATCCGTCACGCCGGCGCCGGTCGTTCGAGCACCCAGGCCCGGCGGCCGGCCTGGATGACGGCGGCCGGGCTCCGCGTCGCCATCCTGGCCTACAACGGGGTGGGCGCCTACCAGGGCATCGGCGGTTCGCCGAACGCGACGTCCTCCCGGGCCGGCGCGGCGGCCTTGACGATGACCGCCGTGAAGGCCGACATCCGCGCCGCCCGCGCCGCCGGCGCCGACGTGGTGATCGTCTTCCCGCACTGGGGCGTGGAGTACACGGACCGGCTCAACGCCCAGCAGGCCGGCCTGGCGCCGAAGATCCTCGCCGCGGGCGCCGACGCGGTGCTCGGGGGCCACTCGCACTGGGCCGGACCTATCCGGCTGTTCGGCGGCCGGCCCGTCGTGTACTCGATGGGCGACCTCGTGTTCAGCCTCGCCCACGACGAGCGCACCCAGGAGGGCATCCTCGTGGAGCTCACCTTCACCGGGAAGCGCCTCGCCCAGGTGACGCTCCACCCCACCCTGATGGTCGGCAACGTCCAGCCCAACATCCTGGTGCCGTCCGGCGGGGGGTCAGCGCTGCTCGCGGCCATCCGCCGCGCGTCCGCCCGGCTGGGCGGCCCGTAGCCTCGGCGTCAGACGTCCGGGGCTCGCTCGAACCGGGACGGTAGCCGCACGGCCGGGGCCCGACGTCCGGGTCGTGGCTGCCGCGCGGTGGCGCGGGGACCGCCAGGGCCGAGGGCTCGGGCGGGCACATTGGTGCCGCGGCGTGGAGCCTGGGTGCGGACCGGCCATCCGGGGGGATGGACGACCGGTCCGCAGGAACATCCTACCGGCCCAGCGTGCGGTCGATCTCGTCGAGGCCGTCCCCCTGGGGTTCCGCGTGATCGAAGGGGCGTGCACCTCGACGCCGCTGCCGCGAGCCGTGTTGCCACGGGCCGCCCGCCGGCTCGAACGTGCATCGCCCGCATCGCTTGAGCCACGACCCGGCCCACTCGTGCGTCACGCGACCGGTCCAGCGCACAGGCGAGCCGCCCGGCGGCCCGCGCGACGAGACTGCACACTGGTCCGCCGGGCGGATGGTGGCCGGCACGGCGCCCCGGACCAGGGTGACCGTGCACGACGTGCCGTCCGGCTCATCGCTCCCAGCCGCGCCCCGCCTACGATCGGCAGGCATCCGTAGAGCGGCGACCCGTGGCCAGCCGCCGTCGGCGCGTGCGTCGCCTGGCGACATTGGGTGCGCGGAGGAGCGGCGTCTCGTGAGGAAGCTCAACGTCACCGTCAACGGACGGCCCATCGAGGTCGTCGCCGACGAGCAGCAGGCGGTCCTGCTCGACATCGTCCGCGAGGACCTGGGCCTCACCGGCACCAAGCAGTCCTGCGACCGCAAGGGCCAGTGCGGGACCTGCATGGTCCTGGTCGACGGCAAGGCCGTCCTCTCGTGCATCACCAGGGCGGGCTCGCTCGACGGCGCGGAGGTCACGACGATCGAGGGCCTCGGCACGCCGGACCGGCCCAACCTGGTCCAGCAGGCCTTCGTCCTGGCGGGCGCCGTGCAGTGCGGCTTCTGCATCCCCGGCATGATCGTGACCGCCGAGGAGCTGCTGCGCACGAACGACGACCCCACCCGGGACGAGGTCAAGCGGGCGCTCCGCCGCAACCTCTGCCGCTGCACGGGCTACGTCAAGGTCATCGACGCCGTCCAGCTGGCCGGCCGGTTCCTCCGCGGCGAGGTCACCCCGGCCGAGCTCATGCCGGCCGAGGACGCACCCCCCATCGGCACCTCCTTCCCCCGTCCGTCGGCCATGGCCAAGGCCACCGGCACCGCCAGGTTCGGCGCCGACATCCGGATGCCGGGCGCGCTCGAGATCGCGGTCGTCCGCAGCCCCCACGCCCACGCCTGGATCCGCGGCATCGACACGGCGCTCGCCGAGACGATGCCAGGTGTCGCGGGCGTGATGACGGCGAGGGACATCAGGGGCACGAACCGGCTCAAGTACCAGGTCGCGGACCGCCCGATCCTGTGCGACACCAAGGTCCGCACGCTGGGCGACGCCGTCGCGATCGTGGCCGCCGAGACCAAGGCACAGGCGATGGCCGCCGCCGAGGCGGTCCGCGTGGACTACGAGCCCATCGCCGTCCTGGGCTCGCCGGCCGCCGCGCTCGCCGATGGCGCGCCGCGCGTCCACGAGGACACGCCCAACCTCTGCTACAGCCAGCCCATCATCAAGGGCGACGCCGCCGCCGCCTTCGCCGCGTCAGCCGTCGAGGTCACGGCCACCTTCGCCACCCAGCTCGTCCACCAGGCGCCGATGGAGCCGGAGGTCAGCCTGGCCTGGATGGAGGGCGAGGGCGAGGACGCCGAGCTCGTCGTCCTGGGCCGGAGCATCAACATCCACCTGCACATGCAGACGCTCCAGGAGGCGCTGGGCTTCGAGGCGATCCGCTACGAGGAGCCCTTCGCGGGCGGCCAGTTCGGCATCAAGGTCGAGATCATCACGGAGGGCATCGCCGGGGCGGCCGCGCTCCACTTCAACCGCCCGGTCCGCTACGTGCCCACCCTCGCGGAGTCGATGCTCATCACCAGCAAGCGCCACCCCTTCGAGGTCGAGACGCGGCTCGCCGCGGACGCCGACGGACGCCTCACGGCGATGGCGATGGACATCACGGTCGACAACGGCGCCTACATGAGCCTCGGGCGCGTCATCGTCAACCGCGCCCTGCACATGCTCACCAGCTCGTACCTCGTGCCCAACCTGGCGGTGACGTCCCGCCTCGTCTACACGAACAACCCGTGGGGCTCCGCCGCCCGGGGCGCCGGGCCGCCCCAGACCCACTTCGCGCTCGAGTGCGCCGTGGACATGCTGGCCGAGAAGATGGGAATCGACCCGCTCGAGTTCCGCCGGCGCAACTCGCTGCGGCCGGGCGAGGCGAAGGCGACCGGCCACGTCGTGACCGAGTGGCCGTTCCCGGCCCTGTGCGACGCCATCGAGCCGGCGTACCGGGCCGCCCTGTGCGACGCGGCCGCCGCGGGGACCGAGGGCGTCGTCCGGCGCGGCGTCGGCCTCGGCGCGGCGGCATTCGGCATCGCCATGCCGGGCGACAAGTCGATCGGGTTCGTGGAGCTGGACCCCGATGACGGCGTGACGGTCTACATGGCCGCCGGCGACCCGGGCGAGGGCAACGACTCCATGATCAGCCAGCTGGTGGCGTCGGTCCTCGACCTGCAGCCGGGAAGGGTCCGGCTTCGCACGCGGAGCACCGCCGACACCGCTGCCTCCGGGCCGGTCTCCGGCAGCCGCGCCACGTACATGCTGGGCGGGGCCGCCGTCGACGCCGCGCAGCACCTTCGCGAGGCCATGGACGTGGTGGGCGCCAGGACATACGAGGCATTCGTCATGGCCGGCGTCCCGATCCGCTACCAGGGCAGGCGCAGCACGCTGGAGACCGCGCCGCTGGACCCGGTGACCGGCCTCGGCCCGTCCTTCGAGGTCCAGGTGTTCTCGGTCCAGATGGCCGAGGTGGAGGTCAACATCGAGACCGGGGAGACCCGGGTGCTGAAGATCACGTCGGCTGCGGACCCGGGCCGGATCATCCACCCCGGCAACGTCGAGGGCCAGCTCCACGGCGGCATGGACATGGGGATCGGGTTCGCCCTCCGCGAGGAGTACGTGCCGGGCAAGTCGAGGGACTGGATCACCTTCAAGTTCCCGAGCATCCGCTACGCGACGGAGATGGAGACGATCCTCGTCGAGACCCCGCGCGAGCTCGGCACGCTGGGCTCGGTCGGTATCGGCGAGATGGCGATGGTGTCAACGGCCCCCGCGATCGCGAACGCGATCAGGCACGCCACCGGCGCGGTCGTCGGCCGGCTCCCCGCCACCCCCGAGCGCGTCAGGGCGGCGCTGGCCGCCGTGCCCGCGCGGGAGCCCGAGCTCGCGGGCTCGGCCGGCTGATCGCGTCGCCACCCCATGGCCGAGACGGCCCGCTCGCGCGCGCTGCGGACCGTCGCCGGCCGGCCGGTGTACTTCGACGACGAGGGCTTCTTCTGGGACCCCGACGACTGGTCGGACGAGGCCGCCGAGGCGCTCGCCCGCGAGGTCGGCATCGACCGCCTCGACGAGGTGCAATGGCGCGTCCTGCGGTTCATGCGCGCTCACTACGCGCACCACGGCCGCTCGCCGATGAACCGCGAGCTGCGGGTGGGGACGGGCCTCTCGCTCCTGGAGCTGGAGCGCCTGTTCCCCGACGGGATCAAGATGGGCGCACGCCGGCTGGCGGGGCTGCCCAACCCCCAGACGTGCCTGGACTGACGATGGGGACCCACCCGTGACCGAGCGCCTCGTCTACCTCGACAACGCCGCGACCACGTTCCCCAAGCCGCCGGCGATGCTGCGGACGATGGTGGAGACCTATGCCCGCATCGGAGTTTCTCCCGGGCGCGGGAACCACGACCTGGCCGCCCAGGCGGGCGAGCTGGTGGACGAGGCCAGGTCCCGCGTGGCCCGCTTCTTCGGCGCCCCGGACCCGCAGCGGGTCGTCTTCGGCGCCAACGCCACGGACGCGCTCAACACGCTCATCGGCGGCGTGGTCCGGCCCGGCGACCACGTCGTGACCACGCGCCTGGACCACAACTCCGTCCTCAGGCCGCTCCACCACCTGGCCGAGATCGGGGCGATCACCTGGGATGCCGCCCCGTTCGACGGGCGCGGGTACGTGGACCCGGACGCCGTGGCGGCCCTCCTGCGACCGGAGACCCGCCTCGTGGTGATGACCCATGCCTCCAACGTCCTGGGAACCGTCCAACCGGTGGCCGAGATCGCTCGGCGCTGCGCGGAACGGGGCGTGCGGGTGGTCATCGACGCGGCCCAGTCGGCCGGCAAGGTGCCGGTCGACATGGGGGCGCTGGGCGTCGCCGGCATCGCCTTCACCGGGCACAAGTCGCTGTACGGCCCGTCGGGGATCGGCGGCCTGGTCCTCCGGCCGGACCTCGAGGTGGAGACCACCCGGTTCGGCGGGACCGGCATGGACTCCGCGAGCCTCGTGCATACCCGCTCCTACCCGCTGCGCCTGGAGGCCGGGACGCTCAACCTGCTGGGCGTGATCGGCCTGGTCGCCGGGATGGACTTCCTCCACGCGGAGGGCGTCGAGGCGATCCACGCCCGCGAGGCGCGGCTCCTGGCGCGCCTGCGCGATGGCCTGGCGGCGATCCCGGGGGTCACGCTCTACGCCGCCGACGACCTGGCCGGGCACGTGGCCGTCCTCCTCGCGACCGTGGCGGGCATCCACCCGCAGGACGTGGGGGCGATCCTGGACGGCGACTTCGGGATCGCCGTGCGGGTCGGCGTCCACTGCGCGCCGCTCGCGCACCGGGAGCTGGGCACCATCGACCGCGGCGCGATCCGGTTCAGCCTCGGCGCCTTCACGACGGCCGAGGACATCGACGCCGCCGTCGCGGCGATGGAGACGATCGCCGGCGGCTGAGAGCGGCAGCCCGGGTTGCCAGGAACCGATGATCCCCGAGGTCCACGCGACCCTGTCGATTCCTGCCGCGAGCCCTGCACCCGCACCGTCGATCCGACCTGGCGCCGAGTCATTGCCAGGGCGCGCGTGCGACGATGCGCGCCATGCCTGCCATGGCCACCGTCTCACGGATCAACGTCACCCCCATCAAGGGCACGCGCCTCGGGCGCCCGGCCGCCGTCGAGCTCACGCCCCTCGGAATCCTCGGGAACCGGCGGTTCCACTTCGTCGACGAGCGGGGCGAGCTCGCCTCCTGCACGGACGTGGGCGCCCTCATGCGGCTCACCTCGGCCTGGGACGCGGCCGCGGAGACGATCAGCGTCGGGTTCCCGGACGGCACGCGCGTGGCGGCGGCGGCAGACCGCCTCGGGCCCGCGCACGTCACCGACTTCGACGGCAAGCCCGTTCCCGGCCGCTTCGTCGAGGGACCGGTGGACGAGGCCGTGTCGGCCTTCGTCGGGCGCGCGATGCGGCTGGTCCGGGCGGACGCCGAGGGTGACGGCCCCGACGTCCACCGTCTCTCGCTCCTGGGCCTCGCGTCGGTCGCGGACCTGGGTGCCCGTGGCGGCCGCACGGACCTGGACCCGGCGCACTTCCGGATGAACCTGGAGCTGGACGGCATCGAGCCCTACGAGGAGGACACCTGGACCGGCCGCGCCGTGCGCGTCGGCGGGGCGGTGATCCGCGTCCTGGGCCCGGTGCCCCGCTGCGTGGCGACGACCCGGGACCCCGCCACCGGCGAGAAGGACTTCGACACCCTCAGGCACATCGCCGCGTACCGCCCGCTCATGACGGAGCCGCGCGGGATCCCGTTCGGGATGTACGCGGAGGTCGAGGCTCCGGGACGCGTTGCGCTGGGCGATCCGGTGGGCCCGCTGGACTGAACGCCCGGAGGCGGTCCGCGCGGTCATGCCGCATCCTATGGGTCCCGCACGACGGCCCCCTCGCACGGCAAAGGACATGCACCATGGCCTGGACCCTGGACCACTGGATCAACGGCGCCTCCCACGCGCCGGCCAACGGCCGATACCTCGACCGCACGAGCCCCGTGGACGGCTCGCTCGTCTGCCGGATCGCCGATGGGACCGGCCCCGACATCGACTCCGCGGTCGCGGCCGCGAAGGCTGCCCAGCGAGCGTGGGCGAGGACCGCGCCCTCGGTCCGCGGTCGTCTCCTGATCGAGACCGCTCGCCTGATCCGCGCCAACGCCGCGTCGCTCACCGACGAGGAGGTCGCGGAGACCGGCAAGCCGCGCCAGACGGCCGCCAACGAGGTGGAGGGCACCGCCCAGTTCTTCGAGTTCTACGGCGAGGTCATCAACGCCTCCTACGGGGACACGATCGACCTCGGTGGGGACTTCCACTCGTTCACCCGCAACGAGCCGTACGGCGTGATCGGCGTGATCACCCCCTGGAACCTGCCCATCAACCAGGCCGCCCGCGCCTGTGCCCCGGCCATCGCCGCCGGCAACACCGTCGTGCTCAAGCCCTCGTCGCTGACCAGCACGAGCTCGATCCGGCTCGGCCAGCTGTGCAGGCAGGCCGGAATCCCGGACGGCGTGTGGAACGTCCTCCTGGGCAGCGGCTCCACGGCCGGCCCTGCGCTCGTGCGGCACCCCGACGTGCGCAAGGTCGCGTTCACGGGCTCGGTCGAGGTGGGCCGCGAGCTCGCGCACCTGGCCGCGGACCGGCTGATCCCGCTGACCCTCGAGCTCGGTGGCAAGAGCGCCAACATCGTGTTCGCCGACGCCGACCTGGACAAGGCCGCGGCGGCCGCGACCACGGGGTTCACCAGCAACGCGGGGCAGGTCTGCTCCGCGGGCGCCCGCCTGCTGGTCTCGCGCGAGGTTCACGACGCGCTCGTCGCGCGGATCGCGGAGCTCGCGGCGGCCCACCGGCCCGGCGAGACCATCGGTCCCGTCATCAGCGAGGGCCAGTACCACACGGTGCGCCACTACCTCGAGGTGGCCGAGGGCGAAGGCGCCGTGCCCGTCACCGGCGGCGCGACCGCGGTCGCGGACAAGGCGGACGGCCTGTAGGTCCCGCCCACCGTCTACACGGGCGTCGACAACGCGATGCGGATCGCGCAGGAGGAGGTCTTCGGCCCCGTCCTCGTCGTCATCCCGTTCGACACCGAGGAGGAGGCGGTCGCCATCGCCAACGACTCCCCGTACGGACTCGTGGCCGGCGTCTGGACCCGGGACATCAGCCGGGCCCTGCGCGTCGCCGGCGAGATCGAGGCCGGCCAGGTGTTCGTGAACTCCTGGTGGTCGGGCGGGGTCCAGACTCCCTTCGGCGGCACCAAGCTGTCCGGCTACGGGCGCGAGAAGGGCGTCGAGGCGCTGGCGCATTACACCCAGACCAAGTGCGTGACGATCGCCCTCTAGGCGGACCGGCTCCTGCGCTCCGGGCCCAGGGCGCTGGCGGCGCTCAGCGGTAGGTGTTCCAGGCCAGGGTCGCGGCCACGGTGAGCCCGCAGACGGCCACCACGACCCGCAGGACCGGCGCCGGCACGCGGCGCGCGATCGACGGCCCCACGAGGCCGCCGACGAAGAGCCCGGCCGCCAGCGGCACGACCGCGGCCCATGACACCGGCCCGAACAGGATGAACAGCACGGCGGCGGCGCCGTTCGACGCGGCCGCCAGCAGGTTCTTCGCGGCGTTCACGTCGTGGAACGGCCGGTCGATGATCCGGGTCAGGGCCACGAACGCCAGGATGCCGCCCGCCGCCCCGAAGTAGCCCGTGTAGACGGCGGTGGCCCCGTACGTCGCGACCGTGGCCGGGCGCATGCTCGCGACCCGCGCCGCGCGCCTCGCCCGCAGGCGGGGCTGGACCAGGAGCAGCACCGACGCCCCCGCGATCAGCAGCGGGGCCACCAGCTCGAACGCCCGCTCCGGCAGGGCGAGGAGCAGGACGGCCCCGACCGCCCCGCCGGCGACGCCCGCCAGCGCCAGGCGCGCGATGGCCGGCCCCTGCCCCACGAGCTCGCGCCGCGACCCGAGGCCGGCGCCGATGCCCGTGAACACGAGCGAGACCGTGTTGGTCACGTTCGCCGCCACCGGCGGGAGCCCCACGGCGAGCAGCGCAGGGTAGGAGATGAGCGAGGCCAGGCTCACGAGCACGCTGACGGTCCCGGCGAGGATGCCGGCGAGGAACAGGAAGACCAGAGCCTCGGGGGTCACGGCGTGGAGCGGCTGGCCCGGAGCATCCCACCGATGCTACTGCCCGCGGTGCGATGCCCGGTGACCCGCGATCGCCGCGTGCCACCCGGATCGGCCAGGCGAGGCGACCCGGCACATTCCCGGCGCCCGCCCGGACGGGTCCGCAGGTCGTCGCGGGCCCCTACAATCACCTGCCTGAGGCGTCCCACCCTCCATCCCGCCCCTCGACGAAAGGGCTCCTCCCATGACCGACCTCAACCCCGAGAGCGTCCAGGACGGCCTGGACCACTACCCGGTCGCCTTCCTCCAGAACCTGATTGACAACGGTGAGGGCTGGAAGGTCCAGAGCGACCTGGCGCGGGCGATCATGCTGGCGCTCGAGGACGGCACCTGCGTGCTTGGGCCGGTCGCCCACCGCGACTACAACAACCACGTCGTCCCGGCGCGCACCGACGTGGAGCCCGGGGCCAAGGGCAGCCTCGTCTACGCGAACCGCCTCCGCGCCGAGCGCGGCGCCCCGCTCCTCGCCGAGGCCGCGGACGGCACCATCGTCGAGAGCGGCGCGGCGGGCGGCGGCTTCTAGCGCACTCACGGGCGCCGGACCAGCGAGGCCCCGCCGCGGTCGTCAGGGCCCGCCACCGGTCAGTCGCCGAGGCAGGTCCCGACGTTGCGCGCCGTCGCGACGAGCGAGTGGTCCAGCGGCACGGTCTTGAGCCGTCCGCCCACGAGCTCCAGCGGCACCGTGCGGGTGCCCTCGCCCTCCGCGGCCACCATGACCCCGAACGTGCCCTCGGCCACGAGGTCCGCGGCAGCGTTGCCCAGCCGGGCGGCGAGCACGCGGTCGATGGGCGACGGCGTGCCGCCGCGCTGGACGTAGCCCAGGATCGAGACGCGGGACTCGAGGCCGGTGAGGGACTCCAGCTGGCGCGCCAGCCGCAGCGAGTGGGCGGTGTGGTCGGCGTCGAAGGCCGCGAGCTCCCTGTCGGCGGCCGCCCGCTCCGGGGTGCCGGCCGTGGTCGCCTTGCGGCGCGCGACCATGCCCTGGTAGCGCTTGTTGGTCTCGACGTCCTGGGCGCCCTCGGCCACGGCGACGATGCTGAAGTTGGTGCCTGATTCGGTGCGGCGCTTGATGGCCGCCACGACGCTCTCGATCCGGTACGGGATCTCCGGGATGAGGATCACGTCGGCGCCACCCGCGATCCCCGCGGCCAGGGTCAGCCAGCCCGCGCGGTGCCCCATGACCTCGGCCAGGATGATCCGGTGGTGGCTGTGCGCCGTGCTGTGAAGGCGGTCGATGGCGTCCGTGGCGATCGTGAGCGAGGTGGCGAAGCCGATGGTCGCGTCCGTCTCCACGACGTCGTTGTCGATGGTCTTGGGCAGCAGCACGATGTTGAGCCCGGCCTTCGCGAGGCGCAGCGAGTTCTTCGCGGTGCCGTTGCCGCCGATGCACAGCAGCGCGTCGAGACGGTGGCGCCTGTAGGTCCGGACGATCGCCTCGGTCGCGTCGACCGTCACGCCGTCGATGGGCATGCGGTGGGGCTTGTCGCGGCTGGTGCCCAGGATCGTGCCGCCGATGGTGAGGATGCCCGAGAGCGCATGGGCATCGAGGTCGATGAACCGGTCCTCGGCCAGTCCCCGGAACCCGTCCCGGAACCCGATGAGCTTCATGCCGTGGTGGCCGATGGCCGCCTTGCCGAACCCGCGGATGGCCGCGTTCAGGCCCGGGCTGTCGCCGCCCGCGGTCAGGATGCCGACACGCTTCAACCGGGCCATCGGCCGCACCTCCTGCTCCGCGATCGGCCGCCGCCGCCCGGGGTTCCGGCGCGGCGTGCCAGGCACTGATTATCGGCCTCCGGGCGCCGCCGGGACGCGCGAAGGCGTCCGACAGCGCTAGGGTGGTGGCAGACACCGCGGAGCATCGTGGGACCGCCCTGCCGGCCGCTTGCAGCCCCGCCCGCAACCCCGGAGGCCAACCGTGTCCTATCAGCCCGCCGCCGACCGCTATGCCACGATGGTCTACCGCGCATGTGGCCGGAGCGGCCTGCGGCTGCCCGTGCTCTCGCTCGGCCTGTGGCACAACCTCGGCGACACGACCCCTGCGGCGACCCAGCGGGCGATCGTGCGCACCGCCTTCGACGCGGGCATCACCCATATGGACCTCGCCAACAACTACGGGCCCCCTTACGGCAGCGCCGAGACGAACTTCGGGCGGATCCTCCGCGAGGATCTCGCGGGACACCGCGACGAGCTCGTCATCAGCAGCAAGGCCGGCTGGGACATGTGGCCGGGGCCCTACGGCCAGGGCGGCGGCTCGCGCAAGTACATGCTCGCGAGCCTGGACCAGAGCCTGCGCCGCGTCGGCGTCGAGTACTTCGATATCTTCTACTCCCACCGCTTCGACGCGGACACCCCGCTCGAGGAGACGATGGGCGCGCTCGCGCACGCGGTCCACCAGGGCAAGGCGCTGTACGTGGGGATCTCGTCCTACTCGGCCCGCGCGACGCGGGAGGCGGCCTCGCTGCTCGCCGCGGACGGCGTGCCGCTCCTCATCCACCAGCCCAGCTACAACCTGTTCAACCGCTGGGTGGAGGCGGACCTCCTCGACGCCCTCGACGAGCTGGGTTCGGGGGCGATCGCGTTCACGGCGCTCGCCCAGGGCCTGCTCACCGACAAGTACCTCGACGGCATTCCCGCCAACGCCCGGGTCAATCGGCCGGGCGGCGACTCCTTCCCGAAGGAGTCCCTCACCGAGGCGAACCTCGCCCGGGTCCGCGCCCTCAACGAGATCGCGAAGGGCCGCGGCCAGACGCTCGCCCAGATGGCCTACGCCTGGGTCCTGCGCGACTCCCGGATCACCACCACGCTCATCGGGGCCAGCTCGCCCGAGCAGGTGCTCGAGAACGTCGGGGCGCTCGCCAACCTGGACTTCACGCCCGACGAGCTGGCCGAGATCGACCGGTACGCGGTCGAGGGCGGCGTGAACCTCTGGGACAAGCCGTCAACGGACCAGCGCCCCTAGCGAGGGCGGGAGACGGGGCGGCGGTCCGGCGGATGACCGTCCCGCCGCGGTTCCCAGGTTCTCGCCCCCGGGGCTCGTGAGACATCGGCCTGCCGCTCGTTCCGGCCTGCCGCGATGGCTGACCTCGCCGGGCTCACCAGGGTCGCCGGGGTCGCCGGCGTCGCCGGGTTCGCGACGTGCGCACCCACGCGGACCAAGGGTTCGGTCACCGGATGAACGTGCCGCCTCATGGCACACCTGTTCGCCGGGAGGGCTGCCCACGGGACGGATGTGCCATGGGCCGGATGGAACGTCCGGTCAGCAAACCGTTGTTCCGCTCCGGTGCACAGACACGGGCGCCGGAGGGCACGTGAGGCCGCGAGCCCGCTGCGCGTCTGGCCGCGCTCGAGGGAGGACAGGAGCTCCCCGGTCGTCACGCCGAGGAGCTCGGCGAGCCTCTCGACAGCGTCGTTGCCTCGGTCTCGTTGGTCGCGCCCGTCTCGTGGGTCACACCGGTCTCGTCCACCCTGCTGCCGCACGCGCGGTGGGTCGGGGTCGCCCGCGGGTGCCGTAATCAGACCGAAAGGAAGCCGGACACACGATCCCCCAGGAAGCAGAGCCATCGCCCGTGGCTTGTTCCGCCGCCGGACGGCTGACAGGTTCGGGCCCCTCCTGGAGATCGCTCGCATGAACATCAAGGCCCTTGCGGCCATCGGGCTGATGGCCGTGGGCGTCGGCGCCGTCGGCGTCACCGTCCTGGGCGTCGGCAGCAGCCCCAGCGCGTCCGTCACCTACCGCACCTCGCAGGCGACGACGACCACCGTCCAGCAGACCGCGGCCGCCAGCGGCAGCCTCGTGGCCGCCACGGTCTACGACCTGGCGTTCGGCGAGACGCCCGTGGCCATCGACGGCACGGCCGCGTCCTCCTCCTCGTCCACGGGCACGTCCGCCACCGCCGCCTCGACCTCGTCGTCCGCGGCCTCCGGCTCGGGTTCGGCGAGCGTGACCGTCACCTGGCCCGTCACGGCCGTGCAGGTCGCGGTCGGCGACCTGGTCAAGGCGGGCGACGTCCTCGCGGTCGCGGACGACACGACGGCCGCGCTCGCGGTCCGCCTTGCGGACGCCAACCTCGCCGCCGCGAAGGCGCAGCGCAAGACCGACGTCGCAGGCGGCACCTCCCTGTCCCGGGCCTCGGCCAAGGACCAGGTCACCTCGGCCAGGACGCAGCTGTCCAACGCCCGTGCCTCCTACTCGTCCACGGTCGCCCAGAACAACCTGTCCATCACCCGGGCGAAGCAGGCCCTCGCCGCCGCGAAGTCACAGTACGCGGCCGACAAGAAGGCCGGCGCACCGTCGCAGACGCTCAAGCAGGACAAGGCGGCGATCACCTCCGCCTCGCAGAACCTCGCCTCCACGCGCCTCCAGGCCACGAGCGGCAACCGCCAGGCCGCGAGCCAGATCACCAGCGCCAAGCAGTCGCTGAAGACCGCGCAGCGCAACTACGGCTCGGCGACCACCTCGGCGGACAGCGCCACGATCGTGGCCGACGACGTCGCCATCGCCCAGGCCGAGCAGGCCGTGGCCGATGCCGAGGCCGCCCGCACCGCCGCGACCATCACCGCGCCCATCGACGGCCGGATCACCGCCGTGAAGGCGGTCGAGGGCCAGGAGAGCACGGGCACCGCCATCGAGCTCCAGTCGACCCGCCTGGCCCTCTCGGTGAGCGTCAGCGAGGACGACATCCTGAGCCTCAAGGTGGGCCAGAAGGCCACCGTGGCGATCACCGCGACCGGCGGCACCGCGACCGGCACGGTGACCTCGGTCGACCCGGTCGCGTCCACCTCGGGCAGCTCCAGCGTCGTCGACTACACGGTCGTCGTCACCCTCGACGAGACGACCGGCACCAGCGCCTCGACCGACACCACCGCCTCGACCGGCACCACCGCCTCGACCGGCACGGGCGTCACCACGGGAACGGGGACGGGCGGCGCCAACGGCGCGGCCACGGCCACGGCCTCGCCGGCGGCCTCTGCCACCACGGCGGTCCAGCCCCTCCCCGGCATGTCGGCGGAGATCACCATCGTGATCGCCCAGGCGGACAACGCCGTCGCCGTCCCGGCGATCGCCCTCTCCGGGACGGCGGGCAGCTACACCGTCCGGGTCCTCAACACCGACGGGACGGTCGAGAGCCGCAGCGTGCAGGTCGGCCTCGTGGCCTCGGACTACGCGCAGATCACCAGCGGCGTGACGGACGGCGAGACGGTGGTGACAGGCAGCTCGGCCGACCGGACGAGCACCGCCACCACCACGACGACCAGCACCGGCCGTGACGGCCTGGGCGGCGGGTTCGGCGGCATCTCCGGCGCCGGCAGCATGCCCGCAGGCGGCCCGCCCGCCGGCGGGCCGGGGACCCAGCCGTGAGCCGCGCGATCATCGACCTCGCGGACGCAACGCGTGTCTACGACCTTGGCAGGGTCCAGGTCCAGGCGCTCGCGGGCGCCAGCCTCCGGGTCGACGAGGGCGAGTTCGTCGCCATCATCGGTCCGTCCGGCTCGGGCAAGTCGACCCTCATGAACATCCTCGGCTGCCTCGACCGCCCGACCTCGGGGACCTACGTCCTCGACGGCACCCCGGTCGAGGAGCTCGACGACGACGGCCTGGCCCGGGTGCGGAGCCGGATGATCGGGTTCGTCTTCCAGGGCTACAACCTGCTGTCACGGACCTCGGCCCTCGAGAACGTCGCGACGCCGCTGCTCTACCAGGGCGTCTCCAAGATGGAGCGCCTCGCCCGCGCCAGGGTCGCCCTGGAGCGGATGGGGCTCGGTGA
>Ga0302321_100000912_pt1 | contig 25465 bp, 21 predicted proteins | sample Fen_T0_1_FD_202505 | JGI IMG/M metagenome (GOLD analysis project Ga0302321, IMG submission 202505) | Peat permafrost microbial communities from Stordalen Mire near Abisko, Sweden - Fen_T0_1 | ecosystem: Environmental > Terrestrial > Soil > Wetlands > Permafrost | place: Sweden: Abisko...
GTCGCGTCCGTGGGTGGGTCGTGCTCGTGATCGTCCTCGCCCTCGTCATCGGTTCACTCGAGCCGGCTGCTGGTCGACAGCTTGCCCATCTCGCGGTATTCGAGCTGCACGGCGCGCAGCAGGTCGTGCTGGCGCATCGGCCGGCCGTCGTGCGCCGCCAGGAACGCCGCGCGAAGGACGCAGTTGCGGATGTAGCCACCCGACAGCGGGAACTTGCGCGCCAGCTCGGGGAAGTCGAAGTCACCCGCCGTCGGCGTCCTGGACGTGACGTGACCGGCCCACAAGCGCACGCGCGTCTCCTCGTCGGGAAACGGGAACTGCAGCCGCAGCGACAGCCGCCGCTTGAACGCCGGATCGATCGCGCCGTCGAGGTTCGAGGTCAAGATCGCCACGCCCTCGAACGTGTCGAGTCGCTGCAGGAGGTAGTTGACCTCGAGGTTGGCGTAGCGATCGTTCGACGTCCGCACGTCGGTGCGCTTGGCGAACAGCGAGTCGGCCTCGTCGAACAAGAGCCCAGCACCGCGTGCGAGGCACCGCGATCTGGTGGACGCGGCGATCGTTGCTCAGCACCAGGACGACGTCCGCCTGGGCGCCGCGCAGCAGCAGCGCCAGGTTGCGTCCGCCAAACAAGACGCTCGCCGCCACCGGGTCGCCATCGAGCTGGCCGATCTTCCACAGCGGTCGTCGATCGATCGCCCGCAGCGTGCGGCGACCGGCCACGTAGAGCCGCGATCCGTGGAGCGCGACCACCTGCTCGCCGTCGGCCAGCTCCTCGACCGGATGGGCGACGGGCTCGCCGGTCTGGACGGTGACGCGGCAGGCGCCCGCCCCGGCGATCAGCGCGTAGCTGCACGCCTCGCCGAACCCGGCGAGGATGCTCGTGACCGGGCCAGGAACGGACGCGTGCGATGGCAGGCTCTTCAGATCCCGCGGCAGGATCCGCGCGAGCGCGTCGCCGTCGAGCGCCCAGATCTCCCCTCCCACGAACTCCGCCGGGCCGTCGAACGCCGGCAGCCTGCGGGCCGGCATCGTGCCGAGGATGTCGTGCAGATCCACCGCGCCGCTGCGCGAGACCAGGAGCCAGCGCCCGGTGCGCGAGAGCGAGATGAACCGCGGGCGCCCGGACAGCGGAGCGTTCGACAGCTTCGTGGTCATCGCGCGCGGTCTCCTTCGCCGCGCAACGCTCGATCTCCGTGGTCTTTCTCATCACCCGCCGGCGTGCAAGTCATCCCGCTCCTCCGTTCTGCCAGTGCACATGTCCACGCCACCTCGGAAGACGCGAAGTGCTCCACCGGGCCCGCCACGCTCACTCACGCGGGGCACCCTACCGACCGCTCGCCAGCGCGCACAAGGCCTCTGTGCCGCAAGCACAAGACTGTGCGTGATTTGCCGGCCGGCGTGAAGAGTCGCTCGCGGTGCGAGGCTCTCCTACAGCGGCGAGATCAGGCGCGCTCGCTCAGGTGCTGATCGACGGACTCAAGGCGGCAAGCGCGTCCTGGGTCCGCCGACGTTCCTCGACCCAGGAGAGGCACGGCTCGCCGACGAGCTTCACCACGTCGTGGCCGCTCGACCGTGGGACTACTCGGTCACGAAGCACGGGCTGGCGCTCGCGACCGAGACGACCACGTAGACCTCGAGCGCGAGTCGATGATGATCTGGAGTAGCCAGACGTAGGGGCAATGTGAGGGGGGGAGCAAGCCGCTGGGCCAGCTGACGCTACGCACGCAGGCGTCGCGATCGAAGAAGTCGAGGTCGAGCTGGTCGACATCTCCCAGCGGCCCCAGGTGCCCCAGCAGATGTCGCGGCTCGGCTGGATGCCCACGGATCGGCTGGTGTTCCCGGATCGGTCCGCCGCAAAGTGCCGCGCGGCCCTTGGCTGCGCCGCTTCGCCCGTCACCCGGTGGGGGCGGCGCTGCTGCGCGCGTCGCGGGCGACCGCCGCGTCGGCGCTGATCATCGAGGATCCCGCGGCGCTGTGATCGGCGATCGCGTCGCGTCGCTGCTGCGTGCGAGGCGCTCGCGTGCGCAGCCCATCCAGCCGGACCAGACCCGCCAAGCAGAGCCCCAGAATGAGCTGCTGGCACGCGCCATAACAGTGGCGCGTCATCTCGACCGCATCTCCGTAGTAGCCAGCGAAGATCCCGGCGATCGCGCTGACGACGACGCAGAACGCCACCCCGCGCAGCGGATCTTTGCGTGGCCGCCACAGCAGGACCGGGCTGGCGACCAGCAGCAGCCAGAGCACCTGGTGGTTGGCGGTCAGCGTCCGGAACGACCACCTGGTGCGCGGCACCCAGTTCCCGGGCATGATGCGAACGAGGTTGCCGAGCAGGAGCTTCCAGCGGTCGCGCACCACGGCGGCCACCCGCTCGACGGGATGACGGACGAGCCAGCGCGCGTAGATCGCCGAGCCGTGCTGCGCCAGGTCGTCGAGCAGCGGCCGCACCTCGGGGCCCGACATGACCAGCCGCAACGGCTCGTGGAAGGGCAGCAGCGCAGGCGGGACCGCGTCGGGCGCGTCGGGCTCGACCCGCAACATGACGTTGTCGAGCATCGGGACCGCGCTGCGCGGCGTGAACGCCGGATGCCACGACTCCTGGAACGGCAACGGCTCATGGGCCACGCTCGCCGACCAGAGCGTGATCGCGGCGCACGCCGCCACGAGCCCTGCCAGCGCCACGGCGCGGGACCGCCACGCGCGCCATACCGTGAGCGCCAGCGCCGCCGCGGTGACCGCGATGAACGCGTTGGTGTCGCGCGTGAACAGCCAGGCGAGCACGGTCAGGCCGGTCACCCCCGCCGCGGCGATCCGCGCGCGTCCGGTGAGCCGCACCAGCGCGATCGCGCCGGCCGCGCACAGCGCGAGCAGGGAATCGTTGACGGACTCCGGCATCAGCGAGCCGGTGAGCCCGACGCGCACCGGCTCGAGCACGAACGCCGCGCCGGCGCACGCCGCGAGCAAGCGAACCCAGCGCCGTCGCAGCGCGTGGACGGTACTCACGGTCAAGATCAGCCAGGCCCAGAACGATAGCTCCGCCTGAAATCCGATGATCTGGAGCGCGTCATTGTGTGTGGCGCGATACACCAGTGGCACGATCAGCGGCTTGCTCGATACCACCAGTCCGGGCCCCGGAGGCAGCTCCGCGATCTGACGGAACACCTTGGTATCCCACTCCACGAACGGTGTGTGCGCTGCGATGAGCTGGCTCCATCGCCAGCGCGTCACGACGGCGATAGCTATGATGACGAGCCAGAGCGCGACGCTCCAAAGTCGCTCAAGGTGCCTCGAATCGAACCGAGGCCGCGGCACTTCGACCAACCTCACGTTGCCTGCGTTCGTACGTTCTTCGATCGGTGAAGTCAAGCCAGTGGTTTCAGGAGGAGACCTCGGCGCCAGCGGCAGCGCAGCGTACGAGATGCCTATGGCAAGCTGGGCTCATCCTCCTGATGTCGTGGAGAGCCGCCGGCTGTCACCAAACTCAATCGCTCTGGAGGTAACCGTCAATGCGTATGGAATCTATATTGCCAACGGTTGCCACTCTGGGTCGTTGTGGTGGTCAGCGGTCCCGGCAGTCAGCTGATGCAGTGGAACTGCGGTTCGGGCAACGACGCGCAAACCTGGTTGGTGCAGTAGCGCTCGGCACCTCGCCCGCTCAGCGGTTCTGCGGGAAGCCGAGGTCGACGCCGCGGTGGCGCGGGTCCGGCCAGCGCGACGTGATCGCCTTGGTGCGCGTGTAGAAGTGGACGCCGTCGCGGCCGTAGATGTGGTGATCGCCGAACAGCGAGGCCTTCCAGCCGCCGAACGAGTAGTACGCCATCGGCACCGGAATCGGCACGTTGATCCCGACCATGCCGACCTCGACCTCGTGCTGGAACTTGCGGGCGGCGCCGCCATCGTTGGTGAACAGCGCCACGCCGTTGGCGTAGGGGTTGGTGTTGACCAGGCGGATCGCGTCGTCGTAGGTGGCGACGCGGGTGACCCCCAGGACCGGGCCGAAGATCTCGTCCTTGTAGATCGCCATGCCGGGCTGCACGTGATCGAACAGCGTGGGGCCCAGGAAGAACCCGTGCGGGCGGCCGGCGACCGAGAGGCCGCGGCCATCGGCGACCAGGGTGGCGCCCTCGGCGACGCCCTGGTCGACGTAGCCGGAGACCTTGTCGCGGTGCGCGCCGTTGATCAGCGGGCCCATCTCCGAGCCGGGCTCGAGGCCATCGCCGACCTTGAGCACGGCGATCCGCTGCTTCATGAGCGGAATCAGCTTGTCGGCGGCCGTGCCGACCGCGACGACCACCGAGATCGCCATGCAGCGCTCGCCGGCCGAGCCGTAGCCCGCCGAGACCGCCGCGTCGGCGGCCAGCTCCATGTCGGCGTCCGGCAGCACGATCATGTGGTTCTTGGCGCCGCCGAGCGCCTGGACCCGCTTGCCGTGGCGCGTGCCGGTCTCGTAGATGTACTGCGCGATCGGGGTCGAGCCGACGAACGAGATCGCCGCGACCTTGGGGTGCTCGAGCAGCCGATCGACCGCCGCCTTGTCACCGTGGACGACGTTGAACACGCCCGGGGGCAGCCCGGCGTCGGCGAGCAGCTGGGCGCAGAACAGCGAGCACGACGGGTCGCGCTCGCTCGGCTTCAGCACGAACGCGTTGCCGCACGCCAGGGCGATCGGATACATCCACATCGGCACCATCGCCGGGAAGTTGAACGGGGTGATGCCGGCGACCACGCCGAGCGGCTGGCGGATCGAGTAGGAGTCGACCTCGGTCGAGACGTTCTCCGAGTACTCGCCCTTGGCGAGGTCGGCGATGCCGCACGCGAACTCGATGACCTCGAGGCCGCGATTGACCTCGCCCAGCGCGTCGCCCAGCACCTTGCCGTGCTCGAGGGTGACGAGCCTGGCGATCTCGTGCTGGTGCTGGTCGACGAGCTGGCGGAACGCGAACAGGATCTTGGTGCGCCGCGCGAGCGACACCGAGCGCCAGGTCTGGGAGGCGCGCGCGGCCGCTTCGACCGCCTCGTCGACCACGGCCGGCGACGCGAACGCCGCCCGGGCCTGGACCTCGCCGGTCGCCGGGTTGTAGACATCGCCGTGGCGGTCCGCCGGCCGGTCGTACTGCTTACCGTCGATCCAGTGGGTGATCGTCTTGCTCGCCATGCCGTTCTAGCCGTACCACGGGCAGCCCGGCGCGGTGTGCGTTTTCCGACGACGCCGCGCGTCGCGCACGGGTCGCCTGGGGAAGCCGCGCCTGGCGCGGGCCGATCTTGCTGGTTGAACGGTCGTCTCGGGCTGTGATAGCTCAGCTGTTTGGGCGCAGGCGAGCTGCGCACCGGAGGCCGCGTGACCGATCTGAGCATCACCGTCCATGGCATGGCGTTCGATAATCCGTTCGTGCTCGGGTCCGGGCCGCCGGGCACCAACGGCAAGGTGATCGCGCGGTCGTTCGACCTCGGCTGGGGCGGCATGATCTGCAAGACGTTCGCGATGGACGCCTCGCAGGTCACCAACACGGCGCCGCGCTACGCCAAGCTGCGCGGCCGGGCGAGCGACGAGGTCATCGGGTTCGAGAACATCGAGCTCATCAGCGACCGGCCGTACGCCGACTGGCTCGATGACCTGGCCCAGCTCAAGCGCAGCTATCCGAACAAGATCCTGATCGCGTCGATCATGGAGGAGTATCGCCAGGACGCCTGGCAGCAGATCGTCCGCGAGGTCCAGGCGACCGGCGTCGATGGCTTCGAGCTCAACCTGTCGTGCCCGCACGGCCTGCCCGAGCGCAAGATGGGCATGGCGATGGGCGAGAACCCGGAGATCGTCGAGGAGGTCGTCGGCTGGGTCAAGCAGGTCGCGCGGATCCCGGTGTGGGCGAAGATGACGCCGAACGTCGGCAACCCGACGCTGCCTGCCGGCGCGGCGCTGCGCGGCGGCGCCGATGGCATCTCGCTCATCAACACGATCCTCTCGGTGTGCGGGGTCGACCTGAAGACGCTGCGGCCGATGCCGACCGTCGAGGGCTACAGCGTGCCCGGGGGCTACTCGGGCCAGGCGGTGCGGCCGATCGCGCTGCGCCACGTCATGGAGGTCGCGCGCGCGAACCCCGGCGTGGCGATCAGCGGGATCGGCGGGATCGAGACCGGCGCCGACGCGGCGCAGTTCCTGCTGCTCGGCGCCTCGACCGTGCAGGTCTGCACCGGCGCGATGCTGCGCGGCTACGAGATCATCGACGAGCTCAAGGCCGAGCTCGCGAAGTTCATGGTCGACCACGGGTTCGGCAGCCTGCGCGAGTTCATCGGCAAGAGCCTGGCGTACCTGACGACCCACCACGATCTCGTCGACCGCCAGCGCGCCGCGCGCCAGGTCAAGGAGGCCGCGCGGTCGCGCACCGCCCAGGCCGGGGCCTGCGCCCAGGACGTCGAGACCTGGAAGGGCGATATCGCCAAGGAAACCGCCACGCTGGTCAATGAATAGCCGGTCGCTCCAACCGCTCACGCTCACGAGGAAGTCGCCATGGCCCGCACCGTCGTCAGTGGCCTGATCCAGGCCAGTAACCCCATCAATGATGAGTCGCGCAGCGTCGCCGAGATCCAGGCCGCGATGTTCGACAAGCATCTCCCCATGATCCACGACGCCGGCAAGCAGGGTGTCCAGATCTTGTGTCTGCAGGAGATCTTCAATGGCCCGTACTTCTGTCCCGGCCAGGACCGGCGCTGGTACGACGCCGCCGAGCCGGTGCCGGGGCCGACGCTCGAGCGGCTGGTGCCGATCGCGCGGCACTACAAGATGGCGATGGTCGTGCCGGTGTTCGAGCGCGAGCAGGCCGGCGTGTACTACAACACCGCGGCGATCCTCGACGCCGACGGCAGCTTCCTCGGCAAGTACCGCAAGACGCACATCCCGCAGACCGCCGGGTTCTGGGAGAAGTACTTCTTCCGGCCGGGCAACCTGGGCTATCCGGTGTTCAAGACGCGGTACGCGACGATCGGCGCGTATATCTGCTACGACCGGCACTTCCCCGAGGGCGCGCGGGCGCTCGGTCTCGCCGGCGCCGAGATCGTCTACAACCCCTCGGCCACGGTGGCCGGGCTCTCGCAGTATCTGTGGAAGCTCGAGCAGCCGGCGCACGCGGTGGCCAATGGCTACTACATGGGCGCGATCAACCGGGTCGGCACCGAGCCGCCGTGGAACATCGGCCGGTTCTACGGCAGCTCGTACTTCGTCGATCCGCGCGGCCAGATCCTCGCGTGCGCGAGCGAGGACCAGGACGAGCTCGTGGTGGCCACGCTCGATCTCGACGTGATCGAGGAGGTCCGCCGGACCTGGCAGTTCTTCCGCGACCGCCGCCCCGAGGCGTACGGCGCGCTGGTCGAGGACTGAGATGCGGACGATCCTCCAGAACGGCACGGTCGTCACGGCGAGCGATAGCTTCGTCGCCGACGTGTGGATCGAGCACGGCAAGATCGTCGCGCTGGCGCAGCCCGGCACGGCGCTCGGGCCCGACGACCGGGCGATCGACGCGGCCGGCCAGTACGTGATCCCCGGCGGCATCGATTGCCACACCCACATGGCGCTGCCGTTCGGCGGCACCACGGCGTCCGACGACTTCGAGACCGGCACGATCGCTGCCGCCCACGGCGGCACCACGACGATCGTCGACTTCGCGATCCAGCAAAAGGCCGGCTCGATGCGCGCCGGGCTCGACGCGTGGTTCGCCAAGGCCGAGGGCAAGGCGGCGATCGACTACGGCTTCCACATGATCATGACCGAGGCCAACCCGGCCGCGCTGAGCGACATGGCGCAGCTGGTGCGCGAGGGCGTGACGTCGTTCAAGATGTTCATGGCCTATCCCGGGGTGTTCCTGGTCGACGACCAGCAGATCTTTCGCGCGATGCAGCGCGCGGGCGAGCTCGGCGCGCTGATCACGATGCACGCCGAGATCGGCCTGCCGATCGACGTGCTGGTCCAGCAGGCGCTGGCCGCCGGCCGGACCGCGCCGATCTACCACGCGCTGACCCGCCCCGAGGTCGCCGAGGCGACCGGCACCGAGCGCGCGATCGCGCTCGCCGAGATGGCCGGCGTGCCGGTCTACATGGTCCACCTCTCGGCGCAGCGCGCGCTGGAGCGCGTGATGGAAGCGCGCGACCGCGGCCTGCCGACCTACGCCGAGACCTGCCCGCAATACCTGTTCTGCAGCGAGGACGACCTGCGCGGCGATCCGGACGGCGGCGCCGAGGGCGCCTGGAAGGGCGCCGGCTACGTCTGCACGCCGCCGCTGCGGCCGCGCCACCACCACGATCACCTCTGGCGCGGCCTGCGCAACTACGATCTTCAGGTCGTCGCGACCGACCACTGCCCGTTCTGCATGAAGGACCAAAAGGAGCTGGGCCGCGGCGACTTCTCGAAGATCCCCAACGGCATGCCGGGCGTCGAGACCCGCCTGCACCTTCTGTGGGAAGGCGTGACCCAGGGCAAGATCTCGATGAACCGGTTCGTCGAGATCACGGCCACGGCGCCGGCCAAGCTGTTCGGCCTCTATCCAAGGAAAGGCAGCCTCGCGATCGGCGCCGACGCCGATATCGTGGTCTGGGACCCGCGGCGCGCGCTGCGCCTCGGGGTCGACACCTTGCACATGCGCGTCGACTACTCGCCGTTCGAAGGCCGCGTCGTGCCAGGCAGCCCGTCGCACGTGCTGTCGCGCGGCGAGCTGATCGTGCAGAACGGTCAATGGGTCGGCAAGGCGAAGCAGGGCCGCGGTCAGTTCCTGCGCCGCGGCACGTTCGCGCTGTGACCGCGGCGGCGCCACTCCGCGATCATCAGCGGCGCCGCAGCGACCACCACCTGAGCCACCTGACCTCGATCGTTTTTGCGCGTCGGCGCTCAGTGACTGCCCGGTAGAGCACCAGAGCAGTACGGCATGGCCTGCGGGAAGTCCGCCGCACCAACCACGGCATGGACGGTGCTTGCGACGTCACTTTGCGCATTCGGCGCAAGCCGTCCGTTGACGTAGGCCTGCTGCATCTGCACGCAATCCGGGCTGGCGTCTTGGCTCGCGTCTTGGGGCGCCTGACCCTTCCGCGAGCTTGAACAGCCGGCGACTGGGAGCACCGCCAATGCGATCGCGCAAGTGCTCGTGAGGACCTTACACGTCCGGATTCGCTTTGTCGCTTCCCCGTATGGCCCGCTCGAGGCAAGCCTATGTGCATGAGCTCCCACATCTGGCGTTGTGCTCACTTGCACGCGCCCGGGCCGATTCGTCGCCTGAGCTGGCACGATCTGGCCGTGGACTCGGGAGTGTTTGCTTGCTGACCACATGTTCCACATCATCGCACCGAACCCGGGCTGGAACTAGGCGTCTCGTGCTCGGGGGCCAGCATGTAGCGAACCTCGCCCGAGGCATGCCGGAGCTCGATCCATCGAAGGCCGTGATCGTCGGTGAATTCTCGGGTCGTGGGTTCCGGCACCTTGATCGCCTCGAACCACGCCTTGGCTTCAGCCATCCGCATCTGCTCATCGGCGAGCTGTTCCGGAGTGATCCGCGCGGTGGTCGCTTCGAGACGCGCGAGCGCCGCTTCGACGCGCGCGATATCGACACGTCTACCGGGCGGGCTCGGTAGCACGTGCCGCGCGCGCAGCCCGGCTCCCCGTGGCACCGGGCTGTTGTTCGCGACCGTCCCGCGGTCGCGCGTGGCGTTCGATGCGCTGGCGTCCTCCACGGAGGACGACGAACGATACCCCACAATAGTCACGAAAGCCATGGCAGCCGCCAGCGCTGTCGCGATCGGGTACACCAAGCGACGACGCGTCATGGCAGCACCGGCTGAGTGGCGGTGTAGTCTTGCCCGGCGATGCGCAGCGTGACCAGGGCGAGTTTGTTGTTCGACACGCAGCGCGAGAGCTGGAACGGAGCGCTCAGCTCGGCGACGCTTGCCACGCAGCCGACCGCGGTGTTCTCGAGAAACGAGCGCACGAGGCCCGGCCTGATCGAGACCGCAAGGATCACCCAGTCCCAGAATGTCTTTTGCTCGCGATCCTTGATGGTGGCCGTGTCCGCGGCAGTGAGGAGCCCGCTTACGGCCGCGGCACCAAACAGAGCCTGGAGCCGCGGGAGCATCTCCGAGGTCAGGAACCCACCGTCCTTGAGATACACGGGATACAGGGCGTTGATCAGATCGAGCAGACCCTGGCCGACGAACACGGTCGGATCGAACGAATCGGTGAGCATGCCTCGTGAGGCGACGACTAGCCTGCTGCGGTTCTGGTCGAGGAATGGGAGGTTGTTTCGGCGCGTGCCGCAGTGATCGGCCGCCCAGTTGGTTAGCATCGCGGTGCCCGCCGCATTGGCTTGGTCACGCTCCGTTTGGTCCGCCAGCGGGCTCCCTACCAGCAGGATGTTGAGCGAGGCGAGGTTCACGTCATCGTCGAGTGAGTGCAGGCAGGTGAGCAGCTGGTCCGTGAACCGCTGGGTGAACGCGTCGAAGGTCGACCGTGCGGAGTTGCGCACGACGAACGCCCAACCGATCTTGCCCCCGGTCGCGCGGGTCAGGATCTCAAACTGGGTGCTCTGCGTGGCGTCGAGCTGGCGCTGCACAGCCTCGGACAGCTCGGCTGCGATGCCGGGGTCGAGTGGAACTGCACCCACGGGCACAATGCCGAACGTAGGCAGCGCCACGAGCTCGGTCCCACCTGGACGTGGAGCGGCCCACCTGGATTCGAACGCTTGCTGAGCATGAGCTGCCCTCATGCCGGCGAGTAACAGAACCACCGAGAGGATACTCCGTGGGAATCTTCTCGTAACCATGGTGTCTCCGTGATGAAATCGGGATATCGGTGTAACGCCAGGACCACAATGCCGTAGGAGGACCTGGCGTTGCGAAGGCGGAGAGTCGGACAACTGCTTGAAGCTACATCGAAATCGCCATCAGGGCGAGAGGGTCTACAGGGGATGTCACCCGCGGGCCTTAGGAGTCGCGCAAGGATAACTTGATCGTCGCTGCCACACACGGCGAAAGCTTCTCGGCGAGAAGTGGTCCGGCCGGCGGTCAAGTTATTCGTGCACGGCTCCTTGGTACTACCGTAGCTTACGGCGCCGTAGATCTCGGGGGAGCGGGCACACCTGCGCGATGGCTACCCCATCTGCTCAGCTAGCGCCGTGTGAGATAGAAGTTCGACCTGACTACCTCAGGGCGCGCCGATGCAGTCTCCGAAGATGTCAGTCTCCGGGCACGTGTTGTCACCGGTTTGCTCCTCGTTGTTTGCGTCTCCGAACTTTGCGTCGGGGCACGCTGTCAGGAGCCGGCTGCCGTCGGTCCGCGGCGTGTAGCAGACCAGCGGGAAGCCGTCGAATGCAAACTTTCGCGTCGCGCTAGTGTTGTGGATATTGTACGTCTGGTTCACGTTGATCGCGTCGATGTTGTGGGTGTCGAGCGTGGTGGTGTGCCAGTAGAAGTCGCGTGTTTCACCCAGCAGGAAGCCGGCGATGCCAGATACCCAGCTCCCGCCGGTCACCGCGTGGAGGACGTCATTGAACCAGCCGCCGGTGCCGCGGCTCTGGGCGTGCTGCTGCTGCCACTGCAGCTCCGCCTCGATCGAGGCACGGTAGGCATCCTTCTCTTGTGTCGAGGCCTGCTGACGCTCGGAGTGAAGCGTGCGGTAGAACTCGTCCATGTCCATCAGCGTGTGAAAATACGCCGAGTCGGTATCGCCCTGGGTGATCGTGAACTGGCAGCCGCCGAGGCCGCTGTCTATCGAGTCGTATTTGATCTTGTTGGAGAGATCACCATCATAGATGATCGCGCCATCCTTGACATCGGCGCGTCCCTGCGCGACCCAGCCGGTCTTGAAGTCGCAGTGGATGCTGCCCACGAAGTCGGGCTCCGCGACCCGGACGGCGGCCTCGAACGTGACCGGCAAGAGGACCGGGGTCTGGCCCACCAGGCCGGCAAACCGGGCGGCGCGCGCTCCGACGTCGGCGTACTCGACCACGACATTGCACGACGCCACGCCGCCGCATACTCCACCATTGCCGAGGTTGACGCCGCGGATTTGCATCACCGAGTTGCGCGCGACGTACTGACCGTTCTGGTCGATCAAGGTCTCCGCGGTCGGGTGCACGAGCATGCTCTGCACCGCGAGGCTGCGCGTGGTCACGTCGGGGCGCAGGGCAAGGTACGTGCGCAGCGCGTCGCGCTGCTGCGCCGTGAAGCCGGCCTCGAAGATGACCTGGCGGAGTCCGTACTGACCCGTCGCCGCTCGAGCCCGGAGGCTGGCCAGACCGGCCACCATCCGCGATGGATCGTCGGATGACAGGTCCGCCTGCTCTGTGCTGGTCGCGGTCAGCCCCAGGCGCGACATCTGCAGCACGAAGGCGTTCGCGATCGAATGTCGCAGGGAGAGGCCGAGTTGGGCCGCCCCGCTGCTGCCTGCATCCACCAGGTCGCTGATCGCCTGGGTGAGGCTAGCGATCTCGGCAACCACGGTGATTCGCAAGGCCTCGAGGCTCGTGCGTTTGCTCGGATCGAGATTGCCGAGCAACGCGGTGTTGATACCCGTAAGCGTTGTGGTCTCGCTCTTGCGTAGGTCCTGGAGTCGGCGGAACTCCTTGGCCTGGAGCTCGAACGAGCTGAGCAGATCGTCGGCGTCGTCGAGTACGGTGAGCGCGCTGTCGGCGAACTGGTCAGCGCCGACGGTGCTGCGCGTCGGGCTCGCCGTGAGATACGGCGCAGAATAGTAGATCTTGGCTTTCGTTCGATCGCTTCGCAGATCCGCTGCGGGATTCTGGTGGTCGTCGTAAACCTGGATGCCTGATAGCGTCGTAAGCAAGGCGGTGATATCTGCCTGTGACTTGCCTTGCGCGGCCAAGGCGTCCAGCAGTTGCTGGTCGATAGGTAGGTTGGTGGCGCTCATTGTCGGCGCGGCCCTCGCTGGACCCACGATCGACATCAATGCGATCCCGACTACCCCCCCAAAAAAATAGATGATACACGTTTCATGTTTCCCCACACTCTTTCATGGTTGGACTGTTAGACTGCCCACTTGAAACCTACACGCCGTCTTGACGGAGATGGATGCCTGATATACACGGCTCGTCAGCGCTTGCACCCGTGGCGGCGGTTCAGCCGCGCGTCTCGACTTCGCCAACCGCACAAAACGTCGCGTTCATTCTGCTTGCCGGACGAGACGGCTCACCACGCTCTCTCCACTCGATCAACACCTGACTTGTCACGACCAGACGAGGTCATCAACATCGAACTCTCTCCGCACCTCCTGCACGCTTCGCCCCGGGTTCGATGGTTGACGCGGCGACGTAACCACGGCCGTATCTCGCAGGGCAAGTGCTTGACGTTGGATTCAGCGTGGTGAAGATCTTTGCCACTCCCGATGTCTGATCGCTCGCTGCCAGGGTCTCAGCCGAGCGGCGCGATGGCGAGCCGGTCGAGCCGGCGGCCGGCGGCTCGCGCGGCGTGGTAGCCGCACATGCCGTGCACGCCGCCGCCCGGCGGGGTCGACGCCGAGCAGAGAAACACGCGCGGGTTGGGGGTGGTGTAGGGGGAGAGCCGCGCGACCGGGCGGGTGAACAGCTGGAACAGGTCGGCGACGCCGCCGGTGATCGCGCCGCCGACGTAGTTGGGATTGTCGCTGGCGAGGTCGGCGGTGGTCGTGGCGCGGCGCGCGAGGATGAGGTCGCCAAAGCCCGGCGCGAAGCGCTCGATCTGGTGCTCGATCCGCGCCGTGAGGTCGAGGGTCGAGCCGGCGGGGACGTGGCAGTAGGCGTAGCCCGTGTGCTGGCCGGGCGGGGCGCGGGTCGGGTCGAACTGGCTCTGCTGGCAGACCAGCACGAACGGCCGCTCGGGATGCTCGTCGCGCCAGACCGCGGCCTCGGCCGCGGCGATGTCCTCGAGCGTGCCGCCGACGTGCACGGTCGAGGCTTCGAGGCAGCGCGGATCGCGCCAGGGGATCGCGCCGGCGAGCGCCCAGTCGAGCTTGAACACGCCGGGGCCGTAGCGGTAGCGGCGCAGGCGGCGGAGGTAGCGCGCCGGCAGCACCGGTCCGGCGATGGTGGCGAGCTGGGCGGGGCTGGTATCGAACAGGTAGACCCGGGCCGGCGGCAGGTCGGCGAGCGAGCGGACGTAGGCGCCGGTCTCGATCCGGCCGCCCGAGGCGGTGAGCAGGCTCGCCAGGGCGGCCGTGATCGCGTGCGAGCCGCCGGCGGCGACCGGCCACGCCTCGACGTGCGCCGTGATCAGGAACATCAGGGCGACCGCGGCGGTGACCGCGCGGTCGAGGGGCAAGATCGCGTGCGCCGCGCAGCCGGCGAGCAGCGCGCGCGCCTCGGGGGTCGCGAACCGGCGCGCGAGCCGCGTCGCGGAGCGCAGGCCGCGCCAGCCGAACTTCAGCAGGAGGAGCGGGTGGCGCGGCAGGCCGAGCGGGGCGAGCGCGTCGCCGAGCAGGCCGTGGGGATCGCCGAGGAATGGCTCGACGAGCCGGCGGTAGGCGCGCGCGTCGCCGGCGAGCTGGTCGGCGGTGTCGGCGAGCGAGCGCCGGAGCAGCACCGCGGGGCGATCGTCGAGCGGGTGCGCGACCGAGGCCGGCGGCTGGATCCAGCGCAGGCCGTGGTCGGCGAGCGGCAGCTGGGTGAGCCACGGCGACAGGATCGCCAGGGGGTGGACCGCCGCGCACTCGTCGTGGAGGAACCCCGGCAGCGTGCGCTCGCTGCTGCGCGTGCCGCCGCCGATCCGGTCGCGCGCCTCGAGCACCAGGACGCGGGCGCCGGCGCGGGCGAGGTGGACGGCCGCGGCCAGGCCGTTGGGGCCAGCGCCAATGATGACGGCGTCGGGATCGGCCATGGGTTCGGACAACGTACGCGGGACCGCCCGAATGCGGCAATGTCCCGGCGGCGGACTCGGCCGGTCAACCGACGGGGCGGTTGCGATAGCGCCCGACCAGCTCGCGGGCGGCGATCTGCATGCGCACCGGGGGCAGGCCCTGGGCCAGCAGGGTCAGATCGTCGACGACCCGCTCGCCGATGTCGAGGAACGCGGCGGGGATGCCGCCGGCGCGGTGGGCCGACAGGACCAGGCCGTCCATCCCGCGGGCGCGGTGATCGGCCGGCATCGGCTCGTCGGGCCAGACGTCGATCGCCGCGAGGAACCGGCCTTGGGCCACGCGGTCGAGCAGCGCGTCGTAGTCGACCACCGCGGCGCGGCTGACCAGGATCAGGCGCGCGCCGGCCGGGACGCGGTCGAGCAGGGCGCGGTCGAGCAGGTGCTGGCTCTGCTCGGTCACGGTGGCGAGCACGAACAGAAACTGGCTCCTGGCGACGGTGTCCTCGAGGCTGGCGGGCACGACGTCGTGGTCGGCCAGCGCGGCCGCGGGCAGCCACGGATCGAACACCCGCAGCGTGGGCTGGAACGGCGCCAGCAGGGGGCGCAGCGCGCGGCCGAGGTTGCCGAACCCGACCAGGCCGACGTCGGCGTGGCGCACGAGGATCGCATCGGCGTTGCCGCCGACGTAGTGCTCGCGGCCGGCGCGGAACGCGCGGTCTTCGCGGCTGATGCCGCGGGCGAGGTCGAGCGCCATGCCGAGCGCGTACTCCGCGACCGCCTGGGCGTAGGCGGGGCCGCAGCCCAGGACGTAGACGCCGCGCTGGTAGCACGCCTCGTAGTCGACGTTGGGGTAGAAGTTGCCCTCGACGTTGAGCAGCGCGCGCAGGCGAGGCGCGCGGGCCAGCCGGGCGGCGGGCAGGTCGGGTTGGCCGATGATCGCGAACGCCTCGGGCAGCGCCTGGTCGAACGCGGCCTCGGACGGATCGCCGGCCGGGGCGCCCGAGAGATCGACGACCGCGAACCGGTCGCGCAGCCGCTCGAGCGCGCTGCTCGAGAAGATCCGGTCGGCGCGCTGGGGCGCGGGGCGGAGGATGACGACGGGCTTGGTGGTCACGGCCGCAGCTTCCCATGGCCGGGCCCGCGCGCGGCGGCTCGCCGGACCCGGCGCGACGGATCGCTAGCCGGCCTGGCGCTGCCACGGCGGCGGGATCCGCACCGAGGCCATGCCGGCGGCCGTCGCGGCCTGGATCCCCATGTCGGTGTCCTCGAACACGAGGCAATCCGCGGGAGCGACGCCGAGGCGCGCGGCCGCGACGAGGAACGGCTCGGGATCGGGCTTGCCGCGCTGGTAGTCGCCGGCGCACACGAGCGTGTCGAACCGGTCGAGCAGGTGCAAGAGCTCGAGCGAGGCGACGACCGATTCGCGGGTGCCGCCCGAGACCACGGCGAACGGGATCTTGCCGTGGCTGTGCTCGATGTGCTCCACGGTCTCCTGGATCGGCTGCAGGCGATGCAGGTTCTCGAGGTAAAACGTCTCCTTGCGCAGCGCGATGTCGTCGATCGGCATGTGCAGGCCGTGGAGGCGGTTGAGCTCGGCGACGATCGCGTCGGTGGGCGCGCCGCCCCACGCGTAGAACTGGTGCTCGGGAAACTCGCAGTTCCACTTCGCCAGCACGGCGGTCCACGCGAGGTAGTGCAGCGGCATCGAATCGACGATCGTTCCATCGCAATCGAACAGGTACGCGCGGAACGGCCCTGCCGGTAACGTCAACTTCATGTGGGGTAGGTGTAGCGCATCCGCGGCGGGTGGGCGCGGCGCGGTCAGCGCTCGGCGGCGAGCCAGGGCTGGCGGCGGCGCATCGCGGGGACGTCGAGCACGCCGTGGTCGAGCAGGCCCTGCGCGGCGTCGTGGATCCGGTAGGCCATCGTCGGCCGGCCGAGCGGCTGGCCCTCGACGAAGATGCAGCGCAGCTCGCCGGGCTCGAAGCCGCACTGCGCCTGGATCGCCGCGAGCAGCGGCTCGCGGTGGAGGTGGCCATCGCCGAAGTTCCAGCCGAGCACCAGGCCGGCGACGATCTCGCCGTCGAGATACTCGTAGTCCTCGAGCCGATCGACCGCCTTGGGCACGAGCTCCGCCAGCGCGCGGCCCTGCAGGTGCATGAGGCGGAAGCCCATGACCATGCCGACCAGGCCGAGCGCGGTCGCGCGGTCGTAGAACCGGTCGAGCTGGTCGTAGACCCACGGCGCGGTCTTGGTCAGCTGCGCGAGCTTCTCGTGGCTGTCGCCGCGGAACAGCCACACGCTGTAGGCCCAGTTGCCGGCGTAGAACCGCATCGCGAGCAGGAACGACAGCCGGCCCGGCCACAGGTTGCCGGCGAGCGGGCCGGCGATCAGCATGACCGCGAGGAAGCTCGCGAGCCAGGGCGAGCCGACGTCGAGCGCGGTGATCGCGGGGTGCGCCCAGAACAGCGCGAACGCGCCGTAGACCACCATGACGTTCCACTCGAGCGGCACGCCGAGCGGCACGTTGCTGGTGATGAAGGTGTGGAGCACGAGCATGAGGATCATGCCGGCGACCAGCGAGCGGCCGCCGGGGGACAGCGCGAGGACGATCGGCACGGCGAGCTCGAGCGCGGTGCCGGCGTGGCCCATCGCGACGGCGAGCGCCGAGGGCCGGAGGTCGTCGGGATAGCGGCGGTACATCCGGCGGCGCAGCCAGGCGAACCGCAGGATCGGGCTGTTGCTGGTCATCACGCAGACCACGGTGGGGAAGTGATGATTGAGCTTGGAGAACCCGGCCCAGAACCACAGCGCGAGCTGGACCGCCTTGGCGCCTGCGATCCAGTCGCCGGCGGCGGCGAAGCACACGATCGTGGTCCAGTAGTGCTCGGCGCGCAGCGCGAGGAAGATCGTGCGATCGGCCAGGCCCAGCACCGGGACGATCACCGCGATCGGCACCAGCTGGGCGGCGCCGGGCGCCGGCGAGGTCAGCGCGCGGAGCACCAGGACGAGCAGGGCGAGGTAGAGCGCGACGTCGAGCCAGGTCCGGCGGATGCCGCCGAGCACCGGCAGGCGCGGGAACACCGCGAGCTTGGTCGTGCCCGGCCGCAGGAAGTAGAGGAAGCCGCCGACCGGCGGGACGTAGCGTCCGGTGAGCGGACCGAAGCCGCAGCCCAGGCCCAGGCCCTCGAAGGCCAGGCTCCACAGGATCGCCTTCTGGAACGCGATCGGCGACAGCCACCAGGTGGCGATCGTCGAGAGATCGCCGAGCCCCGGCGTGGTGCCGCAGAACACGATCCACATCGCGACGTAGACCGCGATCTTGAACACGTGCAGCAGGTAGATCGCCGGCGGCGAGCCATAGCCCTGCAGCGCCCAGGCCTGGCACACCATGCGGGCGCGCACCGGGAACGGCTGCTTGCGCCACTCGATCGGGTCGTAGGGCGCGGGGGTGGGGCGCCAAAGGCTCATGGCGAGTCGTCCCCCCACGCTACTCGCAAACTGGCAGTGCCAGGTTCGGCAATCGCCAGGCACGCGCGGATTGTGCTGGTCCGGCCATCGGCGTTGCGCGCCGCGTCGCCGTCGCGGCGGCGTCTGCGTCTGCTACGCTGCGCGGGGCGCGCACAGCGCGTGCGGGAGATGCCATGTCTCATGAATTCGACGTGATCATTGTCGGTGCGGGGCTATCGGGAGTCGGCGCGGCGTACCGCATCAAGACCGAGTGTCCGGCGAAGCGGTTCGCGGTGCTCGAGGCGCGCGACGCGATCGGCGGGACCTGGGATCTGTTCCGCTACCCCGGCGTCCGCTCCGACTCCGACATGCTCACGCTCGGCTATCCGTTCCATCCGTGGAAGGCGCCCAGGACGATCGCCGAAGGCCCGGCGATCCTCGAGTACATCCGGACGACCGCGACGACGTTCGGGATCGATCCGCACATCCGGTTTCGCCACCGCGTCGTGGCGGCGAATTATGCATCGGCAGATGCGCAGTGGGCGCTGCAGGTCGAGGTCGGTGAGGCCCGCGAGCTCATCGAGTATCGCTGCAGGTTTCTTTATGTGTGCGCCGGCTATTATCGCTACGACACGGCGCATACGCCGGAGTTTCGCGACGCGGCGCGGTTTGGCGGCCCGGTCGTGCATCCGCAGTGGTGGCCCGAGGATCTCGACTACGCGGGCAAGCGCGTCGTCGTGATCGGCAGTGGCGCGACCGCGGTGACGCTGGTCCCGGCGCTGGCCCAGCGCGCGGCCCACGTGACAATGCTGCAGCGCTCGCCGACCTACGTCGCGATCATGCCCGACCAGGACACGCTGGGCAATCTGGCCCGCGCCAGGCTCCCCGCGCGGCTGGCGTATCGCGTGATCCGCGCCCGAAACCTCGCGTTCGGCATGGCGTTCTTCCAGTTCTGCCGGCGGTTCCCCCAGGCGGCGAGCCGGTTCTTGCGCCGCAAGGTCGCCGAGCAGCTGCCGGCCGGCTACCCGGTCGAGCAGCACTTCCAGCCGCGCTACAACCCGTGGGATCAGCGGCTGTGCCTGGTGCCGGACGCCGATCTGTTCAAGGCGATCTCGTCGGGCAAGGCCTCGGTGGTGACCGATACGATCGACGCGTTCACCGAGACCGGGATCCGGGTCCGCTCGGGCCAGGTCGTCGAGGCCGATGTCATCGTGACGGCGACCGGGCTGACCCTGGTGCCGTGCGGCGGCATCCGGCTATCGATCGACGGCGCGCCGGTCGATCTGCACGACCGGTTCGTCTACAAGGGCATGATGCTCGACGGCGTGCCGAACCTCGCGTGGTGCGTCGGCTACACCAACGCGTCGTGGACGCTGCGGGCGGATCTGACATCGCGCCAGGTCTGTCGGCTGCTCCGGCACATGGATCGCACGCGCTGCGATCAGGTGGTGCCGCACGCCGAGCTCGGCGATATCGAGGAGCAGCCGCTGCTCGACCTGACGTCGGGCTACGTCGCCCGGGCGGCGTCGCAGCTGCCCAGGCAAGGCAGCAAGGCGCCGTGGCATCTGCGGCAGAACTACCTGCTCGATCTGCTCGCGAGCCGGCTGTCGCCGATCGACGATCCGGCGCTGCGGTTCTCGCGCAGGTGATCTTGGGGCTACAGGCCGAGGTAGGCGGCGCGGACCTTGTCGTCGTGCAGGAGCTCGTGGGCGGCGCCCTGCATCGTGACCCGGCCATTCTCGATGACATAGCCGCGATCGGAGATGCCCAGGCCATCGACCACGTTCTGCTCGACGATCAGCACGGTGACGCCGCGCCGGCGGATGTCCTGGACCCGCACGAACACCTCCTCGGTGACCTTGGGCGATAGCCCCAGCGAGGGCTCGTCGAGCAGCAGCAGGCGGGGCGCCGCCATGAGGCCGCGGGCGATCGCCACCATCTGCTGCTCGCCGCCCGACAGCGTGCCGGCGAGCTGCTTGCGGCGCTCCTTGAGCCGCGGGAACAGCTCGAGTTGCTCGTCGAGCGCGGCGCGGGCGCGCGGCCGGCTGCGCTTGTTGTAGGCGCCGAGGTCGAGGTTCTCCTCGACCGTCATGAACGGAAACAGCTGGCGGCCCTCGGGGACGTGGCTGATGCCGCGCGCCGGCATCGCGTGGGCCGGCAGGTTGGTGACGTCGCCGCCGTCGAACCGCACGGTGCCGCCGGTGGCGCGCACCGCGCCGGAGATCACGCGCAGCGTGGTCGACTTGCCGGCGCCGTTGGCGCCGATCAGCGTGACGATCTCGCCGGCGCGGACCTCGAGGCTGATGTCGAACAGCGCCTGGAGGTCGCCGTAGGCGGCGCGGATCCCCGACAGCGCGAGCAGCGGGGCGGTGGTGGCGGGCGTGGCCGTGGTCATCCGGTGACCTGCTTGTACTTGGTGCCGAGGTAGGCCTCGATGACCTCGGGGCGCCGGACGACGTCGGCCGGCGCGCCTTCGGCGATCAGCGCGCCGCGGTCGAGCACGACGACGCGCTGGGCGACCTTCATCACGACCTGCATGACGTGCTCGACCCCGGCGACCGCGGACACGCCCCACTCGGGCAGCCGCTGGAGCAGCGCCGCGAGCGCGAGCGCCTCGGCGGTCGGCAGGCCGGCGACCACCTCGTCGAGCAGGATCAGCTGGGGCCGCGTGGCCAGCGCGCGGGCGATCTCGAGCCGCTTCAGCGTGGCGATCGGCAGGCCGTTGGCCGGCAGGTTCGCCACCGCCTCCATCTGGAGAAACGCCAGCACCTCGCGTGCCCGCGCGGCGGCTTCGGAGGGGCTGCGGGTGCGCAGAAACGCGCCGAGCATCACGTTCTCGAGCACGGTCAGCCCGCGCAGCGGCTTGACGATCTGGAACGTGCGGCCGATCCCGAGGCTCGCGGCGGCGTAGGGCCGCTTGCCGGCGAGCGAGTGGCCGGCGAACCGGATCGCGCCGGCATCGGCGGGCACGAACCCGGTGATCAGGTTGAACAGCGTGGTCTTGCCGGCGCCGTTGGGCCCGACGATGAACAGCACCTCGCCCGGGTTCACCGCGAACGACACGTCGTTGACGGCGCGCAGGCCGCCGAACCGCTTGCTGACGCGATCGACTTCGAGCAGCGCGGTCATCGGTTTCTCCGGCGCCACCAGGTGGTGAGCGCGCCGACGATGCCCTCGGGCAGGAACATCACGACCACGACGATGAGCACGCCGTAGATCAAGAGGTGGGCCTCGTGGAACAGGTTCTTGAACACCTCCGACGCGGTCTCGAGCAGGGCCGCGCCGACGATCGGCCCGGTCAGCGTGCCGGCGCCGCCGAGCATCGCGACGATCGCGATCTCGTTGGAGATGTCGATCGCGAGCATCTGGTCGGGCACGATGAACAGGAACAGGCTCGCGTAGAGCCCACCGCCCACCGCGGTCAAGGCGGCGCTGATGAGCAGCGCCCGCAGCTTGGTGCGCGCCGGGTTGATGCCGACCGCCATCGCGGTGTCCTCGTCCTCGCGGATCGCCTGGAGCCAAAAGCCGAACCGCGACCGGGCGGCGAGCGCGGTGACCGCGAACGCCGCGGCGGTCAAGACCACCGCCGACCAGTAGAACCACCGGCTCGGCGAGTCGTCGAACAGCGCCGGCGCCTGGTAGCCGACGTCACCTCCGGTGATGCTGGTCAGGTTCTTGGCCGACAGCCGCAGCACCTCGGCGAACGCGATGGTCGACAGCGCGAAGTACGGGCCGCGCAGCCGGAACGCGACCTGGCCGATCACGAGCGCGGCGAGCACCGCGGCGACGACGCCGAGCGCCAGCGCGCCCCAGATCGGCACGCCGAGCTTGCCGTGGAACAGCGCCAGGCCATAGCCGCCGATCCCGAAGAACGCGGCATGGCCGAGCGACAGCTGGCCGGCGTAGCCGCCGACCAGGTTCCAGGCCAGCCCAAGCCCGGCGAACAGGAACACGCGGAACAGCACGTTCAGCTGGTAGTCCTGCGTGATCACGAGCGGCACGAGCATGCAGAGCACGAAGCCCGCCGCGGCGATCAGCGCGCGCGGGCGGGTCATACGCGCTGGCTCCCGAACAGGCCGCTGGGCCGCAGCGACAGCACCGCGAGGAACAGCAGGAAGTCGACGACCACGGCCCACTCGTTGCCCCAGTACAGGCTCGTCAGGCTCTCGACGACGCCGAGCACGACGCCGGCGATCGCGGCGCCGCCGATCGAGCCCATGCCGCCGAGCACGACCATCACGAACGCCTTGAGGGTGAACTGATCGCCGGCGCCGGGATAGAGGTAGAACACCGGCAACAGCAGGCCGCCGGCCACGCCGACCGCCGCCAGGCCCATGCCGAACGACAGCGCCTGGATGCGCATCACGTCGATGCCCATCAGCGACGCCGCGTAGCGGTTCTGCGAGATCGCGCGCAGCGCGCGGCCGAGCCGGCTCTTCATCACGAACCAGAACATCGCGGTGGCGACGATCACGGTGATGCCGAACGACACGAGCCACGGCGCGTTGAGCGACACGTGCTGGTTGAGCCGCACGTTGACATCGAGCAGCGGGATGTTGATCTGGTGGTAGTCGGCGCCAAAGATCAGCTGCACGCCATCGGTGAGGATCAGGGAGATCCCGAGCGTGAGCAGGATCTGCATGAAGTCGGAGCGCTCGACCACGCGGCGCAACAGGCCCTCGTAGGTGAGGTAGCCGGTCGCGAACAGCATCGCGGCGGCCACCAGGAATCCGAGGTACGGGCTGACGTGCGCCCGGTCGAACAGCACGTACGTCGCGTACATGCCGAGCATCATGAAGGCGCCGTGCGCGAAGTTGACGATCCGCATGACGCCGAAGATCAGCGCCATGCCCATGCCGACCAGCGCGTACAGCGAGCCGGTCAGGATCCCGTTGAGCACCGCCTGGACGGCGGACCACAGCATGACTTCCATCGCGGCGACTACTTGCGATCGGCCCAGGCCGGCGTCGGGATCGGCTTGGCCTCGGCCTGCTCCGGCGGCCACACGACCTTGTACTGCCCGCCCTGGACCTGGGTGACCAGCAGCGGGTGCGCGTTCTGGCCCTTGGCGTCGAACGCGACCGGCCCGAACGGCGTGTCGAGCTTGACCTTGCGGATCGCGTCGGCGATGCCGGCGGCGGTCTCGGCCTTGCCGAGGTTGATCGCGGCGGCCGCCGTGACCAGCGTCGCGTAGGCCTCCATCGCGTGAAACGCCGGGTGCGAGCCGGTCAGCTTGGTGAACGCGGCGTCGAACTCCTGCGAGCCGGCCCACTTCGCCGTCGGCGTCCACTGCGACGCCGAGTAGGTGTACTCGGCGTACTTGCCGGCGCCCTTCTCGGTCGGGAACTCGGCCGCCGCGAAGCCCGTGCCGGCCGAGGTGTAGAACGTGGGGTTGAGGCCGATCTGCTCGGCCTGGCGGAGCAGCGTGGTGGCGTCGAGCAGGTACGACGCGAAGTACACCGCCTCGGGCTGCTTGGCCGCGACGCGCTGGAGCAGCGCCTTGTAGTCGGGCGAGTTGGCCTGGTAGGCCTCGTCGTCGACCACCGTGATGCCGGCGGCCGCCGCCTGGACCGCCATCGCCTTGGCGGCGGCCTGTCCGAAGTTGGTGTTCTCGTAGATCAGCGCGATCGTCTTGGGCGCGCCGTTGTGCTGCAAGAAGTCGATCGTCGACGTCGCGTAGCCGGTCGCGCCGGCGCAGATCCGGAACACCCACGGCGAGCCGGTCTCCATGACGTTGTCCGCGGTCGCGGTCGGCATGATCAGCGGGACCTTCTTCGCCGTGACCGCCGGCAGCATCGCGCGGGTGGTCTCGCTCGAGAACGCGCCCAGGATGAGCGGCACGTGGTCCTGATCGACCAGCTTGGCGACGCCCTGCACGGCCTGATCGGGCTTGCTCTGGTCGTCGTAGTACACGAGCTCGATCGGCCGGCCGAGCGCGCCGCCCTTGGCGTTGAGCTCGGCGAGCGCGACCGCGTAGCCGTTCTTGTGGGCCTGGCCGAACGCCGCCGCCGAGCCGGTCAGCGAGGTGACCACGCCGATCCGGAACGTGGCGCCGCCGCCGCCTTGGGCCGAGGTTCCGTCGGCCTTGCAGGCGACACCGGCGACGAGGGCGAGGAGCGCGGCACCGAACGCGGGGCTGGGGCGGATCACGCGGGGCATCTTACCCGAGGCGTGCCGCGAAAGGCGGCGACGCTCGCGCAAGCCGGGAGCGCGGGGCCCGACTGGCCCGATGGTCAGGTGCGGCATCGGGCGACCTCGCCCCACGATCCGGTCGGGTCAGCGCTTGACCGGAAACTTGGCGAGCTTGTACTGCAGCGTCCGGCGGTGGACGCCGAGCGCGCGGGCGGCGCGCGACACGTTGCCATTGCACTCGCGCAGCACGCGCTCGATGTGCTCGCGCTCGAGCTTGGCCAGGGTCGGAATGTCGAACTCCATCTCCTGGAGCGGCTCGGGGTCGGTCTCGAACGCCGCGAGGATGCGATCGGCGGTCGCCGGCTTGGTGAGGTAGTCGCGCGCGCCGAGCCGCATCGCCTCGACCGCGGTGGCGATGCTGCCGTAGCCGGTGAGCACGACGATCTCGATGTCGGGGCGGAGCGCCACCAGATCCTGGACCACGGCGAGGCCGTGGGGGCCGGGCATCCGGAGATCGACGATGGCGCGGTCGATCGGGTGCGCGCGGGCGAGCCCGGTCGCGGCGGCGTGGCCCTCGGCGAGCAGCACGCGGAGGCCGCGATCGGCGAGCGCCTGGCCGAGCCGCTCGCGCAGCCGCTCGTCGTCATCGACGACCAGGATCGTGAGCGCCGGGGTCACGCGGCGGCCTCCGCCGGGATCCGGACGATCGCGCGGGTCCCGGCGCCGGGGCGGGACTCGATCACCAGCGCGCCGCCGCGGCTCTCGACGAAGGTGCGCGCCAGGAACACCCCCAGGCCCATGCCGCGGCCCGGCTGCTTGGTGGTGAAGAACGGCTCGCCGACGCGGGCCAGCACGTCGTCGGCGATGCCGGCGCCGCGATCCTCGATCGTGATCTCGACCGCGTGGGGCGCGGGCGCCATCGTCACGGCGACCGGCGCGCTCGGCGGGCTTGCCTCGACCGCGTTCTTGATCAGCGCGGCGAGCGCCTGCGCGACCTGCGCCGCGCGCGCGACGTGGACGCCCGCGGTGATCCGGAACTCGACGCGGCGCCCGCGGTCGTCGCCGAGCA
>Ga0302321_100000914_pt1 | contig 25431 bp, 12 predicted proteins | sample Fen_T0_1_FD_202505 | JGI IMG/M metagenome (GOLD analysis project Ga0302321, IMG submission 202505) | Peat permafrost microbial communities from Stordalen Mire near Abisko, Sweden - Fen_T0_1 | ecosystem: Environmental > Terrestrial > Soil > Wetlands > Permafrost | place: Sweden: Abisko...
GATGACGGTCAGGGCCCGCATCACGCCTTGCACGCGGCTCTGCCGTTCCACGCCCGAAAGCCACAACCACCACCCCAGCGGCGTGCAGATCAGCCCCAGTGCTAGCCACAGGATCAGGATTTGCGTGCCGTTCAGCCCCGGCGCATCCAGCACCAGGATGCCGCACAGCGCTTCGGCCGTATCGACGGGATAGGAGGCGGAGCGGTTGGCCTTCACGAAGATGAAGAACATGCGGTCGATGTTCTCTGAAGAAACGCTCGCCTGAAGTTCGCGCGCCTCGCCGGGCGGCACCGTTACCTGCACCCGCTGCCTGTCGGGAGCAGCGCGGGTGCTCAGGTCGATGGTCATGTAAGGGGTGATGACCATGTTCGATGGGTTGTTGACCGTGATGCGGATGATGGCGCTCTCGGAGCGCGTCATGATCAGCGGGCACGCCAGGCCGTCGAAGTGGTTGTTGGTGTAGCGCTCGAAGCCGTACAGCGTCGCTTCCAGCCCGCCCCAGGCCAGCCCGGCGGTCAGCAGTGTGCCTGCCACCACACCCAGCGCAAAGATCAGCGCGCCCAAAATACGTCGAGTGGATGAGTTCATTTTCATACGACCCAGATTTTACACCCGTATGCCCCATGCGGGCCCACCATCCAAACGATCAGTTTTCATCTCCCCAGTAGATTTCTGACCCGAGAATATGCATCTTGCAGGATCTGCTATGCTTTTTGCCGGTTGCATCCTCGTATTCCACTGTGTAGGGTTGATTACTCTGGTCGAAATCGATAGGCTCCCACGAAACACGGATATTCTGTGCGCCTTTCCTGCCGAGCACTTTGCAAATCTCCGCCTTCTGCAGCCGTACATCGATATAAGTCACCACAACCCCGAGCAGGAATATGCCCACGTAAAAGATAACCACCCAGTTTAAAGATGCTTGCATAGGACCTCCCGTGCGATCACTTTAATATACGTTCCGAGAGCGGAGCGGGTCTCGCAAAACAAACTTCCGGAGCTGCCGCCCCTGCAGGAGGGGAAACAACTCCGGAAGTCCTACATCAGTCGCCAGAAAACAGGCGCTTTACTTGAAGCTTTTCGCGATGGTCAGCATATCGCTTTCATTCAGCCTGCCGCCGTAATCAGGGACCGCATAATAGTACATCTCGACCAGCAGCCCGCCCTGCTTCCAGATCAACTGTGGCACGTCCGGCTTCCAGACGGTAAAGGAATCATCCATCGTCCAGGGTTCCTTCGACGGCGCAAGCATATAGATGCCTATTCCGTCACCCAGTGGGCTGCGTCCGGTCGCATCCAGTAGATGCGCTTCCGGCAGCCGGTCGGGCGAAACTGCACCCAACGGCGTTTCGGTCACCACCAGGCCGCCGGCGTGGGGCAGATAGAGCGCGCCCTTGAAGAGATACTGCGCGCGCAGTTCCTGCGCTTTCGCGTCATAGCGCAGGTTGGCCAGATGGAAATCTTCGGGTAAAAGCCCCGGCTCGAGCAGGTCGAAACCCGTCACCGTTTCGGCGTCTTTGAAACTGGTCATGTCGTTCGGGTTGACGCGCTGTTGGTACGCACCACGCTCATAGGTCATGCTCTTGGCCAGGGCCACCAGGTCCGCCACGCCGGGTTTCAACCAGTAGGCGTTTTCCTCGTCGATCTCGAACCAGCGCTGCCCCTCCTTCCAACGCAGCCGCTGGCTTAAATCGTCTGACGACCAGACGGCTGCGGTGGTGCCCGAAAACACCACAAACCCTCCCTGCACGTACTCGGCCGGGTAATCGCCCACGTGCACAGACTTGATGGCGCTTTCCGGGACGGCCGACCACTTGTCTTCGGCCGGGAAGTCTCCAACCCCCTGGCTGATGGTCAAATTTGCGTGGGTACCCAAGAAACTCACCGCTTGGTAGGAAAACCAGATTTCCTGCGTTTCTTGTATTCCCCAGGCGCCTTTGAAGAACCAGTCATTTGTGTCGCCGGGCAGGTGCTTGGCTTGGAAGCCGGCCAGCGCTTCGGCATTGGCGGCCTGGCAGGCAAATTGATACGCCAATATCGGGTCGTCACAGCCGGCCAGCGGCACAGGTGTGATCATCGCCTGGCCTCCGATCAGGTTCCTTGATGCCCATGGGCTGACCGGCGCTATTTTTACGTCAAAGATCGGCTGGACAGACTGGCCAGGAACAGCGGCCATCTCCATTTCCTGCGTGGACAGCGGGAAGCTGTTGCTCGTAGCCGTTGGAAAGAAATGGAAGAACTGCTCCGCCCAGGCCCGGCCCAGCGGAGTGCCCGCCATCAAAAGGGCCAGAGCCAGCAGCGCAATCGAGAGCACGGCCACGCCGCGGCGGCGCGCTGCGGCCTGCGGCGTCCATGGCGCGGAGCGCAGTCGCCGCTCGAGTTTCGCGCCCGGTTCGAGCCGCACCTCTGAAAGTAAGGCTTCGATCTGTTCTTCATTGGGAATGGCATTTGGGGACATCTTCAATTCTCCTGCGATTGCGTCCAACTCTGGCGCAACCGCGCAAGCGTGCGGTGGATGGTCACAGAGACGTTGTTTTCGGTCATCCCCAGCTGCGCCGCCACCGCGCTGACCCGCCACCCCAGCCAGTAACGCAGCACCAGCATCTCGCGCTGCTCATCGGTCAGTTCCGCCAGCAGGGCCAGCAGCCGCTGCTGCTGTTCACTGTCGAGCGCATTTTGCTCGGGCGTGGCTGCGGCGCTGCCGGCCTCATCGGGCTTCCCGACCGGGCGCGCCTTGCGGCGGCGGTAATCGTCGATCACCAGCCGCCTGGCAATGCGGATCAACCAGCCGGTGGCCGCGTCCGCCTCACCGTCGAAATGCTGGCGGGCCTTCCAGGCGCGCATAAAGGTCTCGGCCGTCAGGTCTTCGACATCGTCCTGCGGCCCGCCGGTCAACCCATAGATATAGCGGAAGACAGGCAGGCGGTTGCGCTCGTAGAGCGCGCTGAAGGCCGCCGGGCTGGCAATCGGGGATGGGTTTTGAAAGGGCCGAAATAGGTTCACGGAATCTCCTGGGCACACGCGCGTGTTTCACTATGTAAACGCACGCCAGAGCAAAATCTTACAGTATAAAACGCAAAATCCAGGAAATTGCGGTTCACTAATACCACGCAGGAATCCCATGTCCCAGAACAGGTCACCCTTCCCCGGTCCGTATTTCTGCCTCAGGGGCTGTAAAAGAATAACTTCGCAGATTTATTATTTAGCTGATGTTACGCATTGTTGTGGTGTAAAACCTAACAAGCTTTTACAACGGGGCGCACTTGTAGGGGCGACCTTCATGGTCGCCCGCTTTCAGACCACACTGCTCCGCCGATATCTGTTTCTTGCCTGGTGGTCGCTGCCAGGGCAAAGCCCGATGCTTTCGGTTTTTCGCATCTGCACCCCTGGCAGAATTGTCTACAAGCTGGATATTCGTCGTGATTGCGGTACACCCGTTCATAAAACCCGTGAAGAACCTCTTGCGCCTGCTATCCATGCTTGCCTTCCTCAACGCCAGAATTGGGCCCGCCGCCAAACATACAGTAAAATCAGCCCAGTCGATCTCCCCATCTATCTGAACCGATCACACCGCTAACGAGAAACGCTGCTCAAATGAAGAACAACAAGTTCCTGCGCGCCCTCTTTACCCCCGAAAACATCTTGGCCCTGGCCCTGGCATTGATCCTGATTGCGCTGGTCATCCTGACCGCCGATAGCTCCCCCACCTGGATCTACCAGGGCTTCTAGCGATGCTGATACAGATTACGGTTCTGCTGGCAGGCGCCTTCCTGCTCGGCCTGATCAAGCCCGGGCGCCGCCTGCTGTTGCTGGCGGCCAGCGCGCTGGCGGTCTTCTGGCTCCAGCCTGCTACCCAGCCTGCCAACCTGGCCTTCTGGCTGCCGGCCGCCACACTGCTCGCCAGCGGCGTGGCCTGGTACATCACGGCTGCGCCCGAGGCGCGCGGCTGGAAGCGCAACGGGCCGGCGCTGCTGGTGCTGGCCGGCGTGATCCTGCTGGTCGACCTGGACCGTTACCTCGACCCGGCCTACGTCTTTACGGTCTTCTCGCCGCGCCCGCCGGTGCTGCTGGCCGTGCTGGCCGGGCTGGGGCTGCTCTTCCTGCTGATCTCCGTCTCGCGCAAATGGCAGCGCGTGTGGCTGGCCCTGGCGCTGGCCGCGCTGCTGCTGGCCTTCGTGCTGGTCAAGGCCCCCGCCCTGCTGGACGCGCTCTACGCCCGCTTGGCCGCCCCACTATCCGGCCCGGACCAGGCCTTGCTGCCGGCCCTGCGCTGGCTGGGCTTCTCCTACATCGCCTTCCGCCTGATCCACACCATCCGTGACCGGCAGTCCGGGCGCCTGCCGGCCCTCGCGCTGGACGAGTACGTCACGTACGTGGTCTTCTTCCCGACCCTCAACGCCGGCCCCATCGACCGCGCCGAGCGCTTCGTGCCCGAGCTGCGCCAGGCGCCCGCGCTGACCCAGGAGGATTGGGTCTTCGTCATCCGGCGCGTCTCCTTCGGCCTCTTCAAGAAATTCGTCCTTGCCGATACCCTGGCCGTCTTTGCGCTCAACGACAGCCTGGCCCGGCAGGTGCATTCCCCCGGCTGGATGTGGCTGGCCGTCTATGCCTACGCCTTCCAGATCTACTTCGACTTCAGCGGCTATACCGACCTGGCCATCGGCATGGGCCGCCTGCTCGGTTTCCACCTGCCCGAGAATTTCTCCGCGCCCTATCTCAAGCCTGATATTGCGCAGTTCTGGAACAACTGGCACATCACCCTCACACACTGGTTCCGGGCCTATTATTTCAACCCGCTGGCGCGTTCCCTGCGCCGCGCCAGGCTGCCTGCCTGGCTGGGCCTGGCCCTGGCCCAGTTCAGCACCATGCTGCTCATCGGCCTCTGGCACGGCTTCGGCTGGGGCTACCTGCTCTGGGGCGCCTGGCACGGGGTCGGTCTCTTCGTCCATAACCGCTGGAGCGAGGCCATCCGCAGCCGGGAGCAGGCCGCGCCACCCTCCGTGCTTCGACACAAGCTGCTCGTTCTCGCCGGCGTCCTGCTTACCTTCCACTTCGTGGCCCTCGGCTGGGTCTTCTTTGCCCTCTCCACGCCTGAGCTGGCTTGGCGCGTGCTGCGGGTGCTCTTCGGGGTCGCCTCATGAAACAAATCCACCCTGTGCGTCTGCTGCTCAAGGCCCTGCTGCTCTTCCTGCTGGCCAACCTGGTCTTCGCGGCCTGGAACCCGCCGGTCGGGCGCATCTCGGGCTACAACCTGTTCTTTCCCGGGCGCACGCGCCTGCCCTTCGGCGGCGGCCTGTCCGATTCCAATATCAGCGTCGACGACCTGGACGCCATGTTCGCCTCGCACGTCATCTCGGCGCCCAAGCAGCCGGGTGAGTTCCGCGTCGTGCTGCTGGGCGATTCGTCCGTCTGGGGCGAGCCGCTCGACGCGGACCAGACCCTCTCGGCCCAGCTCGATACGCTCTCTTTTGCTTGCCCCGCCAAGACCCTGCGCTTTTACAACCTGGGCTACCCGCATCCCTCGGTGCTCAAGGACCTGCTCTTCCTGAACCGCGCCCTGGCTTACCAGCCGGACCTGGTCGTCTGGGTCCTGACCGCCAACACCCTCAACCGCAAGCCCCCCAACCCCTTCCTGCTCGAGAACTACGACGAGGCGCTCGGTCTGGTGCGGCGCTTCCACCTGAATTTCGACTACACCTCCCTGGCCCCGCCCCCCAAGACCCTGCTGGACAAGACCTTCATCGGCCAACGCAGCCGGCTGGCCCGGCTCTTCCTGCTGCAGTCGCTTGGGCCTGTCTGGGGTGCCACCGGCCTGGACGTGGCCCCGGCCGCCCCCTATGCGCCGCTCTCCGACGACGTGCAGAAGACGATCCGCTTCGGCGACCTGAGCACGCCGGCCGACCTGCGCTCCGTCCTGCTGCTGGACCACCTGCGCGCCGGCGTGGCGCTAAGCGGGAACGTCCCGCTGTTGTTCGTCAACGAGCCCATGTTCATCGCCACCGGCAAAAACAGCGCCGTGAACTACAACTCGGCCTATCCGCGCTGGGCCTACGATCAGTACCGCCAAATCCTCGCGTCCGAGGCCGCCGCGAACCATTGGAATTACACCGACCTGTGGAACGCCCTGCCGCAAACGGACTTCTCGGATAACCCCCTGCATCTGACCCCCGCCGGCGAGCACCTGCTGGCCCAGCACCTGCAGCCCGCCATCCGCCAAATTGCCTGTCCCTGAGCGTTTCAACGCAGCGCAAGCGCAAAACGCCTTTGCCGCCGAGAGCGCCAGGAAACCCAGGGCCGTTCTTCGACTTTGGCGCAAACAGCGCATTTCTCCGAAGGCCAAGGAGTTTGTGCGCTTCCTTTGAGCGTCATAACTAACAAATTTGGGAGTGCCTAATCCGTGGGTAAAGCCCTATTCTGTTGCCTGAGGATGACGCACGATCTGTTGCCGGCATGGTTCTTTAGCCTGCTTGAGCAGGCTTTGTACCTGAGCCGGGGCGTTCACGCCCCGGCGGGCCCGGCACGGGACCTATCTTTTTGGGCCAAGAAACCAAAGTGTCAGGTGGCTAGTCGTTCTTTGCTCTTCTCCACGTTCTCCGCGCCTTTGCGGCAACCGCCTATTGCCTCCTCATAACCCCCCTTCATTTGGTACAATCACCCCATGCCATCCGATACCCAGGTAATTTATTCCATGGTCAAGGTTGGGCGCATCCATCCGCCCAACAAGCAAGTCCTGCGCGATATCTCGCTCGGGTTCTATTACGGCGCCAAGATCGGCGTGCTCGGCCTGAACGGGGCCGGCAAATCGACGCTGCTGCGCATCATGGCCGGCCTCGACGAGAACTATGTCGGCGAGATCGCCAAATCCAAGGGTTACACCGTCGGCATGCTCGAGCAGGAGCCCAAGCTCGATGAGAGCAAGACCGTCATCGAAGTGGTGCGCGAAGCCGTCCAGCCGATCGTCGACATGCTCGCCAAATACGACGAAGTCAACGCCAAATTCGCCGAACCGGATGCCGACTTCGACGCGCTGATCGCCGAACAGGCCAAGCTGCAGGAAGCGCTCGACAAGCACGACGCCTGGAACCTGGATTCGCACCTGGGCGTGGCGATGGAAGCCCTGCGCTGCCCGCCCGCCGATACGCCCATCAAGGTGCTCTCCGGCGGCGAGCGCCGCCGCGTGGCCCTGACGCGCCTGCTGCTGACCGAGCCCGATATCCTGCTGCTCGACGAGCCCACCAACCACCTGGACGCCGAGAGCGTCGCCTGGCTCGAACACCACCTGCGCGACTACAAGGGCACCGTCATCGCCGTCACCCACGACCGCTACTTCCTCGATAACGTCGCCGGCTGGATCCTTGAACTGGACCGCGGCTACGGCATCCCCTGGAAGGGCAACTACTCCTCCTGGCTGGAGCAGAAGCACAACCGCCTGCAGTTGGAAGAGAAGACCGAGAGCCAGCGCCAGAAGACCCTCCAGCGCGAGCTGGAATGGATCCGCATGTCGCCCAAGGCCCGCCAGTCCAAGGGCAAGGCCCGCGTCAGCGCCTACGAAAACCTGCTCAGCCAGGAGAACGAGAAGCGCCGCGAGGAGCTCGAGATCTACATCCCGCCGGGTCCGCGCCTGGGCGACATCGTCATCGAGCTGGACAAGGTCACCAAGTCCTACGGCGACCGGCTGATCCTGGATGACTTCACCGCCAACATCCCGCCCGGTTCCATCGTCGGCGTGGTCGGCCCCAACGGCGCCGGCAAGACCACCCTGCTGCGCATGATTACCGGGGTGGAAAAACCCGATAGCGGCACCATCCGCATCGGCGAGACCGTCAAGCTGGCCTACGCCGACCAGACCCGCAGCCTGGACCCCGAGAAGACCGTCTACGAGGAGATCTCGGGCGGTAACGACAACCTGACCCTCGGCAAGCGCACCGTCAATTCGCGCGGCTACGTCTCCTCGTTCAACTTCATGGGCGCGGACCAGCAGAAGAAGATCGATGTTCTCTCGGGCGGCGAGCGCAACCGCGTCCACCTGGCCAAGACGCTCACGCTCGGCGCCAACGTCATCCTGCTCGACGAGCCCACCAACGACCTGGATATCAACACCCTGCGCGCCCTCGAAGAAGCGCTCGAGGACTTTGCCGGCTGCGCCGTGGTCGTCAGCCACGACCGCTGGTTCCTCGACCGCATCACCACGCACATCCTGGCCTTCGAAGGCGATAGCCAGGCGCGCCTCTTCCTCGGCAACTGGTCCGATTACGAGAAGGACTACCACGAGCGCTACGGCACCAGCGTCGATATGCCCCACAGCGTCAAGTACCGCACGTTGAAGAGATGAAGTTTCCCCAGATACCAGGGCCGTCCGCAACCAGGACGGCCTTTTTCTTTGCCTGCGCGTTGCTGATTGACCCATTTAGAACCCATTTAGGACCCATGTAGAACCCATATGAGTCCCATATAGACCACAATCGTAGGCGGGAGAGGGAGACAGAGAAACTGGGAAACACGTAAACAAGTAGATAAGGAAACAAGGAAACAAGGAAACAAGGAAACAGGGAAACGGGGAAATAAGACTGGGGAGGGGCATGTGTACGGCGGCGGGACAGCACTGTTGCCTACCCTTGCCCTACGGGCACGAGGCGACAGGCTCGAACTAGCAGTTCAGGGACCGCTCAACCACGATTAATGAGATGATCGCCATATAGACCACAACAAGACCACATCGACCCTCGTGTGCCGTCGGCACCTAAACGGGGCAGACTACTTCGCGGTCTCAAAAAAGGCCGTGGATAGTTCGATTGGTGGCAAGGGATCGTCGCTCGTCTTCCAAACAATCAGGACGGCCTCATTTGGAGTCTGGTCCAAGGTGCGGCTGACCGTGGCGAGAAACCGGCCATCGGGGCTAAATCGAATATATTCGGCATAATCCAGAAGCCCGTCGAGATTCTGTAGCACTTCTCCGGAACTTGCATCCAGAATAACAATTCCATTCTTGCCTGAAGCGAACGCCAGCAGCTTTCCGTCGGGGCTAAAAGTGATGGTGTATGGATATCCCGGGCCAGCAGAAAAGTGCTTGACGAGCACACAAGTCCTTGCATCCCAAAGCGAGATACCGTCCGACGCTGCTGTCCCCAGGGTGTCCGCCGCGCCAAACGCGACATTCATCCCACCGAATCTGCAGATCTGTTTTTTGCTGGCAAGGTCCCAGACAAGTACATGCTCGCCGTTATCCGCAGCATTATCGAAATACTTTATTGCGGTTGCCAACAGCGATCCATTCGCATTTAGCGAGATATTCCGTAAATATCCTTTTACTTCTAAAAAAGGTTGAAAGTCCCAGGTGGAGTCCACTGATTGTAAGCTGAGAGTCTCAACAGGCGAATTGTCTAACGAAGCCGTTGCAACCATAAACGAATCGCTTCTCCCTGGAAAATATGTAACAAAAAAAGCGTGATTACCCGGCGCGCGGCCTAACAGGGCTTGATCGGACAGCTTCCATACTTCCAATACACCCAGCGATCCGACCACCAGCTCCTGCCCATCCGGGCTGAAAGTACTCGCCGCATCGTAGGCAGGTTCGGAAAAGCGGCTGCCGTGTAAAGAAACCAGATCGATCAAATGAATGTGGGTATCGTCCAGCGTGTCGCCCGCGACCGTAGCAAGGCGCTGGCTATCGGGCGACCAGGCCAGGCCCATGATACGTGTGGTTCTCCACGACAGCAAGGCGTGATATTCCGGTTCTCGTTTCAAGGGAGTGGAAGATGGTGTTACTGGTGCGCGCGAGGGAGACGGAAGCGCAGCAGGCAAAGGAATTGCGGATGTTCGATCTGCAACTGTGGGGTTAATGGAAAGCGGGGCGGCATTACAGGCCGCCGAGGAAAAGAACAGAAACAAGCAGATGATCCAAGGCGAGGCCCAGCCCGTCCCTTTTTTCATACAGACACCCATCTTGTCAGCCTTATGGCAGCGAATTCATCCAGCCAACCATATATGCATTTGGGATCTCGTTTGTTTTATAGACAACTTTCTTTTGTATGTCAACAAGGAGCGGCTGGGCTGAAGTCCGATCCACAACGAATTGCTGGCTATCAGGCGACCAAACCGGCTCATCCGGACCCGGAAACGAGATGCAGGTGTCGAACACCCAGTCTATTTGCCGGTCATAGACCATCAAGCTGTCATTGTCCCAAAAGATGAGCCGTTTCCCGTCCGGCGACCAGAATGGCAGGAAAGTATTATGATGCTGGTCTTCCCTCAAAAGCGCCTTGGCCTGGCCCAAACGATCGATCAGGTAAAGCTGTGTGTTATCAATGCCACCAATAACAGCCACTTCCTGCCCATCCGGCGACCAGGCAGGCCAACCTCGTTGAAAAAATTTTCCCTGCCACAGAATTTGGTTGTTGACGACATTGCGGACAACCAGCTCCTGCCCCACCTTATAGTAAACCACCCGGTCCAGGTCCGGGCTGTATACCACCCGCCAGATTAACCCGGGGCTGTAATACGTAAAAAGGTCGGGCAATTCGTTCGAAACGACCTGCTGTTCACCCGTGAAGGGATTCACCACCAACACCGTGGAATATTTTTCCGTGCCGATGAGCAGGCGTTCGTTATTCAACCAATAGACAGAACTCAGGTCCAGATCTTGCCGGTTGAGAGAAACTCTGGACAAGACCTTTGCCCGGGCGTCGAATACCCGGAGGATATAGTCGCTTTTTGTAGATTGAGTATTATCAACGCTCTCCACTTCGGCAAGCATCGTTTCATCAGGCGAAATTTGCGCTGAAATTATTGGGGCCGAGTCCCATGACGAATCTTTCGATCGAGCAGGCGGTTTATATTCGATCCCTGTTTGGATATCTTTCAAAACATTTCGATCACCCGGCCCAATATACAAAAGGATTGTCCCGGATGCCATATCCTTCAAGGAGATTTCCTGATCGATGACTTGAAAACATTGCTGCGTAAACCTGGGGCCAGGTGTGGCGGTCGGTGTGAGTTCAGGCGTGAGAGTCATGGTCGGCGTGGCCGGGTCGTACAAGACAGGGGTAAGACTCGCGGGTAACGAAGGTGTTGCGGGCGGATTGCCACAACCTGCCAGGAACAAAATGAGCAGGACCAAATTGCGACTTTTCGTTTTCATCATCCATTCCTACCTTAATCGCCACCAATACACGTGCCATTGCACAAGTTTCCGTATTGGGTTAACGTGAGAATAAAAAATGTGTTTACAGGTTGTGGCTTACCACGGTAATACACTTCCCTAGGCCCAGTATGCTCTTGTATACCTGTCGGCCAAGGTTCTGATTGCAATATGCCCCATAACTCTCCATTATGAGATTGAGTGTATGCTGTCGCGTTCCCCCAATCATAAGGAAGGGTATTATTGGCATTCTTATCTGTTTTACGAAGAGCGAAACCATAATTGAGCTGTAGCCAGACCTCATTTGTAAGACTTTCACTTGGAGTATACCTGTCAGGGGTGTGAGCATAGTCGTCAAGTACAGATTCACCCGGCTTGCTGGTCACTCCGTTCAGGTTACACCCCGAACAGCGTTCTTCGAAACGGAAGTTATAAGGATCTTTGTAGTTGAAACGCGGCAAGTATATAATGCTTTCCACTTCACTCCTAACAGCCTGCCTGCCGCCTATCGCTTTGTAAAAACCTATCGTCCAGCCTTTATGTATCATGGCTTTCACCATGTAAGGCATTATCGTATCGTATAAACTGGGTACTCCTGTCTCACCAGCCAAAGCGTAGGAAATGACACCCTTGATACTTACAGGCGAACCGCCATTTCTTATTGATTTCTCATTCATCAAATAGTGCAACCAAAAGCCAAAATACAGTGACGCATCATTGCCAACGGGCTTTTTCAGAGCGCCATATAAGAGAGAAAGGCATACAAATGCCGGATCGGAATCAGAGAGGTGGACTTGATTCAGCGTCATCCCATTCAAGGGATCGATGCCCCTCACAATTTTGGCGCAGTACAATTGGTCTTGGCCCGTTAATGGAACACAATACTGATCGTCTCCCGGTTTCATGCCAGTAGGATCGCTCAGGTTGACAGGGTTTCCATACACATAAGCCCATTTATTATAGGACATCGGCTGATTCGCACTTCCGCTCCAAGTGTCACGGGTCAAGAAACGACCCTGAGCACTGGAATAATGGCGAGTACGCAGGTAAGTCAATCCGGTGCTGCTGTCCGTCTGCTCGCCATCGAAGCCGTAGATGCTTTGCGCACTGCCACTTGATTGAATGACGTTCCCATATGGATCGTAGTTCCGTGCCAGCACCACCGCCCCGCCGGCATTGGATAGCTGCCGTACGGACCCCAGCGCATCTCCCAAGAAATACTGAGCGTTGCTGCCGTTCACCTGTGAAATCCGGCCATTGCCATAGAGATAGGTATTCGTGCCGTCGTCCAGCACCTGGGTCAGGCCGGCATTCAGGTCGAGCAGGTAGGACATCGTCTGGCCCCCGACCGTCTGGCTGAGCCGATCGCCCAGGCCATTATAGCTGTAGCTGCTCACCGATAACGGGCCTCTGCTCATCGTCGTCAACCGGTTGGCGGAATCGTAGCTGTAAGTGCTCACACTATCGTTCAACAAATTTCCGTTGGCGTCGAAGGTCTGCGAGACGCCGTCGACGGCGGCCAGGCGGTTGGCGGCGTCGTACTGGTAACGGATTACTGAGTACTGATCACTGGCTGTCAGCCGGTTGCCTGCGGCGTCGTAGTCGTAGTGGTAGAACAGCCCGCTGGAGTAGTCCGCCGCGGCCAGACGGTCGAGTTCATCGTAGGTGTAGTCGATCGTGACCGGGCCGCTGGGGAAGGCCAGGGTTGGCGTCACGGTGGGCGTCGGGCCCGCTGGCAGGGTGAGCGTGACAGTGCTCGTCGCCGTCGCCGTCCGCGTCGGTGTGCGTGTCGGGGTGGGCGTGCGGGTCACCGTCGGGGTCAGGGTGACGGTCGGTGTCAGCGTAACGGTGGCAGTTTGCGTGACCGTGGGGGTAATGCTCGGGGTGCTGGTGATCGTGGGGGTATCTGTGATCGTCGGCGTCGCGGTGGGCGTGAAGGTCGCCGTGGACGGTGCGCTGGGCTGCCGTTCCATCGTGAAGCTGTCCCAGTCCACGTTGAGCGGTGCGCTGCCCACGATCGGCTCGCGTACCAACAGCCCTACGGTTTCCGGCGCGTCTCCATAGTTCCTTGGCGCCATGCTCGTCCAGGCTTCATCGTCTTCGTGGCGGTATTTGAAAGTGTAGACCCCGTTGTGCTGCTCCATGCGCAGCGTGACCGGCAGGCTTATTGCCAGGCTATCCCCCCAGTCCGTGACTGGCCGCTGGACGTGCAGCCGGCCGTCCGCCCCCACGCCAAACCACAAGGGGTCGTTCGACCCGAAATTGGCAACCAGCCCGGCCAGGTAGTCCGCGTCCGCAGGGGCACTGATCGAGGTGAGGCGCGTTTCGATGATCCAGTCGCGGGTACCCAGATCCTCGCGCTGCAGCTGCGGGGCAAGATCGTGCTCCGCATCCAGGTCGAAGTTTCCCTGATCCGGCTCGAGGGTCGGCAGGCTCATCCGCAGCGCGCCGCCGACGAATGAAAAGGTCGGGCCTGGCTTTGGCGTATGTTCGTCCCAGCGCTCGGAGCGTGACCCATTGAAATCATCCTGCTCGATCTCTTTGTAAGGCGCAGTCGCAGCCGGCCCGTAGCGCTCCATTTGGAAGTCGGTGATATCGAAGATCGTGCTGCCGGATGTGCCGATTGCGGTCTGCCCAAGCAGCCCCACATAGTCTACCGGGCGGTCGGTCGTGTAGCTCGTGGCGAGCGTCGTCCAGTCGCCGTCGTCGGGTTTGTAGGCGAAGCTGTAGCGATCGCCACGCTTGTCGATGCGCAGCGTCAGCGGCAGGCTGGCTACTGCCGCATAGGTGTCTTCCATGCCGGTGCGGACGATGTGCAGGCTTTGCTGCCCTTCGTTGGGATTCATATACACTTCCAACCACAACTGGTCGTAGCGGTCGAAGCCCACCACCAGCCCGGTCTGCCAGGCATTGTCCGCGCTATTGTCGCTCAACGCGAAGTGTGTCTGGATGCTCCAGTTCCCGTTACCCATGTCGTAGCGCCGGAACTGGCCAGCTTGGTCATCTTCGTGGCCCATACCGGGCGGCACTGTCCATACCAGTTTCCCGTCGCCCACGCTGTAGCTGGGCCCTTCCGCCGGCAGGTACCATTCCCAATCCGGCTTAAGCTTCGTTCCGTCGAAGACGTCTGTGATTACGGTCGGAGGCGTAGTGGGGGTGGGTGTCGATGTCATCGTTGGCGTGCGGGTGGGTGTGCGGGTCGGGCGCGGGGTGGGCGTTGGCGCTGGGACGATGCGCTCCAGGTCCAGGTAATCCCAGGCGATGGTCAGGGGCGCGCTGCCGGTGCTCGGGGCGCGCGCGATCAACCCGGCGTATTTGGGCGTTTCGTTGTAGAGCCTCGGCGCCATGCTGGTCCAGGCTTCATCCGGATCATGGCGGTATTTGAAGGTGTAGCTGCCGCCGTGCTGCTCTATTCTCAGTATGATCGGCAGGCTCGCTGCCACATCGTCCGGCCAGTCTTTGCCCGGGCGCTGCACGTGCAGCTGCCCGTCCGCGCCCATGCCGAACCAGACCAAGTCGTACGGCCCGGTGTCTACGTACGGTTCGAAGACCACTTCCAGGCCGGCCAGGTAGTCGGCATCCCCGGCGGCATCGATGGAGCTGATGCGTGTCTCGATGGCCCAGTCCGCGCTGTCCATGTCGTCGCGCCGCAACTGGGGCGCAAAATCGTTGTTCACGTCCTGGTTGAATGAAGCTCCCGCCGGCAGGGTCAGGTGCATATCGCCGTTGCCGAACGAGTAGGTCGTCCCGTTATTCTTGTGCCATTCCCATCCGGCTGCCACACTTGGCCCGTCGAACGGGTCGACCTCCATGTCCACTAGCGGATAGCCGGCAGGTTGGCCGTTGCGCTCCAGGCGGAAGGATTTCACGTCGAAGACCGCGTCCCCGGCGCTGCCATCGTAGTTGCGTTCCAGCAGCCCGACGTAGCTCACCGCCGGGTCCGCGTCGTAGGTTCCCAGCGTCGTCCAATCGTCCCCGCTATTTTCCTTTTCCTTGAATGTATACAACGTATCTGTTTTCTCGATGCGCAGGGTCAACGGCAGGCTGGCACTGCCCACGTAGGTGTCGCTGGCGCCCGGGCGGATGATGTGCAAGCCGCCGTCGCTGCTCACGCCCAGCCAGAGCTGGTCGTAGCGGTCGAAGCCCACCATCAACTCGGTCTGCCAGCTGTTGCTGACATTTGCGTTGTCCAACCCGATGCGCGTCTCGATGGCCCAGTCGCCCGGGCCCATGTCGTAACGCCGCAGTTGCGGGGACCTATCTTGAGTGCCCCAATGATCGTAGCCGGGCGGCACCCGCAGCTGCAATTGTCCGGGGACGGCCGAGAGTGAGTAGCTTGGGCCACCGGCCGGAACGTACCATTCCCAGGCCGGGTCGAGCGGCGTGTTGTCGAAGGCGTCTTCCGTCACCGGCGGCGGCGCGGTGGGGGTCGGCAGCGGCGTATGTGTCGGCGTCACCGTGGGCGTCGAGGTCGGCGTGTCGGTCAGGGTGGGTGTATTCGTAACGGTAGGCGTGTTGGTAATGGTAGGTGTATTCGTGATGGTTCGCGTGTTGGTGATGGTAGGCGTGCGCGATTGCGTCCTGGTGGGGCTGGGGGTCCTGGTTGCGGTGCGCGTATTGGTGAGCACAGCCAACGGCCTATATTCCGGTTGTTGCGGGCCGTTGTACAGGCGCAGGTTCACCTGCGCAGCCTCTCCCTGGCGGTATCCCCCGAACTGGATGGGGATTTGGGTTTGGGTCAAGGTCTCGGTAGGGGTTAACGTCTGTGTAGGCATCGGTGTCAGAGTCGCGGTGCTGGTGGGTGTGGCCGCGAGCGGTCGCTGCACGTTCTCGATAGCCTGTTTCCGGTTGCCATTGGCATCGTACTGGTATTGGTAAGAGGCCAGCACGTCCGTCCCCTGGCTGTGCTCGATCCCCAGCACATGCCCGGAGTCGTCGTAGTCGTAGATCGTCTCCACGCCGTTCGGGCGCGTGATGTCCTTGACCCGGCCGAGCGCGTCATACTGGTAGTGCGTGCCCTGCCGCGGCTGGTTCCAGTCCAAGACCTGCTCCAGCCTGCCCAACGGGTCGTACTGATAGCTGACCTGCTTGGCATCCGGGTACGTCAGCCCTGTGCGGTTTCCCAACGCGTCGTAGCCATAGCCCACTGCGCGGTTTGACCCGTCCGTGATCGTGGCCGGGCGGTCCAGCACGTCGTACTGCCAGGTGGTTGTGCCCGAAGCGTCCGTCATGGTTTTGCTGCGGGCTGCCAGGTTGTAGTGGAAGCTCACGTCCGCGCTCGTGCCGGGATAGTCGATGGCGGTCTGCTGGCCGAGCGAATCATAGCTGTAGCGTGTAGTCTGCTCGTTGGCATCCACCATCTCGATGCGGTTGCCCAGCAGGTCGTAGCCATAGCTCCAGGTATGCCCCAGGGCGTCCGTCTCGCTGTGCAGCCGGCCCAACCCATCGTAGCCAAAGCTGGTCGTCTGCCCGTTCCCGTCCAGGAGCGTGCGCCGATTGCCACCGGCATCGTAGGTGTAGCGCGTATGCACGTTGGTGTGCGCATCGTGCGCGCCTCCCGAGAGGTAGTTCTCGATCACGTCCGTCAGCCGGCCCAGGGCGTCGTAGGCGTAGCGTGTCAGCGTGCCGCGCCCGTCCGTGATGCTCACCAGCTGCCCGCCCGCGTTGTAGCCCGAGAGGCGCGTGTTGCTCAGCGGGTCCGTCACGCTGGTCTGCCGGCCCAGGGCATCATAGCTGTACTCGGTGACCTTGCCTTTCGCGTCGATGCTTTGCTTTATTTGCCCGTTCCGCCCATAGACGGTCTGCTCCAGCAGGTTCTCCACGCTGCTGGCCCGGGCTGTGGGTGGGGCGTCGTTCGCGATGTCCCAATTCATCAGGTTGCGTACCACGGCCACGCTGCGCCCAAGCGCGTCGAAATAAGTGCGCGTGACCATCCCCCGCGCGTCGGTCACCGCTATCTGGCGCCCGAAGACATCATAGCTGTAGCGCGTCTTGATGTTATACAAGTTCTGGTAGTTCTCACCTTGCCCATCCAGCACGTTCTGGGTATTCGAGAGCACCAGACCCAGCTGCTCGTCGTACTCCGTAGCGTTCACCCGCCCGAGCGTGTCGGTGCTGCTGAGCGCGCGGCTCAGCGCGTCATATTGAGTGGTAGTCACAAGATTATAGTAATTCCCTGTAGCTGGGTCTTGATAGTTCTGCGCCTGGCCCGCCAGGTAGTTGCGCGTGCTCTTCACCAGCCGGCCCAACAGGTCATACTCCGAACGTGTCTCGTAGCCGAGCGGGTCGATCGTTGCGACAGTTCTGCCGCTCGCGTCGTACTCTGTGTCGCTGCGCACGTTCTCGTCTGAGCTGCCTGCCTGGCGCGCGGGCGGGTCGACCTCGCTGATAGCCTGCCCGGTCAGGTTGGCGACCGTCGCGTAGACGCGCCCGGCGTCGTCGTACCAGGTCCGCGTGATGTGTCCGAGCGGGTCCTGGGTGGCGATCACCCGGCCGGCATTGTCGTAGAGCGTGTCGCTGCACAGGTTCTGCGAGACGTTATCGTCCGCGTCCGCCTGGTTGCACAGGTCGTCCGACAGCCAGCCGCTGCTGTAAGACTGCTCCACCAGGTTCTGGACCACACGCACGGGGCGGTTCAGCGCATCGTAATAGGTGCGCGTGATCACCCCCAGTGGGTCCTGGCTGGCGATGGCGTTGCCGTTCGCGTCGTAATAGGTGAAGCTGCACAGGTTGGCCGTGCCCGTCCCGCACGAGCCGGCTGGGAAGCTGGCCGCTTCGATGGCCTGGCCGTTCAGGTTCTGCACCACGAGCTCTGGGCGGTTCAGGCTATCGTAATAGGTGCGCGTCCTGGTGCCGTTGTTGTCGATCGTGGCGATGGCGTTCCCCGCCGCGTCATAGTCCGTCTCGCTGCGCAGGTTCTGGTCCGGGTGCGCCGGGTCGTAAGCCGGCACGCCTGCCAGGGAACCGGGCAGGGGATCCACCGTCAGGTTGCGCACCACTACGGTCTTGCGCTGCGCGGGGTCGTCGTAGGTGCGCGTCACCACACCGCGCTCATCCACAGTGGCGATCAGGTTGCCGGCGGCGTCGTAGTAATCATCCGTGCGCAGGTTGCGCCCCGGCCCGGCGCTGCCGCGCTCGGGCGGGGTCTCGTCCTCGATGGCCTGCCCCGTCAGGTGGCGGACGACGCTCGTCATCCGCCCGGCGCCATCGTAATAGGTGCGCGTGATGGACCCAGATGTGTCGGTCGTTGCGATCTGGTTTCCAAGTGTGTCGTAGGCGTACAGCGTCGTGATGTTGTAGATGTTCGCGGCGTTCTGGGCGCGGTTCGGGTCGTAGTTCTGCACGCTCCTGGTGATCCGTCCGGCCGCGTCGTACTCGCTGTGCGTGACCACATTCTGTGATGGATCGATCGGCGATGGGACGCTGACGTCCGTGACCCGCCCCAGGTCGTCGTAGGCGTACTCCGTGGTCAGGTTGTAGAGGCCCAGCTCGTTCACCCCGGTGTGGTTCGTCGTGTTGTAGTTCTGGATGATTTTCGTGCGCTGGCCGAGCGGGTTGTATCCATACTTGGTGATTATTCCGCCGGGGTCCGTGATCATCTCCAATAAGCCATTCGCCCGATAGGTGTAGGAGGTCGTCTGCCCGGCTGCGGTCACGGAAGTGGGCAGGTTGGGATGGCCGGGGTCATCGTAATGGTAGAAGGTATGGTGATGGTTTGCATCCACGATCTCGCCGGGTTGGTGGTTCGCGGTGTTGTAGGTTACCACGGTGCTGTTCCCCAGCGCGTCACGGATGCTGGTCAGGTCTGCCCCGTCCTCACTCCAGATCAGCTGCGAGGCGTTGCCGTTCGGGTCCGTGACTGTCGCGGGCCGGAAGTTCGCGTCGTACGTTTTCTGCGTCGTCCCGCCGTACAGGTTTTGCTGTCCCGTTAGCCGGCCATGGCTGTCGTAGGTGTGCAGCACGCTCTGGCCAAGTCCGTTGGTAACCGTAAAGGTGCCATCCGCGTTCTGCGCGAGCCCGGCAATCAGGGCGCCGCTGCCATCGTACTGGCGCAGCGCGCGCACGCCGTAGTCCTCGTAGATCTTGACGTTGGAGAAGCTGCTCTCTGCCGTGGGCGTCTCTGAATTCTGCTTGTTGATGAAGAACAGGGACACCATGCGTCCGGTGAAGTACTTCCCGAGCGGGATGCGGTAGTGCTGCCAGTCCGGCGCGTTTGTGTAGGCATTGGTCACAGTATCCGAGGCGAAAGCCGTGCCGCCGTATACCTGGATGGTGCGCTCGGGGCTCTCGACGTTGTCGTCGTCCAGCCCGATGGCCTGCACGTCCCCCATGGTCCCGCTCTTGGTATCGAACTCCATTACGGTGTGGTTCGTAACTGTATACGGGAAGCCGATCTTCTTTTCCCCGTTCCCCGAGATGTGGAAAGTTGCGCCATCGTCCTCGATGGCCACGCTGGAAGCAACGTCCCCGCTGCCGTAAGCCGAGACCGCAAAGTTGCTGAAGTTCAGCGCCGCAGGTGTGAACGTGCCGTATTCGATCGAAAAGACCGGTTTCTCAACCGTAGCGCCGGGCGCGGAGAGGCTTGCCCCGCTGAGATAGTGCGGGTGCTGCGGGTCATAGCGGTAATGCCAGATCCGCCCGAGCAGGTCGGTCACCGTTTCCAGGTCGCCCGCGGCGCTGTAGCCGTAAGAGACCGTGCGCGCCGGGCTGGCGCTATCGGAGACGGAAACCAGCTGTCCTTGCGCGTTATAGCCCAGGTTCAAGAAGCGCGTATCATCATCCGCGCTGACGTGGCTCAGCCGCCCGTTCGCGTTGTAGGAATACATGAAGGCCTGACCGGCCGGGTTAGTCCAGCTCTGCAGCCGCCCATCCGTGTCGAAGAGATAGGCGCTGTCGTCCTGCAGGGTTAGCGTGTAGGTGACGGGGGTCACAGCGTTCTTGACCAGCGTGGCCGTCACGCCCGCGCCGGGGACGTATCCGCCGCCGTTATCGGGGTAGAATGTGTACAGGTTGGCGGAGTGCGCCTTGAACAGGATCGCACCCCCAAGGTCGCCGTCAGGGCTGTCCGGCAGGATCAGCCGGGTATCCTGGTTGTGGGTCCAACCCGGTCCGAGCGGTTCGGTGAAGCGCTCGGTGGTTTTTGATGAGTAATCACGTTCGAAGTACAGCGGGCCCGCCGACGTGGGAATGGACAGGTCATCCACCGGGTAGTCGAACCCGCCGGTGCGCGTGTTGATCGGATCGGCGGCGGCGCCTTGCGACTGGCTGGCGGCGGTCAGGGTGGATTCACGCTGGTCGCCGTCCTGCCGTTTGCAGTTGCAGAACGAGTTGACCGCATCGTCCGATGAGATCGGCTCCGCCGAGACCGTTACGTCGACGTCGAAGTCTGGGGACGCCCAATATCCGTAGCCAAATGTGACATAATCGTAAAGTACAAGGCTGAAATATGCATCGTAGGAAGTGAATGGACTATTTGAGTAATCTTCTTCCCACCTCTTGTTTACCAACAGACTGCCTGACATTGTGTAAGTGCATCCCCCCGATTTGCCGCTGCTGCACGACTTCACCTTATCGACCTGATCCCGCACTGTGGGCACGTCCGTGATTGGATAAGGGAGACCAGGAGGAGGGTAGTGAAGCACGTGCTCTATTCTCCACGAAGACAGCTTTGCAGACGGTGAGAAGGTCAGGTCATCCTCGACGGGACAAAAGTAAAATCCAGCGCACATTTTTTTCCACGAAAATGTTACGGTCACCGTGTAATTCATTCGCATCTTGGCCGGGCACAGGGACCAACCGGCGTCGCACTCGGCGAAGACTACCATGTTCCGCGTGTCAAAGGAATCCCTGGGAGAATAAAAGTGGTTATGCCAGCCGCCGGTCATTGCGGTGTTTTCAGCATGGCAGTTCCAACAGTGGTAAACCAGGATGGACGCGCTTGTGGCTTGTGCGGCGCTTGCCAGAATGCGCTCGTCTTCCGGCGCCGGGCGTGCCAGCCGCGTGGGCTGTTTGGCGGGACTTATTGTCACGTGTGCCGGCTGCCCGCTGAGCGGCGCAGCGTTGGGCTGTACTGCCGGAGCTTGGGCACGCGCCGGCTCTGCCAGTGCGCCAAAGTTCGAGACCAGCACCAACAGCATGGCCAGGATATGCCACAGGCGTCGTACTGTAATCTTGTGATGGTGGGCAAAAGCAAAAATAATGGTATCCATCTTTCCCTCCCTGGAATGAACAGCTCATCTCGGTGTTCTAGGCTTTGGCCGGGCGCTCGAATACGCTATCCCCCGGTTCCGGCTTATGACGCGCCCCCACGGCTCGTGCTGCCGGTTGTGAAAATTGGAACTTTTACAAAAATATTGTACAGCCAGATCTTATGCAGTTCTACTGGAAAAAATACCAGGTTTCAGCGTTTTACCTGCCAGCGCGGAGCTGCCGCACGGCGTAAAGCAGCGCATGCTGAGGAAATAGATCGGCGATGATGATTTATAAGGCGGGCACCCCTGCACTCCGTTCTGGGACCATGACAAGGCTCACCCTTTTTGCGTTTATGGTCAACAGCGCTGTTCTGATCAGTAGGGGTGACCCGCACGGTGCCGGCCTCGCCTCTCGCCGGGCATAGCCGCTGAGCCGGGCTCGTAGCCGCTCAGCCATGACGGGTCGTCCCAACTGAACCAAGATGAAACTGGCCGGGTAAAAAAACGAACAGGGCCGTCCGAAAAGAGAACGGTACCTGTTCGTTTTCCTGCGTCGGGCGTAAGGAAGCAACCATGAGCCCTAAGGTAGCGTAGGTAGAACCCATTTAGGACCCATGTAGGACCCATATAGAACTCATGTAGACCACAACAAGAGCGCAAGAAACACAAGAGAAGCCTTGCTACTCACAGATGCGATATCGGCTGCTCCGGCAAAATCATCCGGGGCAGGCAGGAGGAAAAGGTATAAGAGAAAGGCCCGGATCGGGCTGACGGGCCGGCAAGACGGGGGACCTGACCGACTGGAGAGCCTTACAATCCCAACGCCCGGTTACGATGTTTTCTTGCGTGTGTTCAATTAGATTGGATTTGTGTAACACGTTTGTTACACAAATCCGGAATTTTGTTACATGGGAAGCATGCGCTGTTACACGTTTTTGGCTAGAATGTTTTCAAGTGTTCACCGGGCGGGGAGACCTCGCCCCTACGACGGCGCGGGCCGTTACGCGAACCAACCAAAGAAAGGAGCTGCCTATCGAAACCTAAGAGCGTGTTTTATGATACCAATTCTAACCACCGATAAAAAGGATGAATGGGATGAAGAACCCCGCCAGGTCGTTCTTATCCCTTTGGTACGACCTATCCAATCTAATTCAATTCAACTTCTTTTGAAAGGAGAAAAAGCTATGGCACGTACAGATCTAAACCCGGCGCTTCGTATTATCAGCGGCAATCTGGCCGGTTACGTCTTCCGACAGCAGGCGGATGGCAGCATCCGGATTGCCAAGATTCCCAAGCGCAACCCGGATCGTCCGCGCCCCGCAGGTCAGGCGGCGCAAATCGAACGTTTCAAGCGGGCTTCGGTCTATGGCCAGCATGTGATGCGGGAGGACCCAGACACTCTGGCCCTCTATCAGCAGGTCCGGGCCAAACGCGGCCCGATGGCCCGCTTGCGCGGAATCATCGTGGGGGATATGCTGAAGGCCCCAGAGATCACCGGCGTCGACGTTTCGCAGTACCACGGCGCCGTCGGCGACGTCATCGCCGTCAAGGCCGAAGACAACATGGCCGTGGCGCGCGTGACGGCCACCATCCGAGACGAGACCAATGCGCAGGTGATCGAGACGCTCGAGTACGTCGCGCCGGCGGATCAGCTCGCGGCAACCGTGCTGTGTGTGTTCAAGGCCACGGCGGCTGTCCCGGCCGGCCACAGCGTGGCCGTCGAAGCTGATGCCTATGACCTGGCCGGCAACAAATGCCAGCTCATCCAGCCTGCATAAAAAAAGGGGCAAGCTCACTCCCTCACGAATTACACAAAATCTGGTAAATCATCTTATAGTCATACCCAAACTTCGCCGGGTAACCCGGGTCCTTCGCCAGGCCCAGGCACAGCGGTACGCGCACTTCACTGCGGCCCTTGATCTTGCTGCTATACAGCGCTCGCGCGTCGTCCACCCGCCCGGCATTGACCAGCCCTTCGAAGAACGGGATCACTTCCGCATCGTCCGCCGCGTCCAGCTTCAGCGCGCGCGCCTGGTCATACAGCTTGCCGATCTCCTGCCAGTCGCCCACCTGCCGCGCCAGCGACGCCTTCTGATAGTAATAGCACCACCCGTGCGCCGGCTCCGCGCCGAAGATCTGCGCGGGCACGCTCGCGGATTTCCCCGTCGGGACGATGCGCTCGACGTGCGAGTACGCGCCCACTTGCTGCACCAGCAAGGAATCATCCGCCGAGTACACCGGCAGGCTGCCGTCGATGACGTGCATGCACGCCGAGCTGGATGGGTAGCTGATCAGCAGCAGATTGTGGAAGTCGCGGTGGATGGTCACGTCGCGCATCTGGTTGGTGGGCGTGCTGCCCTTGATGATGTCGTAGGCCGTGCTGCGGTTGAGCACCTCGGCCTGGATGGCCGGCGTGCTCGCCGGCCCCGGCCGGTAGATCAGGTTGAGCGGCCCCCAGGTCTCGTAGTCCTGCTGCAGCTGGTAACCGTCCGGGAACTCCACCATCGCCAGCGTGCCGTTCTGGATGTCCGGCGCGCGCCAGCTCAACTGCCACCACGTCTGGCGCTCGTAGTTCCAGAAGCGCCCCCAGTAATCCGCGTTCAGCACCTGCGTCATCACCGAGAGCACCAACAGCCCGGCCAGCGCCGCCCGCCGGAACTTGGGCTGCAGCATCAGCACCAGCCCGGCCGCGAACAGCACCGCCCCGCCCGCCGGGTGCAGCCCATAGCTCTTGTACGGATCGTTCAGGTCCACCTGCCGCCCCGAGGCGATCACCGGCACGATCGCGCAGGCCAACACCACCGCCCCCATCCACAGGAACTCCTTGAAGGGCACCCCGGCCGCTTCAGCCTCGGCATCGGCCTGCCACCAGCGTTTCGCCAGCAGCAGGTACAGCCCCACCAGCCCGATCACCACCGCCGCGATCCCCAGCGAAATCCCCAGGTTGGCGTACTCCGCATTCGTAAACAGGTAATACGGCCTGGCGAACCAGGCGAAAACCGACGTGTCCAGGAAGTCCTTGGCCGTCCCCAGCACCAGTTGCACGGCCATGTGCCGCAGATTGCTCAGATAGCCACCCGCCAGCTTGGTCACGTTGGTGGCGTTGCGCGCCCCCTCGAAGATGAACAGCCGCCAGTACAGGAAGACCGCCGCGACGATCGCGTACGGCCAGTACACCTTGAGCATCGCCTTGCCCAGCGCACCGACCTGCTTGAAGCCGTCCCGGTACAGCACGTAACCCAGCAGCGCCAGCCGCATGCCCTCCAGCCCGATCATGTATTCGTAGATCCACAGGTAATTGGCCGTCAGCGCCACGGACAGCACGCCGCACAGGACTTTCCCGACCCGGTTGTTCGTCCGCAGCGCCTGGAGCATCAGCGCGATCGAGAGCAGCGCCGTGCCGAAGCCGTACAGGTGGTTCTGTTTCGTGTTCGCGTCCGGCAGCGACAGAAACCCCGGGTAGAACAGGAACAGCAGCGTCATCAGCGTCGTCAGCGTCTTGTGCTTCGGCCATACCAGCCGCAAAATCCAGAAGAAAGCCAGCCCGCCGATCAGCCGCCACAGCAGCGCGTAGACCTGCCAGTTGACGCTGGCGTCGCCCAGCAGCCGGTAGGCCAGCGAATAGACCACGCCCATAAAGGGCCGGTCCGTGCTGAACAACGGGATGATGCTGGCCGCCCCGCGCGCCGCCCCGGACCACAGCAGGTACCAGTCGTCGTAGTAATACCCTAGCTTGGGGATGCTGAACCCGTAGGTCACCAGCGTCGCCAGCACGATCAACAGCACGGCAACCAGGGTCTCGTTTTTGAATAGTCTTTGAATGGTTTGCTTCATCCGGGGCTCCGCGTGCGCATTTGCGTACAAGTCGAAATTATACCCTCACCCCCCACCGAACGCATCATCCCGCCACCATCGGGAGTGCCTAATCCGTGGGTAAAGCCCTATTCTGTTGCCCGAGGAGGCGCACGATCTGTTGCCGGCATGGTTCTTTAGCCTGCTTGAGCAGGCTAAGTCCCCGTAGGGGATTGTACCTGAGCCGGGGCGTTCACGCCCTGGCGGAGCCGATCCAAGAATATTGCTTGTCTTTCTCACGAAAAATACCCG
>Ga0302321_100000915_pt1 | contig 25407 bp, 23 predicted proteins | sample Fen_T0_1_FD_202505 | JGI IMG/M metagenome (GOLD analysis project Ga0302321, IMG submission 202505) | Peat permafrost microbial communities from Stordalen Mire near Abisko, Sweden - Fen_T0_1 | ecosystem: Environmental > Terrestrial > Soil > Wetlands > Permafrost | place: Sweden: Abisko...
TGACACTGTGGCACCGTGTCCTTCTATGCTACCCAGGAACCTGTCTTCGCCCCGAACCAGGGCATGAACATCCGTAGTGGTGTCACTCGCCCCAGAGCATGCCACGTCAATCACGGCAAGACCTTTGACGGGTGCCTTCCACGCTACGTCAGCGTATTCGTTACTTGCACCCGGGTGAGCGATAACTGAATGTGCCGCCAAGGGGTAGAGAACGCCCGCCAAGAAGGGCGTATCCTGCCATACGGCAGTTATTGTCGGCGCGTCGGAGCTGGAACTGGGTTTCCATTCCTTTACGCCATAGCAATCACTGCAAACGCCTTCATTGAGCCCAAATCTTCCTAACGCTGTAGACCGGATTATGGTCTGGAAGTTCAGATTCCGATCGAGCGGAACGCGAATCGCACTCCAGAGACTCCAGGTTGTTCGGGATAGGTCCCCGTCCGTGGAGGCGATCAGATCTGCAGCTAGGCTAAAAGTTATGGCCTTGCCGCTGCTTCCAGATCCTCCCCCCAAAGCAACTCCGCCAAATCCTGCAGTGCCAGCGGTTCCCCCTTCGTTCGTTGATTGACCGGAAACACCAGCCGTTCCCGCATAGCCGCCACTACCAGCATTGCCTTCGGGTTCGGTACTGCCTGCCGTGCCCGCAGCTGCAGCATTGGCGCCTGTCCCCACTGCACCGCCTGTCCCCACTGCACCGCTCTGGCCCGCTTCGCCGGAGGCGCCCGCTTGGCCCGCTTGGCCCGCTTGGCCCACTTGGCCCGCTTGACCAGTTTGACCAGTTTGACCAGTTTGACCAGTTTGACCAGCTTGACCAGCTTGGCCCGCTTGACCCGCTTGACCCGCTTGACCCGCTTGACCAGCTTGACCCGCTTGACCCGCTTGACCCGCTTGGCCCGCTTGACCTGAAGCACCCGTCCGCCCTCCAATACCTTGTGCTGCGCCCAGCCCACGACCTTGACCGACCCCTGCCGTCGGTTCCTCCGGAGCATGACCTGCTTCGCCGCCATGTCCTGCACCTCCTCCGCCGGTCAGCGACTGTGCATCGTCACCAGACGACAGGTCCCCAACACCAATCAGATCCGTGCAACCCGAAATGAGGAAAAGCGCTAGCCACCTTGCGGCATTTGGCGGGACTCGACAGATGTGATGCATGGGGTCCACCGGCGAGAAAGTTCGACTCCCATGATATGGCCGTCTCTCTAGATTGACCGCTCCAGGGATCCAGAAGGCACGTTATAGTGTGATGTGCAGCACTCTGCAACTCCCGCCGCTTCGCACCGCACAATGCCAGGTCAACGCTGCGCCTGACTTCGTCCCAACGAGACTCGTCACAGTGCCCTACCAGTTCGCATTTCGAAGGTGCCTTTCGGCTGTATTGCGTGCCGAGCTCACCCGTGTCACGTTCCCTGCCCGGTGCCCCGTCCAGTTCGCGTTCACGGGGAGGGTAGTCTGAACCACCCCGCGTAAGCGATCGAAATTACTCCATGTTTCACAACGCTGTGTCCATGGGGCAACGGATAAGTACATGGTCCGACGAGTGACGCAGCGCGACTGGAAAGACGATCGAATCGACGAGCTGGAGAAGCTGCTCAAAGCCGCGTTGGAACGAATTGCCGACTCTTGTCCTGAATCAGTGTGTCGATTGGCGCATGCGAAAGTTCCTTTCTCGTCCTGAATCTTCGCAGCGCCAACAGGCTGCAACGCCTTCTCGCTCGACGATGATCACTTCGCCGCCGAGGATGTGCTTTATCAGCAGGTGGCCCGAGGCGGTCCGTTAGAGGACCGCGCTTTTACGGTCCACCCGTCAATTTCGAGTCTCCGGGTTACCTCGTTTCGACGGCTCCCCCGTCAAGTTTAGGTCTCTCGGGTTACCGCGCCTTGACGGTCCACCCGTCAATTTCGCGTCCCCGAGGTACCGCGTTTCGACGGCTCCCCCGTCAAGTTTAGGTCTCTCGGGTTACCGCGCGTTGACGGTCCACCCGTCGAGATCGTGTCGAAGAGGCCTCCACGATTGGCCAGCGATGGCCCCGGGGCGCACTTGGGCCGTGCACGCTCGGGTGCACAAGGTACTTCCCCGCGCTGACAAAAGCGGATCCTCGAGCGCCTACTCCCCCTCAGGCTCCACCCACAGCCCGCGCAACTTGGCCTCCAGCCGATCGGCTCGCGCTTTCTCCTGCTCGGCCTTGGCTGTCATGGCTTCCAGTTGCTGGGCAAGAGCCTAGAATCGAACTCGCCCGTCCTCGTTTGCGGGAGATCCAGCCCCAACGCATGGTCTCCTCCTACCAAAATCGGACCGCCATCGCCGGCCAAAATGGGCTCAGCACATCGCGCATTCCTGCGATGCGCCGCCACGGTACGTCGGGGGCGCGATTCCGTGTCTCGGCATCGAGGGCCTTGGTGGCTTCTCCAACTACCTCCAGATTGCGCAGGACTGCATCCTGCACCATCTTGGACGCCAAAAATCCGGACTACCCCGTGTTGGTGTATTCGAGCACCGCCGACAGCGCGTCGCGGATGTGACGCAGGAACATCAATTGCGTAGGTAGTGTCATTCCGTAAGCGGCCGGGCTTCCGCGAGAACGCTTTCCCGAAGGTATGGCGAGAGTGAGTTCTCGGTGACCACGTCGACGGAATAGTCGAGTATGTCCTCCAGATCTTGCTTGATCGCTACCAGATCGAGCAGACTTCGGTCTGACTCAAGCGTCACCAGTAGATCGAGATCGCTATCGGGTCTGAAGGAGCCGCGGGCGCGCGAGCTGAAAACTCGCACGGTGAGCGCCCCATGACGGCGCGCGACGCGAAGGATTTCGGAAGACGGCAACAGAGCAGACATTTCCCAATAGCGTACCCATCCGGTTGGCCGTCGGCAACGTGTACCGTTCCAATCGCACGAATCCGGCGGAAACGATGCTCTTCCAATCACAATCATGGGTTCAATCGCCTTGCGATGGCGCGATCGGAACGCATGTGGGGCGCCACCAAGATTGCGTCGATGAAGGACTGACCGTCGACTTTCCGATGCGCGTAGTGAACTCCGACATAAGCTGCAGCCGCATCAGATTCTCTGTATCGCCACGCAAAGTACCCTAATGGAAACGGTCAAAGCCACCGTTGTCGTGGCCTACTCCCCCTCAGGCTCCACCCCCAGCTCGCGTAACTTGGCCTCCAGCCGATCGGCTCGCGTTTTCTCCTGCTCGGCCTTGGCTGTCATGGCTTCCAGTTGCTGGGCAAGAGCCTGCTCTTTGGTCACCAGGTCTCCAATCATGGCATCGAGCCGCACGATGAGCTCATCGGCGCAGGGCAATGGCGCCGTGCCTGCGTAGAATCGAACGCGCCCGTCCTCGCTCGCGAGATCCAGCCCCAGCACGTGCGATGCCCACCGCCCCGCCTGAGGTATGATCGGCTCGTAGCTGCGAGCCTCAGTCAGACGATAGCCTAGAAGGCGCCGTAGCTTGAGATCGAGCACGAAGTACTCTGCTATCCCGAGACGCGCATAGCGTTCGACGTTGTCTTCGAGATCCTTTTTGCGATCGCCTTCCAACGTGACTTCTAGAGCGAAATCGATCCCGCGGCCCTCGTGTGACACCACCCACCGCAGACGCTGGTGCGGCTCCACATCGAGCCCCGCGATCACATCCGGCGCGAACATGCGCTCAGCCGGGTAATAGACTGGCAGTTCTGCCGAGAGGTACACCCGCCGACCAATCTTACGGTAGTACTCACGCAGGGTCTCAACGGCTTTCTCCTTGGGATCGCGGTGCGGATCACCCTCGGGTTCGGTCTCGCGAGGCACCTCGGAGGGCAGCTGCGCAACAACCCGCTCGCGCTCCTCGGCGGTCATCTGATCCCATTGATCCTGTGAGGGGGCTCGCGGATCGAGGGGATTCGGTGCTTTGGAGCCTGCAGCCATGACGATGCTGGCAAGGTTAGCATGAGCGAACCAGTAGCGGCCATACTGCGGGGACAATCACGGAAAATTGCCACAGAATCGTCGTCGATCGCCGTCGCCATACACGGTCCACGCACCGACCCGTGCCCGTTCGCACGACGGCAAGACCAGCAGCAAGCAGCCACGCCCTAGATCTTCTCGATCGCCAAAGTCGGATCCAGTCGGCGAATATCTTCGACGTCGGAGGTTACGACAACGGCGTGTTCGAGCCTGGCAATCAGTGCCACGGTCGCGTCGACGATGTCCGCTGTGCCAGAGCGACCGCATAGTGTTCCGGCGGCCTGAGCCATCAGTTGGTCGAGCACTGGGACACTCGTGGTTTCACCTTTCAGTAGAGCGCTCAGTGGCACCTGCTTGGCGTTGTCACGCCACACCTGGCCAAGTGCTCCGGCTGGGATCAGAAGCTTAACTCCAGTGCGCAACGCCTCGCGACACAGTGCGCGAATGCGTGGATCTGCGCGCTCGAATGCGATCAAAGCGCCTGCGTCTAGGACGACCGCCGAAGTACCCGCTTTGCCCATGCGCGTGCCCTCTGGTTCGGCCGCCCGTGATCTCGATCCATTTGGTCAAGTATGTCGCTAAGCACGCTACGCCGGAGCTTCTCGTCCATTGCCTCGCTGACGAATGAACTGAGCGACTTGGCGTGACCCTCCTTCACCTCTTTCCTTGCCAGGCGAAGCACCTGGATGGGAACGCTCAATGCCACTTTTGCCGTAGTCATACCTTTATCCTACCAGACGATGGATCACCGTCAACCCCGGAACACCCCGTTCGCACGCCGCCAAAACCAAACCCAATCGGCTGCGGACCTAGGTCTTGACCGTAGCCCGACGCCATCCAAATCTTGGTGGGCGGGCCCCACTGCGAGCGGGGCCTCTGGTTCCCCACGTCGCAGGGCGCTCGTCGGTCCATTTCACCGCCAAACATTGCCGTCATCTGAGTAGAGTCGTCTCTTTTCCCATGCGCCCTGTCCGTTTCATCGGCTAAGCTGCGGCGCCAGGCGCTTCTGCCGCCTCGCAATCGCAGCAAGTTTCAACGCGTCGGCTCGACCAACATGACAACGGAACTCGACAAGCTTTTTCAGGAATTTGAATCCGGACCCAAGTGCTTCATGGACGAAGCGGCGTTGCACCGCCGGCCATTGCTGATCTACGGTGCGGGGACAACCGGCAAACTGGTCTTTCGCGTTCTGAGCGAGGCAGGCTATGTCGTGGATGCGTTCTTGGATGCTGCCGCAAAACCGAACGCAAGTTGGCAAGGGATCCCCGTCTATCACCCCAATGACCCATGCCTCAGCAACGAACAGCGCGGACGAGCGCACGTTGTCTTGTGCGTCTTCAATGCATTTGCGGAGCTTGCGCCCATCGTGGGCAATCTGCGCCAACTGGGATTCAAGAGCATCACGACGTACCTGGACTTCCATCCATCGTTCGCTAGGGAATTGGGCGATTGTTATTGGCTGACTTCGCGCTCGTTCTATGCGGCGCAGCGGCAGCAGTGTCAGGCTGCCAACGAGCTATGGTCCGATGAAACCAGTCGAACGCTCTACCTCGCAATCCTGAGGCTTAGGCTTCTGGGCGATCACGCAGTTCTCCCCGTGCCTGACACCAAGGATCAGTATTTCCCTGCGGATCTACCCGGCTACCGGCAACCACTTCGATTCATCGATTGTGGTGCCTATCATGGCGACACCCTGGAACAGGTGCTTGCCCACGGGCTGGCGCTGGCTGCCGTTGCAGCGTTCGAGCCGGATGACGGGAATTTCGTCGCGCTCAGTAGGTACGCCGTTGCACATCGCGACACTCTGCCCAAAGACGTCTTTCTTTTCCCTTGCGGAGTCGATGGCACAGCGCGAAAGGTCCGTTTTTCGAGCGGGCAAGGCTACTCCAGTCGCCTGGACAGTGCCGGCGACACCCTCATCCAATGTGCGGCCATCGATGAAGCGTTGCCCGGTTTCGCTCCAACATTCATCAAGATGGACATAGAAGGGGCCGAACTCGGCGCGCTCTGGGGCGCACGACGAACCATCATCGAGCACCAGCCTGCGTTGGCGATCAGCCTCTACCATCAGCCAGCGCACCTTTGGCAATTGCCGCTTCTCGTGGCCAATTGGTACGGAAACCGCGCCACCTATCACCTGCGCAGTCATGGCTGCAATGGCTTCGAGTTGGTTCTTTACGTGCGACCCACTTGAATCGAAGAGCGAAGCGCTTGCTCGTCCGCTATCGTGTGCCGGTCGTCTGAGCTGTGGCGCAGCGCGCGTGAGCCGGCTTGGTCGTGCGTGGGGCATTTTCGATGCAGAAACGAGAGGATGCCCCACATATATCATCCCACTGACCGACCAGCCTAATTTGTTCTCGTGATGTGTATCATTCCGTCGCGGACTCGTCCGCCGCGCTACGCGCGCAATCGAACAACGCCGGCACTTCTGAAGACACGGAGGTGAGCGCCATTTGCGCCGCACCACTCGCTGGACTAGTCTCGACGCCAGTTCCGGCGACGCGGGTCCTGGGCCCCGCAGCGCGAGAGTCTCTAATCTACTTGAACCACCCACCACGGTAGTGAACTTACCATGAATACCGATCAGTCACAGCCGCTCTTCATTCTTGAGATGGCGAATAATCACCAAGGCAGCGTAGCGCACGGTATTCGCATCGTACGTGAACTTGCCGAGGCTGTCCGGGGATTTCCGTTCAGATTCGCCGTCAAGCTTCAGTATCGGGACATCGACACGTTCATTCACCCCGAGTACAAGGGACGAAACGACCTCAAATTCGTCAAGCGGTTCTCGTCAACGCGGCTGGATTGGTCCGAATACAAGCAGATCAAGGATGCCATCTGCGACCATGGCTTCCTGTCCATGTGCACGCCCTGGGACGAGCTGTCCGTAGCCAAAATCGAGGAACACGAATACGACATCATCAAGATCCCGAGCTGCTATTTCACTGATTGGCCATTGTTGGAGCGCATTGCCCAGTGGAACAAGGCCATTATCGCATCGGCGGGAGGGGCTGCGCTCGAGGATATCGATCGTGTCGTAAGCTTCTTCGAGCATCGCCAGAAGCAGTTCGCTCTTATGCATTGCGTGGGCGAGTATCCAACAGCCAACGACCGACTCGAACTGAATCAACTCGACCTGTTCAAGCAGCGCTATCCGAAGATCGACATTGGCTACAGCACGCACGAGGCACCCGAGAACTTGGACGCGGTAAAACTGGCAGTTGCCAAGGGGGCGCGGCTGTTCGAGAAGCACGTTGGGGTCCCAACCGATACCATCACGCTCAACAGCTATTCGGCCACGCCAGCGCAGGTGCGTGGGTGGCTGGAGGCTGCGGCGGAAGCCTACGCGATGTGTGGTACGGTCGACGGCCGCAGCACCTTCGCCGCGGCTGATCTGGCAACCCTGCGCGAACTGCAGCGCGGAGCCTTTGCGCGTACCAAGATTGCTCGTGGCCAGAAGGTAGGGCCTTCGCAGCTCTTCTTGGCAATCCCCAATAGCCCAACGCAGATCGTCGCCAACGATCTATCGAAGTACACCGAATTCGTCGCTACTCAAGACATCGAGGTCAACGCCCCGGTCCTGCTGGAGAACACCCAGCGAATCGAGAAGCGCGACCTGGTATATGGCGCCATCAAGCGGGTACGCGGGATGCTCGTCGCTAGTCACGTAATCACGCCGAACCAGGCAGAACTCGAGATTTCCCACCACTATGGCATCGAAAACTTCGAGCAGTTCGGTTCCACCGTCATCACGGTGGTGAATCGCGAATACTGCAAGCGACTGATCGTGCTGATTCCAGGCCAAACCCACCCGGAACAGTGGCACAACCTCAAAGACGAGACCTACCACATTCTACATGGTGAGATCCTGCTCAAGCTCGACGGAGTCGAGCGCACCTGCGTTGCCAACGAGATCGTGACCATTCCGCGCGGAGTCAGGCATGGTTTCACGACCAAGACCGGCGTCGTGATCGAGGAGATTTCCACCTGTTACGTACCGGGCGATTCGCTCTACACCGATCCCTCGATCGAGAAAAACCTGCAACGCAAGACGTACGTGACCTACTGGATGGGACTGTAGCTCGGCCCGTAAGGCTCGACGCCTCATGAAGCTGATAGTCTGGGACATCGACGACGTACTCAACGAGCTTATGCGCGTTTGGTTCGAAGAACACTGGCAGCCTTGCCATTCTGAATGTCGAATTTCATACCGTGAGATTACGGCAAACCCGCCGCACGAGGTGCTCGGCATTCCGGAGGCCGAGTACCTCGCTTCGCTCGACGAATTCCGAGCCTCGGAGGCGGCGCGAGCCATGGTTCCCAACCCCAAGGTGCTCGAATGGTTTCGTGACCATGGTAAGGATTGCCGGCACGTGGCGCTTACAGCTCGCCCGATGCAGAGTGCAGCTGGAGCCGCAGAGTGGCTGTTTCGCCACTTTGGACCGTATATTCGTACGTTCAGTGTCGTGCCTTCGCGACTCGATGCAAGATTTCCGGCTTTTGATCGAACCAAGGGTGAGTTCTTGAATTGGCTGGGCAAGCCCGGCGTATTGATCGATGACAGTGAGGCGAATATCGAAGCCGCGAGGGCATTGGGCCTGACGGGGCTTCTGTATCCGCAACCGTGGAATTCCAGTCGTCTTTCGGTCGACGAGACGTTGGCATTGCTCGGGACGCTCGTTAGCACGAATGCAGGTGCGGACCGATGACGTATGGGCATTCCTGCAGTCAATTCTTGGTTGAGATCTCCGACTGCGCGGATATCGCGATATGGAAAGTTGGAGAGTCGTCCGAGTACTGGTGCTCTCGCGCTCCGACAATTCCACATCCGACAAACAAGCGCAATTTGCAGACAGGGTCATAGATGATGCAACGGCTTTCTGACTACGTATTTGAGTTCATTGCCGACCAAGGCGTCCGCGCAGTCTTCTTGGTACCCGGCGGTGGGTCCATGTACTTGGTTGATGCTCTGGGACAGAATCCAAACATCGAGTTTGTTCCCACGCATCATGAGCAGGCCGCTGCAATTGCCGCGGAAGGATACGCACGAGTTACAGGCGGACTCGGATGCGCCCTGGTGACCACTGGTCCCGCCGGCACCAACGCCATCACAGCGGTTGCAGGGAGCTGGATCGAATCCGTTCCCCTGCTGATGATCTCGGGGCAGGTGAAACGTGCCGACATGATGCGCGACAGCGGCGTGCGCCAGATGGGCGTACAAGAAGTGGACATCGTGTCAGTGGTCAAGCCCATTACGAAATACGCGGTGACGGTGGGTGATCCAGCCGATATTCGCTACGAGCTCGAAAAGGCAGTGCACATTGCTCTTTCAGGACGAAAGGGCCCGGTGTGGGTCGACATTCCTCTCGACGTTCAATCAGCGGCGATCGACACGGCCTCACTCAGGAGGTTCGAGGCTCCGCCGCACATTGTGCCCTCCACTCTGCCCGCAGACGTGGCCGAGGTCATCGGCTTGCTCAATAGTGCCAAGCGACCTGTGGTGCTTGCCGGACATGGAGTGCGTTTGGCGGGCGCGATGCGGGAATTCCAAGAGCTCTACGATGCGCTTGGCATTCCCGTGCTCACGACCTGGAACGCCATGGATCTCATCCCAGCCTCGCACCCACTATCAGTCGGGAAGCCTGGGGTGGTGGCGCTGCGCGGCGCAAACTTCGCAGTTCAAAACAGCGACTTGATTCTTGCGCTCGGAGCTCGGCTCGACAATCTCGTGACGGCCTACAATCCTGCCAAGTTCGGCCGCAATGCGAGGAAGGTCGTAGTTGATATCGACCCAGCGGAACTGCGCAAATTCCCAGCAACAATGGACATCGCCAAGACGATCGTGGTAGATGCGAAAGACTTTCTGCGATCCATGCTAGCGCAGCGCGCAAACTTCTCGACTACGCCGCGCACTGAGTGGCTGACTCAATGCCAGGAGTGGAAGCGTCGTTATCCAGTCAATGATGGCAATCCGTTTCCGCAGTCTGGAGCGATTAGCCACTATCATTTCACCAAGGTGCTGATGGACCAGATCCCGGAAGACACCATGGTGGCAACGGGGACGGCAGGTCTCGGCATTGAGACGTTTTATACCGGCTTCGACGTCAAACGCGGTCAACGCATCTTCCTCAACACTGGGCTCGGGGCTATGGGCTATGGCCTACCAACGATGGTGGGTTGTGGAATTGCCATCGGCAAAGTGCCGTTCGTCGCCGTTGAGACTGATGGCAGTCTGATGATGAACATTCAGGAACTGCAAACGATCCGAAAGCTCAATCTTCCGATTAAACTATTTGTGATCAACAATCGCGGTTATGCTTCGATCCGTAACACTCAGCGAACCTACTTCGAAGGGCGCTATGTGGCTACGGGTCCCGAGTCGGGGCTTGGCTTCCCTGATCTAGTCGAGATTGCGCGCGCCAACGGGTTCGAAACGCGACGGATCGAAGACGCGTCGCAACTGGAGGAAGGTGTCCGTGAGGCGCTCTCCCAACGCGGACCAATCTTCATCGACGTACAAGTCAAGACTGACGAACCCCTGTGGCCGAGGTCTGCCGCAATACCGCAAGCAGACGGAACCCTGCGTTCGATGCCGCTTGAGGACATGTTGCCACTGTTACCGCGCGAAGAGCTTCGTCAGAACATGCTCGTGCCATTGGATTCCGCGTCAGAGGGGCTCCCCGAATAGTCGTTCAGTCTATTCGCAGTACACTAGTGCCCCTTCTTTAGGGGCTGACGCGACTTCGGTCGTTCAAAGGAGGAAGAGATGACAGCGTTCATTGCGGAAATGGGACTCAACCATCTGGGGGACGAAGAGCGCGCAACTCGAATGCTGCAGCGCGTGCTGAATGCAGGCCCTGATGCCGTAACATTCCAAGTGCGGGAGCCCAAGTTCTACGAATCCACGGAGAGTTCCCATCGTAGGCTCTCGCTGGACTTCTATCGCAAGGCTTCAATAACCGTTCGTGAAGCTGGCCGCCAGTTCGGCATAGCGATTGCCGATCACACTTTGGTGGCCGATTTTGCCGCCGTCGGCGTCGACTTTTGGAAGGCCCTTAGCTGGGACTACGGCAATCAAGTGTTGCGAAGTGCGTTCGCAGCCACGGGGCGCCCCGTGTTCTACTCGACAGGCCTGTCCAGCATGCAAGACGTGGTGGAAGGCAGCAAGACCCTCTCTAACGCGATTCTCGTACACACGCAGCTGTCGCAGAAGGCGAGCGATGTCAATCTCAAGGCAATTCCGGCAATGGCGAAGGCCACCGGTCTGCCCGTCGCCTTCGGTCTTCATTCCGAGAACCTTGATGTCCTCAAGGTAGCCATCGCCTTTGAACCGCACTCTGTCTTGTTCTACGTCAAAGAGACAGGCGTCGAAGGCCTGTTTGACGACCTGCACGCTTTGCCACTCGAGGATCTGTCAGACATGCTGGGAAATCTGAGACAACTCATGCAGACGGTTGGAACCGGCACCAAGGAAGAAATGAAGCTCCCATCGTGGGTGGTCAAATGACTGAATCTCCGCGCAGTCTCAGAATTGGTATCGTTGGCGCCGGCGGCATCGTTCGGCAACGGCATCTGCCAAACCTCCGTGCAATTCCCAACGTCGACATTCGCGTCGTATGTAATCGGCGGCCGGAGACAGCGGCCGCATTTGCTCAGGAATTCGGGATCCCAGAGGTTGCGGAGCATTGGGAGGAAGTGGTCCAGCGTTCAGATTTGGACATCATATGGATCGGGACTACACCGCACCTTCACGCGCCGATCACGATCGCTGCGCTGGAGGCAGGCAAGCACGTCTTCTGCCAGGCCAGAATGGCTCGCACTCTCGACGAGGCTAAGGCCATGCTCGGCGCTGCCGAGGCACACTCTAGTCAGGTCACGATGCTGTGTCCGCCGCCCAACGCAATCAAGCAAGGGCTCTATTTCGAGGAGCTCCTGCGGCAGAAGTGCATTGGTGAGCTCTACCACTTTCATTTGCGTTCGATGAATTCCGCTTGGGCAGATCCAAGTGCCCCAGCGCATTGGAGACAGCGGCAGGAGATTAGCGGCAAGAACGTGCTCAGCGTGGGCATCTACGCCGAAGTCCTCGGCGCATTTCTCGGCGATCCGACCGCATTGTGTGCCCAAGGACGGGTCTGTATCCCGAACCGTTCGGGGTATACAGTCGGAATCCCTGACTTCCTCCAAGTGATTGGCAAGTGGCCGAACAACGTGGCGGGTACCTTGCAGTGGAGCGGCGTTGCGCAGTTCGGTGGTACCGATGTCCTCGAGCTATTTGGTAGCGAAGGCACCTTGGTCTATGACTTTGGCTTGGAACAGATCCGCTTGGGCAAGCGGGGACAGACTCAGCTCGAGCAGCTGACCACGCCAGAGAAGTACCTCCGAAACTGGACCGTGGAGCAGGATTTCATCCGGGCGGTACGCGAAGGCGGAAGGCCGGAGCCGAGCTTCGCTACCGGCGTTCGTTACATGCAGGTTGTCGAAGCAGTAGCGCGCAGCTTGGCGGATAACAGCTGGGTGACACTGGCTGATCGTTAGCGCAGTCGACCAATTTGAGTCGGCGGGACGCACTCGGTGCTGGATCGTGCATCCGCGAAGCAATCACGTCAGACCGGTCACGACGAAGGTGTTGCTTTGCGTGCTGGCACAGAGCTGGCGCGCACGGAAGCGTCGTGGATCAGGTATAGCCGCAAAAGGATCGCTCCCTTCGTGCGCTTTGGTATCGTGACTGCGCCGAACCGACCAACAGGCCCGAAGTCAGCTTGAAGCCTGGTGTGCACGTTGGCGAACTCGCTACCGCAAGGCATCGCTGACCGGTTGCGCGGACAAGAAGGCTCCCGTATTAAGCGAGCCAATGACTTATCGGAGGTTGTTTTGGTCACTACTGCTCCCGATATCGGCTGCCAGTTACTACTTGGTAGATCGCGGAGTCAAAGCGTTCGCGCACGCTCCCGATTCGGCAACAATTTCCGCAATCGTACTCTCGGAGCAGTCTATTTCCTGCGCACCAGAGCCCAAAGAACAGCTCACGTTCGTTTTGGCTTTGGTGCTCCCCGTATGTCTAATGGCGTTGACAGTCATGTTGCTGCGACGCTTAGGGGTCTTCGAGCGGCCACTGCACTCCAACCCGTGGATTGACATTCCGGCAATCGGCATGCAGCTCGGCGTGATGTACGTCGGCGCCCACGAATTGTACACACAAGTGGCCGTCGTTTTTGGTTATCGCTTCCTCGATATGGTCGGCCTAATTTACGCTAGCGCCTGCACAGCGCTGGCGCTCGCATTTGCGCACCTGCCTATTCAGTGGAGCGCCTCCGTGCGCGTCATCGGGAAGCTGCTGAAGCGTCATCAGTGGGTTGCTTGGCTATTTGCGTTCGTTTGGATCGTCAGCTTCTGTGCGTCAACCGTATTCCGAGACGCAGAGGTCGAGAGCCTCCCAGCGACGGTCCGATTTCACTTGCCCTTTACCATGGGCGAGTGTGCTGCCGTGGCCAACGGCCGCACACCGCTGGTCGACTTCTTTTCGCAGTACCAGAATCTCCTTAGCCTATTGCTAGCCCCGCTATTTAGGCTGCTTGGCGTCACTATTGCGACCTTTACGGGAGCGATGGCGCTACTCAGTCTCGTTGGCCTCATTCTTCTTTTCGACGCGACTAGGCGAGTGTGCAACAACGCTTGGATTGCATTGGCTCTGTTCGTGCCGTTCATGGCAATTGCATTCTACCCGGAGTCCGTCGGTTCGACTGCCTATGATGCCAATGCTTTCAACTATTATGCGGTTGGCCCGATGCGCTACTTTGGGCTGCTTCTGCTAGCGTGGGTCGTCGCGGTCTATTTGGAGCGGCCCGGCCCAGTCCGCGTCGTTTTTTCGGCTGCAGCAGCTTTGCTGGTTGCGCTCAACAACCTCGACTTTGGTGTCCCATCGGCAGTGGGCGTGTTGGCATGTGTCCTGCTCTTCCCACCAAGCTCGATGGGTCGCACCCTAGATCGTCGCATTGCTAAGACCGGCATTCTCTTCGGGCTGGCCGCGTTAGCAACGCTCGGGATGTATCTCTTGGTGATCCGCGTGGCAGCTGGCGCCTGGCCGATGCTCAGTCAACTCGCCCAGTACCAGAAGACCTTCGCGCTTCTCGGTTTCTTCATGATGCCAATTCCTGAGCATGGGCTGCATTGGGTCATCTACTTATGCAGTGTCGCTGCCGTGCTTGTGCCGTTGTTCGAGGCTTTCGCTTGCGTGCGTGAGGAAATGCCGCAGTCTCGCCGGCTCGTCAACGGGAGTCTCGCGTATGCAGGGATTGCGACGACTGGGCCGCTCGCTTACTTCGTAGGGCGTTCCCATCACCTGGTAATCATCGCATCCTTCTGCGCATGGGGTTACATGGTGATCTTGTTCGCGTATCGGGCTTGGCTGGACTGGAAACTGATTCAGAGCCAGCCACGTTCCTCTGGCGCACATCTCGTGCCGATTCCTGCCCTCGCAGTATGCACCTTGCTGGCATTGCAGTTTCCCAACTTGGCCTATATCCCCAATCTCCGACAGCAGTGGCACAGGTTGACGACGCACAAAACGCCACAAAAAGACGAGAATGCGCCGCTGGTGGCGGCGATCCGAAAGCGTGTCGGCGTTGGCGGCAAGGCTGTGATTTGCTATCACGACGGTCATGTCTTGGCCATGCGCGCCGGAGTCGAGAACTACTTCCCATTTGCACACCCCGGTTCGTTGATCATCAAGGAACAACTCAACGCCGTCATGGCTTCGCTGGCAAGGCTGCCCGCAGGCCGAGAATTCTTTTTCGGAAATGCATCGACTGAGCTGAACGCTCGGCTCGAGCAGAACGGATACTGTCAATTGGAGACGATTGAGGACTTTGTTGTCTGGGGCAAATCGCAATGTTTGGCGGGAGTAAGTGATGGCCACAAGTGAAAATGCTCGTTTGGACCGTCGCAGGATTCGCGACATCGTCCTGTCCTGGTTTCGCTTCAAACTCGCGCAGTTTGCCCGACTGACTGGCGCATTGCCTCCCAACTCGATAGTCGCAGCGGTTTCCCCCGAACAGCTCGTTGACGCCGAATTGGCAGCAAGGTTGGTACAGCTCGGCAACGCGGCGATAGCCAACGATGATGATCCGAAGACTGGTCTTGGTTACGCCGCAGCGATACGTTTGTACAGCGACGCATTGGTCTGCGTTGCCTCGCCAATTGGCGAAGACGTGACCCATTCCGGCGAACTCGAGAAGTTCTTGCGGAATACGATGACGGAGACAGAACTGGGTCGACTGCCAGTGCGCGATATTTGCGAGGGATTTGGGCGATCCCCAACGGACTTGGCAAAGTTGTCTGTTGAGGATAGACGAGCGCAAGCGCTTGCGTTGCGTCAGCTCTGCAAAGTGGCGCTTGGGCGTCAAGCTCGTGAGCAGGAGTCAAGAACCCTCAAGTATCTCGGCAGGGTGTGGCGCGCGATGATAAGCGCAACGCTCGCGGTCGGATTGGTGTCACTTGCCTTGTATGTCGTCAACGCGCATTCGGACTTGGCGCGCAACCGGCCGTGGCGGCTCAGCTCGTCCTTGGGTCCCGCCTGTAAGCCGCTGAATGATGGGGGATGCGGCGCCGCAAGACCTGGGATATTCTTTCACACAAAGGAAGAGGCGTCCCCATGGATTGAATACGATCTCGGGAAACTCTCGACATTTACTTCCGTAGTGGTCGAGAACGCCCGAGATGGAATGCAGGAGCGTGCAGTGCCTCTCGCAGTAGAAATAAGCAACGATCGAGTCCACTGGAACGAGGTCGCCCGCGCCACATCGAACTTCAACGAATGGACGACTAGCTTCCCAAAGGTTTCCGCGCGCTTCGTCCGGTTCCGAGTCCTGCGCGCGAGCTACCTGCACCTAGCGCGAATACAAATTCGAAGATGACTGTTGCCTCCGTTACGGAGACCTGGGTGCGACCCAGCAAGTCAAATTCGACGGGTGTACTGAGTGGTCGTCGCCGCCTGCCGTTGGGCGTTCGATGCCCAGGTTTTGCCTGAATTGCCAAATGTTTTCGGCTCTTCCCCAGCCCGTGTGCTAACTAGCTTGTCGGATGAAGGCCATCATCGGGCAAGCTTCGTTGACTTGGGCGTGGGCGCGCGCGGCCACGAAGGGAGCCATTGGCAATTTGCGCTACGGCATTGGGCGGTCGAACCGCGCGTTCTGGGTGCGGCTACGGCTGTATCTTGAAGGTTTTGTTGTGTTCGCTGTTGCGTTTGGGTTCCATGCATACCTTGCACCATATGGTATCGACCCACATCACGACGGTATCATGTTCAAACCGGCCTTGGATGTCTCCCAAGGCCACATGGTGTTCAGGGATACGTTCACTCAGTATGGCGGCGTGACAGTGCTGCTTCAGGCGGCTGCACTCAAGGTACTCGGGCCGCGACTTCTGGTCATCAAGCTTCAGACAGCGCTGATGTATGGCGTTGGCTTTTTGCTGTTCTGGCGATCCTGGTGTCGACTCGTGCCATCCATACTGGCAACCGTCGTCTGTATCGTCGGCTCTGTCACAGGTCCTGATTCCATTGCGTCTTCGCTGCCATGGTCTTCGGTCTATGCCTTTGCGTTCCAAGGCCTCACGCTTCTCTTGACGATCCGGTATTTCGAGCGCGGAAAAGAGTTGGAGCTGGTCTTTGCCGGTGCATCGGCAGCTCTGGCTTTCTGGTGCCGTCAACCAGTGGGCGTGCTGCTTGCTGGGGGCATGTTGGTCGCGTTGACTCTGGTTGCGGCGCACGTCACTCCCAACTACGCTCGTGCGCCACGCAGTTACTCGACCCGTGTGGTTTTCGGATATTCGCCGTTGGGCCGAATGGCGTCTGCATTGGTACTATTTGGCGCTGGCCTCGCTGGTACAAACGCGGCAATTCTACTGTGGCTGACCGCAAACCATGCTGTCGTTGACTGGTGGAAACAGTCCATCGTGTTTGCGCGCATCTGGGGCAGTGCCACCGGCGGTGGATTTGCGTTGGAGCAAATCATCGCGTGTCTGTTTCCTGGGGGGCACTTGCTCGTGTGGTGCCTGATGGCCGTCGTGATTGCCGTTCAAGCCATGCGGTCGACCACCGTTTTCTTGGACCCCAAATCCGGGGCTAGAGATCTGCAGAGTGTATGCGCGCTTCTGGCAAGTACTGTCGCCGTGACTTCATGGGCCCAGTACTATCCAGTCGCTTGCGACTATCACTGCTACTGGGGAGGCATCGCGATGTTCGGTGTCTTTGCTTACGCATTCTACGCCACGCATCGGAGTAGCTCTGGCATTCTGAGAACTTCGATTGCAGCGCTTGTCGTGGCTGTTGTCTTCTACCATGACGTTGATCGCAGAATTGAGGCAATAAAGCCGCACATTCGCGCTCAAGATTTGCCGGTTACCAGTGTGCCTGCCCTTCGCGGTATGAGAGTCAATGCCGCAGATTTGGCGAGCTACGACGCAGTGCAGTCGGTCATAGATGCGTACCTCAAGACCCACCCGGACGGCACAATCGTAACCACCGCTGGTCACGGATTGTTTCCGGCGTTGACTTTCAAACAAGCGAAGTACCACCCGATATACATGTCGTGGGTGAACATACGCGAGGTATACCCAGAGGCGGATGCAGCCCGTGACAGGTACGTAGCAGAGAAACTTCCCATGATTATCGGCCCCGGTGAGATTCCACCGACTCATATCTACGTCGGGCATTTGAGTTGGCAGGGCGTCGGCTACAACATTCTCGTGCCAAGAGACACGAATCCCACGGAAATCGTCGAATGCGACGTGGGCGGCAGGTGCACGCGGAGGGCTATTCAGTGATCGTTGCTACCCAGTTCGAATTCACGCTCCGTCGTGTTCCTCCACTGACGGGCATTTCACCTCAATCGGGGCAAGGCGTTTGAGTCCATGACAATGGCGCGCATTACTTCTCACCTTTCCAGATACTTCCTAATGGGGCAGCAAATCGCCGAAGCGGACCATCACGCGTCAGCCATGGGCAGTATCGGAGTTTCTCAACTGCGAGCGGCCCGCGAATTGCTGGCGTCGGCTGAGTCTGCTGGCAACTCGAGCGGCGGTGAACTTGGAGTCATCGCGGCGTTGCGTGAAGCTTTGATGGCATTGGCAGTGAGCATTGTCCTCAGACGCAAGGAGCCGATTTCCGGCGACGATGCCTTTGAAACTTGGAAGGGTGCTTCTCAAGATCCCGAGATGCAAGGAGCGATTAGTACGCTATCGAGCAATGCGCGCGAAGATCTGGAGGAGCTGATTCGGTTTGGTTCATCGAAGAGTCTTGTCGAGCGTTCACGCAAAGAGTTGAGCGTCTTCGGTGAGTCGCTCGCCGCTGTTGTTCGCCAGCTCGTCGAGCGCTCGGAGTTGGAGGTATTCGCGCCAAAACGGCTCAGGTATGTACGAGCGCTGCGCTGGATCGCGGCGGCGTTCGGGTTCTTGCTAATGGTGAGTCTCGGCATTCGCGAAGTTCGTCAGGTTTTTAGATCGAAGCCAACGAACGCTGGAGTTTTGAACGTGGCGCTCAACAAGTCGGTCAAGGTCAGCAGCAATTGGCGTTCGGACCTCTATCCATCGTCGAGGCTAACCGATGGTGATTTGACGCAAATCGGATTTCACACGGAACGACAGTTGAATCCTTGGGTTGTGGTCGACCTCGAAGCGGATTACGCGATTCACAAAATTGTCGTCACCAACCGTCTCGACGGTACCACGAGTTTCGCAGTGCCGTTGCGCATCGAATTGAGTTCGGACGGCGATGCGTACACGGAATACGCGAGAAACGAAAATGACTTCAAGGTATGGACCGCAACGGGCACGCCAACCGAAGCGCGCTACGTTAGGCTGACAGCCCTCAAGGAGACGATCTTGCATCTCAACGAGGTCGAGGTGTACTAGGTACTCGGGTCGAGGGACGAATGGTCGTAGCGGCAGACTCGCGCCTCGATGCAGGATGTCCGTGCCACTTCTCTCGACGCGGCGCCCGAGCTTCGCGGGCGTCTGGACTACTCAGTCAGCGACGCGCTTGTTGATGTGCTGCAACTCGTTCGTACCAATTCATCGTACGGCGAATGCTTTCAAGCAGATCCACTTGCTGAACACCCCCCAATTCCGTTCTGATCCGATCAATCGCAGGCACGTAACTATCGATTGGACGCGTGGGATCGCGCACGCCGCGAACTTCAACCGGAGTGTTGCGCAATTTTCCCACCAGTCGAGCCAGATCACCGACGGACAAGTCAACATCAGAACCCACGTTATACGCTCGGGCAGGTTCGCCCCTCAGGAGAACTTTGAGAAGCCACACAACCAAGTCGGACGCGTAGAGGTACGAGCGTCTTGAAGTGCCGTCGCTTTGGACGATGATTGGAGCTCCCCGGAGTGCATCGCGAATGAAGTTGCCGATTGCATAATGGGCGTCCAACGGAAGATACGGACCGACGAATGCAAAACAACGAGCAATGGTTACTGGCACATGATGCCTTTCCCAAAAGGCTGCGCAGTATAGCTCGGCCATGCGCTTCCCCTCAGCGTAGGCATTGCGCACCGCGAGTGGATCTGTCACTCCCATCTGATCCTCGCGTACGTGCGTGATCTCTGGTGGATTCCTGCCGTAGACCGCACCAGAGCTCGTGAACAGAACGCGCGCTACATTGCGTTGTCGGGCCAGCTCGAGCACGTTTCGGGTTCCCTCAGCGGCGACGTGGGCCATTTCGGCTGGATCACTATCGTTGAGCGCTGCGCTTGCAGCAGTCGCGGTGTGAATGATGTGACTGACTTCTGTCCCCTCAGGCAAAGTGAAGTTACGAATGTCACCGCTGTGGAACGAGAGTCCCGGCGTGTCTCCAAACTCAGGCGCGCGCCGCACGAATTCGGCGGGCCGACGTGCCATGACGTGGATGCGCAATCCCAGCCCGCAGCTCCGGCTTGCGTGCAGTAACGCCGAAATCAGCCAAACCCCAAAGAATCCGGTTCCTCCCGTAACTAGGATATCCGCACCGCGAAGTAATCCCCAGTCCGGGGCGAGTTGTTCGACGATGTCATCAAGATCCGCTCGCGGCATCATCATGGAAGCTCCCAATTCCTCGACCGGGAAAGACATACAAGATCAGCTCAATCCGTTGCACCTGTGGTTTAGCTCAAAGGTGGCTACTGCGCCCCAAGTGAGCTCGCCCGAATCAGGGTCCGTCGAGGCGCCATGCGGTGCAGCCACCGCGCGCCTGCAAACAGGTGCCACTAGCCGCGCCGATGTGATGCCAACCGCAGCGCGCGTCTGCCTCGGCACGGGCACGTGCTTCGCCGCTGAGCCTATCGCACCAATCATGCGCGGCCAGACGGTCGAATCTCGCCACCCTGTCCGGCTGTTACTGCTAGCTCATTGCACCCAAGTGCTCGGTCGTCTCCACTGTTTTCCCAGATTCCTGCGGCAAGTCGAAGTTGATCCGCTCTGACTCGACCACAAGTGGTCGCTTCTGAACGTGGGTGAAGATCGCACCGACGTATTCCCCCACGATGCCGAGGAAGATCAGCTGGACTGAGGCAAAGAAGAACAACCCTATGACCAGGGGTGCAACACCAACTGAAAAGTTGTTCCAGTTGGCGAGCTTGTAGATGAAATAGAACAAGCCAATGAGGAAACTGAGAACGCCGCCCACGAACCCAGAGAAGGTGGCGAATCGCAACGGAACCTTGGAATGGCTCGTGAAGCCGAGCATGGCCATGTCGAACAACGAATAGAAGTTGTTCTTGGTGATCCCGCGCTTGCGCAATGGCTGCGTGAATTCAATCTTCGCACTGGGAAAGCCGATATCGGCAATGAGTCCACGAAAGTATGGATAGGGATCGTCGAGCCTGCGCAGAATCTGGACTACCCTTGCGTCATACAAGCCAAACCCCGTAAAATGCTCGATCAGTTCGATCTCCGAAATGCGCCGCAGTGCTTTGTAATATAGTGAACGCAGCGAATAGAAGAGGACCGACTCCTCGCTCTTCGATTTGACACCCACGACTACTCGATAGCCGGATTCCCACTTCTCCAGGAATTCCGGAATGAGCTCTGGTGGGTCCTGCAGATCAGAAGCCATACAGATGACGGCATCACCCTCCGCCTGCAGCAACGCATGGTAGGGTGACCGAATATGCCCGAAATTGCGCGCGTTGACGATGACTTTGAGACGCCGATCTTCCTTGGCCAGCTCTCGCAGCAACTCGACGGTTTGGTCCGTGGACGCGTTGTCGATGAACAGGAAGTCAAAGAGGTACTTGTCCACCAACTGCTGAGCTACTTCGACGATACGGCGATAGAGCTCCCCGACGTTACCTTCCTCGTTGTAGCATGGCATCATGATCGTGATTCGTCGCATGGGGATTTCCTCAGGAAGTTGGCACCGCTGGATTGGTCTCTATGCCCGAAAAGAGTACTTCTTGTGACCGAAGAAACTAGAGCAAATCACGACGAGCATGGCAACCGCTTGGGCCACGTAGGGCACGAGCACTGCATTTGACATGATTCGCCCGAGCAGAAAGACGAGAATCGGTAGCAGCACCAATCCAAGCGCACCCAGAGAACCGTAGACCACAAATGTCCTCAAGTATTCGTGAAGGATGTTTCCCTTCGAGCGAAACACGAAGAACTTGTATCCGATGAATGCCACCGTGATACTGACGACGTTCGACAGCACGCCTGCGACCATGTACGGATACGGTACGCTGCCCGTAAGCAGGTAGTTGAACGTTGCAAACGATCCGAAGCCGACCGCCGTGTTTAGTCCACCAACAACCAAAAAGCGCAGGATTTGACCGTACCGTTTCAACACCCGCGCGAACGTAGTGGGACTTGCCTGTTGGCTTGCCGTCGATCGAGCAATTCCGTCGTTGTCCAAACCAGGAGCCTTCACCAGAATCTGGCGTGCAATGCGACGAGTCGTAGCATCGCTGGATTGCGCATGCCCGCCAATCGAGCCGAGAAGCGCCATACCAGGCACGGCGACGCTGGAGCCATCAATTTCTAGGGTCTCACCTCGGTCGTCCCATCGGCCACGTTCGGGCCACTACCGCATGAGGTCTGCTCTGGCTGCATCAGGCCCAATCGTCTGAAAGCACGGACTCGGGGCTTGCCCCCAGCTGGATCAATTGGCGTCTGAAATCGTCGATCATGACTTTGGGACCCGACAGGAAGAAACGACTGTTCTTCGGTTCGCTGTTTCCGGCCCAAATGTGCTCCACCGAGAGACGTCCGTGGACGAGCGAGGCCACGCTCACGTCGTGCTCCGAGGTCTGTTCCACGTAGTAGGTGACCCGCAGTCCCCCGAGACCTGCCTCACGAATTTGATTGATGGCTTGGCGATATATTAGGAGGTTCGAACTGCGCACACCGTAGTGCAATTCCACGGATGCGTTGGGACGTTCGACAGCTGCCCACGCGAGAAACGAAATGAAGGGCGTGATGCCACTGCCGCCAGCAATCAGCACGATTGGACCGGGAGCATCGGTGCTTGGACAAAACGTGCCATAGGGAAGCTTCAGCCACACCCGACTACCCACGACGAGCTCCGCGAACATCCGCGATGTAAATGCCCCTTGTCGTGAGATCGTGACACGAATCCGCTCCCGTTCGAACGGCGAACTCGCGATGGAGTAGACCCTGGACTCAGGCCAGTGCATCCCGGGTTCATACGCGTCGATCGCTAAGTGAAGGAACTGCCCTGGCGCAAATGCGGGCACGCGCCGCTCGGTCTGCAAGATGAACGACCGCAGATCGTCGGCGTGCTGGATGATTTCCGTGACCTTGGCAGAAACCTTGATCGGCGTCGGCACTCTTACCTCTTTTGCAGTCTCAGGATACTCAGTGATTACGGAAAAACGCCTCGAAAGTCTCGAGCATGTAACTGCTTTGAGCCGGACCGATTCCGGGGTAACAGCCAATGAAGAAGCTATCGTTCATGACGATATCCGTATTGGCGAGCACCCCCTGCACGCGATGCTGTATCGCGTGGTATGCCGGCTGGCGCAGCAAATTGCCTCCAAAGATGTTACGGGTCTCGACCTTGTTCTCCTCGAGGAATCGCGTCAGATCCGTGCGACCAAAGCCAGCATTATGGCGCACCGTAATTGGGAAGCCAAACCAAGCCGGATCGCTGTCCACCGACGCCACGGGCAGGATCACCCGGTCCTCGAATCGACGCAATCCTTCGCTCAAGATCCGGAAGTTGCGCTTGCGGGCCGCGACGAAGCCCTCGAGCTTGTCGAGCTGCGCGCAGCCAACGGCCGCTTGCATATCGGTAACCTTGAGATTGTAGCCGATGTGCGAGTAGACGTACTTGTGATCGTAGCCAAAGGGCAGCGTCCCGCACTGCTGGGAGAACCTGCGTCCGCAAGTGTTGTTCTCGGCAGCGGCGCAGTAACAGTCACGTCCCCAATCCCGAAACGATCGGGCAGCTCGCGCGTAGTCCGCATCGGCGGTAACCACGGCACCGCCTTCGCCCATCGTGATGTGATGGGCAGGGTAGAACGAAAGCGAGCCTGCAAGTCCGAACGAACCACAAGGTTTGCCGGCGTGCTTACTGCCAAGCGCATCACAACAGTCTTCGACCAAGATGATATTCTTGTCGCGGCAGAAATCCTGGAGCTTGCCAACTGGAAACGGATTCGCGAGCGTGTGCGCCATGAAGATGGCTCGCGTGCGTGGCCCCACTGCTGCGACGATGGCCTCGAAGCTGGGCACGTAGGTACCCAGCTCGACATCTACGAAGACTGGCACGAGCTGGTTCTGGATGATTGGGTTGATCGTCGTGGGGAATCCCGCAGCAGCGGTGATCACCTCGTCGCCCGGCTTGAGCTGGCGCTCACCGAGCAAGCTCGAAGTCAGCGCCGAGACCAAGACCAGGTTCGCCGACGAACCAGAATTGACCAGGATCCCGTCCGTGCCGCCCAAGCACTCGGCGATCCGATTCTCGAAGTCGTCGGCATAGCGCCCAGCGGTGAGCCAGAATTCGAGGCTGGAGTCGACCAGGTTTACGACCTCCTCGCTATCGTAAACACGCCCTGCGTAGCGCACGATCGACTGGCCAGGGACGAAAGTCTGACCACTCAGTCGCTCTTCGATCAGCGCACGAACCTCATTAAGAATGCGCTCACGACGTTCTGTACTTGCCATCTTCAAAGATCCTTCTACTGACCGACGGTGCTCGTCGCCTGATAGTCTCGAATGTCCTGTATGCACGCCTCTCGCATGTCACGCTCACCCTGGTAGTACTTCCGATACCAGGCGGCGGTCCGCGTCACCGCTTCGCCGACGTGCCAATTGGGTTGCCAGCCAAGGTCGGTCACCGCTTTGTCGATGGCGAGCCGCAGGATCTTGGCCTCATGTAGTGGTTGCTCGCTCGGTTGATGTTCCCAGCTCCCGCTACCCCAACTCTTGATGAATAGCTCGACCAATTCCGCCACCGGCAGGGTGTCACCGGAAAGTGGACCGAAGTTCCAACCGCTTGCCCATTCGGGTGCGTCGGAGTGTGCCATTCGCTGCGCGAGCAGGAGATAGCCACTCAATGGTTCGAGCACGTGCTGCCAAGGGCGAACTGCACGCGGATTGCGCACGACTATAGGTTTCCCCTGACTCTGAGCCCGAGCAATATCGCAAACGATGCGATCGCGCGCCCAATCACCACCTCCGATGACGTTTCCCGCGCGCGCGGAGGCCAGCCGCACGCCGTGAGCCGAAAGCCGGTCGGGGTGGAAGAACGACTTGCGGTACGACGAGACGACGAGCTCTGTCGCACCTTTGCTCGCGCTGTAGGGATCGTCTCCGCCCATAGGGTCGATTTCGCGATAGCCCCAAACCTGTTCGACGTTCTGGTAGCATTTGTCACTCGTGATTACGACCACAGTGCAAGGCCGATCGATGGCGCGTACGGCATCGAGCACGCGAACAGTCCCCATCACGTTGATCTCGAAGGTATCGGCTGGCGTCGCGTAGCTGTCACGCACGAGCGGTTGCGCTGCCAAGTGGAATACGAACTCGGCCTGGCTCGCCCTAAGCGCCTGCTCGAGCTGCTGACCGTCGCGAACGTCCGCCTCGTGGTGCGCAGCGCAGAGCTCGCGTACACGCGCCGCCTCGAAGTTGCTTGGGCTTGTGGGCGGAGCCAACGCATAGCCATGTACCCGAGCCCCCAGACTGCTCAACCAAAGCGTCAGCCACGAACCCTTGAAGCCCGTATGCCCGGTGACGAAGACCGACCGCCCCGAATAGCCATCGAGCGCGCAACGCAAGTTGCTCACTCCCAAACCTTCCACGGCGCCTGACCCTTGTTCCACAACGTATTGAGTTCGACATATTCGCGATAGGTATCCATCGCGAAGAAGAACCCGTCGTGCCGATACGCCATCAATTGGCCATCGCGCACTAGCCGCTCCATCGGCTCGCGTTCCATGACGCACTCAGGTGCGATGTC
>Ga0302321_100000918_pt1 | contig 25364 bp, 22 predicted proteins | sample Fen_T0_1_FD_202505 | JGI IMG/M metagenome (GOLD analysis project Ga0302321, IMG submission 202505) | Peat permafrost microbial communities from Stordalen Mire near Abisko, Sweden - Fen_T0_1 | ecosystem: Environmental > Terrestrial > Soil > Wetlands > Permafrost | place: Sweden: Abisko...
AACCCTGCTCGATTGGCTAAAAAACGATCTGTTATTGACTGTCAATAGCTGCGAACCTGCATCCAGTGATGCCAGCTTCCGGCGTTATTTCAGGATTACTTTGCCAGAGCAACAATTGATTGTTATGGATGCGCCACCGGATAAGGAAAATATCAGGCAATTTATCAAAGTAGCCGAATTACTCAGGCCTTCCAACGTCAATGTTCCAACCATTTACCACCAAAACCTGGATGATGGTTTCCTGGTGTTAGAGGATTTTGGCACACATTCTTTCCTGGGTAAATTAAACCCAGACAATGCAACTGAATTATATGGCGGCGCTTTAGATAGCCTGCTAAAGCTCCAAGCCAATACTGACATCAACGAATGCGCCCTGCCCCACTACGACGAAGCCTTACTGCAAAGGGAATTAGGGATTTTTGAAGACTGGTTCATCAATCAATCATTGGGCATAGAAATTCCTGCTGCACTCTGGGACTCAGTTCGCAATATTCTAGTTACTTCAGCTCTGAACCAGCCTGTTACTTGTGTGCATCGAGACTTCCATTCACGCAATCTGATGGTTTTACATGATAATTCTATTGGCGTTATTGATTTTCAGGATGCCGTTATTGGCCCTGTTACTTACGACCTAGCGTCATTACTGCGCGATTGTTATATCTCTTGGCCTCAACAGAAGGTTGGTCTATGGATGGCACAACACTACCAAAAGCTCAAACAGGTGGGCATTATTTCTTGTGACCTGCCCTTATTTACGCGATGGTTTGATTTGATGGGACTGCAAAGGCACTTAAAAGCCATCGGCATCTTTTCCAGGCTTAATCTTAGGGATGGCAAATCCGGCTATCTCAATGACATTCCCCGCACCTTGAGTTATGTCATGGCACAAACACAGGCTTATCCAGAACTGGACGGTTTCCATGATTTTTTACAGGGCCATGTCCTGCCAAAATATCCAAAAGCCCAATGAAAGCGATGATACTAGCCGCAGGTCGCGGCGAACGGATGCGGCCTTTAACCGACCACACGCCAAAACCTCTGCTGCCCGTCGCTGGCAAAACCTTGATCGAACACACTATCAATCAACTGGTCTCGGCAGGATTTACGGATATTGTTATCAACCATGCCCACTTAGGCCATCAGATAGAAGACAAACTGGGCGACGGCGAGCATTTAGGTGCAAACATTACTTATTCACCGGAAGGCGAACAAGCATTAGAAACTGCTGGCGGCATCATCAAAGCCCTACCATTATTGGGACACGAACCGTTTCTGGTCGTCAACGGCGATATTGCCACGGATTTTCCATTTGCAGAACTGAAAAAAGTCAGCGTGGACTTAATCCATTTAGTCATGGTTGATAATCCCAATCATCATGCACAAGGAGATTTTGGTTTGCACAGTTCAGGTCAACTCACAAATAACGATGCTCAACGGTATACTTTTAGTGGGATTGGCTTATATCATCCCGACCTTTTCATCAATACCCCACCAGGGAAAAGCAAATTATTGCCTTTACTGCTCAAAGCCATTGCCGCAAAGAAAGCGACAGGGCAACATTACTCAGGGTTTTGGATGGATATAGGTACGCCAGAACGCTTGCAGGAACTGGACGACCATCTGTGTAAGGCCTAGAGGATCAACCGCTTATTTACTAAACGCGATAAATTTCCGGTAAGGCGAATCCTTTTGCCAAGTCAACGCCTCCATGTAATAGTGCATCAAGGCCAGATAACCCAGAAAACCCAGCGTGATTATCTTATAAAACTCCACACCCCATAGATAACGGGTTATAAAATTAGCTACATCATCACCGTAAGCCAGTAAAACAAAGGTCAGAGAAAATGAGATAACAGGCAAAATAATAAAAACGTGGAAATTACATCGGGCCGCATAACGGTAAATAAAATTCTGTGGTTGCCGATGATGTTTATTGTAGTCATGCGTGACATAAAAAACATACGCAGTTGCATCGTGCACGAACCGTGGGACAAGAACCGCCATAAAGTAGTGCTGTTGAAGAAACAAATAAAAACTAGAAAGCACCAAGAACACATTAGCCCAGTAAAACCATCGTCCAAATGGCGTGGTGACGGAATGCTGGTTCACATATGCGGCAACCAATAGCAGCAAACAGCCCATCGCAGCTGCGTGTTTGATCCAATATACCTGATCTGCCGCCAGGCTGTTCCTCAAGAAAATGCCAATATAAATCGCAACGCCTGTAGCCACACTGAGAGTTAACAACAACTTGAACACCGACTCAGGCAATTGGCAAACGCCGCGCGCTACTCCATATTGTTGCTTAAGCACATGATAAATTGTCCAAATTGCCACAAGGATAAAAAGAACCCAATAAGGTAACAGCATGTTACCCAAGCCAAAAGCGATAGCTATAGCAACCGTCATAAGAATAATATGATGTTTATAATGTTTCAGGTAATCTGGGTTACTCACCAGCACAATATTGCTGGCGATAATATGCGGCGTTCCAAACAAGATTTGGAACAAAACAAAATGAAATGGATTGCTAGGCAGGTTTTCTTTCAAGAAATCCTGCCAAAACCAGTGATCAAAGCATTGAAGGGCTAAACATACCGGAATAATGCCATACAGCCCTAACAACAGGCGAAACGAGACCGCCTGTTTTTGATCACATAAAGTATCGTGAATGGAAACGGACGACGCAGACATGGCAATAACACTTTATCTACTTAAATTATTATTATGGTTAAGATAATGCCGCAAATTAAACCAAAAATATAGAAAAATTCAAGTGGTTTTTAACCCTTTTTCAAGATTTTTTTACGAGAGAATAGCTATGGCATTTCACCTGCATCCGCAACTGCAAAAAGACTGTATTTTAATTGGCCGGTTAGACTTATGCCGCTTGCTGTTGATGAACGACAAACAATTCCCCTGGTTCATCCTAGTGCCAGAAATAGAGGGGATAACGGAAATTTATCAGATCAACAAACAACAACGGGAGGTATTGATTGAAGAATCCAGCACTCTTGCCGAGCGGCTAAAAACGCTTTATAAGGCCGACAAAATAAACATTGCCGCGATTGGCAACCTAGTCCCGCAATTCCATGTCCATCATGTTGTGCGGTATCACACGGATAAGGCTTGGCCTGCGCCAGTATGGGGGAAGCTTCCTGCGGTTGCTTATTCAGGGCGGGAATTAAAAGATACCGTAAGCTTAATAAGCGATGCGCTTGGAATCAATGGTATAAGACAATGAAATCAATCCATTGTGACCCTATGATTTCTGCTATTGATCTTACAATTTATCCGAGTCAGAGGTTATTTAAAGGTAATTTTTCATTTGTTTATAGGTAATATTACCTATATGCTCAAATCGCCATTTAGTATAGTTTGACTCACGGCAAGGCATCCATGAAAAAAACAAAAAAGAATGTTGGTTATTACTGGATTCTAATTGGTAAGGGTGTTGAATTTCTTGCTATGATGAATCGATCCTGTAGTATTTGGCCCTTTTTAAAATTGAACCTATTACAAGCAGCAGGTTTAACGAAGAAAGCTTCAATCTCAAAAAACAGGATCAATACCCTTTACTTTAATGAGGATAACCCTATGAAAAATAATAACAAAGAATGTTCTTGGAAAGTACTGCCCTTAGCAAAACTCACGGTAGTCTGCGTCCTGCTCCTAGGGACACTGCCAGGCATTGCCGAAGCGGGCGTATGCGGTCGGTTGCATGTAAGACCTCCCTGTGTGAATAGTGTGGATGTGCGTCCCAACAGCCTGACGGGCATACATATAGTAGACAACAGCTTAACGGGTGCAGATATTTTGGACAACAGCCTAACAACTGCGGACATTTTGGATAACAGCCTGACTAGCACGGATGTACAAGACAACAACCTTACGGGCACGGATCTTGCGGACGAGGCTGGCGCGGATTTCGACTCAGCTGACCAGGAATTCCCTTTAACAACAACTGATCAGGTCGTGAGGTCGGTAGCTATCACAGCCCCCAAACCCGGCCAAGTTATCATAAGCACCAGTGGCTATTTCTACTTCCCCAGCGGGGCAACCATTGATGTAGGACGATGCGCAATAACCACAGGCACCACTGTAGATTTTACCCATCTCATTATAGCGGGAGAGTCTATTGCCTCAGCAATGGCATGGGTACCATTTGGCGCAACACGAGGATACACCGTAGCCGCCGGTACAACCATATTTAATCTCGTCTGCAACACCTTTTCTGGTACCGTAAATTTGGGAGACCCAAACCTTACTGCCATCTATGTATCGACCCAATATTAAACCACCGCCCAGGCAGGGGATATCACAAGAATGCAATGCGAGACGGGGTTTGAAACCCCGTCTCAAATATTTTTCTACAATCGCACACACCCTGGGCAATCCAAAAAACTTGCGGACAGGGCAACATGCCCAGTCCAGCTACGGGAAGCTATCCGCTAGGGCAAACCAACAGGATATAACATGAAACTACGTACACTTGTTTTTTCGGTCTTGGCAGTCGCCGGCGTTATCTTCTGGTTTCAAACAAATAATGGGGCTAAGGAGACAGATCAACCTAAAACCGTTGCACGGGAATGGGTTAAGCCCATAAAGCTAAACCAGGCGAATGGTAAACCCGAAACCAAGTATGCCGAAAGAAAAGCAGCTAAACATGATCTTCCGGGGATGGGGGCAAAGCCAACTGCGTCAACTGTAACCAGAATGGCGACTGTAAAACAGATGCCCCCGGCAGGGAAACCTACCGCCCCAAGTTTTACTGAGGCCGATAGTCCAGAAAGACCCGCAGTAGGCACTGCCGAAGCGCCTAAAACAGTGTTGCCGGAAAACTGGGCTGAAATCACCCAAGCCGCCATCGCAGAACCAGACCCACAGTTGCGCGGCGAGGCGATCCAGAACTTAAGCCTTTATGGCAAAACCACTGAAGCCATAGCCGTGCTGACTGAAGTCTCAGTCGCCGATCCCGACCCAAGCAACCGCGAGAAAGCTGTCCAGGCATTATGGAACTCTGCGGCGGACAATCTGGACTCGATGGATGATTTAAAAAACCAGTTGGAAAAATCGACCGCCGACCCTGATCCCATCGTCGCCGATTTGGCAACCAAAGCCATCGCCGATCTTGAACGCCTTGCAAAGCGGCGTGGACGTGGCAACTAGCACCGTAGCCGTAGGGTTAGCAGCGCAAACATACGACCTGTCGGTTTTGTTTGTCCTCTGGGCGCGGCGTAATCCGCCGAATGTGGTGCCCTTAGATATGGCGGATTACGACGCGCAGAAAATCTGTACTTATCTTAAACTCGGCAATTTTGCGCGTCTAATCCCTACGACCTGCGGTGTTCGTCCGCCCGAATTTCCCCAGCCAGCATCCCGCAAAGTTTCTCAATCACCCCACGGTTTGCTTGCACAAACAACTTGCCGTTCTCAACAAGCAGGTTTCGATAATCAACATCCGAATACAGCGACTGGATTGCCTTAACAATGGCTGTTTTATCGTGGCATTGTACCGCCACCTTATTAGCTAATACCTTATTGGCTATTTCTTTAAAATTAGCCATGTATGGCCCGAATAACACGGGTACGCCTATGGCTGCAGCTTCCAACAGGTTATGTCCGCCGACTGGAACCATGCTGCCCCCAATAAAAGCCACGTCTGCCGCTGCATACAGCATTTTAAGCTCACCCATGGTATCGGCAAGGTATACATCGGTATCCAGATTGCAAGATTGTTTCGATGTGCGGGTTACAACAGCCAACACATTCTGCTTGCACAATGTGCCAACTTCGGCAAATCGTTCGGGATGCCTGGGGACGATTAACAACAATAATTCTGGGATGTTCGGCTTGATCTCCTTGTAGACATCCAAAAATATCTGTTCTTCCCCTTTATGTGTGCTGGCTACCAACCAAACAAAACGTCCATTAAATACACTGGTTTTTAGCCGCTTTCCTTCTTTTACAATATCTTCAGGTATTTCTAGGTCGAATTTGATATTGCCTACAGTCCTCACCTGCCCAGGTTTAGCACCAATGGCAATAAACCGTTCGGCATCTTCTTGGGTTTGGGCGGCAACACATTTTACGTTGGCAATAACCGGATGGATCAATGAGGGAATTTTTTGGTAGCCTCGAACTGACTTTTCCGAAAGCCGGGCATTGATTACGTATAAAGGGATGTTGTTATCGCCGCAGTAGGTAAACAGGTTGGGCCAGATTTCCGTTTCCATAATGACCACAAGCACCGGCTTGAAACATAGCATAAAACGGCTGACCGCACTGGGCGTATCATAAGGCAGATAAACATGCTCAACCGTTTGCCCAAGCACTGCACGGACTCTAGCTGATCCGGTTGGCGTGGTAGTGGTTATTAAGAATTTCGCTTGAGGGAACTGTTGCAGTAACCGACGAACCAATGGAAATAAGGCTTCCGCTTCACCTACAGAAACCGCATGAAACCAGATGACGCCTTGAGGAAAATTTTTGTCGTAGCAAGCAAAGCGTTCACGCCATCGTTGGCGATAGTCTGGTGCTTTGATACTTCGCCAAAGTAGGCGGAGCAGGACAAAGGGGATTATTAGGTAAAAAACAACCGAATAAAAAGTTCTCATAAGACGTTTGTCTTAGCTTTTTTGGCGTAAAGGCCAGTATTTGACCCCACAAACTTATCACGAAAAATCCAGGCTAACGTCCTGTAGAACGTTAGTTAGCCTGGACACAGGCCGCAATCGAGCCTAACTTAAGCCTCGGCAGCAACCTTGATCGACATCGTTACAATCACGTCGGAATGAAGATTAATATCAATATCATAATCGCCGACTTGTCTAATCGTTCCATGTGGCAAGCGTATTTGCTGTTTTTCAACAACGCCACCGGCTTGGTTAATCGCTTCTGCAATATTGTGGGTACCCACAGAACCAAACAATCGGCCTTCATCCCCTGCTTTATGCGTGATGACGATTACAAGTTTGCTCAGCTTTTCACCTTGCGATTGTGCGGCACCCAATTTTTCAGCGGCAGCGTTTTCAAGTTCAGCGCGACGTGCCTCAAATTCAGCTAATTTTTTAGCCGTTGCAGGAACGGCTTTACCTTGTGGAACCAGGTAGTTTCTGCCGTAACCATTCTTAATGTTCACTCTGTCACCCAGATTACCCAGATTTACTATTTTTTCAAGAAGTATGACTTCCATTTTTAATCACCTCTCGGCTTTTAACCGACTATTTTCGCCATCAGGCGCATTCAAGTTTAATTCAATTTTCTTTTGCGTATATCTAGCCAAGTATCACTGAAACCCACTAAAGCAACAGGTAACATACTATAAGGTATCAAAAACATTGTAATGTAAAACATTACCACTGCATATTGGCCTATCTTCATTCCAGAAAACACCGTGTGTAACACGGCAATGCCGATAAATGTATACAGCACAAACAATATAATGGCGGTATTCCAGGCTATTTGTGAGACTGCTCCAGAACTAAGCATGGCAATGCCGATGATCGCAAGACTAATCATAGCCAATCTAGGTTCAGTCTTTAGTGATAAAAACTCCTGCCTAAAGCCACCGGGATTGTAAAGTATGGATTGCCACCAACGCCCCAGGAATAAGCCCAACAACATGCTGAACACTGCCCCAGCGGCAGCTATTCCGGTCATATAAGGTGCTATAAGACCTATCGTCCGTTTGACATCTTCTACGGGTGCGTTGGCAGGCACCATTCTGGGCATGACTTGCGCCCACATTAACGCAGGATCGGTGTTGAATAGATAGTAAACAACAACACCCACAACACCTATCAGAACCGCTATTTCAACAGCCAATGAAATGTGTCGGCCTTCCCTGAGAACAATCGCTATTAACCAGATCGGTAGCCACAGAAAAAGCACATAGATCAGGATAAACTGGTAACTGACCTGGATGAATGTAGCTAGTATTCCTGCTGCCAGACTTGAGCAAACAAGAATAATCAGGCCTTCGTAAGCGCCTTTCCTGAGAGTGACTAAAGCTACAGCGCCTGAACTAAATACACTTAATGGTGCCAAGATTAGCGACAACATCGCCAGCGTAGCAGCCAAAAGCATGGCTTCTAACCTGCCGCGCATGATGTATGCCGCCAACCATTTCATCAGCTTGTTACGTGTTACTTGTGTGCGTCGCAGTAAGGCAGCAAAGCAACCATACGCGCCCGCTTGATAGCCACACAAAGCGCCCGCTGGTGTTTTGCGCTGGTACCGGTAATACGGCTAGGAATAATCTTACCGGTTTCCGTGATGTAATCTTTCAATAAATCAACATCTTTGTAATCAATTTCCGTTCCACCTTCACCGAAACGGCTTAATTTTTTGCGTCTTATGTTACGTGCCATAATAATTCCTCTTTATTCTCTCAATTAAATAACGGCTTCTGGATCGATTTCATCTGCATCAAGATCTTCGTCTATCAGATCATCCAGATCAATGTCGTCATCAAGGACAGCAGCTTCTGCCGCGACTGCCGCTTCTTTAGCCAATAAGCCTTTTGCCCGCGCTTCAGCCGCTTTACTCTCTTCTGCAGTTGCAATGGCAATGGCGGAAACTTCGGTAATCGCAGATTTTTGTACGAGTATCATGCTACGTAAAACCGCATCATTAAACCGGAAGCCGCTTTCTAGCTCAACCAGAGTTGGCTGGTCACATTCAATGTTCATTAAAACATAATGGGCTTTGTGGATTTTCTTGATAGGGTAAGCCAAATGCCTACGACCCCAATCTTCCAGGCGGTGTATTTTGCCGGACGCAGTTTCGATAATCGACTTATAGCGGTCTATCATCGCCGGAACCTGTGCACTCTGGTCTGGGTGCACTAAAAAAACAATTTCATAATGTCGCATAATTTTCCTTACGGTTAAGGCCTCCCACCTTCATATGAGCGAAGATGGTGAAGCAAGGGCGGCGCAATCAAGCACCAATAAAAAGCCCTGCATTGTAACCTTTTTTGATAATCTTGGAAAGCTGAGAAATTAAAGACATTATTGATTCGGCCCGATTATGTTTGAAACCGTTCGGGCTGAGCCCGAACGGAGTTAATACTTCGGCCTAATCAAAAAATTTCGCACGATGCTTTTAACAGCATTGCCACTTTGCCAAAGTCAAGTGAACAAATTCACAACTTATCAACACAAAAATTCACAGTTGTTTCCCGCTTTTTCAAATACAATACAGGCAGGTGGACAAGGCTCCAAAGCAGAACAATACCGATACTGAGGTTCTAGTTCGCCATTATTGCTCACCTGAAGCTTTAGTTTGTGCTTGTAATTCGTATCAACAGGACAAAGCTAAAATAAATCTTGCAAAACAAGGCAAAGAGGTATAAATCAAGAGCCTGGGAGTAAGCTTTTGTCCCACGCTTGATAATATTCGATTGTTCCACTGATCATTTTTTTGTTAGGGGGTATCATGACACTATTAACAAAATATAGGTTTTTTCTGTGCCTATTTTTTTTCATCCAAACTTGTTTCTCCTCAGTAAGTTATGCTGCGGGTTACAATCCAGTCACACAACAAGCCCAAACCAATCTGGCAGCGCAAGGATTTAATCCAGGCGTTTTGGATGGTGTTCTGGGAAATGTTACTACAACAGCTATCAAATCCTTTCAAACAAAAACCAGTCTCCCTGTTACGGGTATTTTGGATGAAGCCACTTTACAAAAATTAAACATAGGTATTGCAGTTGATAAGGCCAATGCTATCCAAGACTGGAAAACATTGCCCAATCAAACAGATATTGACGCTTTGATGGCCAGTGGTTCGGCTTATTCTGATTATCAGCCGCATGCTGCGGCAGCTAATCTGGATATTCCAGGCTCAGCAATATTAGCCGCCATGAATAAAAGCGCCGATACCTATGGCAGTCGGGGAAGAGGGCAAGCCAAACACACCGATCAAGGCTATAAATACATGTCGGAATGTTTAAAAACGGGCTATGCGCCTACGCACTGGTCTGATCTGACTCTTCATTACTATTGCCAAATGTCGTTACCCAGGGCTTGCTACACCTATGCCACGTCCGGCAAATCAACACCCGGCGGAATCAAGCTGCCTAGAGTGCAATCCTATAGTGGTTGTGCAAATGGCAGTCTGAATAAAGCCGCCGATTTTGCCTGGGTTGTCAAAAATCAACCCTTAGAGTTCCAGTTTGTCATGTTTGGACAGACCCATGCGTTTAACCACGAGCAAGAACAAGCCGTCCTAAATGCCTTTTACGGGGTCAGCAATCCCGCTGATAAACGAGAGTGTGCTTTAAAACGGCCGCGCCGTACTGAAGATCCTACTGATGGCACACATTGCCTGGTTAATAAAACCATGTCAAAAAGCCTCGTCGGCAGAGGCAATTAACGATGTTTACGCATCAAATAAAACAGGCAGAATGATCACTCAAATAATATAACTTTTCTGCTATCTTTCATTTAGAGGGCGCAAAGTATTTTGAGCAAACGACAAAGTACTGCGTTCTCGCCGTTAAATTATCTGGGAGTGATGTCGTGGGAATTATCTCGTGGTTGAAACAAAGCTTTACCTGCCCATTCGCAAAACATGATAGCGAGGCATGTTCGCAAGGGGAGAACATTCCAATTAATCAAGGTGGTAGCGTTTCTGATCCATCATTGGGTTTTCTGGCGACTATCAAACAAGTAGAAGATAAGTATCCGCTATTGCCCCAACCCGCTATGCCCGATGCTAATGATCCTAAATACGCTGGTAACCCGACAGCTTATACACAAGACAAGCAAGCATATGATGCAGCGCTAGAGGCATTTGCCACAGCAGCAAAAGAACGGGGGGTGGCTGTAGCCGGGGTTATGGGCCTGTGGCTTGCGACTAAACCGTTAGCGATGCTGCAAGAGTTGTTGGATCAACCCAAAGCGACCATGCCTATTTTTAGCCCTGCTGTAGGGCCAGTCATAGTTATGCGCCATGAACACGTCATCAAATGTCTGGAAAGGACGGATTTATTTACAGTGGATCGATATGCCGCCGAAATGGCACGCGCCACGGATGATAAAGCCAAATGCCCAGCCGCTTTTTCACATTTCATGTTAGGTACTGATAACGATGAACTGTATCGTTTGGATGGAGTTTTATTGCGCCATGCGGTAACACCTAACGATAAAGCCTTGCTGACAATGATTGCGAGAAAGGCTGCTAATGACTGGCTAGATGCTACGCGATCTTCAGGTGCCGATACCGTGGATATTGTTGCCACCATTGCCCGCGATGTGCCGCTACGTATAGTCAGCGAATACCTTGGCGTTCCTGGCTATAACAAAGGTGAACCGTCGGTTTTACCCGGCTTAAAGGGCGGCGATGTAATGCCCTTAAGTGACAGTCTTCAGAAAGTGTTCACCTTTCAAAAAATCAGCCAAGGCATTGTACCCACCTGGGATCACCTTCATGACTGGATACAGGATGCTTTCCGCAACATTTTCAACAACGGCAATCCCGCCAGTCCTGATTTTCAAGGCTTTCGAGATCGCGGCATCATTGCTACCGAGTATTTAAGCAATTATGTGCATGAACTTATTCAACTTTATAAGGGTAAGTTGAATGCTGGGGAAAAAATTCCAGACACTATGCTTACCCGATTGCTGCGTTTACAGGCAGATGTTCTAGCCAATCGAGCTAGTGCGCTTGAAAAAGATTTTGCCGATTTATTAGGCCAACCGTTACCCGCAGGTGAACTAGCAAAACGCTTATCCGATTCGATGATACGTTCCAACGTTTTCGGTACGGCGGTAGGGGCTGTGGCTAATCCACAGGAAGCGATGACCTGGATTACCGATGCCCTTTTGCGATTGAAAGAGGGTAAATACAAAGCTCGCCCTAGTTCAACCTATGACCGCGCTGTTAACTTGGCTAATGCCCCTGATGATGACCCTAAAAGCGCGGAAGCATCCGAGGAATTGAGAAAATATGCGCTGGAAGCCTTGCGTTTACAACCTCAAGGTGAAGTCGTGCTGCGTGTTTGCGTTAAAGATAACACAGAGTTAGGTAACGTACTGATCCGTAAAGGCACTGTGGTATTTGTGGCTCATGCCGCTGCCATGCGTGATAAGACCGTCATCAAACAACCATTAAGCTTTGATGTAAAGCGAGATGAACATCTCACCGCTTACTTAGGTAATGGTGATCGTAAAAAAGAATGCCCACAAAGCCAGATTTACCTGCAACATGGTTATGGCCGACATAAATGTTTGGGTCGTTATGCGTCCGAAATCACCATGCAGGAATCGTTAAGGGCTATATTAAGGCTCGGCGGCATTACCCGGCAATCGGAAGTCATCATGGATGCGCAAAATAACTATCCGGTCAGTTTTAAAATAAATTTTACCTGTAAAGATTAGGAGGGGAAGGTGTTAACAATCTTTTTACTTGAGGCGATTGCTTTACTGATCGCATTTGCCCTGTTGTTTTATATAACAACCATGTCCAGTACGGAAGACAACCGTACTTTATTTGTGCGGGTTTATCTGGTGATATTGGTGGTACTTGCCATCAGCGCTTACAAACTATCGACGAGTCCCAATCAAGCAACTTCTGAACCCAATAAATTGGTTAAAACCGAGATTATAAGGTCAACGTGGTTAGCAGTTGTGCCGTCCAACACAATAAAATCGATTAAGGAGAACGGTTATGTCTAATTTAGCAGGCAAGGCTTATGCGCTGACGGTATTAAGCCCCATTAAGCCTTGGACAACGTGGGTAAACCAAGCAATTTTGCTATATAGCTGGGTGCAAGGTCGAATTCAACCCACCAGTGAGCTGAAACAGTTAACTTTTATTCACTATGCGCGTTGGCAAGTGGTGTGCCGGGAAAAGTGGTTAGGCGAAGCGCAAGGTCAGGTCAAATACAATTATCTTCTGTTTTTCAGTAACTTCAATGGTACTTGGGATCAATATATCGACGCTTTTTCCGACGTTGTTCCTGGTCGCCTTAATTTAATATGGCGCTGGAGTGTCAAATTTCCAGGTTCGGTTCCGGTTACACCCTTTAAGAGTTATATTCGGCTGAATCAATACGATACCGATTACTACTACAACGCTTATCCAGGTGCGGCTACGACCGATGTAAAAGGCGCTTTATTTTTGAAAGAAACACTCGCTAAATTTGCTGAAACCAGCAAAGATTTAGAACCAGTCGCTTTTAAGCTAGCCTACAACAAATTCCTCATTAGCGTGCAAAATAGCCTGATGAGTACCGGAGCCGGCCCCCGCTTTACTGAGCGCCATCAAGCAGCTTCTTCCGGATTAAAAGGAGTACCTTATGTCAATTAACTGTTCCTGGCTTTCCAGATTAACTAAAACAATAAACCTCAAGCTAAATAAAAACGGTCAAGCTTATGGTTTGACAGTACTTGCACCGATAAAGCAAGGACAAGCCGATACGCTACGCAACACCTTAGCAAAAATTCCCCCGGTTGATGTCGATAGCCCTATCGCCAATATCCCGTTAACGCACAATGCACGGTTTAATGTTATTGACGACCTACCCTTTGTCGGTGCGCCTGCGCTGTACGATCATTTGCAAAATCAATACCTGCTGTTTTCCTGTGCTTTTGATACCGGCAATATCGGCTGGGGCTCAGTCGAGCGCGATCTGGACAGCTATTTAAAGCAAATGTTTGAAGCAATCCCTACCGAAATTAACGCAATTTGGGGGCATTGCGTAGATTTTCCTGATGTCTTAACGCTGCAAACATTTCAAGATTTTGTTAAGAAATATCAAATCAGTGGCGGTTTGTTTTTTGCTGACTATCCCGATAATACGGCAGAAGAAGTGCGAAGAGGCTTGTTCGAGCAAAAGAAATTCATTGAATTCGCCATCAAGGCGCAGGGTATTCCAGATACCGATCCTGCCCGTCTCAAAGCGGATTTCTTTGCGTTCCATAAAGCACTTGGGGATATGCCAACACCCCCACCCGGCAGCATTGTTTAGTGAGGATAGAAAATGACAACTCAAGCACCTGTTGAGACACTTGACCTTGAAGATATTCAAGGCTTCATTATGCGTACCTATCCTTTGCCCTGTGTGCGCTATGTTTATGTGCATATCGATGACAAGCAAGTAGATACCGTACGCAGTACGCTAGAAAAACTAACCGAACACGTCACTCCTTCCAGTGTCTGGCTTAATAATGCCGAAGGATTTGAGCAAGCACTCAATATTGCTCTCACCTTTAAAGGCTTGAAGGCATTGGGCTTGCCATCAAGCTCTTTAATCAGCTTTCCGACTGCGTTTGTAGAAGGAATGGCGAAACGTAAAATATTATTGGGTGATGAAGGCAATAGCGATCCTGTCAAATGGGATAAGGTATGGCAAGACAGCAATAGCGATCCCGAAAAAACCGTACACCTCTGGTTAGCGATTTTTGGTGCGGATGAAACCAAACGTGATAGCCATTACACTGCAATTACCAAGCTGATGGGACGTAGCAGTGGCATGAGTGTGTTAGGTTTTGAAGATGCCGGTCTACTGAAAGACCCTAAGACCAAAAAGTACCTGAATACCGAACATTTCGGCTATCGAGATGGTATCGGTGATGTTGAATTTAAAGGCATGCCATTCCCTCACGTTGATGGACATGGAAAATTAATGTCCGATGGCAGTTGGGGCCCTCTGGCGACCGGTGAGTTTTTGCTGGGCTATCCCGATGAATCACCGGAATGGCCAGTAGCGCCTATGCCACATACCTTGGCACGTAACGGTACGTTTATGGCGGTTAGAAAACTGCATCAAAACGTAGCCAGTTTTCGTAAATATCTGGATGAAACAAGCAAAAAGTTTCCGGGTGGCAAAGAATTATTGGCGGCAAAATTTGTCGGTCGCTGGCGTGATGGTACGCCGCTGACCTTATCGCCCGATAAACAAGATTCAACGCTAGCTGATGATGTTAAGCGCAACAATAACTTCAAATACAAGGACGATCTGGACGGACATCGCTGTCCAATGGGTGCCCACATTCGGCGCATGAATCCGCGTGATGCCATGTTGTTCAACAAACTGGCTGACCGAAGGCGCATTATTCGCCGTGGCTTGCCTTATGGGGTACATACGCCAGAAGACCAACCAGCCGATGATGTAGCTGAGCATGGCATCATGTTTTTAGCCATCAATGCCAGTTTTGAGCGGCAGTTCGAGTTTGTCCAACAGCAATGGGTACATTACGGCAATGATTTTTTTCAGGGCGATGATAAAGACCCTTTGCTAGGCAACAACGAAGGCAAAGGCAAAATGGTTATCCAGGGTGATAGCAAAACAGATCGACCACCGCATATTTGCACAGGTTTGCCCTCGTTTGTGAATACCCGTGGCGGGGATTATTTCTTTGTCCCTAGTTTAACGGCATTACGACAAATAGCTTTGGGGATAATCAGCACGATTTAGCTCAATAAGCTGGCGCTTTAGCGAGTTATTTCTGGCAATAAACTGTTCGCATCACGACAATAAATATTAAAAAAGTGAGGAGATAACTATGACATTAGATTACGAAGCCGTGGTCATCGGCAGCGGTTTTGGAGGATCGGTCAACTTTTGCCGTTTAGCACAAAAATGGGGCAATAAAGTCTTACTGCTGGAACGCGGGAAACGTTATCCTATGGGTTCATTTCCGCGTACTCCCCAAGAAATAGCTGAAAACTTTTGGAGTGTTGAAGGCGATGATGTCGGTCGTCCCCGGCATATCCGTAAAAAATCAATGCGCGGCATGTTTGATGTGCGATTGTTCAAGAAAATGGACGCGCTATTTTGCGCCGGATTGGGCGGTGGCTCACTGATCTACGCGAATGTATTTTTAGAACCTCCAGAAGAACTGTTCCAGCAAGGCTGGCCCACCAAGCTCAATAAGAAGGCGCTGCAACCCTATTATAAAATAGCCCGTCAAGTATTAGGCGCAAGGCCAGTTCCTTCTTGGGAACAAGAACCGCGCCGACGTATTATCCGCACCGAATTGTTTCAGGCCTTCGCCAAACACGAGAACCGAACCAGCACACTCGCCGATATTTGCGTGTTCTTCGGTAACAAATACAGTTATCAGGGCGCTGATAAGCCCTTAGATATTGGCTTTCAGGAGCAAAACCGTTACGGCGCACAGCAAACTTCCTGCACTTACTGCGGTGAATGCGACGTTGGTTGCAACACGCATTCCAAAAACACCTTAGATCTCAATTATCTCCATGCCGGCGAAAAACATCACGGTGGAAAAATACTTACCGAATGTTTGGCTAATCAAATCATTCCGCTCAATGCTAAAGGTGAGGACGACGCCACTGCTGACGGCGCACATGGCTACCGCATTGAGTTCCAGAATTTAGCGACACAACAAATTCAGAGCTATAAAACACAGCGTGTCATTGTTTCGGCTGGAACTTTTGGTACGAACGAGCTTCTGCTGCGTTGCCGTGACGTGTATCGCACGTTGCCGAAACTAAGCGCCCAATTGGGGCGCTGGTTTTCTGGTAACGGCGATTTTTTGTCTTTTGTCCCCAATGGTGAAAAACCCGCCAACCCCAATTATGGCCCAGTAATTACCCAGTACACTGATTACAATTTATTCGATAATTTCAAACGTAATCAAGGCTTTGTCTTTGAAGATGCCAGTTATCCGGCATTCCTCGCTTGGTATGTTGAAGGGGTATTTCCTGCCGGATTACTACGTAAAGCCATCCGGTTATTAAAAGCGGGTTGGGAGTGGTTTAAAAGTCGTTGCAAAACGGGTATCTGGGCGGGATCGCTGGGATTTTTATTCCACGAAGTGTTGAAAGGTGATTTATCTTATAAAAGCAGTGTGTTGTTATGTATGGGCTTAGATAATGGTGACGGCACTTTAACTCTCAACAAACAAGGCCGTATCGACCTGGATTGGCCACAGGAAACCAGTATGGCTGTTTATCAGGAAATTTTAGATGCGGGTAATCGCTTTAAGGAGTTTGTCAAAGCCAAATGGTTTATCCCCTTACCCACCTGGGACACGCCGATTCGCCATAACGTCACCGTACACGCATTAGGTGGTTGCATTCTCGCAGATAGCCCAGAACAAGGCGTAGTCAGTGCCGATAAAAAAAATCGCGGTGAAGTGTTTGGCTACCAGGGCTTATATGTCGCTGACGGTTCGATGCTGCCCAGCGCAGTCGGCGCTAATCCCATCGCCACCATTACCGCCACCGCAGAATGGATTGCTGAAGGCATTACTGGCATCAAACCGGATGCCAGTTTAGGAATCAAGTAACCAAACCAATCGCTTAGGAGTTGCCATTATGAATACGCAAACACCATTGACTTCGTTTGAATTCACGGAAGAAATGAAAGGTTATCTCAGCCCAAAGGCAGAAGCCTTTGACGAAGGTTATGAAAAGGGTAAACAAGATGGAAATTATTTTAAGCTCCATCTCACCATTCGCACCGAGGATCTGGATACTTTCCTGTCGTCGGATGATCATCAATGTGAAGCCATAGGCTACTTAGAAGGTGATCTCATCGGTGGACGCTGCGAAATTGATAAAGGCATTTTTAATTTATTTGTCGATACTGCCGACAAAAACCATCGTCAAATGAAGTATCGCCTGTTTTTTACTACTTCGTTGGACAAAAAATTTACCTTAAGCGGCGTTAAACAAATTCAGGACAATCCTGGTCTGGATATATGGAGTGATACCACCACCTTATTTACTAACCTGTTTCAAGGCACTGTTGAAGAAGCAAAAGAACCCAAAACGAAAACCTTTGCCACCGGAATTTTGCATATTGAAGCGCCAGACCTTGCAGTCCAGCTAACGACCTTTCGCACCAATGCTACGACGTTGCAAGGCCGCATACAAGCCTACGAGAAATTTGGCAAGTTCTTCCTGGGATCACTCTGGGATGTGTATAAACCTAAGCTAACATCGCGTATGGGAACCTTCGAACGGGAAATTCCCTTGTTTACTACAGAAGGTGTTAAAGAGGCGGAAATAACAACCCATCCGTTTACGACACCTGACCGCCTGGGTCTTAGTTTATTACGCTTTAAACGAGCGACATGCAAGGATGTCGTGGTATTGATACCTGGATTAACGGCAGCCAGTGATATGTTTATCATGCCGGAAAACTACAATTTGGTCAGTTATCTGCTGGATCACGGTTTCTCTGATGTGTGGACAATGGATGGACGCATCAGCAACCGGTATTATTACAATCTCCAACGTAATAATTACAACGTTGATGATTTGGCGTTGTACGACCACCCAGCAGCTATTGATACCGTCCGCAAAGCCGTCGGGCCGGACGCACGTATTCACGTTATCAGCCATTGCTTTGGGGCTTTGTCGTTCGTGATGAGCTTATTTGGCAAAGCCACTACCGGTGTACGCTCTGTAATTGCCAATGGTGTGGGCTTAACACCGCGAGTCCCCTTCCCCGCCAAAGTAAAACTATTGTTAGGGCCATTTTTGACCGATTACGTGTTAGGGCTTGAATACCTCAACCCTTACTGGCGACGTGAATCCGGTTTCGGTGCCGGCAAAGTGCTAGCTAGAGCCGTATCCGCAATACACAGAGAATGCGACTCACCAGAATGCCACATGCTAAGTTTTATGTGGGGCTATGGCTTTCCTGTATTGTATAAGCACGATAACCTGCACGAAGTTACCCACAAAAGAGTGGGCGATTTATTCGGTGGTGTGAGCGTCAATTATTATCGGCATGTCTTGAAAATGCTCAACGCTGGTAATACCGCAGTGAAATACAATCTGAAAGAACCGAAATACCGTTCGCTCCCTGATAATTATTTCGAACATGCAGCCAGCATAGAAACCCCAGTGTTATTTGTCGCTGGGCAAGACAATCAACTTTTCCTTGACTCCAATATTGTTTGTTACGAACGCTTGCAAAAAATTGTGCCTGATCGCCATCAGTTGCATGTTTTCCCAAAATATGGCCATGCGGATGTCATCATAGGGAAAAACGCTGACAAGGATATTTTTCCGCGATTTGTGGAGTTTTTAGAACAGAACAGAAACTAAAGAGGCTTGTATCTCTTTATTAGGGGTAATCTTATGCCTGAAACTGTAAAGCAAATAAAAACCTTTCTGGGTTTTCCTAATTTTTCTCAACTGTTTCCTCCACCAGAAACAGGTATGTACAGGTATTTCGAGGGTGCAGACAAATTTCCTTTTGATTTTAATGCTATACATCATTCTTCCATTAATGCTTGGTGGATGGCGGAATATTCTTTACTTGTTTATTGTGGAAAACCGGAAGTCGAACAAGTATTGACTGACCTATTAGGACAACAAAACTATTCTTTGTTTTGGTTGGATTCGGACGACACCAACACACAAGGCTTTGCTGTAATAACCAAAGACTATGTGGTTATCACTTTTCGTGGCACAGAATTTCCACGACCCACAAGCATTTTGAAATCCCCATCAGAATTACGCGATATTGGTGCTGATATTCTTACGGGTATTAAAAAATTACCGCCACAAATAATCAATAATGGCACACCCACTTTTGAAAACCCGGTACATCCAGGTTTCGCAACAGCATTCCAGAGCATATGGCCGCAACTACAAAACATCATATCAAAGTCCGATTCCAAACCCATCTGGCTAACGGGACACAGCCTGGGAGCTGCTATAGCAACACTGCTGGCTGAACAAATAGCGGATCGAGTCAATGGCCTATATACTTTTGGCAGCCCTTGCGTCGGCGATTCTGCTTTTACCCGTTCATTTGAAACCAAATATCGCTTAGGTGACAAAACTTTTCGGTATGTGCATGGTAATGATGCTGTGCCAGTTGCTTTTACGCTGTTGAATAAGGATTATCAACATGTGGGCCAACTATTCCATCTTGATGCTGGAATTCGTAGAGGGGTGTTTGCCCAGCTAATGAATCTCGCTTTGGCATCAACTATCAAACTAAACCAATTCGATCATGCCCCCATTCTTTATAGTTACGAATGCTGGAATAAGATAATCAAACAGGACAACTAATTCCGATCTCAAAAGCGACTAAATAATCCGTATTTACTCGATAACAAAGCATAAAGATAGTTTACGGGGCTGTGAAAAATTCACTTTCAATCACGATGATCATAGGGATAATAGATTTAAATATTTTAGAAACATCCGATAAAACAACGCTTTTTTAAAGCAATCTAATAGGGGATCAGTCAAATGAACGATACCAACGACAATTGCGACAGAAAAAACTTTAAACGCCCTGTTAGCTGGTTAATGGGGCGGGAGCTGTTGGCCGGCTTAAAATGGATTGCGGCTTATGCCTTCATGGGTGACAAACTCGATGCCAAGGACTGGATGGTTGCAGAAATAATCACACCCCCGCGAAGCAACAACAACGCCAACGATCCCTATTGGTTCGACTACATTGCCGATACTGGCGATGGTATGAGCGCTGTCTACAACATTGCGTATCTGTGTATGAGCGAGCTTTGGATCGACAAAAACAACAGCTTAGGCGTAAACAATGTTGCGCTAGCCGCCGACGCTACTTGTACTCAGCACTTGCCGCGCGGCGAATTCCTGTTTATCGGCGGTGATACCGCTTACCATATTGCTGATACAGCCTCCCTGAAAGAACGTTTCCAAACCCCTTTCAATTGTGCCGCGTTGGATATTATCCATACCAGCAAAGCTGTTGATCAGCGCCCCATTTACGGCGTTCCTGCTAACCATGATTATTATGATGCCCTGGATGGCTTTAATCGACAATTTTGTAAACCAATCGGTGGAGATTCGCATAATCCACTGCTTAACGACCCGAAAGATCCGCAGCTTGGCCTTTTGGGATTTGAACGCACACAAACTTCCAGTTATGTCTCATTGCAGTTGCCTTTCGATTGGTGTTTATGGGGGCTTGATTCCCAAGAAGGCAAAATGGATAAGCGGCAACAAGCATTTTTCGTTTCCGGTTTTTATCCAGAACTGGTAAGAAACGGCGAGTTATTCAACAACAAAAATAAAGATAAAACCCTTAAAGAACTTCAAGAACGCGTCCCCACTAAATTAATCGTCACCACTCCGGAACCCAGTACAGTATTTGGGAAATGGGCATTGGATGATGCTGATATTGTAATAACCTTTGAGCGTCTCGGTTTAGAACCCAGTTTCTTAAAAAAGAAAGAGGGTGAGTTACGTAAAGACAAATGCCGACTCGATATTTCTGGTGATATTCATCACTATGAAAGGTATTGGGGGAACTCACTAAACGATAACAAACTGACGAATTATGCTTCTGTGGTTGCCGGCGGCGGCGGTGCTTTTTTACATCCTAGCCATACCGATATTGACGAAGTAAAAAAACAAGCAATCTATCCATCCCGGAAAGATTCCCATCGTTTAATTACCCAGTCAATTCTCAATCCAGTGAGCATCTGGCAAGGTGGCTATATTTGGCTAACGGGTGCGTTCATTGCGTTTCTGAGTTATTTTGCCGTTACCATGCCACATAGCACTTGGTCTTTATTCAAACTGCTGCCCGAAAATTTAAGGCCGCTCGACTCCGGTCAGGATTTTTTGTCCACCATCAGAGTCGCTATGGATGCTTCGGTCATCACACTAAGCAAAAATTGTTGTTCTAATACCTATTTCTTTGATCTATCCTATATATTGCTATTCACCGCATTACTAGGCTATTGGCTTTGGAAGACACCAAAACACTTCGAACATCTCGTCAACACCAAAACAACTGATAATAACGCCTACAACCCGGAATGGGTTCGGACGATAAATCTGTTTATCCTGCCCATAGTAGCCGGATTCTTACCATTGCTTTTTTTAAACCAGTGGTCTCGTAATGAACTACCCGATTCCTTTTTAGCGGGCGCATTAATCGATTTGTTCTTTGCCGCAGCAATGTTGCTATTTAGTTTAAGCCGTCGATATAGCAATATTCTAATCGACTACGCCAAATCTAATCGTGAACCCCCTTGGGCATCCGTTCCCTTATGGGTTTTTAATGTATTCGGTATCCTTTACGCTGTATTCGGTTTTCTTCGCTACGGCGCTTACTCGGCTTCAATAATGACTTTTGACTTGCTGATGATTATCGTTTGGCTGTTAGCAACGGTCGGTTTAGTTGCGCTTGCCGCATTTTTAGGAGCAAATTTACTGCCAACCTCCGGAAAAATCAGATTCGCCGTCATCGGTGCTTGGCACGCGATATTGCAAATCGGCGTACCAGTTTGTCTTATGTTATACAGCGACTGGACAACAATTCTGATTATCTCAAGCATAACTTTAGCCATCACATTTTTAGCTGGGCAATTGTTTACAAGGGATATTCTGATTAAAGATTTCTCGCTAACCGACCAAAAAAAAATCGGCACTATGCTTGTTGTAGCTTGGGTCATTGTTGGCATCTGTGTTTTATGGGCAGCAAGCCAAGGTGATCCGATAGCAGTCAACGGTTGGCGATTGCTGGCTGCGTTTGTTTTAGGCGCTATATTTAGTTGTGTCTGGTTCGGCTGGTATCTGGCTGTGTCGCTGGCTTTTCATGGCCATAATAATGAAGCGGGCGGCGGCGCACGTTCCGAATGCTACCGGCACATGATTCGCTTTAAACTCACAGAGAATACTTTGACAGGTTATGTCATTGGTATCGACGAGCCTGTGACGGATCTTTCCGCTAAAGTAAAAGCACAACCCAAGTTTCGTCTGGTGGATGTCTTTACCATCCAGGCTCAAAAGGACTAGCTTAAAAATAGCCTCTCGCCCTAAACCCCTTGAGGACAGAGGTTTAGGGAGTCAAAATGGATTTGTTTATACCTTATACCGTTCATCTACTATTTTAGGTAATCCACCAACACATCAGCCATCGGCCTTCCCTCGGCTATTTGATTCACGGATGCCCAACTGGATATTGTATAAGCTTTGTTTGCATCTAACAAAGCACCATTGTTTAAACGCATTTGGCTTATTCTTTGCCCAAATTCAGCGTTAGGTTCACAGCGAAAAGACATGCCCCCTACCCTGACCATATCGCCGCCTTGCTGATAGTAAGGATCTTCATTAAACAAATTATCCGCAGCATCTTCCAAGATGGCCCTTATTTCGCTGCCAGACAGGTTACGGCGCAGGGTGTTTGGATAAGTAATTGCCGTGTGGTTCATGACATCTTCGTAGGTAATGGGCTGTCCGGGTAATAAAGTAGTACCCCAACGAAAACCGGGCGATAAGGCAATCTGAGTATCATTTTCTGTCAGCAAGGCATCTAAAATCAATTGGTCGAATGTACCCTTGAAGCTATCCCGACGGTATAAAAGTTTGTCCGCAACTGCTAACGGTTGCTGTAATTTAGCTAAATAAGGTTTTCGTAGTGAATTAATTAAATCCTGCATTTCCGTATCCGGTTCAAGCAGGTTTGAAAATACGGGCAGTAATCGATAACGCAAATCACGTAAACGGTTTTGCCTAATATCCAAGTCCAGCACAGCCAGAAATTTGCCATGGCTACCCGCATTGGTCACACAGGTTTTGCCGCTACTGTTTGCTATCCATACTGGTTTGGGGATGGCATCATGGGTATGCCCTCCCAAGATGACATCAATGCCGGAAACTCTAGCCGCCAGCTTTAAATCGACATCCATGCCGTTATGGGAGAGCAGGATAATCACATTGGCACTTTTTTTTTGCCTGATCTCATCAACCGTCTTTTGCAAACGCTGCTCCTGAATGCCGAACTGCCAGTCAGGAATCAGCCGTTTTGGATTAGCGATGGGCGTGTAAGGGTAGGCTTGCCCAATGATGGCGATACGGGCGTTGTTGAATTCCTTGATGATATAGGGCTTAAAAACTGCGTCCGATTCCGCGCCCGAAGCAAACTGCGCTTCTTCGGTAAGCGACACATTTTGGGCAACAAATTCGCCTTTGAAATCCCTGATATTCGCCAGCACCTGGGCGCTGCCATAGGTAAACTCCCAGTGTCCGGTCATGACATTCACGCCGAGCAGGTTGCAAACCGCCAGCATATCCGCACCCTGCGTCCATAACGAAGTCGCCGAACCTTGCCAAGTATCGCCGCCATCAAGGAGCAGAAAATTCCCATGTGGGCTGGCCTGTTTGATTTGCTTGATTAAAGTCGCCAAATGCGCGAATCCGCCCATTTTTCCATAGATCGCCGCCGCTTCGGCAAAATTCAGATGGGTAAAAACATAAGCCTCCCGCAAACCCGGTTTGATGCCGAAAAAACCCAAGAATTCTTTTCCAGCCAAATGCGGAGGTCGGCCATAAGAGACTCCAACGCCGAAATTAGCCGCAGGCTCTCGGTAATACACTGGCAACAACTGTGCATGGCAATCGGTGATATGCAGTAAGGTGACATTACCGAAATCCGGCGCTGGATAAAGCTCTTTAGGGATTGAAAAAAAGCAAGAGGCCAGTCCGGGTGCAACACCCAATAAACCCAGAGTCTGCAAAAATTGGCGGCGAATCATGGCTTTGGTTACTGTTTGCTCTCAATATGCCGCAACCGAAACCCATTCTTTCTAATCTGGATGTAGATCGTATTTGCTATGAGTTTCTTGACCATTATTTGGATATATGACATGGACTTAAGGATCTGGACTTGTGGGTACGCTGTTTTTCCCATAGGCCCAAAGTTGCATAATTAGCGATAACATGGCCTAAAAAATCGTGGCTGGGTTTGTTATTTTTCGATCAAAACAATGGCATGTACTGCAATACCTTCTTTGCGTCCTTCAAAACCCAATTTTTCGGTAGTGGTTGCTTTGACGTTGATGCGGTCGATGTCAACTTGTAGATCGGTAGCAATGTTGTCGCACATGGCGGCAATATGGGGAGACATTTTAGGGGCTTGAGCGACAATTGTGATATCTGCGTTACCCAAGCTGTAGCCTTGTTCCTGGACGATCCGGTAAACATGGCGCAACAACACCCGGCTGTCAGCGCCTTTGAATTCTGGATCGGTATCGGGGAAATGCTTGCCTATGTCCCCTAAAGCAGCCGCACCCAATAAGGCATCGGATAAGGCGTGAAGCACGACATCACCATCCGAATGAGCTTCCAAGCCTTGTTCGTATGGGATTTTTACGCCGCCGAGAATAATATGGTCGCCTTCATTAAAGCGGTGTACATCGTAACCTTGTCCTACTCGTATCATAACTAATCTCAATAGGTTCTCATAAACCCTTCTCGAACGGGAGAAGGTCGAAATGCAATGCTTTTTAGTTAAAGTTGCGCACTCCCTCTCCTGCTGGAGAGGGTTGGGGTGAGGAGACTAAAATCAACTGTTAAAGTCCTCCCTCATCCTGACCTTCTCGCTCAAGGGAAAGGTCAGGATGGTGATTCAAATAACAATTCATTCG
>Ga0302321_100000919_pt1 | contig 25358 bp, 21 predicted proteins | sample Fen_T0_1_FD_202505 | JGI IMG/M metagenome (GOLD analysis project Ga0302321, IMG submission 202505) | Peat permafrost microbial communities from Stordalen Mire near Abisko, Sweden - Fen_T0_1 | ecosystem: Environmental > Terrestrial > Soil > Wetlands > Permafrost | place: Sweden: Abisko...
GCGGCCGCCGTGCCGTCCGTCGAACCGTCGTCCAGGACAAGGATCTCCAGGTCGGGGACGGCGATCTGGTCCAGCAGCGAGGTGAGGCACTCGCCGACCTGCGGTGCCTCGTCCCGGGCGGGCAGCAGCACGCTGACCCGCTCGCGCACCGGCTCCGGCTCGATCGGCGGCTCGCGCAGTGCCCGCAGGTTGACCAGGCTGTGCGCCGTCAGCGCGACCGAACCGAGCGAGCCTGCCCAGGTCAGCGCGCGCCAGACACCTCGGGGCGTCATCGGGCCGCCTCCCGTCGGGGGCGCCGGGCCGGCAGCCCGTCGTTGCGCAGGGTGAGCAGGTAGGCGAGCACCGGGACGCCCATGACCGCCGCGCCGTACCCGGCGACGGCCGGCCGGTCGAAGAAGGCCAGGTTGGCGACGGTGGAGCCGAGCCACGTCCAGCCGAGCAGGAGCGCGGGCGCGGCGGGGGACGGCGTCCGGCCGGGCGGGTCGGCGGGCGGCAGCGCGCGGTCCAGCGCCACGGTCAGGACGAACGCGACGAGCAGCCAGCCCGCGTAGTTCGTCAGCGGGACGCCGGGCACGCCGGGCAGGGCGGGGTGCGGGTCGAGCCAGGTCCAGTGGCCGTCGGCCACCATCTGCGGGTCGAGGAAGAGATCCCAGGCGGCGAGGGTGACCGCCGCGAGCGCCGCGCCCCCCGGGCGGCAACGGCCCGCCGCCGTCCCGGCGAGGCGCCGCCCGAGCAGCAGGCAGGGGTACGCCATCATCGTCCAGGCGAGGGGCACGAGCAGGGGTACGCCGAGCACCTGGACGCCGAGCGTGCCGGCGTACCGGTACGACCCGAAGGGGACGCCGGTCGCCACGCCGACGGCCTCCGCGGCCAGGCCCACGCCACCCGCCACGAGCAGCAGCCGGACGGCGGCCACACTCCCCGCGGTGGCGGCGGTGTGGCTCAGGGACGCGGCGGCGAAGAGCAGGACCGCCACGACCGTGGCCACGCGCAGCGCCTCGCCCGAGAGCAGCGGGTGCGCGATCTGGACGGCGACCGCGGCGGCGGCGAGGCCGAGCGGCACCGCCGCGACGGGCCGACGGACCACCGGGGCCGACAATTCGGGCTCCGGCGCCGCAGGGGCGACCGCGGTGATCCGACCGGGGGCCGGAGAGCTCTCCACGAGCGCCTCCTCTCGCCGCGAGTCTAGGCCCGCAGATCGCCGCCGGCCCGCCGGCCACGCCCGACGTCGGCAGGCGAGTCGGCGGGTGCCGCGCGCGGGTACGCCGGCGCCCCGGGCGGATCCGCGGGTGCCGGGCGCGGCGTCGGCCGCTCGCGGCGGGCCCGGCGCCGGCGCAGCCCGGCCCGCACCCGCCGCCACAGCAGCACCACCAGCACCGCGCCGATGGCCAGGAGCGTCCCGGCGATGCCGGCCGCGGCCCAGGGGTGCAGCAGCGACAGCCCGACGACGCCGGCCACGCCCAGGTCCTCGGCGCCACTGACGACGACGTTGCTGGCAGGTTCGGGGGAGGTGTTCACCGCGGCACGCAGGCCGGTCCGGACCGTGTGGCTGGCGAGCGCGGTGAGGCCGCCCGTGGCGCCGGCCACGAGCTGGTCCAGGCTGCCGTCCTGCCCGGCGAGCAGGGCGCCGACCGTCGCGCCGATCGTCGGCTGGACCGCGGTGTGCAGCAGGTGCCACACCGAGTCCAGGTAGGGGATCTTGTCCGCCACCTGGTCGACGAGGAACAGCAGCCCGACCACGACCAGGACGTCGGTGCGCTGCAGTCCCGGCGGGACGCCGTCCACGTGCGCGAGCCGACCGCCCAGGCCGAGCAGCAGGACCACGGCGTATCCGTTGATCCCGCTCGCCCAGCCCGAGCTGAACACCCACGGCAGGACCTCCACGGCCTCACCCCTCCCCGGGCCGGTGCGCCGGCCGCTCCGGCTGCTCCGGTCGTGCGGGTTGCGACGGGTCGGTGCCGGCGAAGGTTCCCTCGATGCTGCGGACCTCGAGCCGGGCGAACAGCTCCTCGACGTACCAGCCCTCGCGCGCCGTCCGCTCGACGACGTCCGCGTGCGCCGCGCGGCGGTGCGCGAAGTCGACGAGGTCGCGCGCGCCGTCCCACAGGCTGAAGGTGCCCTGCAGGCCGACCGGGGCCTCGCCGATGCCGACGGCGAGGCGCAGCCCGGGGCTCGTGGCCAGGTCGGCCGAGACGGGCGGGACGGCCCGCCAGAAGGACGGCGCCTTCCGCAGCCGCAGCCGGGCCCGGGTCAGCGCGGCGACCGGACCGTCGGTGCGGCGCGGGGCGGGGTCGCCGAACGGCGTCCGTCCGGACCACCGTCCGCGGCTGGCGAGCGGCGCCATCGTGACCGTGAGGCGCTCGGCGGCCAGGCGGTCCCAGGCCAGGGACGTCGGCGCGCCGGTCGCGAAGGCGTCGTGCGCGGCGCCGCCGTCCCAGACGGTGAGCAGCCCCCAGTGGAACGGATCGGCGTCACGCACCGTGAAGGTGCGGCCGTCGCCGGTGCCCAGCAGCTTGGCGAAGCGCAGCCCGGGCACGTGCCGCAGCGGCCGGCGGTCGACAGCCATCCGCAGCAGGGCCGCAGGGATCCGCGCGCCGCGCACCCCCCACAGCGTCATTACGACGAGGGGCGGAGGAGGGCTGGGGTCGGGACCGGTGCCAGGCACCCGCACAGTGTCACCGAGCCGCGGGCCCGTCCGCGCGCCGACCTGGCCCGCACCGTGCGGCGCACCGGCGACGGTTGAGCGCGCGAGGGTCTTCCGCCGGTGACCTTTCCGACCATAACATGTATTTCAGACGTATGTAAGGCGTCTTTACAAATCCAGTCGGCGCGAAGGGGCGATCATGAGGAGACGACACTCGATCCTGGCGGTCACCGCGGCAGCCGCCGCGGTGACCGCCCTGCTCGCAGGGGCGCTGGACGCGACGGCGGCCCCCGCGGGCCCCGGCGCGGCGGCCGCCAGCTGCACGGCGCCCGCCTGGTCGCGGACGACGGCGTACAACGGGGGTGCGGTCGTCACCTACGGCGGCCACACCTGGACCGCCAAGTGGTGGACCTACGGCGACGTGCCGGGGGCGAACGGTCCCGACGTGTGGGTCGACAACGGTGCCTGCGGCTCCTCGACGTCCACCCCGACCACGCCGCCCGTCACCACGCCGCCGGTGACCACGCCGCCCGTCACCACGCCGCCGGTGACCACGCCGCCCGTCACCACGCCGGTCACGACGCCGCCGGTCACGACGCCGCCCGTGACGACGCCGCCGCCCCCGCCGGGCGGGTCCAAGGTCGTGGGGTACTTCGTCGAGTGGGGCGTCTACGGGCGCAACTTCCACGTCAAGAACGTCCAGACCTCCGGTGCGGCGGACCGGCTGACGAACCTCGTCTACGCGTTCGGCAACGTGACCAACGGCCGCTGCGCGATCGGTGACGCGTACGCCGACTACGACAAGGCGTACGCCGCGGCCGACTCGGTGGACGGCGTCGCGGACACCTGGGACGCCGGCGCCCTGCGAGGCAGCTTCGGCCAGCTGCGCCGGCTGAAGAAGCTGCACCCGAACCTCAAGGTGGTGTGGTCGTTCGGCGGCTGGACCTGGTCCGGCGGCTTCGGCCAGGCCGCGCAGAACCCGGCCGCCTTCGCGGACTCCTGCTACCAGCTCGTCAAGGACCCGCGGTGGGCCGACGTCTTCGACGGCATCGACATCGACTGGGAGTACCCGAACGCCTGCGGCCTGGTCTGCGACACCAGCGGGCGCGCCGGCTACACCAACCTGATGGCGGCGCTGCGCTCCCGGTTCGGCAGCGGCGCGCTCGTCACCTCGGCGATCACCGCCGACGGCACCCCCGGCGGCAAGATCGACGCCGCCGACTACGCGGGCGCCGCGAAGTACGTCGACTGGTACATGGCGATGACCTACGACTACGCCGGGGCCTTCAACCCGCAGGGGCCGACGGCGCCGCACTCGCCGCTGACCTCCTACCCCGGCCAGCCGACGGCCGGGTTCGACTCGGCGACGGCGATCGCCCGGCTCAAGGGGAACGGTGTCCCGGCGGCCAAGGTCCTGCTGGGCATCGGCTTCTACGGCCGCGGCTGGACGGGTGTCACCCAGGACGCGCCCGGCGGCTCGGCGACCGGGGCGGCCCCCGGCACCTACGAGGCGGGCATCGAGGACTACAAGGTGCTGAAGGGCCGCTGCCCGGTCACCGGGACCGTCGGCGGCACCGCCTACGCGCGGTGCAACGGCGAGTGGTGGAGCTACGACACCCCCGCCACCGTCACCGGGAAGATGGCCTACGCCAAGCAGCAGGGCCTCGGCGGCGCCTTCTTCTGGGAGCTCAGCGGTGACACCTCGAACGCGGAACTGGTCACCGCCGTGGCCGCCGGCCTCCGCTGACACCCCTCCACCCCGCCGTGATCATGGACTTCCGCCGGAGACTCCCTCCGGTGGAAGTCCATGATCACGGCAAGGGTGGGGGTCTCAGCCTGCTCGGCGGTAGGCGGCGCCCATCGGGGTGGCGTGGCCGCCGGGGGAGTAGAGGCCGGTGCCGAGGCCGCCCTCCTTCGGCGTGGGGAAGGAGAACCAGGCGTACCGCTCGACGAACGGGAGCGACTCGAGCATCGCCGTGGACGACGTCACGAACTCCGCCTGCTGCGCCGTACCGGGCGTGACCGTCGGGCCGAACCGCATCAGCGCGTACTCGGTGAGCCAGATCGGCTTGCGGTAGCGGTCGTGGACGGCGGTCAGGTACTGGCGCAGCTGGGCGGTGGCGTTCGGCGCGGAGAAGTCGCCGCCGTACCAGTGCAGCGCGATCGCGTCGACGCGGTAGCCCTTGGCGGCCGCGCCGGTCAGGAAGCGGTCGAGCCAGCCGCCGGGCGTCGCGCCGCCCGCCGCGACCGCGGGCGACACCAGCCGCAGGCCCGTGCCCTGCAACTGCGGCCAGAGGGCGAGCGCCTGCTCGACGCTCAGGTTCGCCTGGCCGCCGAGGTCCGGCTCGTTGAACCCCAGCAGCGTCCGGCCGGCGGACTTCGCCCGGGCCAGGTTCGCGGCCGTCACGGACGAGGCGCCCCAGATCATCGGCACGAACTCGCCGCCCACGCCGGACACCCCGGACGGTGACCAGGTGTAGTACCAGCTCGCCCCGGAGTCGGTGAACGCCGTCCCTGCGCCGTCGAAGGCCCACAGCGTGGCCCCCTTGCGCGCCGAGTGCACCGTGCCGCCGGGAACCGGGGCCGGCGACGAGGACGACGCGGGCGGGGCGTTCGTCGTCGTCGTCGCGGTCCGGGCCGGGGACCGCGGGAACGTGGCGGTCGGGTGCCGGGTCGGCGTCAGGGAGGGGTTCGGGACGACGGACCCGGTGGCCGAGCGGACCGGGCGCGCCGTCACGGTCCGGGTCGAGACGGCGACGGGGGCGCCCGTCGCGGTGGCGGTGGGCTCCGCGGTGACGGTCTCGGTCGGGTCGCCACCTGCGCCGTCGCTGCTCGCGCCGTCGCTGCTTGCGGCCTCGGTAGCCGCGGCGTCGGCGGTGTTCGCGACGGGCGTGCCGGCGGGCAGGGAGGTGCCGGCGGCGGCGACCGGCACGGCGACCGGCGCCGATCCCGACGCGCAGGCCGAGGCGCCGAGGGCGACGGCGAGCAGGGCGGCGGCGGCAACCAGTCGGCGGGCGTGGGGGCGGGGGGTTCCCGAGGTCGGCACGATCGCGGAGTGTAGGCAGGACGGCAGCCCTCCCGGCGCCGCTGAAGGAGACCTTGACGCAGCGTTGACGACCCGTGCGTCCGGGCCCTCGGCGCCACCTGCGGTGGTGGCGATCCGGCGGCGACCTAGCGTGGCCGCATGGTGGATCTCTTCGACGCCGACGCCATGTACGACGACGACTACCTGCACTTCTTCGCCGCCTCCCGGCAGCCGGCCGGCGGGGTGCCGACGGTGCCCGGCTTCGGCGTCCCCGACGGCTCCGACGTGCGCAGCGACGCCGACGTCGAGGTGATCGCGCGGCTGGCCGGGCCCGACCGGCTCCGGCCCGGGGCCGCCGTCCTCGACCTGGGCTGCGGCCACGGCCGGATCGCCAACCGGCTCGCCGGCCACGGGGTCGACGTCACCGGGCTCGACGTCTCGACCGTCTTCCTCGACCACGCCCGCGCGGACGCCGCCGCGCGCGGGGTCGACGTCCGGTACCTCGAGGGCGACATGCGCGCCCTGCCCTGGACCGCCGACTTCGACGTCGTCGTGAACTGGGCCACGGCCTTCGGCTACTTCGACGACGACACCAACCGGGGCGTGCTGGCGCAGGTCCACCGCGCGCTGCGCCCCGGCGGCCTGCTCGTGATGGACCTCAACAACGCGATGTCCCGGCTGCGCGCGTACGTGCCGTCGCGGGTCACGGCGCACCGGCCGGACGGCGACCTGCTCGCCGACCGCGACCATCTCGACCCGCTGACCAACCGGCTCGTCGTCGACCGCACGGTGGTCCGCGACGGCCGGGCCCGGGCCGTGCGGTTCGTCGTCCGGCTGTTCGGGTTCCCGGAGCTGCGCGACTGGCTGCTGGCCGCCGGCTTCACCGATGTCGCGGGGTACGGCGAGGACGGGCGCCCGCTGGACGCCGGGCACGAGCGGATGGTCGTGACGGCGGTCCGGGCGGGCTGACGTCGCTGGTTCGGGCGGGCGTCGCTGGCGGGCGGGCGTCGTTGGTCGGGCGGCTGCCCCGTGGCCGGTCAGGCGACGGTGGCGGCCGTCCCGCCGGTGATCCGGACGAGCTCGGCGAAGGTGGTCGGGAAGACCGTCCGCGGGTGGCCGGCCGCCGCCCAGACCTCGTCGTGATCGGCGAGGGCGTCGTCGACCAGCGTCTGCAGGGGTGCGACGTGCCCGACCGGAGCGACGCCGCCGATGGCGAAGCCGGTGTGCTCGCGGACGAAGTCGGCGTCGGCCCGGTCCAGGCGCGGGGCGCCGACCAGGGTCGCGACCTTCGCGGTGTCCACCCGGTGCGCGCCGGACGTGAGCACCAGCAGGGGCCGCCGGCCGCCGGCGGCGCTCTCGTCCGGGACGGCGAAGACCAGCGAGTTGGCGATCTGGGCCACGGTGACGCCGAGCTGCTCGGCGGCCGCCACCGCCGTCCGGGCGTGGTCGTCGAGGACGACGACCGTGCCGGTGGCACCGGCGGCGTCCAGCGCCTGCCGGACCCGGGTCACGGCGGGATGGTCCGCGACGCTCGTCGGGGCTGCGCCGGCGGGGGCTGCTGCACCGGCGGGGGCTGCGTCGGCCATGGGACGGGCTCCTCTCCGCCGGGCCCGGGGGGAGGACCGGCGGAGAGGAGGCTATCGGCGCGGAGGTGCCGGCCGCCGCTCAGTAACCGCGCGACGCGTCGGCGGCGGCCGTGTCGTCGGCGAGCGCGGCGGCGAACTCCTGACCCGTCATCGGCTTGGAGAACATCGGGTAGTCGAACCGGATCGCGTTGTCGTGTTCCTCGGCGCTGGTGCCGGCCACGCAGTCGGTGAGCGTGATGACCTCGTAGCCCCGCTCGTACGCGGAGCGCATCGTCGACTCGACGCAGCAGTTCGTCAGGAAGCCGGCGAGCACGACCGTCGTGATCTGCTTGCTGCGCAGGATGAAGTCCAGGTTGGTGCTGGCGAACGCGTCCAGGCCGCGCTTGCCCTCGAGCACGATGTCGCCGTCCTCGGGCTCGACGTCGTCGACGATCGCGGCGCCCCAGCTGCCCTTGACGAACGCCGTCGAGTCGACGACGCCCTTGAGGATGCCGTACGGGTGGCTGGTGATCTCGCCGTAGCCCGCCGCGAACTGGATCGGCGAGTGGATCACGCTGACCCCGGCGGGCCGGGCCGCGGCGACGACGTCCTGGGTGTTCTTCAGCATGCCAGTGGCCTCCATCGAGCCCTGGACGGCGCCGTGGAGGGCGCCACCCTCGCTCGTGAAGTCGTTCTGGTACTCGATGAGCACGACGGCTGTCCGGTTCGGGTCCACGCAGGGCCTCCATGATCGACGGTGATCGGATCCGAGCCATGTCGTGACGACATGTGGTCGGACCACAGGGAGCAGTGAGCGTCAGGCTAGGCTCGCGCCGAGCTCGAGCACAAGCACTCCCCGCCGTGATCATGGACTTCAGCGTGATCATGGACTTCGGCGGACCGGATGAGAAGGTGTTCCCATGCCGTCGTCCGCCACCCCGAGCCCCTTCCGCGCCGGGGCGCTCGTCGAGCAGGAGACCTTCGAGCACCTCACCGTCGACGCGCCGGAGCTGGAGGGCTGCCGCTTCGTCGACTGCGACTTCCGCGCGGTGACCCTCACCGGGGGCCGCGGTGACCGCAGCTCGTGGCGGGACACCACGCTGGCCGGCGTCCGGTTGTCGGGGACGGCGCTGCCGCGGTCCACCTGGCTGGACGTCGTCGTCACGGGCAGCGCGTTCTCCGGGTGCGAGCTGTACGGGTCGCAGCTGCGCCGGGTCCGCCTGGAGGGGTGCCTGCTCGACAGCCTCAACCTGCGGGACGCCGTGCTGCGCGACGTCGTCCTCGACGACTGCACCGTCCGGCACCTGGATCTCGGGTCCGCGAAGCTCACCGACGTCACGTTCCGCGACTGCACCGTCGAGCAGCTCGACCTGACGGCGGCCACCCTCTCCCGGGTGGACCTGCGCGGCTCCCGCCTGGACATCGCCCGCGGCCTCGACCGGCTCACCGGCGCCGTGGTGGAGCCCGCCCAGGTGCTCGACCTCGCCCCCGCGATGGCGGCCCAGCTCGGGCTGCGCGTCGAGGCGCGCTAGCCGGCACCGGTCGGGGCGGCGGTGTCGTGGTGCGTTCGTCCGGACGTCGACCCGCCGCCGCCGGGCCGTCGTCCGGCCTGCCTACCGTCGCTGCCCATGACGGCGCCCCTGCTCATCGTGTCCGTGCACGACGTCGCGCCGCCGACCGCCACGGCGGCCCGGCTCTGGACCCGCCTGCTGGCCCCGACCGGTGTCCCGTTGACGTTCCTCGTCGTGCCGGGTCCCTGGCGGGGGTCGCGGTTCGGCGGGGCGGAGGACGGCGGCCGCACGCTGGCCGCCTGGCTGCACGCCCGGCAGGAGGTCGGCGACGAGATCAGCCTGCACGGCTGGTCCCACACGGCCGACGTCCCCGGGTCGCTGCCCCGTCGCCTCCTGGGAGCCGCGGTCGCCCGGGGCGCGGCCGAGATGTGGGCGCTCGGCCGGGCGGACGCGGCGGCCCGCACCCGCGCCGGTCTGGAGGCCCTCGGCCTGCACGGACTCGTGGTGACGGGGACGACGCCGCCGGGCTGGCTGGCCTCGCGGGGTGCCCGGGAGGGGATGGCCGATGCGGGACTCGGATACGTGACCGACCATGCCGGGGTGGTGCGGCTGGCGGACGGGCGGCGCTGGAACGCGCCGGCGCTCTGCCACCGGCCGGCGCCGCCGGTGCGCCCGGACGGCGGCGTGTCGTTGCCGGCGCGGGCCGTCGAGACGGCCGGGCGCGGGGTGGTTGGGTCCGCGTGGCGGGTGGTGGCCGCGGGCCGCTCGGTGCGGATCGGCCTCCACCCGGACGACCTGGACCGGCCGCTGCTGGCCCGGGCGGCAGTCCGCGCGGTGCAGGACTGCCTCGACCACGGCGCCGTCGCGACGACGTACGCCCACGTGGTGCGGCGGATGTCGCGGACGGTCGCGTGACCGGCCTGGGCCGGCGGCCGGCGGCTGGCGGCCGGCGTGATCAGCCGGCGAGCCGGCGCCGTCCGAGGCTGGTCTCGAAACGTTCGAGCAGCTCGAGGACGTCGAGCGCGGCCCAGACCCGGTTGCGGCCGCCCCCGGACACCTCGGTGAGCACCTCGGCGGCCACCAGACGGTCGACCGCGCGGTAGAGGTTCTTGTCGGCGACGGCGCCCTGCCCGGCGGCGGGGTCACCGTGGGGGACGAGGGCGCGCAGGCTGTCGATGTCGACGACGGGCTGGCGCAGGAGCGCGTCGAGCAGGGCGGCGGCGGCCGACCCGCGCCGGGGGCGCACGGCCTCGACCCACTCGGCGCGGATCTCGCCGAGCTCCGTCGCCAGGCGCAGGCCCGCCGACGCCGCGTGCGAGGTGGCTGCGGCGAACCGGGCGAGCCAGACGTCGAGGCGGCCGGCGCGGTAGTCGGCCAGCCCGGCGAAGTAGGCGTCGACGTCCGCGAGGAGCACGGTCGACACCGGGACGACGGTGCGGGCCGCCAGGCCGCGACGGCGCAGGACGACGTGCACCAGCGCGCGCCCGGTGCGCCCGTTGCCGTCGGCGAAGGGATGGATGGTCTCGAACTGGGCGTGGGCGACGGCCGCCTGCGCGATCGGGTCGAGGTCGGTGCGGTTGCAGAACCGGACCAGGTCGTCGACCAGGGGATTCACCAGCCCGGGCGGCGGCGGGACGAACAGCGCGTCGCGGGGGGAGTGGAAGCTGCCGCCGACCCAGTTCTGGACGCCGCGCAACTGGCCGGCGTACTGGCTCTGGTCGGGGTCGTGGCTCAGCAGGATGTGGTGGATCTGCAGCAGGTCGTCGACGGTGCAGGGGGTGCCGGCCTCGCCGAGCCGGATCGCCTCGGCCATCGCCCGGACGTTGGCTGCCACCTGGGCGGCCGCCCCGGTCGTGCCCTCCCGCAGCATGGCGACGCCGACGTCGCGCTGGCTGGCGCGCAGGTGCTCGATCCGGGACGACGCGACCGACTCCGAGCGCAGCAGCGAGCCGGCGAGGGCCGTCAGGTCGATGCCGCCCGAGCGGTCCAGCACCTCGACGGCGGCGGTCGCGGCGGCCAGGGCGGCGCCGGCCTCGGGCCCGGGCCGCACGCTGCGCCCGGCGATCGGCGGGGGCACCGCGGCGTCGAACTCGTGGAACTGTCGGTCCCCTCGGGGAGGCTTGGGGCCGTGCCGGGGCCAGTCCCACGGACGGCGCTGCCAGGTGACCGGCGGCCACGGCTCGGGAGCGAGGTGGGGGATGCGCAGATCGAACGGGGCGGCGGCGCCGAGCCGGTCGCGCGGGCCGTCCGGGTCGGTCGGCGGGTGGGGTGACGACGTCGCGGCGGCGGGTGGGACGGGGCTTAACGTCACTTGGGCCACCGCTTCCTGTCGCTTGGGTTTGTCAAGGGTAATTAAGAAGCGGCGTGTTGTCACCTGTCCCGGTTCCCGGGACACGCCGTCGCGGCTTGGGCGACATCCGTTGAGCAACGCCTGGGGCCGGTGTACTCTCGAGGTGTTCGAACAGATGTTCGAGCGTCGGTCAGGCTCGAGGGTCGGCCGGAGCAGTCCCGCGGTGGGCGATTCGACCCCGCCCGCCCGGGGCTGCTGCTCGGGGGTGGGCGTGGCGTGGGGAAGCGCCCGTCCAACCCTCGGTGAGAACGGTCGAGGTCGCCACCGGGCGAACGGTCGAGTGCAGGGGTGCATCGGTGCACGGGGAGGGGAGTCTGATGGCGCGTCGGTACGAGGATCCGGTGCACGTCCGTCCGGACGACGGGGAGGTCGCGGCCGGGGCCGAGCCACCCACGAGTTTTCTCTGGCGAGGGCGGCTGTACGTCGTCCGTACGGTGCTGGGCCACTGGCGGGAGCGTCGGGCCTGGTGGACGGAGACGGCCGCTCGTGCCGTCCACGGCGACGACACCGGGCCGGAGTTCGGTGCCGGCCCGGACGGCGGGCAGCCCGCCCTCGCGGAGGTCCCCGCTCCCGGTACCCGGCTGGCGCTGTCCGACGAGCGCGAGGTGTGGCGCGTCGAGGCCGGCTGCGGGCAGGCGGCCGGGCTGGGCGTCTACGACCTCTGTCACGACCCCGGGCGGTCGTGGTCCCTGGTGCGCGTCGGCGACTGACGCCGGCACGCACGATCACCTGTTCTTCACGACCCGCCTCCACGAACCGTCGACCGCTCGCCGTCCTCCCACCCACCGCTCTCCCGACCGAGGAGTCCTGACGTGACCGTCACCACCCTGACCCGCCCGCCCGTCTCCACGGCCGCGCGCATGCTGATGGACCGATCGAGCAGCGGCCTGCTCCAGGCCCTGACCGCGCGGACCCCCGGGGAGCGCTACGTGGCCGCCCACCTGTCGGCGCTGCGCGCGGCGGCCGCCGTCCTGGCGGTCCGAGGCCGCCCCGGGGCGCGCGGCGGCCCGCGCAGCGTCTGGGAGGTCCTCCCGCGCACCGCCCCCGAGCTGGAGGAGTGGGCGGCGTTCTTCGCCGCGACCGCCTCCCGGCGGGCCGCGGTCGAGGCGGGCCGCGGCGAGGTGATCACCTCCCGGGACGCCGACGACCTCCTGCGGGACGCGGAGACCTTCCACCACGTGGTCGAGACCGTGCTCGGGCTGCCGTTCCAGCAGGTGCTGCCGGGTTCGCTGCCCGCCTGCGGCTGACCTCTGCCCGCCCACCCGTCACCTGTCACCTGCCCGCCTGCGGCTGATCCACGGCGGCAGCCAGCGTCCCCGATCCGTCGACCCGGCAGGAGACCCCGCGATGACCTCCGCCTCCGTCGGCGTCCCGTTCACCCACCTCCACGTCGCCTCCGGGTACTCGCTGCGGTACGGGGCCTCCACCCCGTCGGCCCTGGTCCAGGCGGCGGCCGGCCACGGGATGCAGGCCCTCGCCCTCACCGACCGGGACGGCCTGTACGGCGCGGTGAAGTTCGCCCTCGCCGCTCGCGCCACGGGGGTGGTGCCGCTGATCGGGGTCGACCTCGCCGTCGAGCGCAGCGGCCTGCTCGCCGGGCTGCCGGCCTGGGCCGACCCCACGCCGGTTCCCGGTCCCCGGCGCACCCCCGTCCGTGGGGGTGCCAGCGTCGATCCCCGGCATCCGCGGGTGACCGTCCTGGCGCGGGGCGAGGACGTCGCGGCCGGGCTGCCGTCCGCGGCGGGGTGGGGGCGGTTGTGCCGGTTGGTCTCGGCCACCCAACTGCGGGGCGAGCGCGGGCGCCCGGTCTCCACCGCGGCGCTGATCGCCGAGCACGCCGCTGCGCCGCCGTCCGGGATCGACGCGTTCGTCGGCGCAGGCGCGTCCGGCGGGGCGAGCAGGTCCGGGAGGGCGAACGGGTCCGGCGGGGCGAACGGGTTCGGGCCGCCGGTCGGCAGGAACGGTGGTCCGGCGGCGCTGACGGTCCTGCTCGGTCCCGACTCCGAGGTCGGTCGCGCGGCGCTGGCCCGCCGTCCGGACCTGGCGCTGGCGGTGCTGCGGCGCTGGCAGGAGTCGTTGCCGGTCGGGTCCGTGGCGGTGGAGGTGGTCTGCCACCACGCGCCGGAGGGCCGTCCGGCGAGCCTGGGGCACGCCGCCCGGATGCTGGCGGTCGCCCGGCAGGCCGGGGTGCCCGCGGTGCTCACCAATGCGGTCCGGTACGCGACGCCGGAGGGCGCGCCCACCGTCGACGTCCTGGACTCCGCCCGGCGCCTGGTGCCGCTCGCCGAGCGCCACCTGGACCGGGTCAGCGTCGAGGGCGACCTCGCCCCGGCCCTGCGGATGGTCCGGGTCGCGCAGGAGGTGGCCGCGGCGGCCGGTGACGACGACGGGGGCGCCGCCCTGCTCGCCGACACCGAGGCCGTCGCGCTGCGCTGCCGGCTGGAGCCGGGCATCGACCTGGGGATCGGGTCCGTCCACCTGCCCGAGCCCCACGTACTGGGGTTCGGGCCGGGTGACGATCTCGACGCCCAGCTCCGCAAGGAGTGCGAGGCCCGGATCGGCACGAGGTACGCGGGGGTGGGCGAGACGGCGGTCGGCGCCGTCCAGCAGCGTCTCGACGAGGAGCTGGCCGTGGTGACCCGCCTGGGCTACGCCGCCTACTTCCTCACGGTGTCCCAGGTGTGCGAGCTGATCCGGGGCATGAAGGTGCGGGTCGCCGCCCGTGGCTCGGGCGCCGGCAGCATGATCAACTATCTGCTCGGGATCTCGGGCGTCGAGCCGCTGCGCCACGGCCTGCTCATGGAGCGCTTCCTCTCCCCGCTGCGGGCCCAGCTCCCCGACATCGACATCGACGTGGAGTCCGCCCGGCGCACCGACGTCTACGAGCAGATCCTGGAGCGCTTCGGCGCCGGCCGCGTGGCGTGCGTGTCGATGATGGACACCTACCGGGTCCGGCACGCCGTCCGGGACGTCGGTGCGGCGCTCGGTCTGCCCCCGGGGGAGATCGACACCATCGCCAAGTCGTTCCCCCACATCCGCGCCCGGGACGTGCGGCACGCCCTGCGCGAGCTGCCCGAGCTGCGCAGCGGCGGCCTGACCCAGCCCCGGCTCGACCTGCTCTTCGACCTCGTCGAGCGGCTCGACGGCCTGCCCCGGCACGTCGCCCTGCACCCGTGCGGCGTCCTGCTCTCCGACATCAGCCTGCTCGACCGCACCCCGGTGGAGGCCAGCTGGCTGGGCTTCCCGATGAGCCAGTTCGACAAGACCGACGTCGAGGACCTCGGCCTGCTCAAGCTCGACGTCCTCGGCATCCGGATGCAGTCGGCGATGGCGTACGCCCTGCAGGAGGTCGAGCGCGTCGACGGCGCCGGGGCGGCCCGGGCCGGCGGCCACGAGCCCGACGCCCCCTATCTGGAGCCGTCCACCGGCCGGATCGACCTGGACGCCGTCCCCGACGACGACGGGCCGACGTTCGAGCTCATCCGGACGGCGCACACGCTGGGCATGTTCCAGATCGAGTCGCCCGGCCAGCGCGAGCTCATCGGCAAGTTCGGGCCGGAGACCTTCAACGACCTGATCATCGACATCTCGCTGTTCCGGCCCGGTCCGGTCAAGTCCGACATGGTGACCCCGTTCCTGCGGGCCCGGCAGGGCTGGGACACCCCGCAGTACCTCCATCCGGATCTCGAGCCGGTGCTGGCCGACACGGGCGGGGTCGTGGTGTTCCACGAACAGGTGCTGCAGATCGTCCAGGTGATGACCGGGTGCAACCTGGCCGAGGCCGACGAGGTGCGGCGGGCCCTCGGCTCGCCCGGCGGCCAGGACGAGGTGGAGGTCTGGTTCCGGCCGATCGCGCTGGGCCTCGGGTACGCCCCGGAGACCGTGGACCGCGTCTGGAAGGTGCTCAAGGCGTTCGCCTCGTTCGGGTTCTGCAAGGCCCACGCCGCCGCGTTCGCCCTGCCGACGTACCACTCGGCCTGGCTGAAGGCCCACCACCCGGCCGCGTTCCTGGCCGGGGTGCTCACCCACGACCCGGGGATGTACCCGAAGCGGCTCATCCTCGACGACGCGCGACAACTGGGCATCTCGGTGCTCCCGCTCGACGTCAACCGGTCCGTCGACACCTACCGGGTCGAGCGGCTGACGGCTGACGACGACGGTTCCGACGACGGCTCGGCCAGCGGTTCCGGCGCGACGGACGCCTTCGGGGAACTGCCGCGGGAGCACCCCGGGCCGGGCCTGCCGGACGGGCGTCCCTACGGGATCCGGCTCGCCCTGAGCGACGTGAAGGGGATCTCGGAGGCGGAGGTCGCCGGCATCGTGGCGGGGAGCCCGTACCGTTCCCTCGCGGACTTCTGGCACCGCACCGGCGTCAGCCGCCCGGTGGTCGAACGGCTCATCGTCGCCGGGGCGTTCGACGGCCTGTACGGGCTCGGCCCGAGCGTGCCGGTCCGGCAACGTGACCGGGTGACCCGTCGTGACCTGCTCCTGCAGACCGCGGAGCTCGACCGCTGGAGCCGCGGGCAGGCCCGGGGCCGGCCGGCGGCCCGGGGCCGTCAGGGCGCGGCGGCTCCGTACCCGCCCGACGCGGACGACGTCCGGATCGCCGCCGCGCGGCAGTCGCAGGCCGCCCGGCCGGTGGTGCCCGCCGCCGAGCAGCAGGCCCAGCTCACGTTCGACCTGGGTGACGCGCCCGACCGGACCACCGCCAGCGGCCTGCCCGAGATGACCGGCGGCGAGCGGGTCCGGGCCGAGCTGGAGGTGCTCGGCCTGGACGTCAGCCGGCACGTCGTGGACTTCTACGACCCCCTGCTGCGGGCCCTCGGCACGACCCGCTCCCGTGACCTGCTCAGCCGGCGGAGCCGGGCCGAGCTGCTCGTCGCCGGGGTGAAGGTCGCCACCCAGACGCCGCCCGTCCGGTCCGGACGCCGGGTGGTCTTCCTCACCCTGGACGACGCGACCGGGCCGGTCGACGCGACCTTCTTCGAGGACGTCCAGGGGCCCTACGCCGCGACGGTGTTCCACTCCTGGCTGCTGGTGGTCCGGGGGGTGCTGCGGCGGACGGGTCCGCGCGGGGTGTCGCTGCGGGCGACCGGTGCCTGGGAGCTGCCCGTCCTGTGGGAGGCCTGGGCGGACGGCGGCCTGGACGCCGTGCACGCGGTGCTGGCGGGCGAGACCGGGGCGGGCGGGTGGGAGTCGGCCGACCAGGCCGCCGTCGCCGGGGCCGCGGCGAGCCACTCGGCCCGGCCCGTGCTCGCCCGGCCGCCCGCCGCCGAGTTCAACGGCGGCCTCATCGTCACCCCCGAGCACGAGGCCGCCTGGGACGACGCGGGTGAGGCCGCCACCGGGTTGCCCACCGGTGACCGGGCCGCCCGGGCCGGGGGGATGGGCGGGGACCTCGGCCACCTGCGGCGGGTGCTCGTGCACGCCAGCGGGTTCAAGCAGTCGCCCTACGCCGACATCAAGCCCGCCGGGGAGGACGCCCGGGACACCCGTCGCCAGCTCGCCGGGCAGGAGGCGGACGCCGAGGCCGGGCGTCGTCGTCGCGAGGCCCCCCGCAAGCTGTGGCACGCCAGTCCGGGGAGCAGCGGGCGATGACCGGGCCACCGGACCAGGACCCCGAGCGGCCCCGAGAGCCCCGACAGCTCCGGGCGTCGTGGCCCCGGCGCGGGACGGCGGCGCCCGGGCGGCGTCGGGGGCGGGCCCGGCATGCCGCTCCGGTCGCGGTCGGTCGGGCGGCAATGGTCGTCCGAACGCTCGTCGGCCTGGTCCTCACCGTGGCCGGTGTCCTCCTGGCGGTCGCGCCGTGGGGCGTCCAGACGTCGCCGTCCGTGCCGCCGGGCCGGGTCGTGGCGGGAGCCGTCCTGATCGCCGCCGGTGCGGTCCCGGTCGCAGAGCTGCTGATCCGTGGGCGGGAGGAACTGCGGGCCGTCGCCGGTGACCGGCCCGCGCGGACGGCGCCGGTGGCGGCCGTGCTGAGCCCGGTCGTGGTCCTAGCCGGGTGCCTGTGGTACCGGAATCGGCCTCCGAGCGCCTCCGGGCCGACCGCCCCGGTGCTCGTGTCGGTGGCCCTGCTGGCCGTGCTGGTGGCGGTCCAGGGCTGGGGACTGGGCGGACTGTGGCGCCGGCCGGGCAGCAGGCCGGGCAGTCGGCCGGGCAGCGGCCCTGACGGCGGGCCCGGTGGGCGGCGGTGACGGCGTGCGGTGAACGGCTCGTCGGCCCCGCCGGCTCACTAGGGTGGTGCGGTCAGCGTTCCGTCCCTGCGCCGCCGGGAGAGCCACCGTGCCAGACGACACTCTTCGGTCCCGCCGCTGGTCACAGCGGTCGGACCCCCGGACGGCGCTGCGCACGGCCGTCGTGTGGGAGACGCTCGAGCGCTTCGTCGCCGAGCGCTGCGCCCGGACCGGTCGTTCGGTGCTGGACGTCGTCGACGTCGGCGGGGGGACGGGCGGTCTCGCCGTCCCGCTGGCCCAGCTCGGTCACCGGGTCGCCGTCGTCGACCCCAGCCCCGACGCCCTCGCCGCGCTGCAGCGCCGGGTCGTCGACGCGGGCGTGGACGCCCTGGTCACCGCACGTCAGGGGGACGCCGGCTCTCTCGTCGCGGCGCTCGGGTCCGGCTCGGTCGACCTGGTCCTCTGCCACGGGGTGCTCGAGCACGTCGACGACCCGCACGCGGCGGCGCTGGACGCCTTCGACGTCCTGCGGCCGGGCGGTCTGGTCAGCATGCTCGTGGCGCAGCGGCTCGGTGCCCTGGTCGCCCGTGCCCTGGCCGGCCGGTTCGCCGAGGCCCGGGTGCTCCTCGACGACCCGCTGGGCCGGTCCGGCGAGCGCGACCTGCTGCCCCGCCGCTTCGACGAGGCGTCGGTGCTCGAGCTGTTCACCGGCCGGGACCTGCGGGTCCGGGCGGTGCACGGCGTCCGGCTCTTCACCGACCTGCTGCCCGGGGCGCTCGTCGACGGCGACCCGGAGGCTATGGAGACCCTCCTCGACCTCGAGCGGGCCGCCGGGACCCATCCCGTGCTCACCGCGATGGCCGCGGGCCTGCACGTGGTCGGCGAGCGCGCCGACTGACCCTTCCGCCGGGGCGACGGCCCCGGCCCGGGCGCGGCGATGAGCCGCCGTCAGCTGCAGCGGGGCGGCGGGCCGGAGGGCGGGGCAGCCGCGGGCGGGCCGTCGGTGGGGAGCGAGTTCCCCAAGGACGGCGGGTGCACCGTGCTCCACGTCGACATGGACGCCTTCTACGCGTCGGTCGAGCTCATCGACCGGCCCGAGCTGCGCGGCCTGCCGGTGATCGTCGGCGGGGGGACCCGGGGCGTGGTGCTCTCCGCCACGTACGAGGCCCGGCGGCTCGGCGTCCACTCGGCCATGCCCATGGCCCGGGCCCGGCGGTTGTGCCCGCAGGGCGTGGTCCTGCCCCCGGACCACGACCGCTACGCCGACGTCTCGCGCGGCGTGATGGAGATCTTCCGTTCGGTCACCCCTCTCGTCGAGCCGCTCAGCCTCGACGAGGCCTTCCTGGACGTCGCCGGGGCGCTGCGGCGGCTCGGGTCCCCGGCGAGGATCGGGCAGGTCCTGCGGGACCGGGTCGCCGACGAGCAGGGGATCACCTGCTCCGTCGGCGTAGCCACCACCAAGTTCGTGGCCAAGCTCGCCTCCGGCCGGGCCAAGCCCGACGGGATGCTCGTCGTCCCCGGCGACGCGACGCTCACCTTCCTCCACCGGCTGCCGGTCGGCGCGCTCTGGGGCGTGGGGGAGCGCACCGAGGAGGCCCTGCAGCGGCTCGGGCTCCGCACCGTCTCCGACCTGGCGCACACCCCGGTCGACACCCTCCGCCGCGCCCTGGGCGAACCCGGCGCTCAGCTGCACGACCTCGCCTGGGGCCGCGATCCGCGACCGGTCGTCCCCCAGCAGGTGGAGAAGAGCATCGGCGCGGAGGAGACGTTCGCCCGGGACGTCGACGATCCTGAGGTGGTGCTGCGGGAGCTGCTGCGGCTGTCCGAACGGGTGGCGGCGCGGATGCGGGCCACCGGCGCGGTCGGCCGGACCGTGGTGATCAAGGTGCGGTTCGCCGACTTCACCACGATCACCCGCTCGCGCACCCTGCGGCAGCCGACCGACGTCGCCCGCGACGTCTACGCGACCGCACGCCAGGCCTACCAGGGGCTCGGGCTGGACCGGGCCCGGCTCCGGCTCGTCGGGGTGCGGGTGGAAGGGCTGACCGACGCGGCGACCAGCCATCACCAGCTCACCCTGGACGAGCGCGCCGCGGGCTGGCGGGAGGCGGAACAGGCCGTCGACCGGGCGAGCGCGCGATTCGGCGCCGGAGCGGTCCGTCCGGCGGCGCTCGTCCCCGGAACGGGAGACTCGTCGGACCGTCCGGCGATCGGCGATGACCGATCTGGCGCATTTCGACCGGATCGGCCATGATCGGAGGGCCCGTGAACTCAGGAGCGGGCTCGTACGTTCCGACCTTTGAGGGGGACCGGGTTTCGCGCTGGGCAACCCGGACCTATTCTGTAGTCATCACCGCAGTTCCTCAGGAGGTCGACGTGCCGCTCTCCGACAATGAGCAGCGCCTGCTCGAGCAGATGGAGCGCGCGCTCTACGCGGAGGATCCAAAGTTCGCCTCCACCATGAGAGGGCCCGCCAGGCGCCCTGGTTCGGCGCGCCGTCTCCTCATCGGCGTGTCCGGGGTCGTGATCGGTCTGGTGCTCCTCGTCGTGGGTGTGGCCCAGCAGCAGGTCGTCCTCGGGGTCATCGGCTTCGTCAGCATGCTCGCCGGGACGGCCTACGCCGTCTCCGGCCACCGCAAGGGCGGTCCGGCCGGCGTGGTGCAGGGCAACGGCACGATCCGCCAGGTCGCCAAGCGGCGCGGCAGTTTCATGCAGCGCCTCGAGCAGCGCTGGGACCGCCGCCGCGACGATCGCTGACCGACCGGCAGCTTCCCGCCCCGCAGAAGCTCCTGCTCAGCAGAACCTCCCGTCACCGCCGCGACCGATCCCGGTCCGGCGGTGATCTCGTTCCCGGGCGGACGCGCAGGGCAGCTCTGCAGGCGCCTCCCACCGCCCTCCGCCGAAGTCCATGATCATGGGGAAGGGCGGGGTGGGGTGGGAGGTTTTCATGCCGGCCGGAGTAACCCTGGGGCCGGCCCCGTCAGTGGTGGCCGACCCGGCGGCGGACGTCGGCCCCGAGCTCGGACACCCGGCGGCCCGCGGAGTCGGCCGCGACATCCACCCGGCGCAGCGCGCCGCCCAGCACGCGCAGGCCGGACGCCGGCAGCCACCGGGCGCGGCGTCGCACCGCCGGGGTGATCTGCGTGGACGCCGACACCGCCTGGACGACCAGCCCGACGTCGGCGCGCAGCGCTGCGACGTCCCGGCCGGTGTCGCCGTCCGGTGGCGCGTACCGCACGTGCTCGACGTCCGCGACGAGCCGCCCGAGCGCGGCCTGGGCACTGCCCGGCAGGCCGTGCTCGGACACCAGCCGCAGTTGCAGCGCCCGTGGCGTCCAGGAGGCGGCCCAGCTGACGCCCAGGTCGCCCAGCCGTTCCCGCAGTTCGTCCCAGGCGGCCTCGACCCGGGCGAGCGGCGTCCCCCGCGCGGCCCGCCGCCATCGGGAGCGGCGCACCAGCACCTCCACCACCAGCGGCACCACGCCTAGGAGCAGCAGTCCGAGCGCCCCGGCGAGCCAGCGCCAGGGGATCGCGGCGAGGATGCGGTCGAGCAGCGGCTGCTGCTGGTCGGAGGCTGCGTTCTCCGGACGTTCCCGGCGGGGCTGCGCGGACGCGGCGACGCTCGGGGCGACCGACTGGGTGACCGTCGCGGTGGCAGCCGGCGCCTCGGGCGTGGCCGGCTGCGCCCAGGTGGGCGCCTGGCCGGTGCGGGTCGACGGGGTCGGCTCGAAACGCACCCAGCCGATGTTGCCGAAGTACAGCTCCGGCCAGGCGTGCGCGTCCTTGACACTGATGTCGTAGGAGCCGTCCGCGAGCCGGTTCGTCACCAAGAACCCGACGGCGACCCGGGACGGGATGCTCAGCGTGCGGGCCATGACCGCCATCGCCGAGGCGAACTGCACGCAGTATCCCTGCTTGGTCTGCAGGAACCAGGCCACGGCGTCCGAACCGCTCGGTTCCTTCTGCCCGGGCACGTCCACGGTGGGGCTGTAGACGAAGCCGCCGTCCTTCCGCAGCCACTGCTGCAGCCGCATGGCCTGGTCGTAGGGCGTGTCCGCGCCCGCCGTCACCCGCTGTGCCGTGTCGCGGATCACCTGCGGCGTCGTCGCCGGCAGCGTGGTGAGCGTGTTGATGAGGTCGATGGGGGCGCCCGGCGCCGTACGCAGCTGCTCCGCCGTCGGCTGCACGGCCAGGTGCTCGACGCGGTACGTCAGGTTCTGGGTGTTGACCCCGTCCCCGACGACGTTGAGGCTGCGCGAGTCGAAGAGCCAGGGGCCCTGGACGTCGATCTTCTTGGCCGGGTACGGCGTCGGCAGGTACGTCTCGCGCAGGTCGAAGGTCTTGATCGTCGTGGCGACGTCCTGGCGCGGGATCGCGGGCGTCAGCCCGGGCGGCGCGGACAGGCCCTCCTGCACCTTGTTGTCCCGCGGGACCTTGCCGGTGCTCGGCGACCACTGCTTGCCGTCGAAGACCTCGTCGGCGGCGATCCGCAGCGGCTCCGGCGTCCGGGCGTCCGTGGCGTAGTTGATCACCCGGGTGTCGCTGCGGGCGTTGAGCCGGTCCCGCAGGTTGAGGATGGGGTTGATCACGGTGATGCTGCCGCCGTTGCCCTGCCCGTTGCCGCTCCCGCTGTTGCCGAGGAGCTGCTCGCCGAGGCCGGGCACGAGCAGGGGGGCCGCCGCGGCGAGCACCACCGAACCCATGGCCAGCCGCCGTGCGCCCGCCAGCGGACCGCCCAGCGCCCGGTCGCCCCGGTCCTTCCCCGCCGGGCCGAGGACCCGTCCCCAGCCGCGGATGCGCTCGCCCGAGTCGGACCCGACGAGGACCAGGAACCCCAGTGCCGCCGGGACGAAGTACCACCACGACAGCCCGCCCGGCAGCACGGCCGCCGGGACGCAGTAGACGGCGAGGAGCGGCAGCCCGGCCACGGCCGGCCGGCGCAGCCCGGCGGCGATCATGTCGACGACGACCGCCACCAGCCCGATCCCGGCGCACACCACGAGGATCACGCCGCGGATCGCGGGGACCGGGGGCGCCTCCTTGCGGGTGACCGACAGCCCGGCCTCGACCAGCGCGCGCATCTCGGCGACGACGTCGGTGCCGGGGAGCAGGCCGAACATCGCGGCGTCCCGCGCGAAGAGCCAGGTCAGGACCAGGGCCATGACCACGAGTTGGATCCCGACGACCACCGGCCACCAGCGCACGACCTGCCGGGCCGCCGCGCCGACCCCGACGACGGCCGCGGTCACGACGAAGACGGCCAGGAACCAGCCGCCGCCCTGCAGGAGCGGCGCGAGCGTCACGGCGGCGAGGAGCGTGGCGACGGCCCCGGCGAGCGTGAGACGGCCCAGGGAGCTGGTCATCGCGTTCCTCCTCCATTGGTGGCCCCGTTCGGACCGGGAGCCTGGTAGGGACCGAACCCGGAGGCCGGGTGGAGGCCGGCCGGGCGGACGTCGGCAGGCGGTGCCGGCATCGGCACCACGGGCGGACCCGCCACCGACCCCGGGGCCGGCACCACGGGCGACCCCGGCACCGGTGCGGACCCCGGCACCGGACCCGGCACCGACCCGCTCCGCGGCGCGGCGACCGCCTCGCGCAGCCCGAGCGCCCGGGCCCACACCAGCGGGACCGAGTCGCCGGGACCGGCGTCCGCGACGAACCAGCCGCCCTCGCGCAGCACCGCCATGACCCGCGCCCGGGCGGCGTCGAGCTCGGCGGCGCGGGACGGCGGCAGCGGCGTCCAGGCGGTCGTCCGGGCGAGGAGGGCGACGCCCTGCGCGCCGCGCCCGCGCACCCGGGTGAGCGCGGCGGCGACGTCCTCCTCCACCTCGCCCAGCACGGCGACGACGAGCCCGTCGCCGCCCGTCCGGGCGAGCGCCGAGAGCGCGCCCGCGAGCACCTGCGGGCCGCCCTGCTCGGTGACGGCCAGCTCGTCGAGGAGGACGGCCGCGCCGTCCCCGGAGTAGGGGGAGGTCCAGCCGGCGGGCGTGTCGTCGAGCAGGAGCCGGACGCCGTAACGCTCACCGGCCAGCGACATCGCCGCGGACGCCGCCACGCTCACGGCCCACTCCAGGCTGGAGTCCGGGCCCTCGCCGCGATGGCCGTCGGCCCGGTTGTCGAGCAGGACGGTCGCCCGCATCTGGCGCGGCTGCTCCTCGCGGCGCACCATCAGCTCGCCGCGGCGCGCCGTCGACCGCCAGTGCACCCGGCGCAGGTCGTCCCCGTAGCGGTACTCGCGGGTGGCGATGTCGTCCTCGCCGCTGGCGGCCGCGCTGCGGGCCACCGACTCGCCCGTGCCCGACCACAGCCCGCCGCCGCGGACCGGCGCCAGCGGCCAGGTGCGGGGCACCGCGACCAGCGGGTCCGTGGCCGTGAAGGAGCGGGTGACCTCGCACATCCCGAACGGGTCCGTCAGGCGCAGGCGGACGGGGCCGATCGGGTACCGGCCGCGCACCAGCGAGCGCACCGAGTACGTCACCGCGGCCCGGGTACCCCCGGGCAGCCGCGCGAGCACGAACCGGGGCGACGCGCCGAGCGAGAACGGCACCCGGTCCTCGGCGAGCAGCACCCGGGTGGCGAGCGACGTCAGGTTCTCGATCTCCAGGCGGACCCGGGCGGTGCCGCCGGCGACCACGCGCGACGGGTTGATCGTGCGGGTGAGGGCCAGCCGGTAGTGGGCCCGGCCGAGCACGAGCGCGCACCCGAGCGGGAGGACGACGAGCAGCGCGCCCACCCGGAGCAGGTCACGCTGGCCGAGGATCAGCGAGCACGCCGCCGACGCGATCCCGGCCGCCAGGAACGACCGCCCACGGGTGGTCAGGCCGGCCAGGGCCGGTCGCACCCACGCCAGGAGGGAGCGCACGGGCCGCCTCTCAGGCGCCGGGCCGGGCGCGCGGGATGGGGACCGACCCCAGGACGCCGGCAAGCACGTCCTCCGGGGCGCGGCGGGCCAGTTGGGCGTCGGCGCTGGGGAGCAGCCGGTGCGCGAGGACCGGTACGACGAGCTCCTGGACGTCGTCCGGCAGCACGTGCGGGCGCCCCTGCATGGCCGCGCGCGCCTTTGCGGCGCGCAGCAGGTGCAACGCCGACCGCGGTGAGGCGCCCAGCCGCAGCTCCGGGGTTGCCCGGGTCGCGCGGACCAGGCTGACGACGTACTCCTTGATCGCGTCGGCCGCGTAGACGGTGCGGGTCACCGCGACGAGCCGCCGCACGGTGTCGGCGTCCGCGACGGGCATCAGCGACGCCAGCGGGTCGTGCGAGGCGTGCCGGCCCAGCATCTCGAACTCGGCCGCGGGGGAGGGGTACCCCATCGACAGCCGCGCCATGAAGCGGTCGCGCTGGGCCTCGGGCAGCGGGTAGGTGCCTTCCATCTCGATCGGGTTCTGGGTCGCGATGACGATGAACGGCGCCTGCAGGTGGTACGTCGTCCCGTCGACGGTGACCTGCCGCTCCTCCATGGACTCCAGCAGCGCGGACTGGGTCTTGGGGCTGGCGCGGTTGATCTCGTCGCCGACGACCACGTTGGAGAAGACGGCGCCCGGCTTGAACTCGAAGTCCTGCCGCTCCTGGTTGAAGATGCTGACCCCGGTGACGTCGCTCGGGAGCAGGTCGGGCGTGAACTGGATCCGGCGGACCGAACAGCCGATCGACCGGGCGAGCGCCTTGGCCAGCATGGTCTTGCCGACGCCGGGCACGTCCTCCAGCAGCAGGTGGCCCTCGGCGAGCAGCACGGTCACCGCGAGCCGGACGACGTCCGGCTTGCCGTCGACGACCGACTCGACGGCCGAGCGGATGGTCCCGGTGATGTGGACCAGGGCCTCGATGCCCTGAGCCTCCGTCGTGGTCGTCACACCATCTCCTCTTCGCCCCGAACGCTGCCCGGCCGGACCCTGACGCCGACCCGCCGGGCTCACGCTCCCGGGCACAGTCTGACAGTCGAAACGCCGGATGGCAGTCCTTGGTGCCGTGGCCTGCCAACATCCGGCAAATTCCGCCCCTCCGCCCGCCCGCCACCCGCCCGCCACCCGGCCGCCACCGCCCTCCACCGCGCCGGTGAGGCCGCGCGGAGGCCTCCCCACCCTCCCCCCACTT
>Ga0302321_100000921_pt1 | contig 25341 bp, 19 predicted proteins | sample Fen_T0_1_FD_202505 | JGI IMG/M metagenome (GOLD analysis project Ga0302321, IMG submission 202505) | Peat permafrost microbial communities from Stordalen Mire near Abisko, Sweden - Fen_T0_1 | ecosystem: Environmental > Terrestrial > Soil > Wetlands > Permafrost | place: Sweden: Abisko...
CATTTCCCGGCGCATTGCGGAGGAACTGAACGTGAACTGGGGCCGCGAGGTCGGCTGCACGATCCGCTTCGACGACCGCAGCAGCGAGCGGACGTACATCAAGCTGATGACGGACGGCATCCTGCTGGCGGAGACGCAGGGCGATCCCCTGCTCTCGGAATACAACTGCATCATCATTGACGAAGCGCACGAGCGCAGCCTGAACATTGATTTTTTGCTGGGCTACTTGAAGACGCTGTTGGCGAAGCGCAAGGATCTCAAGCTCATCATCACGTCGGCGACGATTGACACGCAGACGTTTTCCCGGGCCTTCAACGACGCGCCGATAATCGAGGTTTCGGGGCGGCTGTTTCCGGTGGAAGTGATTTACGCGCCGTTCGACGCGGAGTCGGAGGATCGCGGCGATATCACGTATGTGGACGCGGCGGTGCGCGCGGCCGAAACGGCGCTGTGCGAACCGGGCAACGGCGACATCCTGATTTTCATGCCCGGGGAACGGGACATCCGGGAGACGAGCGACCTGCTGGAAGGCCGGTTTGGGCGGGAGGCGGAAATCATCCCGCTGTTCGGCTTGTTGAGCGCGGCGGATCAGCAGCGCGTTTTTGCCCCGCTGAACCGGCGCAAAATCGTCGTGGCCACGAACATCGCGGAAACGTCGCTGACCATTCCCGGGATCCGATACGTGATTGATTCGGGGCTGGCGCGCATCAGCCGTTACAATCCGCGCACGCGCACGAAGCGGCTGCCGGTGGAGGCGATTTCGCAGAGCAGCGCCAACCAGCGCAAAGGTCGCAGCGGACGCGTGCAGGACGGGGTGTGCATCCGATTGTATTCGGAGGAGGATTTCCTGGAGCGCCCGCAATACACGCAGCCGGAAATCCAGCGGGCGAACCTGGCCGAAGTGATCCTGCGCATGAAGGCATACCGTCTCGGCGACATCGAGACGTTTCCGTTTGTCAATCCTCCGCCGCCGGCGGCGATTGATGGCGGCTACAAACTGTTGCAGGAACTGGGGGCGCTGGACGAGGCCCGGCAACTGACACAACTGGGGCACGATCTCTCGCGCCTCCCCATTGATCCCACGCTGGGCCGGATGCTGCTGCAATCGCAGCACGAACACGCCACGCAGGAACTGCTGATCATCGCGGCCGGCCTGAGCATCCAGGACCCGCGCGAACGGCCGCTCGACAAGAAGGATGCCGCCGCCGCGGCGCACAAGCGCTTTGCCGATCCGCAGTCGGATTTTCTCACGCTGCTGAAAATCTGGGATGCGGTGCATGACCAGTGGGAACACCTGCGCACGCAGGGGCAGCGGCGGAAATTCTGCAAAGCGAACTTTCTTTCCTACCTGCGGATGCGCGAGTGGCAGGATTTACACGCGCAATTGCACGGCGCGCTGGAGGATCTGGGGCGGTTCAAGCTCAACGACAGCAGCGCGGATTACGCGGCGATTCACCGCTCAATTCTGACCGGCCTGCTCGGCCACGTGGCGCTGCGCAAGGAGCGCAACCAGTATCAGGGCACCGGCAACCGGCTGGTGGCGGTATTCCCGGGCTCGGCGCTGTTCGACCGAAACGAGCGGCAGCCGAAGCCGGCCGCACACGCCAAAGGGAAAACGCCGCCCAAGCCCGCGGCGACACAGCAACCGCCGTGGCTCATGGCGGGCGAGATCGTGGAGACTTCCCAGTTGTTCGCGCGCACGGTGGCGGGGATTGACCCGCTGTGGATCGTGCAACTGGCGCCGCATCTGTGCAAAACCACCCATCAGAACCCGCACTGGAGCGTTGCGGCCGGGAACGTGCTGGTGGAGGAACGCACGACGCTGTACGGGCTGGAAGTGCGCCGGGTCAAAGTTTCCCATGGCAACGTCAATCCCAAGGAGGCGGCGGAAATTTTCATCCGGGCCGCGTTGGTGGAAGACGAGCTGCTGCCTGCGCGCGGCAAGGAAACGGGGGATGAATACGATGACAACGACACGCGGGTGTTGCGCTCGATTGACAAACCGCAGCCGCTGCCGCCGCAGTACGCATTCCTGGAACACAACCAGCAGGTGCGCCAGAAAATTGAGACGTGGCAGACGCGGGTGCGGCGGCATGACCTGGCGAACCTGGACCAAACGCTGTTCGATTTTTACGCGCAGCGCATTCAAAACGTCTCGTCCGTCCACGAACTGAACCGGCTGATCCGCGACTGCGGCGGCCCGGAATTTCTCTGCGCGACCGAGGCGGATTTAACCGGCGGACAAGCGCTGGATTTCGACGCGGAGGCATTTCCCGATGCCGTGCCGCTGGGCGGCCAACCGGTTGCGCTGACCTACGCATACCAACCGGGGGAAGAGCAGGACGGCGTGACGGTAAAGCTGGGCTTCAGCCTGGCCCAGACCGTTTCGCAGGCCAGCGTGGAATGGGCGGTGCCCGGCCTGCGCGAAGGCATGATCAATGAACTGCTGCGCGCCCTGCCCAAAAGCATCCGCCGCGAACTGATGCCGTTCCCGCCGAAGGTGGAGGAAATCCTCCGCCACTTTCAGCCGGGCGGCGATTCATTGCCCGGGGATCTGGCGGAGTTTATCCGCCGGCATTACGGCATTGCCATCCCCGCCGGCACGTGGGGCACGGAGGCGGTGCCGGCGCATCTGCGGCCACGCATCGAAGTCTTTGGCAACGACCAGAAATCGCTGGGAGCCAGCCGCGACCTGGGGCAGCTCCGGCAAAAGCTCGAACAGACCCAGACCAAGGCCACTCCGGACGATTCCGCCTGGAACCGCGTGGCACAGCAATGGGAGCGGGCGGGCATCACCACCTGGAATTTCAACAGTTTGCCGGAACGCATCCTGGTATGCGAAACGAGCACGGTACCGATTTATGCCTGGCCGGGCCTGCAGCCGGATGAAAAAAACGGGGTGAGCCTGCGGCTGTTTCGCAGCAGCGAACTGGCGCGACTGGCCACGCTGGGCGGCATTCAGCGGTTGGTGGAACTGGCCTTGTCGAAGGAGTTCGCCTGGTTGCAACGAGATTTGCGCGCCCTGCAGGGATTTGCGCCGCTGACGGCGAATCTTTGTCCGCCGAATGAATTGCAGGAGACGGCGTATGAAAATCTGAAACGCCACCTGCTGCCCGCCGAAGTTTTTCCGGCGCTGACCGAGGCCCATTTCATTGCCGCGGTGCAGCAGACGCGCTTGCAGATTCCCGGGCTGGCCATGCAATTATTGGAGCGCGTCGGCACAATTTTGAAACTGCGGCAGGAAATCCAGCGCCGCTGTGGCCCGGCGCCGGTGCTGCCGACGACCAGGCCCAAGACGCTGTCCGACCTGAGCCTGTTGAGCCTGGCCACCAAGGACGCGCCAAAGCCAGCCAATGTCTGGGCGGATGAACTGGAGTCGCTGCTGCCGCGCGATTTTCTCGCCGCGATCCCGTTTGAACAACTGGGGCAACTGCCCCGCTATCTCAAGGCGCTGGCCACGCGGATGGAGCGGGCCAGGTTAAATCCGGTGAAGGACAAGGAGCGCGCCCAGCAACTGGCGCCGTATCTCGCCAAACTAAAAACCCTCCTGGCGAATCCGCCGAAGGCGGCGGACGCGCTGCGGCGGCTGGATGAATTTCGCTGGATGGTGGAGGAATACAAGGTGTCACTGTTTGCGCAGGAACTCGGCACGGCCTTTCCGGTTTCGCCCAAACGGCTCAGCGAGCAGATGGAGCGGCTCTAACTTTCCGGAGGCGCGGCCGGGGTTGGGACACAACAACGGAGTTGAGTATCAACCGACCGAGCCGCAAGGCAATCAGCACTCCCATCTCAACCGCATGGCGGCATTACTGCCAAGTGCGTGGCATGTACTACCCCGGTCGGCTCGGAAGTTTATCCCGCCGTCCGTCCGGTAAACCAAGGACCGGGTTCAACTGCATCCATCCTCTGCGCTTTGGCCAGCGGGCGGTCCACGCCGGGCAACGTGACCAATCAGACTTTTTCAGCGCCGCGCTTTGCGCTCCCGTTACGCCGCCAAAATGGTTTCGATCTGCGCCAACTCCTCGTCGGTAAAACTCAAATTCTTTGTCGCGCCTACACAATCGTCCACCTGGCTCACGCGGCTCGCCCCGATGAGCGCACTCGTAACCATTGGCTGGCGCAGCACCCAGGCCAGCGCCATTTGCGCCAGCGTCTGCCCGCGCTGGTGGGCCAGGTCGTTCAGCTTGCGCGTTCTGGCCAGCACCACGTCGGTGATGTGCTCGGGCCGGAGAAAACGCGGGTCGCGGCCCGCGCGGGAGTCGGCGGGAATGCCGTGGAGGTAGCGGTCGGTCAGCATGCCTTTGGCCAGCGGCGAAAACACCACGCTGCCAATGCCTTCGTGCGCCAGCAGGGCGAGCAGCTGCGGTTCAACCCAGCGATCCAGCATGCTGTAGCGCGGCTGATGAATGAGGCATGGCGTGCCGAGTTCGCGGAGCAGCCGGACCGCTTGCACCGTTTCGGCCGGCTTGTAATTCGACAACCCGGCGTAGAGCGCCTTGCCGCTGCGAACCGCGCGGTCAAGGGCCCCCATGGTTTCCTCCAGTGGCGTTTCCGGATCCGGCCGGTGCGAGTAAAAGATGTCCACGTACTCCAACCCCATTCGTTTGAGTGACTGGTCGAGCGACGCCAGCAGGTATTTCCGCGAACCCCAGTCGCCATACGGCCCCGGCCACATGGTGTAACCGGCCTTGGTGGTGATAATCATTTCATCGCGCCAGGGCCGGAGTTCTTCGCGCAAAATCCGCCCAAACGTCTCCTCCGCCGAGCCGTCCGGCGGGCCATAATTGTTTGCCAGGTCAAAATGCGTGATCCCCAGGTCAAACGCACGACAAGCGATGGCGCGGGCGTTCTCAAACGAATCCTTCGCGCCAAAATTATGCCAGAGACCAAGCGAAATCAGCGGCAACTTGAGACCGGAGCGGCCGCAGCGGCGATAAAACGTCGGCGACTCATAACGGGAGGCGGCGGGCGAATGCATGTTGCGGCCAGCGTAATGAAACCCCGCGGCCGCTTCGACAAAAAAATGGCTTCCCCCCTCACTCCGACGGTATTCCAACCTTGTCGCAGCCGAGGTAACGAGGCTCAAACCGCCCTTGCCACCGAGTTTCCTCACGCGCCGGTCGTCACCCGCATAAATGGCATTTTACTGCCTATGCAGACCACTCGGAAAATTATCGTAAAAGTTATTTGACAAAAGCACAAATTCGGAATAAAAAATTTATAGGCATAAATCTACTCCAGCAGTCCAAGCCGGGGGATGAGCCCTTATGCCTGCCCCCGCCACACATTGAATAACCAAGATTCTGTCACTGTGAAAAGCATCACCTTAAATTTTTCAAAAATTCAGGCCCCCAGTCTGGTCGGCGGCGTCCGTGCCACCAAAACGGGAAAAATTTTCCCGTTCGTCCAACCCAACCTTGGAGGTCTCCGTCGAAAGATTAAAATTGGCGAAACGAACCCAATTTATTTTACAGGTTAAGTCTCTGTATTTAAATGCAATATGACCATTTTTCGAAAATTGAAAACTTGAAAACGAACCCAATAAGACCCCGTTACAACTGTCACCAAACCCATTTTTAATCCAATTCAAGCCCGTTTTGAACCCAATTTCGCCCCCGCCAGGCCGGTCTTTTGGCGCTGGAGGGGGGATTAAGGAGGCGGCCACGGCCGCCAAAACGTTCTCTACGGCAAACTCGCGCTCAGGTCCGAACCACCGCCGCCGCCAGTTGCCCGGCGGTCTCCCGCACTTTGCGCAAATCCAGCTTGCCCGTGCCCAGCAGCGGAAAACTCTCCACCCGGAAGAACGCATCCGCCTTGGGCTTCCACAGGTTGGGCAAATCGCTCGCGGCAAATTTCTCCAGACAGACGGCAAGCTCCGCCTCGGCGAGCCGGTGCAGCACCACCAGCCGTTCGCCCTTTTTTTCATCCGGGGCGGCGGTGACGATGAACATCTGCTCCGCCACGCCGGCGAGTTCCTGTAAAATCTCCTCCACGTGAACATGCGGCACCATTTCGCCACCAATCTTGCTAAACCGGTTCAACCGGCCGGTAATCTGGAGAAACCCGTCCTCATCGGTCACAGCGATATCGCCGGTGCAATACCAGCCGTCCCGCAACACCGCCGCCGTCTTTTCCGGCAGCCCCAGATAGCCTTGCATCACATTTGGTCCGCGCACCAGGAGCATGCCCGCCTCGCCGGGCGGCAACGTCTTGCCACCCCACGGATCTTCCGGGTCGGTGATGCGAATGGTAATGCCCGGCAAAGGCCGTCCGATCTTGCCCCGCTTGCCGCCCACCTGATGGAAACCGGCGGCCCGGAAGTTATCGAGGTTCACGGCCACGGCGGGACTGCATTCCGTCGTGCCAAAACCTTCGTGCGGCCGGATGCCAAAATGCTCTTCAAAGTCGGCGGCCAGGCGGTCGTTCAACTTCTCCGCCCCGGCAATGACCAGTTGCAGGCTGCCAAAATCTTCCGGCGAAACACCGCGCAGATAGAGCTGGAGAAAGGTCGGCGTGGCCAGCAACAGCGTCACTTCCTGCTCGCGGACCAGCGTCCCCACCGCCTTGGCGTCCAGGGGATTCAAATGGTAGATGACTCCCGCGCCCAGCACGGCCGGCAGGCAAAGCGTGACGGTAAAACCAAAGGAATGGAAGAACGGCAGAATGCCGAGGAAACGGTCGCGATGCGTGAAGTTCAGAATGTGCTCCATCTGCCGGATGTTGGAGACGACGTTATAATGCGACAGCATCACGCCCTTGGGCTCGCCCGTGCTGCCGCTGGAAAAGATCACCGTGGCCAGGTCGTCCAGCGCCACGGGCCGGGTCACTCCCAGAACCCGTTCGATGACCGCAGCCGGCGCAAATTTGGCGAGCAGGAAGGCGGTGATTTTTTCCGGCAGGGTCGGTTTTTCCGCGGCCAGATCTTCGAGGTAAACCAGTTTGCCGGGCGGCGTCAGTTTGATCTTCTCCAAAAATTTGCGCGAGATGACCACCGTCTTGATGTCGCACTGCCGTACGCTGGCGGCGAGGGTGGCCTCGGACAGGGTGTAGTTGAGATTCACCGGCACCTTGCCGCAGAGCAAGGCCGCATGATTCACCAGCGCCCCGGGCACGCTCGGCGGCAGGAAAATCCCGACCATCCCCCCGCCCTTCGGCGCGGTGGCCGAGGCCCAGACCGTCTTCAGCCGGCGGGCGAAAAAAACCGCCTTCACCAGCGCGGTGCCAAAGCTGACCCGATCGGACTGCGCATCCTTCATGGCGAGCCGGCGCGGATGACGGCGCGCGGTGCGGATGAAATTGCGATGCAAGGGCAGCATGCGGTCCCGTCGAAATTTCCAAGCCTCGCCGATCAAGGTCTGCACACCTTCGCGCACCTCAAACGGCTGCGCGGTCGCCGGCAGCGGCGTGCCAAAGCTCACGGTGACGGGATGCGGGAAACCCTCCGGCAGGCGGCGCACCATGCGGCCGCGCTCAAAGCTGGTCGGACTGCCCAGGACACCGTCGAGCGCCACGGGAATGATCGGCGCGGCGTCATTGTCCTTCATGATGCGCTCAAACCCGCGCCGGAACGGCAGGAGCTGGCCGATCCGCGTAATCTGGCCCTCGGCAAAAATGCAGACCACCTCCCCGTCACGCACCGCGTCGCTGGCGGCTTGCAGCGCGTGGATCAATTCGCGCGGACGCTGCTCGGAGGAAACCGGGATGGCACGCAGGATTTTGGCAAACGGCTTCACCCAGCGTTTTTCATAAATGCCCTTGAACATCAGGAACCGCACGGGCCGGTCGGTGGCGGCAATCAGCAGCAGCGCGTCCACAAAGGAAACGTGGTTGCACACAAACAACGCGCCGCCCTTGGCCGGAATATTATCGCGGCCCACCACCCGGATGCGATAGAACGTGTGCGTCAGGCACCACAGCAAAAATCGCAGCAGCGACTCCGGCAGCAGAAACAAGACGTACAGGGTAGCCATCAGCGTGACGACCGATACGACGAGGCAGATGTGCGGAGGGGTGAGGTGAAGCGCAGAGGTGAACAGGTAAAAAAGGCCCGAGGCGAGAAAAATGCCGACAAACGAGACCAGATTCGCCGCGGCGAGCACGCCGCCTTTGTGCTCCGGGGCCGGCCGGTGCTGCAGCATGGCGGAAATGGGGACGATGAAGAAGCCGCCACAGAAGCCCAGCGCGGCCAGGTTGGTCGCGACTTCGCCGTAGTTCAGGCCGGATCGCCCGAGCAACGCGGCGAAAACGGTCATGCCCACGGCGCCGAGCGGAATCAGGCCGGATTCAATTTTGCCGCCGGAAAGGAACCCGGCCGCAAAACTGCCCAGCCCGATGCCAATGGCGGTGGCGGCCTGCAAATAACCCGTCTGCATCGGGTCGGTGAGGTGCAGCATGTCTTTACCGTAGATGACGATAACCAACTGGAGCAGCGCCGCCATGCCGAAGAAATAGGTGTTGCCGACCAGCGCCAGCCAGAGCGGACGATCCTGACGAACCAGCTTGAGTTGGGTCCAAAGATCGCCTACGAAGTTGGGGCGGAACTGTTTTATCGGATCCGCCGCCGGCACCTTGGTGATGCCAAAGGCGGTAAACAGGCCAAACAGTGCCAGCGCGACCAAAATCAGGCCGGACCAACCCGGTGTATTGGTAAAGGTTTTGCAGAAAAACCCGCCCGCCACGGTGCCGCCGATGATGGCCACAAAGGTGGTCAATTCGAGAATGCCGTTGCCCCAGGACAACTTTTTCTCCGGCAGGATTTCTGGCATCAACCCGTATTTCGAGGGGCCGAAAATGGCGCTGTGCACGCCCATTAAAAAAACGCAACCGATTGTAAGATAAAGATTTTTAAACACCAAACCGGCGGTGGCGAGCGCCATGATGCCCAACTCAAACACCTTGACGCAAATGGTGACCGTCCGTTTGCTAAAACGGTCGGCAAAAAACCCGCCGGTCATGGAAAACACAATGAACGGCAGCGCGAACAGCCCGGAAATAATGCTCACCAGCCGGTCGTTTTTCTCCTGATCCAGGTTCATCCCGATGATGAGCGAGATGGCCAGCCACTTGAGCGTGTTGTCGCTGAAAGCACCTTGGAACTGGGTGACGATGAGCGCCCAAAAACCACGGGCGACGTTCTGCGGCCGGGCACTGGGAAGATTGGAGTTTTCGTTCACGGCGCCAAGGTAGCCAATCGCCGGTCGAAGTGTGAATCGAAAAACTTGGGCCGGCCATTGTTTGAAGCGATGATGTTTATCCGCAACCGAACCAGCACCGGTAACGCCATGGTTTTGAACTATATCCAGCCTTTTCCACTCATTGAGCAACTCGCTTCAGCTCACCTATGGGAGTAAACGCGTTGGTGTTGTCACGGTGTTTGAGGATGAACTTTTGCAAGTCGCGGGTGTCGGCGGTGAGGTAATACATATTGCCGCTGTTGGTCTCCAACGGCTTTTCCGGAACGACAATGTGCCGGAGCGTGCCGGGTTTGGCCTTCAGCAATTTTTCCAACCAGTTATAATCTAAAACCGCCAGCTTCAAGTCGTTGTCCACGCGGTTCAACTGCAATACCATATGCAGCGGCAACTGCCGAAAGTCGTCGCGGTTGGTCGTGCAAAGATCCATAAACCTGGTGCCTTTCAACAGAAACAAATATCCGTCAAAATGGTTCGTCTCGGAATTTTCCGTGGTCGTTACGAAGTAGGACTTCCCCGCCACCGGTGTGAACTCCCAAAACTCATTCGGGGTGCCTGGCTTGGCCCAACGCCCGGCCAGCCCGGCATCAAAGGTCAAATCCTTCACGGTATAATATGGGTAAACCGACATGACCACGCAGCCCGCAAGCAATCCCAGGCCTGCCGTCAGTGCCGCCAGCTTGCACCAAGTGCGATTGACCGTGATCGGAAGGCAGAGAGTTTTCATTATCCATGACAACACCAGAAAAGCCCGGCCGGTGCAAAGAATTTCTCCGCCCCTGCCGGCGGGAGTTCAAAAGGAAAACGCCGGTTCAGCGGTTCCTTGAGTTGAACCGCTGGTACTTGTACGCTGGCAGCATGGCGCTGGTGCGAATCCTGGTGGATGGCTACAGCCTGCTGCACAACTGGCCGGAGTTGGCGGCGGGCGCGCCGCGCCATTCCGAAACGGCACGCGATGCCTTGGTGGAGATGCTCACGGCATATCAGGACGCCTGTGGCACGCCGGTGACGGTGTTCTTCGATGGCAACCGGGGGCGTTACAGCAAGCCCCAAAACGCGTCGCCAGGCAAGGTGGAGGTGCTTTTTTCTCGGGCGGGCCAGACGGCGGATGACCTGATCGAACGGGCGGCCCACCGGTTTCAAACCTATGGTGAAGTGCTGGTCGTGACGGACGATCACGCCGAACGCGACACGGTCAGCGGCTTCGGCAGTTCCACGGCGGGCTGTGGCAACTTCATTGCGATGATTCAGAATGCGCTGGCGAACTTGGAAGAAAACCTCAACAATCATAACCGCGCCGAGCGGCGTCGGTTTTCCCGCCCGCGTTGATACCATGACCAAACCTGTCCTTATTTCCAAAAAACGAGCGGGCAACGCCGGGTGGCTGTTCCGGCTGGCCGCCGTGCTCTTGTTTATTCATCTGGCCGTGCCGGCCCAGGCGGACGACCGGTTCCTGCTGATTTTCAACACGTCGTCGGCAATGAAGAAGCGGCTCCCGGCCGTCACGACGCTCATCACGAATTTTTACGCCACGGCGTTTGCGGGCGCCGCTCAAGGTGGCGACGAGATCGGAGTATGGACTTTCGACGAGAAACTGCATGCGGGGGATTTTCCGCTGTCCGAATGGCTCAGCGAGGAGCGGGAGCAAAACGCCGTCAATCTGGTGACTTTCATCTCGAAACAAAAGTTCACGGGCAACAGCAGCCTGGCCGCGCTGCAACCGGCGGTAAACCGGGTGATCACCAATTCCGACCGCCTGACGATTTTGATCATTTGTGACGGCACGGGCGAAATCAACTGGACGCCCTACAACGACACCATCAACGAGACCCTGCACCGGACGCAGGCGGAACGCAAATCGAGCAAGCAGCCAGTGGTGCTGGCGTTGCGGACGGAAAAGGGCAAATACATCGGGAGCGCACTCAGTTTTCCGCCCAACGGGCTGAACTTTCCGGATTTTACGCCGCGGCCCAAGCCCGCCCCGGCCAAAATCACCACGCTCCCGCCGCCCGTCGCCGCCAAGCCGGTGATTACGGCACCGCCGCTGGTGATCCTCGGCACGCACGTCGGCACGAACATTGATGAGCTGGTCAAGGAGCAGGAAAGCCGCAACACGAACAGCCCGGCACCGGCGAACGACGCGGTACCGACCGTCACCACCAGTCTCCCGATTCCGGTGGCGGAGTTCCCCGCCACCCCGGTTCAGACCAATGCCGCCAGCGCAGTGGTGATGCCTCCGGCACCCCCGATACCCCCGACGACGACACAATCCGGAGCGGTGACGGCGGTGAAAACGGCGGACTTGGCCGCCTTGGAGTCGACGGAAAGGGGCTACCGGCTCCTGGTGCCCATCGCGGCGTGCATCTTGGGGCTGGCGTTAATATTGAGTGTGGTGGCCATTGTCCGTTCGCGGCAGCCGCGCGGCAGCCTGATCACGGATTCGATGAATGCGCCCAAAGGGCCGCTGGAGCCGAAGTAGCGCATTCCGCGCGTGACTTTTGGCCGGGAGTTTGGAAAATATCGCCCGCATGAAAGCATTTCATTTACTCTGTACGCTCGGCCTGCTGGTGACCGGGTTCATCCTGCAAGCCGAAGAAACCAAAACAAACGCGCCAGCGGCGGTGGCTCCGGTAGCGGCGGCCATTCAAGAAGTTGCCATCATCAAGACCAGCGAGGGCACGATGGTTTTGGAATTTTATCCGGACCTCGCGCCGGGCCATGTGAATAATTTCAAGACGCTGGCCAAAAAAGGTTTCTATGACGGCACGTGTTTTCACCGCGTGATCCAGGGGTTCATGATTCAAGGCGGCGACCCGACGACAAAGAATGATGCGGCCCAGTCGTCCTGGGGCACGGGCGGACCCGGTTACACCATCAAGGCGGAGTTCAACTCCAAGCATCATGCGCGCGGCGTGCTCTCGATGGCGCGCACGGCGGACCCCGATTCCGCCGGCTCGCAGTTTTTCATCTGTCACGGCGACTGTGGTCAACTGGACGGGAAATACACGGTGTTTGGCAAATTGATCAAGGGCGACGACGTGCTCGAAAAAATCGCCACGACGCCCACGGAGGGACCGGACCGCCCGGTGAAGCGCGTGAACATTGAAAGCGTCAAGATTGTCCCGGCCGACAGCGTAAAATAATCAACCACTCCACCACCAACCAACATTTATGAGCGAAACTGCAATCATCTCCACCACCGAAGGCGACCTGGTCGTCGAATTCTGGCCCGACGTGGCCCCCAAGACGGTCGAAAACTTCAAGACCCTCGCCCAGAAGGGTTTTTATGACGGCACCTGCTTTCACCGGGTCATCAAGGGTTTCATGATCCAGGGCGGCGATCCGCTGACGAAGGATCCGAGCAAGGAATCGATGTGGGGCACGGGCGGCCCCGGCTACCAGATCAAGGCGGAGTTCAACGAACGCTCGCACACGCGCGGCGTGCTCTCGATGGCCCGCTCCCAAAACCCCGACTCCGCCGGCTCGCAGTTTTTCATCTGCCACGGCGACGCGACGTTTCTGGACCGCCAATACACGACGTTTGGCAAATTGATCAAAGGCGACGACGTGCTGGAAAAGATCGGCACGACGAAGACGCATCCGCAGGACCGCCCGGACAAGCGCATGGGCATCACGAGCATCAAGATCGTGGCGGCCGACAGTGCGAAGTAAGTCTGGATGATTGGATTAATGGATGGGTGGATGTTCTCCAGAGCGTTCACCCATCATTTCTATCCCCCTGCTCTCTTTTACCCGCATGGAGACTGCCCAACTGGCCCAAGTTCTGGTCGCGCTGGGCTGTCCGGCGGAGAAATCCACGGCGATGGCCGCGCAATTGGACAAACGCGCCCGCCAACTGGCCACGGAAAAGAACCAGCCGTACGAGGAAGCCTTGAAGCACCTGCTCGGGCTCATGCGCCAGGGCTGGGCGGCGCAGCAAAAAGGGTTTTGAAGTTTCGGTTTGCGATTTACGCGCCAGCCGGTTTTCGCCTATCGTCAGTTGAAAATGATCAAGCCTTGGAAATCACTCCGCTCCGCGCTGGTCGGCGACTTTCGTATTTTCAAAATCCGCTCGGACGTGAAAGTCTCACCGCGCACGGGTCAGGAACATGATTTCTTCGTCCTCGACAGCGTAAACTGGGTGAACGTCATTGCCATCACGCCGGAGCAGCAACTGGTAATGGTGGAGCAATACCGGCACGGCTCCAACACGGTGGAGTTGGAGATTCCGGGCGGCATGATGGATCCGCACGAGACGGACCCGGTGGCCACAGGCGTGCGCGAACTCCGCGAGGAAACCGGCTACGCGGGCAACAATGCCCGCCAACTCGGCCGCGTGTGGTCAAATCCCGCCATCCTGAGCAACCGGACCTACACGGTGCTCGTGGAGAACTGCCGGCTGGAGCATGGCGTGGAATTCGACAGCGGCGAAGATCTGGTGACGCGCCTGGTGCCGGTCGCGGATATTCCAAAGCTGGTGGCAGAGGAAAAGATCGGCCATTCGCTGGTGATCGTGGCACTGTATTACTTCGAACTGTGGCAACGGGGGTTAAAGCAAACCAGTCCATAAACGGGTCGTTTTGGCGGGACATTTTGGCGGGCCGGGCTCCGAAATCGTTTTTTCTTTGTAAGAAAAGGCCGGGGGCGGTCACTATTTAACTGAATGCCGCCACCAGCCATGAACGCGCAAGACCAGGAAGCCATCTTCAGACGATGGCTGGAGGCGCATCTGGGGCTGATGTTGAAAGTGGTGCGCGGCTGCGCGGCGACACCGCCGGATCAGGAAGATCTGTTTCAGGATGTCCTGCTGCAAATCTGGTCCTCCATCCCGGCGTTTCGCGGCGAGGCGAAAGAGACGACGTGGATTTACCGGGTGGCCTTCAACACGGCGCTGGCCTGGCGGCGCGGCGAACGGCGGCGGCGGGTCGGCCATGAAACGTTTCTGAAGTTCGATATTTCACCCCAGGCACACCCGAGCCATGCCGAGGTGCTGCCGGAACAGGAACTCGTGGAGCAGCTTTATGTCGCCATCCGGCGGCTGCCCAAGGTGGACGCCTCGCTGGCGCTGATGCACCTCGACGGCTTGAGCTACCAGGAAATGGCCGAGGTGCTCGGCATTTCAGAAAACTACATCGGCGTAAAACTAAACCGCCTGCGCAAGCAACTGGCGGAGCAATTGAAAGGAGGCGGCGATGGACTTTGAAGATTTTCAAAAAGCCTGGCAAGCGCAGGATGCCGGCGCCCAGGTGACAATTGACGCCCAAGTGCTGCTGCGGGAAGTGCGGCGCAACGCGGAGCAGTTCCGCGCGACGATCTTCTGGCGCGATGTGCGGGAAGTGGGGGTGGCCTTTCTGCTGGCGATCTTTTTCATGGGGGACGGCCTGCGGCTCAAGGATTGGACGAACGGACTGGTGGGCCTGGGCTGCTTCGGCGTCGGCGCCTTCATGGTGTTAGACCGGATGCGGCAAAGCCGGAAACAGCCGGTTGCCAACGACTCGCTCAAAACGTGCGCGGAAAGCTCGCTGAGCCAGGTCAACCACCAAATCTGGCTGTTGAAAAATGTTTTATGGTGGTATCTGTTACCCATTGGCGCGCCACTGGCGGTTTCCACCGGCATTTCCCTGTGGCAGTCCCGGCAGGTGACGTCCCAGTTGCTGGGCTTGAGCGCCTACGGGCTGGGCTGCATCCTGCTTTACTGGGGCATCTACTGGATCAACCAGTACGCGGTGCGGAAAAATTTGGAACCGCGCCGGCAGGAATTGGAAACCTTGCTTGGCAGTCTAAAATCAAACAACGAAACCCAGCCATGAAGAATATTCACATGTTCCTGCTTGTTACAACACTGGCGGCCGGTGCCACGGCCATTTCGGCCGCGCCGGCAAGCACCAACGACATGGCCCGGGCCTTCGAGGCCATCCGCCAGCAGCATGACCTGCCCGCACTCGCGGCGGTGGTGGTGAAAGACGGCCAGATCTGCGAACGCGTGGCGGTGGGCATCCGCAAGCTCGGGGAGGCGACGCTGGTGACCACGAACGACGTGTTCCATATCGGTTCGTGCACGAAGTCCATGACCGCGACGCTCACGGCGATGCTCATCGAAGGGGGCGTCTTGCGCTGGGACACGACGATTGGGGAGGTGTTCCCGGAATTAAAGGGCAAGATGGACAAGCAATATGAAGCGGTGACCATCGAGCAATTACTCACGCATCGCGGCGGCGTTCCGGGCACTCCGCCGTCGGCGGCGTGGCGCCGCGCCTGGGAAGAACACGGCACGCCGACCGAGCAGCGCCGCGAATTTATCGCGGCCGTCCTCAGCGAGCCGCCGGCCGCCGCACCGGGGACCAAGATGATTTATTCCAACCAGGGCTATGCCATCGCCGGGGCGATGCTGGAAAAGCTCACCGGCACGAATTACGAAGCGCTGCTGACCGAGCGGCTCTTCCGTCCGTTGCACATGGATTCGGCCGGATTCGGATCGCCGGGAACCAACGGAACCCTGGATCAGCCGTGGGGGCATACGCGGAAATTTTTGATCAAACTGCCGGTGCAGATGGACAATCCGCCCGCGATCGCCCCGGCCGGCCGCGTCCATTGCTCGCTCGACGATCTGGCCCGCTACACCCTGCTCCACCTGCAACGGAATACGGCCGGCAGCCGCTGGCTGAAACCGGAGACGCTGGCCCGGCTCCACGCGCCGCCGGCCGGCGGGGACTATGCGTGCGGCTGGGTGGTCCTGCAACGCGACTGGGCAGGCGGCACCGCGTTGATGCACAACGGCTCGAATACCATGTGGTATGTGGTGATGTGGCTGGCTCCGGAAAAAGGATTCTCCGTGGTGGTGGCAACCAATATTGCTGGGCCGGAAGCGGAACAAGGCTGTGATGAAGCCGCCTCGCAAATGATTCACCGCTGGCTTGCCCGGTAAGGATCGGCGCGGAAGCCAGATTAGACATTCGTTATTTTCCCTGCCCTCTCAAATCCCGCGACGTGGCCAGGGCAATTACCCGTCCCTGCTCCCCCACCGCGCAATAAAAGTGATAGACCACCCCGTTCCATTTCACCACCCACGGCTTGTGCGCGTACGTTTGATCATACGGCTCGGAAGGTTCCACCAGATTTGGCCCGTCCCACTTGGTCCAATGCACCAGGTCATACGAGCACGCAAACGTGTCAAACGCCTTGGGTGCCCAGCCGCACCCAAAGTAAAACATCGTCCACACCCCGCCGATTTTCACAATCTGCGGGTCGCCACTGAACCCGTTGGTTTTTGCCTCGCCATTGGCCACCACGGGATCTTCGCCGTAACGCGTCCAATGAACCATGTCCTTGGACACCGCCAGGCCGATGCGCTCATAGCCGTTTTTCTTTTTGCCGTTGTAAAACATCACGAAGGGATAGCCGAGCGATTTGCCGGCGTCGTGAATCACCTGGCTTTTGTAGAGCGTCTTCTTTTCAAACTCGCGCACGTCGGGCTGTTTCGGACCGAGCACCGGATTCTCCGGTACGCGCTGCCATTCTTTCGGCGCGGTCGGGTGTTTGGTCCACGCCACGCCAATGGAGAGCGGATCGGTCTCGTAACCCTGGCGGGCGCCCCCGATGTAGGTGAGCCAGTATTTGCCTGCGAACTTTTCCAGCCCATGCCGGCCCTCCCAGCGGTAATCGCACAGCGCAATGCCGCCATCCGCCTGCCAGGCATCCCACTGGTTCGTCGGGGTGAAGGACAGAATTTTACCCAGCTTTTCCCAATGCAACAAATCGTCGCTGCGGGCCAGAAAAGTCTGATAACCCACCGCGTTGGTGACGGCGGCATACAGCATGTACCAGTGCCCGCCGCTGCGGAAAAGGCTGGGGCAATCCACGAGTTCGTTCGTGCCCGCGCCCTGCAACACCACGCCATATTTAAAAGGCGTCTTCACCTCCTCGTAAATCTGTTGCAACGTGTTCGTATCCACGAGGCGGCCGGCCGGCAGCAGGGGCAGCACGGCACGCGGCTGGGCCAGGGCGGAGAACGCCAGCCAGGCCGTCAGGACGACCAGCAGACGCAAAACACAGCGGGGATTCATGGCCAAACCATGACAAATGCCGTGCACCTTGGCGAGCGGGTTTTAACCGCCAATTGTTGCCACTGGCCGCTCAATCCAAAAAGGAACAATTCTCCTTCACGGCTTCCGCCAGCAACGCCAGATATTCGGTCCGCGAAATTTCCTGTGCCCCAAACGGCAGCGTCGCTCCGGTCACCATCTGGATATCGAACAGCTTAAAACCCCGCTGCTGCAACTGCGCCACGAGCCGGCACAGCGCGACTTTCGAGGCATTGTCCGCCGTGTGAAACATGGATTCGCCCGCAAATAATCCGCCCACGGCCACGCCGTAAATCCCCCCCACGAGCTGGCCGGCCTGCCAGCATTCCACACTGTGCGCATGGCCGAGTTCGTGGAGTTGCGTATACGCCGCGATGAACGCCGGCGAGATCCAGACGCCGCGCCGTTTCGGCCCGGGCGCGGCACAGGCGGTCATCACCGCGCGGAAAGCCTTGTCCAGCGTCACCTCATACGGACAGTGGCGGAGGAACCTGGCCAGGCTGGCGGAAATGTGAAAGGCCCCCAGCGGCATGACGCCGCGCGGATCGGGCGACCACCAAGTCACCGGCCCCACGCTCCACGGAAACAGGCCGCGGCGGTAAGCCAGCAGCAACCGCTCGGGCGAAAGATCGCCGCCCACCGCCACCAAGCCATCGTCATCCGCCTGCGTGGCGTCGGGAAACCAAAGACGCTGGCTCAACCGGGCGGGCATGACTCACTCCGGGGTTTCGGGCGGAACGTCGCCATTGATGACACCGAGGAAAAACATCTCAAAGGCCCCGGCCAGCTCCATGTACAGTGCATGGCGCAGCTTGGCCTTGGCCGGGCGGCCCTTTTTCTTTTCGTAGCCCGGCGAACCCTGGGCGATCCAGGAGCCGACGCGCACATCGTTGACGACCTGCAACAGCCATTCCAAATCGCCGCGCCCAAACCGGCCCTGACTTGCCTCCGCCGTCTCGGTGAACCGGCCCGGCTCGCTCAACAGCGCGCGAATCGCCTTTCCGTTCTGCTCCCGCTGCGCCGCGAGCGCTTCATCCAGCAATTGCTGGTTTTCCTCGCGCTTCGGCTGCTGGGCGTCCTGCGTCAGGCGATGATACGTTGCCGGCACGAGCGGATAGAACGACAGCAGGAGCTGCAGCACGTCCTTTTCTTCCGAGGTAAACTCCAGGTAAAAATCCTCCCCCTCACAACGCAGAAATTTCATGGGGTTTCGCGTTCCAGCGTGGCGTTCAAAGTATATTTCTGAAGCTCGTGAACGTAGAATTCCGCCTTCTCCAGATTTTCGCGCGTGAGCAGGCTTTTGCCTTCGTTATGTACTTCGAGCATATGTTTCTTGGCCTTCTTTTTATCCCAGCCAAAGACCACCTGAAAAACATGGGTCACATAATCCATCAGGTTTACGGGGTCATCCCAACAGATGACGAGATAGCCGGAGTCCGGCTCGCTGACGGAATCCGTTGCGTGCGTTACCTCCGGCAAAACTTCGGGACAGGTGCGTGTGGCCATTATTCGTTAAACAATTGCGTGGCTATATTATACAACTCCGCCGCCGCGCGCCATCACAACTCCAAGCGACGCCGAAATGTTTTCAGCCCGAAATCAGGATGGTGTTTGCGTAGGGCGTGGTGTCGCCGGTACGGATGAGGCCGATGGCGTGCGGCACCCGCTGCTTGAACGCCACATGGGGCTCGAATACCAACGGCACGCCCGTCAGCGCGGCGGCAAATTTTTCACGGACCGCAGCCGGATTGTTTTCCAAAAACTCCGTCGCCTGAAAGGCCTGCGTAAACTGATGGTTGGCGCGCACTGCGGCAATGAGCTGCAACACCGTCGGCAAATCGTCGACCACCGAGAGATCCACCGTCTCAATCATTGGCCAGCTCGGAAATCCCCGGTCGGCAATGACCAGCGCGTTGGTGTGGCGCACGCGGGCCAGCAGCGCGAGCAGTTGCGGATTGAGAATGCCATGCTTGATCATGCTGCCGAAAATTTAATTCGCCGGCCGCCCCGCGCCAAGCCTCAAAACGCGGCCCGTTTTTTTCAGGCGTGTGTTCCCGCCGCGCGACAGTTAAATTTTCCGCCGTGAAAATTCTTTTTATTGGCGATATCGTGGGCGAACCGGGCCGCAAGGCCGTCCATGCGATCCTGCCGCGCCTGCGCGACCAGCACGCTTTGGATTTCGTCATCGCCAACGGCGAGAACTCGGCCGGGGGCAATGGCATCACCCCCCAGCTCGCCGGGGAGCTGTTTTCCGCCGGGGTCGACGTGATCACCAGCGGCGACCATCTGTGGGATCAAAAGACCGTGATGGATCTGCTGCTAAACGAGCCGCGCTTTCTGCGCCCGCTCAATTATCCCGCCACCGTGCCGGGCCGGGGCGCAGGCATTTTTCAAGTGCGCAACCTGCCGCCCGTGGGCGTCATGAACGTGCAAGGCCGCGTCTTCATGCAACCCCCGTTGGACAACCCGTTTCCTCTGGCCATCGAGGAAGCCCGCCGCCTGCGCGAAAAGACCAGCATCATCTTCGTGGACATTCATGCCGAGGCCACTTCCGAGAAAATTGCGCTGGGCCGTTATCTCGACGGCCTGGTCAGCGCCGTGGTCGGCACCCACACGCATGTGCAGACGGCCGATGAACAAATCCTGCGCGACGGCACCGCCTATCTGACCGATGCCGGCTTCACCGGGCCGCACGATGGCAGTCTCGGCCGCGAAATCGAGCCGGTACTGAAGAAATTCCTCACCTCCATGCCCCAGCGGTTTGAAGTCGCCAGCAACAACATCCGGCTGCACGGCGCCATCGTGCGCGTGGAAGACGCCACCGGCAAGGCAATGAACATCCAGCGCGTCGCCGAAACGCTCCCGGCTTGAGCCGGAAACGACCGGCAGCGGCGGGCGCAAGCAGCCAGGTGGACCGTGCCTGGTTCGGCTTGGCACTCTGCCGCTAAACCCCTTGTAACGGCGGCGGGCATTCCGCCGTCTACCTGCCTGTCACGTCACCATGCGTTTTTCCAACCTGTTGCTCATCCTTTTGGCGCTCTGGCTCCCTGCCAGCCTGTGCGCCGCGCCGAAAAATTCCGTTTCCATCACTGAAAACGACACTACCTTCACCCTCGACAACGGCCTGGTAACAGCCCAGGTGGCAAAGCATTCCGGCGACCTGCTCTCGCTACGCTACCAAAACCTCGAACTGCTCGACCCGCACTCGGGTCGCCCGGCAGGTTACTGGTCGCACAATGCCGCCCGCGGCGTGGCCGAAACGCGGATCACGATTGATCCCCAAACGAACGGCGGCCGGCGCGGCGAAGTTTCCGTGAAAGGCATCGCCAACGGCAATCCGCTGGGCAGCGGACCCGGCGGCAGCGTGACCGCCGACATCGAAATCCGTTATTCCCTCGGGCGGGGCGAAGCGGGCGTTTACACCTATGCCATTTTCACGCACCCCACCAATTATCCCGCCACCTCCATCGGGGAGGCCCGCTTCTGCCTGAAACTCAACGATGACCTCTTTGACTGGATGACGGTGGATACCAACCGGAACCTGAAAATGATTTCCACCTACGAATGGAATCACGGTACGCAAATGAATTTCAAGGAAGGCCGGCTGATCCACAGCGGACCCTACCAAGGCCAGGTCGAACACAAATATGATTATGCAGCCAACCAGTTTGCAGTGCGCGCCTGGGGTTGGTCGAGCAGCGCCCGGCACGTCGGCCTGTGGCTCGTCAATCCCAGCGTCGAATATCTGAGCGGCGGGCCGACCAAATTTGAGCTGTCTTCGCATCGCGACGCCACCTTCAACACCAACAACCTCAATGCGCCGGCCGCCCCGACGCTCCTGAATTATTGGCGCAGCAGCCATTACGGCGGTAGCATCTGCAACATTGCCGCCACGGACGCCTGGACCAAGGTTGTCGGCCCTTTTCTCATTTACTGCAACTCGGGCAATACGCCTAATGCCATGTGGCACAATGCGCTGACGCAGTCGGAACGGGAAGCCAAGGCCTGGCCGTTCGACTGGGTCAACGGCGTGGATTATCCGCACAAGGACGCGCGGGGCATCGTGACAGGCAAGATCGTCCTGCACGATCCGCAGGCACCGGACTTGCGGATGAAAAACCTCCTCGTGGGCCTGACCGCGCCGGATTATGCGCCGGCAGTCATCCCCCGCCCTCCGCGCGCGGATCGCGGCGGCAATCCCGGCGGCGGCTTTGGTCTGGCGGGCGGGGGCGATGACGAGGCCGCGATGACCAACCAGAATTTCTCCATCACCGGCGGCACCAATGATGAATTGACCGCCACCAACATCAGCCGCCGGACAGGTGGCAGCCTCGCCAATGGCGGCAACCGGGGCGGCACCAATCGTTTCCGTGGCGGCGGGTCCGGCGGCCTGCCCCGCATGGTGGACTGGCAAAATGACGCCAAGAATTACCAGTTCTGGGTGCGGGCCAGGAATGATGGCAGTTTCACCATTCTGAACGTCCGCGCCGGCACCTACACCCTGCACGCCATCGCGGACGGCGTGCTCGGCGACCTGACCGTCACCAACCTCACCGTCGCCGCCGGTAAAAAACTGACGCTGGGCAAAATCGCCTGGCAGCCGGTGCGCTATGGCCGCCAGCTTTGGGACATCGGCATTCCCAACCGCACCGGCGCGGAGTTTTTCAAGGGCGACCAATATTTTCATTGGGGCTGGTATCTTCAGTATCCCAAGTTGTTTCCCTATGACGTGAAATATGTCATCGGCAAAAGCGATTATCGCCAGGACTGGTTTTTCGAGCAGGTGCCGTACAACGATGACACCAACAATGTTACCGGCACCGGCCGCGGCAGCGGCACGACCTGGACCGTGCGATTCAGCCTCACCAACACGCCGCATGGGCTGGCCACTTTACGCCTGCCCATCTGCGGCGTTGGGGCGCGCAACCTCACGGTTTACATGAACGACCAGATCGTGGGCATGGTCACAAACCTCACCTACAACGGCACCATCAACCGCGATGGCATCGGCGGCTACTGGCAGGAACACAATGTCAGCTTCGATGCCGCGCAAATGAAAGCCGGCAGCAACCTGTTGGAACTCAGCATCCCCCCGGGTCCCCTCACCTCCGGGCTCATCTACGACTACCTCCGCCTGGAACTAGACGAGCACTCCTCACCCCAAAAGTGACATTATTTTACACACGGATGGGTTGGAATGGGGTTAAAATTGGGTTTGATCGGGGTCTTATGGGGGTCTTATTGGGTTCGTTTTGGACTATTTGATTTCCTAATAGTATTCGTATGGTATTTAAACATAGCGGCTTGTCTAAAAAATCGTTTGGGTTCGTTTCGTAATTTTTAATCTTTCGGCGGAGACCGCCAAGGTTGGTTGGAGGAACGGAAAAAATTTCCCGTTCCGGCGGCGCGGTTGAGCACGTGAATTTTTGAAAAATTTAGGGTTCGATTTTTCATGGGCAGAAAATATTAGCTGTGCCCTGCGTGGCACAGGGCAGGCAAAGGGGTATTGCGCCCCCCGGCTTGGGCCAAGGAGCAGATTTCTGCCAACTGTTTTAAGCCGACTTTTTGCGATTGTAAAGAAAAAGTTTTAGACAATTTCACTCACGGTTTTGACGACGAATAAAGCGGGTATTTTTTCGGATGGCGGGCGCTGCGGGACGAGACGCAGTGGAATACGAAATGGGACGCCCAGAATTTCGGGGTGTTTTGTGAAATGAAGGGCAACTTCGCGATTTTAATCCGCGTCCATCGGGGTGGATGCGCGGTCAACAATTATCCGGCTAATTCTTTAGCTTAATTAGGGTTGGACTTCCCATGGTTTTAGGTAATGTTCTGGCGTATAACATATGCCGCCCCCTTCCCCATGCAGCCACGGTCTGCAGCCCGATAAACAAGGCTGTCTGGCCCGCAAGATGTTGCAGACGCTGGCCGAGGAGCCGAACGTTGAAGCGGTGACGATTGACCGGGCGCAGCAGAAGGTTTCCGTGGCCACGCTCGGCCGCACGGACGTGGAAAAACTTACCGCGCGCATCAACCGGGATCTGGCCTCCGCCCAGTCCACGGCCGACGAAAGCCATTGCTGCCTGCTCGGCGGCGACCATAATTGCGCCACTTGCGAAATCCCGCTGGCTGAGACCGACCGGCAGCGCATCACGATCCACACGGAAGGCGACGCCACCACCATTGCCCGCGTGACCTGCCCGACAGCCCCCAAGTTCTGGCGCTGGCGCGATCTGCCGTTTCCGAAAATCGTTCCCCGCGACGTGGCGTTTCTGGAAGACGCGGATGAAGAGCATGACCATGCCGACGAGTGGAAGCTGCAACTCGTGCTGGCCATTGTCTGCGGGGTCTGCGCGCTGCTGGGGGCCTTCGTGGTGCCGGCGGAGTGGCGGATTCCGCTGTTTGTTTTGAGCTATCTCGCCGGGGCGTGGTTTCCGGCGGAGGAAGTCTGGGAACGGCTTCAAAAACGCACCTTGGACGTGCATTTTCTCATGCTGGCGGTGGCCGGCGGCGCGGCGTGCATCAATGCCTGGGAGGAAGGGGCCACGCTGCTGTTCCTCTTTTCCTTTTCCGGCGCGCTGGAACATTACGCGCTAGGCCGCACCCAGAAAGAAATCCGGTCACTTTTCCGCGACGCCCCCAAAACCGCCACCGTGCTGGATGCAAGCGGGCACGAAACCGAAGCGCCGGTGGAAAGCCTCCGCGCCGGCACGCGCCTGCTGATCAAGCCTGGCTCGCAATTTCCGGTGGACGCCGAAATTGCCAAAGGCACGACGGCAGCCGACGAATCCAACCTTACGGGCGAAGCGACCCCGGTGGAAAAAGCGGTGGGCGACAGCGCGCTGGCCGGCACGATCAACCTCTGGGGGGTGGTCGAAGTCATCGTCACGCGGCCGGCGGCGGAGAGTTCGCTTCAGAAAATCATCACGCTTATCAAGGAAGCGCAGCACCAGAAGGCGCCGGCGCAGCAGTTTGCCGACAAGTTCAGCACCTATTACACCTACGGGGCCATTGGCCTGGCGCTGGCGATGTTTTTCGTGTGGTGGCTCGGTTTCGGCCTGGCGGCGTTCACCTCCACGATTGAGTCCAACAGCGCGTTTTACCGCACGATGACGCTGCTCGTCGTCTCCTCGCCGTGCGCGCTGGTGCTCTCCATCCCGTCGGCGGTGCTGGCGGCGATCGCTTGGAGCGCGCGGCACGGCATTCTGTTTCGCGGTGGCGCGGCGGTGGAGAAACTCGCCGAGATCACGACCGTCTGCCTCGACAAGACCGGCACGCTGACCACCGGCGAACTGCGGGTGGAAACCGTGGAGAGCTTTCCGGCCGGCCGCGAACAGGAAGTCACCCGGCTGGCGTTCTCGCTGGAAAAGCTTTCCACGCATCCACTGGCCCGGGCCATCACCCTGCACGGCAAACAGCACAATCTGGCAGTCATTGAGTTTCCCAAATTTGAATCGGTCACGGGCGAGGGACTGAAAGCCTGGCATGAAGCGAAGGAAATTTTCCTGGGCAAACGCGCGTGGGTGGAGGCCCAGGTTGGGCGGGGCGCTTTTGCCGCGCCGCAATCGGGGGCGGGCACGTCCGAGGTCTGGGTCGCCACCGGCAATTTGCTGGGCCGCGTGATCCTGCGCGACGACATCCGCCCGCAGGCGGCGGCGGTGGTTGAAGCATTGCGCCGTGAGGGCTTGCGTTCCGTGGTGCTCACCGGCGACCGCACCGCCGCCGCCGAGCATCTGAAAACCGAGCTGAAGCTCGATGACATCCGCGCGGAACTGAAGCCCGAACAGAAGGTCGCGGCGATCCGCGAATTCAGCGCGCAGGGCAAAAAGGTGGCGATGATCGGTGACGGCGTGAACGATGCGCCGAGCCTGGCCGTGGCCCACATCGGCGTGGCGATGGGTGCGCGCGGTTCCGACGCGGCCCTGGAACAGGCGGACGTGGTGCTGATGAACGACCGGCTGGAAAATTTTCTCGCGGCCTACCGGCTGAGCCAGCGGGCGCGCTCCATCATCCGCCAGAATCTGTTTATCTCGCTGGGTACGGTGGTGGTGCTGGTCTGCTTTGCCCTG
>Ga0302321_100000922_pt1 | contig 25335 bp, 25 predicted proteins | sample Fen_T0_1_FD_202505 | JGI IMG/M metagenome (GOLD analysis project Ga0302321, IMG submission 202505) | Peat permafrost microbial communities from Stordalen Mire near Abisko, Sweden - Fen_T0_1 | ecosystem: Environmental > Terrestrial > Soil > Wetlands > Permafrost | place: Sweden: Abisko...
GCCGCCGCCTGGTTCGGGTTGGACGGCGTAGGCCCGCGATGAGCGCACTGTCGGACCTGTTCGCCCGCACCCGAGCCGAGGGTCGGGCGGCTCTGATCGGCTACCTCCCGGCCGGGTACCCGAGCGTCGACGGGTCGATCGCCGCGCTGACCGCGATGGTCGGCGCCGGCGTCGACGTGGTCGAGATCGGCCTACCGTACTCCGACCCGCTGCTGGACGGGCCGACCATCCAGGCCGCGGTCGACGACGCCCTCGCCCGGGGCGTCACGACCGCTGACGTCTTCGCGGCGGTAAAGGCGGTGAGTGCAACCGGCGCACCCACGCTCGTCATGAGCTACTGGAACCCGATCGCCCGCTACGGAGTCGAACGGTTCGCGGCCGACCTGGCCGCGGCCGGCGGTGTAGGCACCATCACCGCCGACATCACTCCGGACGAGGCAGGCGACTGGATGGCGGCCTCGCAGGCGCACGGCCTGGACCGGGTCTTCCTGGTCGCGCCGTCGTCGACCGACGCCAGGATCGCCTACACCGCCGACCACACGCGCGGCTTCGTCTACGCGGCAGCCGTCATGGGCGTCACCGGGGCGCGGGACCAGGTGGGCTCCGCAGCCCGAGGCCTCGTCCAGCGCGTCCGTGCGGCCACGGATCTCCCGGTGTGCGTCGGGCTCGGGGTGTCCTCGGCCGGTCAGGCGCGCGAGGTGGCGTCCTTCGCCGACGGCGTGATCGTGGGATCGGCGTTCGTGCGGTGTCTGCTCGACGCCCCCGACGCCGACGCCGGGGTGGCGGCCGTGGCGACGTTGGCCGAGGAACTGGCTCAGGGCGTGCGCGGGTGACCGACGTCGACGCGCGGTCTGGCCCGTTCACGGGCAGCGAGCTGCAGAAGTGGCTGTCCACCGTTGCGCGAGTGGCCCTGGGACTGGTCCTGCTCGCCGCCTCGCTGCTGAAGATGGTGGACCCCCACCAGGCGGCCGCTGCGGTGCAGGCCTACCAGATCCTGCCGGTCCGGATGGCCGAGTACGTGGGCTACGGGCTGCCGCTGATCGAGTTCTTCCTGGCGGTCGCCCTGATCGTCGGTTTCGGCACCCGGCTGGTGGCCTGGATCACGGCCGGGCTCATGGTGGTGTTCATCATCGGGGTGGCCTCGGCCTGGGCCCGCGGACTGAGCATCGACTGCGGGTGCTTCGGTGGCGGCGGCGCGGTCGCGCCCGGCCACACCAGGTACGTCCAGGAGATCGTGCGCGACCTCGGCTTCATCGGCCTGGCCGTGTGGCTGATCCGGTTCCCGATGAGCCGGCTGGCGTTGGACCGCTCAGGACGCGCCGGGACCGGGGACGAAGGTTTGTTCGACGAGTTCGACGATGATGAAGACGACGATCTGGCTGACGATTCCGAGGAGCCACGGGCATGAGCAGCAAGGAAAGTCGGCGCAGTGCGCGCGAGAAGCTCGCCGAGGAGCGCCGACGCCAGGTGGAGGCGGAGCGTCGCCGGTCGCGGATCATCAACATCGCGATCGCGGTCGTGGTGATCCTCGCGGTCACCACGATCTTCGTGCTGGTCCAGAAGTCGCGGAACTCGGGGCCGGCCACTGCCACGTTGCCGAAGACGGTCACCCAGGACGGCGGTGGGGTCACGGTCGGCCAGGACTCCGCGCCGGTGACCGTGGACATGTGGCTGGACTTCCAGTGTCCGAACTGCAAGCAGTTCGAGACGGTCAACGCGCCACAGATGGCGGCCATGACCGACAGCGGCCAGATCCGCGTCGTGTACCACCCGCTGTCGTTCCTCGACCAGCACTGGCAGAACACGGCGTCGGCGCTGGCGGCGAACGCCTTCGGCTGCTCGGCGGACTACGGCCTCGCGCAGAAGTACCAGAGCACGGTCTTCGCCAACCAGCCGCCGGTCGAGGGCACCGGCTACACCAGCGACCAGCTCATCCAATGGGGCAAGGACATCGGGATCACGGACTCGAACTGGCCCAGCTGTGTGCAGGACCAGCCCTACGCCAACTGGGTCAAGCAGGTGGAGTCGTCGATGACCAGCCAGGGGGTCACCGGCACTCCGACGCTCTTCATCAACGGCCAACGGGTGTCGCCCAAAGAACAGGGTCCGATGATGACCGACCCGGCGGCGTTCAAGCAGGCCGTCGCCGCAGCCGCGTCCGGCGGCTGATCGCAGCCGGTCATGGTGACCACCGACCTTCCCGTGCTCGTCCCGAGCTACCTGCCCAGCCCGAGCCAGGGCGTGTGGCACCTCGGCCCGGTGCCGGTCCGCGGGTACGCCTTGGCGATCATCGCCGGGATCGCCGTGGCGATCTGGCTGGGCGAACGTCGGTGGCGGGCGCGGGGGGGCGAGCCGGGCACGATCGGCGACATCGCGTTGTGGGCGGTTCCGTTCGGGATCCTCGGCGGGCGGATCTACCACGTCATCACCTCCCCGCAGGCGTACTTCGGGACCGGCGGTCGCCCGCTGCACGCGCTGTTCATCTGGGAGGGCGGTCTCGGGATCTGGGGAGCCGTCGCGCTCGGTGCACTCGGAGCCTTCATCGGGGCTCGCCGCCGCGGGGTCGCCCTGCCCGCGGTCGGGGACGCGATCGCCCCCGGCATCGCGTTGGCCCAGGCCGTGGGCCGGTGGGGGAACTGGTTCAATCAGGAGCTGTTCGGGCGTCCCACCACCGTTCCGTGGGCCCTGGAGATCGACCCGGCCCACCGTCCCCCGGGCTACGAGTCATACGCGACGTTCCACCCCACGTTCCTGTACGAGAGCCTGTGGATGCTGGGCGTCGCCGGCGTGTTGCTGTGGGTGAGCCGACGGTTCGCGATCGGACACGGTCGGCTGTTCGCGCTCTACGTCATGCTGTACTGCGTCATCCGGCTGCCCATGGAGCTGCTGCGGATCGACCCGGCCAACCACCTCTTCGGGGTGCGGGTGAACGTCTGGGTGGCGATCCTGGTCTTCATCGGCGCACTGGTCGGGTTCGTGCTCTCGCAGCGCCGCCATCCCGGGCGCGACCCCGACACGGCGTACCGGGACCGGCGTCGACCGACGTCACCGACCGAGCTGGACGAATCGACCGCGGAGGCGACCAACCATGACGGCCGGTGAGCTGCACGGACACCACCGCGACGTGACCGGTGGCTGGCTGCGCCCCGCCGTGTTCGGGGCCAGCGACGGTCTGGTGAGCAACGGCGCGCTGATCGCGGGCGTCGCCGGCGGAGCGGCGGCGGTCAACCCTGGGACGAGTGCCACCAGCGCCATCATCGTGGCGGGGCTGGCGGGGCTGGCGGCCGGCGCGTTCTCGATGGCCGTGGGTGAGTACGTGTCAGTGGCCTCGCAGACTGAGCTGGCCCAGGCCGAGATCAACCGGGAGCGGATCGAGCTGCAGCGGGCGCCGGAGGCCGAGCAGGCCGAGATGGCCGAGGTGTTCGTGGCTCGCGGGGTCGAACCGAAGCTGGCCCGCCTGGTGGTCCAACAGATGTCGCACGACGCGGAGAAGACCCTCGAGATGCACGTGCGCGAGGAACTCGGTCTGGACCCCAACGACCTGCCGTCCCCCTATCTCGCGGCCGGCTCGTCGTTCCTCGCGTTCAGCGTCGGGGCCGTCCTCCCGGTGATCCCGTACCTGCTCGGCGCCACGTCGCTGTGGCCGTCGGTCGTCGTCACCGTCATTGCCCTGCTCGGGGTTGGGATCCTGGTCTCGCGGGTGACCGTGCGACCGTGGTGGTACGCCGGGCTGCGGCAGGTGCTGCTGGGGGGCGTTGCGTTCGGTCTGACCTATCTGTTCGGCTCGCTCGTCGGCGGCAGCGTCGGCTGAGCCAGGAGCGCGCCGCACCGGAGCGGCCGCGGTCGGCGGATACGGTGGGCGTCATGCGCCGGGCAAAGATCGTGGCCACTCTTGGTCCCTCGTCGACCAGTCCGGAGACGGTCCTGGCGCTGGTCCGGGCCGGGGTCAACGTCTTCCGGCTCAACCTGAGCCACGGCACGCAGGAGCAGCACGAGCAGGCACTGTCGCTGGTCCGCCAGGCCACCGACGAGACCGGGATGTCGGTCGGCGTGCTGGCCGACCTGCAGGGCCCCAAGATCCGGCTCGGGCACTTCGCCGGGGGACCGGTGCTGCTGAAGAACGGGTCGGAGTTCACGATCACGACCGAGCCAGTGGCCGGCGACGCCGACGCCGTGTCCACCACCTACGGCGGACTGCCCGGCGACGTGCACCCCGGCGACGCGATCCTGGTCGACGACGGTCGCGTGTCGTTGGCAGTCCTCGACGTCGAGGGCCCTGCGGTGCGCACCCGCGTGATCGAGGGCGGCACGATCAGTGACAACAAGGGACTCAACCTGCCGGGGGCCTCGGTCGCGGTGCCGGCCATGTCCGACAAGGACGCCGACGACCTGCGGTTCGCGCTGCGGATCGGCGTCGACTGGGTGGCGCTGTCGTTCGTGCGCAGCGCGGCGGACATCGAGAGCGTGCACGACGTCATGGCCGAGGTGGGCATCTGGCGACCGGTGGTGGCCAAGATCGAGAAGCCGCAGGCGGTCGACCGGCTGGGCGAGATCCTCGATGCCTTCGACGCGATCATGGTCGCTCGTGGTGACCTCGGGGTCGAGCTCCCGCTGCAGGACGTGCCGTTGGTCCAGAAGCGCGCGGTCAGCCTGGCTCGCGAGAAGGGCAAGCCGGTGATCGTCGCGACCCAGATGCTCGAGTCCATGATCGGGGCGTCGCGGCCCACGCGCGCCGAGGTGTCCGACGTGGCCAACGCGGTGCTCGACGGCGCCGACGCCTTGATGCTGTCCGGCGAGACCGGCATCGGGCGCTACCCGGTCGAGACCGTCCAGACGATGGGCCGGATCATCGAGGCGACCGAGGTGCAGGCCTTGGAGCGCATCCCGCGGGTCGGGGGCCACCCCACGACGAAGGGCGGTGCCATCGCGCGGGCGGCGGTCGCCGTCGCCGCGCAGCTCCAACCGGTCGCGATGGTGGCGTTCACCGAGACCGGTCGGTCGGCGCGCGCGTTGGCGCGCTACCGCTCACCGGTGCCGCTGCTGGCGTTCACGCCCAGCGCCGGGGTGCGCAACCAGCTGACCTTGTCCTGGGGAGTCGAGACCTTCCTCGTCGAACCCGTGCGGCACACCGACGACATGGTGCGCCAGGTCGATGCGAAGCTGCTGCAGATGGGGCGTTGCCAGGTGGGCGACGAGATCGTGATCGTGGCCGGCAGCCCGCCCGGCATCCCCGGCTCGACCAACGCGATGCGGGTGCACCGCATGGGCGACGCCGTCGGTGGCATCGCCCCGGCCTACTCCGAGGAGTGACCCCGTCGGGTCGGGTGCGCCAGGCGCCGCACGGATGAACCGCCCGGAACCTCAGCAAGAACTGAAGCAACGAGTCGTTGCCTCAGTTCTTGCTGAAGCGTCGATTCGTTGCTTCGGAACGGGTGGGGCGAGGCCGGGCTGGCCCGGACCCGGGCCCGCCTGCGTCGGGGCTGGTCAGTCCACGATGGCTCGTCGGGCCTCCGGATTGAGCACTCCCCAGCTGATCAGCTGCTCGGTCAGGGCGCCGGGCGCCTGGTCGTAGATGACGGCGAGCGTGCGCAGGTCCTCCTGCCGGATCGACAGGATCCGGCCGTTGTAGTCACCGCGCTGGCTCTGGATGGTCGCGGCGTACCGGGCGAGAGGTCCGGCCTTCTCGGCCGGCACGGCGGCCAGCTGCTCGAGGTCGATCACCAGGCGCGGCGCAGGCTCGACCGCCCCGCCGGGCAGGGAGTCGGGCAGCAGCTCGGCGACGGGGACGCCGTAGAAGTCGGCGAGCTCGGCCAGCTTCTGCACGGTCACCGCGCGGTCGCCGCGCTCGTAGGAGCCGACAACGACGGCCTTCCAGCGCCCTTGCGACTTCTCCTCCACCCCGTGCAGCGACAGGTTCTGCTGCTGACGGATCGCCCGCAGCCGACCGCCGAGCGCCTTGGCGTAGTCGCTCATCGTCCCCACTCTCCGTGGCCGTCGGCCACCGCGTCCCCCCGGACGGCGACCCCCAGGGCACCGCACCGATCACGCTCCGTAGCGTCACGGAGCGTGACCGGGTCGTCAAGCCGAACGACCGAACTCACCCCGGACCGCTGCGCGCAGTCACCCGAGCAGCCCAGTCCGGTGGCCCGATAGGGTGCAGACGACCAACGTCCTTTAAGCCCGTCCGGTGAGGCGGGGAAGGAGGTGGCCGGTGACCACCGTGCCTCCGTCGGGACCCACCGACGCCCCTGACACCGATTCTGTCGACGACCGCCCCTCCGACGCAGTCGGCCGCGAAGTCCTCGATGCCGACGACATCCAGCGGGCCATGACCCGGGTGGCCCACGAGATCCTCGAGCGAAACCGCGGCGCCTCCGACGTCGTGCTGCTGGGCATCCCCACCCGCGGCGTCGACCTCGCCCGGCGGCTCGCCGAACGGATCGCCTCGGTCGAGGCGCCCGTTCCGGTGGGGTCGCTGGACATCACCATGTACCGCGACGACCTGCGGCTGAAGCCCGCGCGGGCCCTTGAACGCACCGACCTGCCCTCCGGCGGGATCGACGATCGCGTGGTCGTCCTGGTCGACGACGTGCTGTTCTCCGGGCGTACCGTCCGCGCCGCCCTCGACGCGCTGGGCGACCTCGGTCGTCCGCGCGCGGTGCAGCTGGCCGTCCTGGTCGACCGGGGACACCGCGAGCTGCCGATCCGGGCCGACTACGTGGGCAAGAACCTGCCCACCTCCCTGCGCGAGAACGTGCGCGTGCTGGTCACTGAACGAGACGGCCGCGACGCCGTCGTCCTGGGAACGGTGGAACCGGAATGAGGAAGCACCTGCTGTCCGCAGCCGACCTGACGCGTGACGACGCGTTGCTCGTGCTGGACACCGCCGAGGAGCTGGCGCAGCTGGCCGATCGTCCGGTCAAGAAGCTGCCGACCCTGCGCGGTCGCACCGTCGTGAACCTCTTCTTCGAGGACTCCACCCGCACGCGGATCTCCTTCGAGGCGGCGGCCAAGCGGCTCTCGGCCGACGTGATCAACTTCAGTGCCAAGGGATCCAGCGTGTCCAAGGGCGAGAGCCTGAAGGACACGGCGCTCACCCTCGAGGCCATGGGCGCCGACGCCGTCGTCATCCGGCACTTCGCCAGCGGGGCGCCGCACACGCTGGCGCACAGCGGCTGGATCCAGGGCAGCGTGGTGAACGCCGGTGACGGCACGCACGAGCACCCCACTCAGGCGCTGCTCGACGCCTTCACCATGCGCCGGCACCTCGGCGACCTCGAGGGGCGACGGATCACGATCGTCGGCGACGTCCTGCACAGTCGGGTCGCGCGGTCCAACGTGCTGCTGCTCTCGACGCTCGGGGCCAAGGTCACGCTGGTCGCCCCGCCCACGTTGCTGCCGGTCGGCGTCGACACCTGGCCCGGTGAGGTGTCCTACGACCTCGACGCGACCCTGCCGGGATCCGATGCGGTGATGATGCTGCGGGTCCAGCGTGAACGCATGAACGCGGCGTTCTTCCCGAGCCAGCGTGAGTACGCCCGACGCTACGGGCTTGACGCCGAGCGCATGGCGGCGCTGGGCGACGAGACGATCGTCATGCACCCGGGACCCATGAACCGCGGTCTGGAGATCACCGCCCAGGTGGCGGACAGCACGCGGTCGGTGATCGTCGAGCAGGTGGCCAACGGGGTCAGCGTGCGGATGGCGGTCCTCTACCTGCTGCTCGGGGGGAGCGAGTCGGCCTTGGGGTCGGTACCCAGCGACCTGGAGGCGGTGCCGGCATGAGCGACTACCTGATCCGCGGGGGTCGCATCCTCGGCGCCGACACCGCCGACGTCGTCCTGGTCGACGGGGTGGTCGCCGAGATCGGCTCGGGGTTGAGCCGAGCCGGTGCGGAGGTGGTCGACGCCGAGGGGCTCGTGGTGCTGCCGGGTCTGGTCGACCTGCACACCCACCTGCGCGAGCCCGGCCGCGAAGACGCCGAGACGGTCGAGACCGGCACGCGGTCCGCGGCCGTCGGCGGGTTCACCGCGGTGCACGCCATGGCCAACACCGACCCGGTGGCCGACACGGCCGGGGTCGTCGAGCAGGTGTACCACCTGGGTCGGCGGGCCGGTCACTGCGACGTGCGTCCCGTCGGAGCCGTCACGGTGGGGCTGCAGGGCAACGAGCTGGCCGAGCTCGGTGCGATGGCCGAGTCGGCCGCACAGGTGCGGGTCTTCTCCGACGACGGCCACTGCGTGTCTGACGCCGTGCTCATGCGACGCGCGCTGGAGTACGTCAAGGCGTTCGACGGGGTCGTGGCGCAGCATGCCCAGGAACCACGCCTGACCGAGGACGCGCAGATGAACGAGGGCGTCGTCTCCGGGGTCCTCGGCCTGCGGGGCTGGCCGGCGGTCGCCGAGGAGGCGATCATCGCCCGCGACGTCCTGCTCGCCGGTCAGGTCGGGTCGCGGCTGCACGTGTGCCACGTGTCCACGGTGGGCTCGGTCGAGCTGATCCGGTGGGCCAAGAGCAAGGGGATCGACGTCACGGCCGAGGTCACGCCGCACCACCTGCTGCTCACCGACGAGCTCGTGCGCAGCTACGACCCGGTGTTCAAGGTCAACCCGCCGCTGCGGACCGCGGCCGACGTCGAAGCCCTGCGCGACGGTCTGGCCGACGGCACGATCGACGTGGTCGCCACCGACCACGCCCCGCACTCGGTCGAGGACAAGGACTGCGAGTGGGCCGCCGCCGCGTTCGGCATGGTCGGGCTCGAGACGGCGCTGGGAGCCGTGGCCGCGGCCATGGTCGAGACCGGTCGGCTGGACTGGGCCGGGGTGGCCGACCGGATGTCGGTGCGCCCCGCGCGGATCGGGCGCGTGGCCGACCAGGGCCGCCCGATCGCGGTGGGCGAGCCGGCCACCCTCGTGCTGGTCGACCCGTCGGCTGCGGTGGTGGTCGATGCGGGCCAGCTGCACTCCCGGTCGACGAACACGCCGTTCGCCGGCATGAAGCTGCCGGCGGCAGCGGCGGCCACGTTCCTCCGCGGCCGGCTCACCGCGCGCAACGGTCAGGTGGCCTGATGCCGCCCTCGTCCCTCGAGCTGGATCCCGCGGTCCTCGTGCTGGAGGACGGCCGGACGTTCCACGGGCGGGCGTACGGCGCGGTCGGCGAGACGTTCGGCGAGGCGGTCTTCTGCACTGCCATGACCGGCTACCAGGAGACGCTCACCGACCCGTCCTACCGGGGCCAGGTGGTCGTGCAGACGGCGCCGCAGATCGGCAACACCGGTGTCAATGACGAAGACTCCGAGTCGTCGCGGATCTGGGTGAACGGTTACGTGGTCCGCGACCCGGCCCGTCGCCACTCGAGCTGGCGGGCCACCGGGAGTCTCGACGCGGCACTGCAGGCGGCCGAGGTGGTCGGGATCAGCGGGATCGACACCCGCGCGCTGACCCGACATCTGCGCGAGCGCGGAGCGATGCGGGTGGGTGTCTTCAGCGGTGCAGCGGCGAGCCGACCGGCGGCCGAGCTCCTGGACGCCGTCCTGGCGAGCCCGCAGATGGCCGGGTCCGACCTGACCGGGGACGTCAGCACGACCAAGCCCTACGTCGTCCCGGCCAGTGGCGAGCGGCGCTTCACCGTGGCCGCGATCGACCTCGGGATCAAGGCGATGACCCCGCACCTCATGGCGCAGCGGGGGATCGAGGTCCACGTGCTGCCCGCGTCGAGCACCTCCGACGACGTCTCGGCGGTCGCTGCCGACGGCATCTTCTTCAGCAACGGGCCGGGCGACCCGGCCACGGCCGACCATGCGGTCGCACTGATGCAGGCGGCTCTGTCGGCCGGGGTGCCCACGTTCGGGATCTGCTTCGGCAACCAGGTCCTCGGACGCGCGCTCGGCCGCCCCACCTACAAGCTGAAGTACGGGCACCGGGGGATCAACCAGCCGGTGCAGGATCGTGCCACCGGCAAGGTCGAGATCAGCGCCCACAACCACGGGTTCGCCGTCGATGCACCCCTCGACGGAGTCTTCGACACCCCGTTCGGGCGGGCCGAGGTCAGCCACGTCTGCCTCAACGACGACGTCGTCGAGGGTCTGCGACTGCTCGACGCGCCCGCGTTCAGCGTGCAGTACCACCCGGAGGCTGCGGCCGGCCCGCACGACTCGGCCTACCTGTTCGACCGGTTCGTCGGCCTCATGTCGTCGCGACGCCCGCAGTCCGGCGGGGGGCGTGACTGATGCCCAAGCGCGACGACCTCACGAGCGTGCTGGTGATCGGCTCGGGCCCGATCATCATCGGACAGGCGGCCGAGTTCGACTACTCCGGCACCCAGGCCTGCCGGATCCTGCGCGACGAGGGCCTGCGCGTGGTGCTGGTCAACAGCAACCCGGCCACGATCATGACCGACCCGGGTTACGCCGATGCTACGTACATCGAACCGATCACCCCGGAGGTGGTCGAGCAGATCATCGTGCGGGAGCGCCCTGATGCGCTGCTGCCGACCTTGGGCGGACAGACCGCGCTGAACACGGCGATCGCGCTGCACGAGTCGGGGGTCCTGCAGCGCTACGGGGTCGAGCTGATCGGCGCCGACTTCGACGCGATCCAGCGCGGCGAGAACCGCGAGCTGTTCAAGAAGATCGTCGGTGAGATCGGCGCCGAGGTTGCGCGCTCCACGATCTGTCACTCGATGGCCGAGTGCCTAGCGGCGGTCGACGACCTGGGCTACCCGGTGGTCGTCCGACCGTCGTTCACCATGGGTGGTGCGGGCAGCGGCATGGCCTACGACCAGACCGACCTGCACCGCATCGCCGGATCGGGCCTGCAGGCCAGTCCCACCACCGAGGTGCTGCTCGAGGAGTCGATCATCGGGTGGAAGGAGTACGAGCTCGAGCTGATGCGCGACCAGCACGACAACGTGGTCGTGGTCTGCTCGATCGAGAACCTCGACCCGATGGGCGTGCACACGGGTGACTCGATCACCGTGGCCCCGTCGATGACCCTCACGGACCGCGAGTACCAGCACATGCGCGACGTCGGGATCGCCGTCATCCGGGCGGTCGGCGTCGACACCGGTGGCTGCAACATCCAGTTCGCGATCAACCCCGACGACGGCCGCATGGTCGTGATCGAGATGAACCCCCGCGTCTCGCGGTCGAGCGCGCTCGCGAGCAAGGCCACTGGGTTCCCTATCGCGAAGATCGCGGCCCGGCTGGCACTGGGCTACACCCTCGACGAGATCCCCAACGACATCACCGCGGAGACGCCCGCGTCGTTCGAGCCCACCTTGGACTACGTCGTCGTCAAGGTCCCGCGCTTCGCGTTCGAGAAGTTCCCCGCGGCCGACCCCACGCTGACCACGCACATGAAGAGCGTCGGCGAGGCGATGTCCTTGGGCCGGAACTTCCCGGAGGCGCTGCAGAAGGCGCTGCGCTCCATCGAGCGGTCCGATGCCTCGTTCCGTTGGGACGTCCCACCCGGCGATCCGGCCACCCATCTCGAGGCCGCTCGTACGGCGCACGACGGGCGAATCATCGACGTGCAGCGGGCCTTGCGCGCCGGCGCGACGATCGACGAGGTCCACGACGCCACCGGGATCGATCCCTGGTTCCTCGACCAGATCGGGCTGCTCAACGACGTCGCGGACGCACTCGCGAGGACCGGGGAGCTGGATGCCGATGCGCTGCGGCTGGCGAAGCGGCACGGGTTCTCCGACCGGCAGATCGGTGAGATCCGCGGCCTCGACGAAGGCGTCGTCCGCGCGCTGCGCCACGCCCTCGGCGTCCGTCCGGTCTACAAGACGGTGGACACCTGTGCGGGCGAGTTCGCGGCGCGCACGCCGTACCACTACTCGGCCTACGACGAGGAGACCGAGGTCGAGCCCCGCGACCGACCGGCGGTGATCGTGCTCGGCTCGGGTCCCAACCGGATCGGTCAGGGCATCGAGTTCGACTACTCGTGCGTCCACGCCGTCCAGGCCCTCCGCGACGTCGGGTACGAGACCGTCATGGTCAACTGCAACCCGGAGACGGTCTCGACCGACTACGACACCGCCGACCGGCTCTACTTCGAGCCGCTGACCCTCGAGGACGTGCTCGAGATCGTGCACGCCGAGCAGCAGGTGGGGCCGGTGACCGGCGTCATCGTCCAGCTCGGCGGGCAGACACCGCTGGGCCTGGCGCAGCGGCTCAAGGACGCCGGCGTGCCGATCGTCGGGACCTCGCCCGAGGCGATCCACCTGGCCGAGGAGCGCGGTGCGTTCGGTCACCTGCTGTCCGAGGCCGGGCTGCCGGCGCCCAAGCACGGAACCGCCACGTCGTACGAGCAGGCCAAGGCGATCGCGGACACGATCGGCTTCCCGGTCCTGGTCCGCCCGTCGTACGTCCTCGGTGGCCGCGGCATGGAGATCGTGTACGACGACGACATGCTGCGCGGCTACATCGACCGCGCCACGCAGATCAGCCCCGAGCACCCGGTGCTGGTCGACCGGTTCCTCGACGACGCGGTCGAGATCGACGTCGACGCGTTGTACGACGGGACGCAGCTGTTCCTCGGCGGGGTCATGGAGCACATCGAGGAGGCCGGCATCCACTCCGGTGACTCCGCCTCCGCACTGCCGCCCATGACGCTGGGCCGCGCCGACATCGAGCGGGTCAGGGACGCCACCGAGGCGATCGCCGCCGGTATCGGGGTGCGCGGGCTGCTGAACGTCCAGTACGCGATGGCCGCCGATATCCTGTACGTGCTCGAGGCGAACCCGCGCGCCTCTCGCACGGTGCCGTTCGTCAGCAAGGCCACCGACGTGGCGCTGGCCAAGGCCGCCGCCCGGATCGCGGTGGGCGAGACGATCGAGCACCTGCGCGCCGAAGGTCTGCTGCCCGCCGTCGGCGACGGCGGGACGCTGCCGGTGGACACCCCGATCTCGGTCAAGGAAGCCGTCTTGCCGTTCGGCCGCTTCCACGGGGTCGACACCGTGCTCGGACCGGAGATGAAGTCCACCGGCGAGGTCATGGGCATCGACGCCGACTTCGGCCGCGCCTTCGCGAAGTCCCAGGTGGCCGCCTACGCCGGTGGGTTGCCGACGTCGGGCCGGGCGTTCGTGTCGGTCGCCAACCGCGACAAGCGCTCGATGATCTTCCCGGTCAAACGGTTGCACGACCTCGGGTTCGAGATCCTGGCCACCGAGGGCACGGCCGAGGTGCTGCGCCGCAACGGCGTTCCGGCGCAGGTCGTCCGCAAGCACTTCGAGACCGTGGACGAGCCCCACGCGGCCCGCGACACCGTGCAGCTCATCCTCGACGGCGACGTCGACCTCATCGTCAACACGCCCTACGGTGTGGGAGCCCGCCTCGACGGCTACGAGATCCGTACGGCGGCGGTGACCCGCGGGATTCCGTGCATCACCACCGTCCAGGGGCTCGCGGCCGCCGTCCAGGGCATCGAGGCGCTGATCGGCGGGCAGTTGGGCGTGCGATCGCTGCAGGAGCACGCGGCCGACCTGCAAGCCGCACGGAAGGAGGCCTGATGGCCCCGGTCCAGGTTCGAGGTTCGGTGCTGTCCATGAAACGGGCCGGCGCCTACCACCTGCTCACGCTGGTCGCGCCGGGCATCGCCGAGCGGTTCCGGCCCGGGCAGTTCATCGCGCTGTCGGTGGGTGGTGAGGATTCCTCGATGCTGCTGCGTCGCGCCTTCTCGGTGTACCGCACCGAGGATCGCGGGGTGTACGGCGGAACGGTGGAGATCGTGTTCGCCGAGTCCGGTCGGGGCACCAGATGGCTGGCCCGGCAACGCACGCACGACCCGATCGACGTGGTCGGCCCCCTGGGCCGGCCGTTCGCGCTGCCGAAGGACCCGGTCAGCTGCGCCCTCGTCGGCGGTGGGTACGGCAGTGCCCCGCTGTTCAGCCTCGCCGACCACCTGCGCGCGCGAGGGTGCCGGGTCGACTTCGTGCTGGGCGCCGCCAGCGAGGACCGCTTGTTCGGGGTCCTGGAGGCCAAGCGCATGGCGCAGTCGGTGGCGATCACCACCGAGGACGGATCCCTGGGCGACCGGGGCCGGGTGACCGACGTCCTTCCCGGTCTGATGCGCCGGGCGACCACCGACGTGGTCTACGCCTGCGGTCCCATGGGCATGCTCGCCGCGGTGGTCGACCTCGCGCGGGCGCAGGGGGCGCACAGCCAGACCGCAGTCGAGGAGGCCATGGCCTGTGGCACGGGGGTGTGCATGACCTGCGTGCTGCCGGTGGTCGGCGACGACGGCGTGACCCGCATGGTGCGCTCCTGCGTCGACGGTCCGGTGTTCCGCGGTGACGCGGTGCGGTGGGCCGACGTGGGCACGGTTCCCGAGGGCACCTGGGGTGCCCCTGTCCCAGGGGGGCACTGATGACCCGGATGACCCGCGTGATGCTCACCACCCCCGGCGAGCCCGTCATGCCCGACGTCGACATGCTCGCCCGGCTCGGCTCACTGGTCCTTCCCAATCCCATGATGACGGCCTCCGGTTGTGCCGGGTACGGCCGCGAGCTCGACCAGTTCCTGGACATCAGCTCACTGGGCGCCGTCGTCACCAAGTCGATCATGGCGGCACCGCGGTCGGGGCGACCCACTCCCCGGATGGCCGAGACCCCGAGCGGCATGCTCAACTCGATCGGTCTGCAGGGTCCAGGCGTCGACACGTTCATCGAACGGGACCTGCCGTGGCTGGCCGAGCGCGGGGCTCGCGTCATCGTGTCGATCGCCGGAAACGACGCCGAGGAGTACGCCAAGCTCGCCGGACGCTTGCGCCACGCGCCCGCGGTGGTCGGCCTCGAGGTGAACATCTCCTGCCCGAACGTCGAGAACCGCGGCCTCGTGTTCGCCTGCGACCCGGAGTCCAGCGCGAGGGTGGTGTCCGGCGTCCGTCGCAACCTGGGGCCGGGCATCCCCGTCTTCGCCAAGCTGTCCCCTGACGTCACCGACATCGTCGCCATCGCGAAGTCGGCGGTCGATGCCGGCGCCGACGGACTGTCGATGATCAACACGTTGCTGGGCATGGTGATCGACCCCGACACCATGCGCCCGCACCTGGGTGGGCTGACCGGGGGGCTCTCCGGCCCGGCGATCCGCCCGGTCGCCGTGCGCGCGATCTGGCAGGTGCACGCCGCGCTGCCGAACATCCCGATCATCGGGATGGGTGGGGTGCGCACCGGGCTCGATGCCCTCGAGCTGGTGCTGGCCGGCGCCAGCGCGATCCAGGTGGGCACCGTGATCTTCAACGACCCGCACGCACCGACCCGGGTGCTCGACGAGCTGCAACGGGCTCTCGGCGAGCGCGGGTTCGAGCGGTTCGCGGACGCGGTGGGGTACGCCCATCGCGTCGACGACGAGCCGACCCTCGGGTCGTCCTCAGAGGGGGTCCTCGACGAGTTCGCGGAGGCCGCAGTCGGCGGGGCCGAGGGGTGATCGAGGTGCCGGCACCGATCGCGGTGGCGCTCGACGCCCCCGACCTCGCCACGGCCCAGACGTGGGCGCGGGCCGTCGGACCACACGTGTCCACCCTGAAGATCGGGCTGGAGACCTTCCTGCGCGACGGCCATGCGGGGGTCGACGCGATCGCGGCGGCGGGACGCCGTCCGATCTTCCTCGACCTGAAGCTGCACGACATCCCGAACACCGTGGCTGGGGCCGCCCGCTCGGTGGCCGACCTGGCGCCGGCTTTCGTGACGGTGCACGCCCTGGGTGGAGCGGCGATGGTGCGCGCGGCCGTAGCCGAGCTGCCGGCCACCCGGGTCACCGGGGTCACCGTGCTCACCTCGATGTCGCCGGCCGACCTGGCAGCGGTCGGCGTCACCGGGTCGCCGCTGGACGCCGTGCGGCGGCTGGCCGTCCTGGCCGTCGCCGCAGGGGCGCGGGCGCTGGTGTGCTCGCCCCAGGAGGTCGCGTCGGTCCGGGCCGAGGTCGGTGCCGAGATCACCTTGATCACCCCCGGAGTCAGGCCGGCGGGTTCGTCGGTCGGCGACCAGGCGCGGGTGGCCACCCCCGAGCAGGCGCTGGCCGATGGCGCCGACCTGCTCGTGATCGGGCGGCCCATCACGGCGGCACGCGACCCCGGTCGGGCCGCCCACGACCTAGCGAGGCTCGTTGCCGCTGTCGGGTCCACTCGCTAGGTTCGCCCCCGTCCCGCAACTTTCGAGAGGTGTCGCCGTGGCTTTGCCGTTGCTCACGCCCGAACAGCGCCAACAGGCTCTCGAGAAGGCCGCCGAGGCACGCCGGGTCCGGGCAGAGGTCAAGAACCGGCTCAAGCACTCCGGCGCCTCGTTGTCCGATGTCCTGCACCGGGGCCAGAGCGGCAGCGACGACGGCAAGATCATCGGCAAGATGCGGGTCACCGCGCTGTTGGAGTCCCTGCCCGGGGTCGGCAAGGTGCGGGCCCGCCAGCTGATGGAACGGTTGGGGATCTCCGAGAGCCGGCGTGTGCGGGGGCTGGGCGCCAACCAGATCGCCGCGCTCGAACGTGAGTTCCCCAGCGGCTGAGGCGGCCGGGCCGCGACTGGTCGTCTTGTCCGGCCCGTCCGGAGTGGGGAAGAGCACCGTCGTCGACTGGCTGCGCGCCCAGGCACCCGACGTCTGGCTGTCGGTGTCGGCCACGACGCGACCGGCCCGACCCGGCGAGGTGGACGGGGTCAACTACCGGTTCCTGTCCGAGGCCGAGTTCGACACGCTGGTCGCCGACGGCGGGCTGCTGGAGTGGGCCGAGTTCGCCGGTCACCGCTACGGGACCCCCGGGGCGGCGGTCGCCAAGCACCTGGCGGCGGGACGCTCGGTGCTGCTCGAGATCGAGCTCCAGGGGGCCCGCCAGGTTCGCCGCAGCCGGCCCGACGCCCTGCTCGTCTTCCTGGCGCCGCCGTCGTGGGAGGTGCTGCAGGAGCGGCTCAACGGCCGGGGCACCGAACCACCCGACGTGGTCCAGCGGCGCCTCGAGCACGCGCAGGTCGAGCTGGCCGCGGTGACCGAGTTCGACGCCGTGCTGGTCAACGACGACGTCGAGGCGGTCGGACGGGCCTTGCTAGACTTCCTCCAGCCGTCGGCGTGAGCCCCCACGGACCCGCTCTCATTGCAGAGCCCTCACCGAAGAGCTGGAGCACCTGTGTCTGGAGTCCACGGCGTCCCCGAGGGGATCACCAACCCGCCGATCGACGAGCTGCTCGAGAAGGCCGACTCGAAGTACGCCCTCGTGCTCTACGCGGCCAAGCGGGCCCGCCAGATCAACGCGTACTACTCCCAGCTGGGCGAGGGCCTGCTGGAGTACGTGGGTCCGCTCGTGGAGACCCACGTGCAGGAGAAGCCGCTGTCGATCGCCATGCGCGAGATCAACGCGAACCTGCTGACCGCTGAGCCGGTCGAGGTCGTCGAGTAGCCGGCTCGGGCATGTCCTCAGGGTCCCGCGTCGTCGTCGGCGTGGGCGGCGGAGTCGCCGCCTACAAGGTGGTCGAGCTGGTCCGCCGGTTGCGGGAGTCCGGCCACGCCGTGCGCGTGGTCCCCACTGCGGCTGCCCTGAGGTTCGTCGGCGCCCCCACCTGGGCCGCGTTGTCCGGTGAGCCGGTGGGGGACGACCTGTGGGCCGACGCCCATGAGGTGCCGCACGTGCGGATCGGCCAGGAGGCCGACCTCGTGATCGTCGCGCCGGCCACGGCCGACCTGCTGGCCCGCGCCGCGCACGGCCTGGCCGACGACCTCCTGGCCAACGTCCTGCTCACCGCACGGTGCCCGGTGCTGATGGCCCCGGCCATGCACACCGAGATGTGGGACCACCCGGCGACGCGGGCCAACGTGGCGACGCTGCGCGCGCGGGGGGTCGTCGTGCTGGAGCCGGCGGTCGGGCGGCTGACCGGGGCCGACTCGGGTCGCGGCCGGCTTCCCGAGCCGCGCGAGCTGGCCGCGGTGGCCGAACGCGTGCTCGCTCGCGGCACCGCCGCGTCGACCCCCGACCTGGCCGGGCGGACCGTCGTGGTGTCGGCCGGCGGAACCCGTGAGCCCCTCGACCCGGTGCGCTTCCTGGGCAACCACTCGTCGGGGCGGCAGGGGTACGCCCTGGCCACGACCGCCGTGGCGCGGGGTGCCGACGTCGTGCTCGTCGCCGCCAACGTCGAGCTGCCCGACCCGGCGGGGGCCAAGGTGGTCGCCGTCGCCACGGCCGAGGAGCTTCGGACGGTCGTGGTCGAGGCGGCCGGGTCCGCCGACGCCGTGGTCATGGCCGCCGCCGTCGCCGACTTCGCGCCGGTGGAGGCGGCGGCGTCGAAGGTCAAGAAGGACGCCGGTGACCCGCCCGTCGTGCGCCTGCGACGCACGCCCGACGTGCTCGCCGAGCTGGTCGGCGACCGACGACCGGGCCAGGTGATCGTGGGGTTCGCCGCCGAGACCGGCAACGCCGACGCCGACTGGTTGGAGCTGGGCCGCCGCAAGCTGGCCGACAAGGGCTGCGACGTCCTGGTCGTGAACCGGGTGGGCGAGGGCCGGGCGTTCGGTACCACGGACAACGCGGCCGTGATCTTGACCAGCGACGGTCGGGAGGTCGACGTCCCGCTCGGCCCGAAGGAAGCGTTGGCCGACCAGGTGTGGGACGCCGTGGCGCTCCGCCTGGGGCCGGCGGATCGCTAGGCTGGCGCGCGCACGCCCGCCGGGACCGCTCCCGGCCGTCTGTGAAACGAGGAAGCTCCGTGGCCCGACGCCTGTTCACCTCCGAGTCCGTCACCGAGGGACACCCGGACAAGATCGCCGACCAGATCAGCGACTCGATCCTCGATGCGCTGCTCGCCGAGGACCCGACGTCGCGGGTCGCCGTCGAGACGCTGATCACGACCGGCCAGGTGCACGTGGCCGGCGAGGTGACCACCAAGGGCTATGCCGACATCCCCTCGATCGTGCGGGAGCGGGTGCTGGCGATCGGCTACGACTCGTCGAAGAAGGGGTTCGACGGGGGGTCCTGCGGCGTCTCGGTGTCGATCGGGTCGCAGTCGCCGGACATCGCCCAGGGCGTCAACGACGCCTACGAGGAGCGCCACGACCACTCCGTGGACCCGTTGGACCGTCAGGGCGCCGGCGACCAAGGCCTCATGGTCGGGTACGCCACCGACGAGACGCCGGAGCTCATGCCGCTGCCGATCACGTTGGCCCACCGCCTGGCGCGTCGGCTGGCCGAGGTCCGCAAGCTGGGCCAGATCGCCTACCTGCGGCCCGACGGCAAGACCCAGGTGACGCTGGAGTACGACGGCGACAAGCCGGTCCGGCTCGACACCGTGGTGGTCTCCACCCAGCACGCCGAGGACATCAACCTCGAGACGCTGTTGCAGCCCGACATCGAGGAGCTCGTGATCGCGCCGGTGCTGGAGAGCGTCGACGTCGACACCGAGCACTTCCGGGTGCTGGTCAACCCCACAGGGCGGTTCGAGGTCGGTGGTCCGATGGGGGACGCGGGCCTCACCGGACGCAAGATCATCATCGACACCTACGGCGGCATGGCCCGTCACGGCGGCGGCGCCTTCTCCGGCAAGGACCCGAGCAAGGTCGACCGGTCGGCCGCCTACGCGATGCGGTGGGTGGCCAAGAACGTGGTGGCCGCCGGGCTCGCCCGTCGCTGCGAGGTCCAGGTGGCGTATGCGATCGGCAAGGCGCACCCGGTGGGCCTGTTCGTCGAGACGTTCGGCACGGGGGTCGTCGACGACGAGCGGATCCAGGACGCCGTGCTCGAGGTGTTCGACCTTCGGCCCGCGGCCCTGATCCGCGACCTCGACCTGCTGCGTCCGATCTACGCGCAGACCGCCGCTTACGGGCACTTCGGCCGGGAGCTCCCGGACTTCACCTGGGAGCGCACCGACCGCGCCACCGCGCTGAAGGACGCTGCGCGCGTCTAGGGATGGGGGAGCTCCGGCCGGTCAGCGGCCGCCGGTGCCCGTGCGGGCGGCGGTGACCGGGCTGACCGCCGGAACCGCCTTCTTCGGCACGGTGTACGCCGAGACCATGGCGTCGGCCACCGGGGCACCGAGGGCGAAGGCGTACAACGACCGGCGCGGCTTCAGCGGGACTCCCGGGTCGAACGTGAACGTGTCGACGCCGACCCGGCTCGGGTTGTCCCGCAGAAGCAGGTCGGCACCCACGGGGCAGGTCGGGCTGGTCGAGACCCCGAAGAAGTTCGACCCGCCGGTGGTCGGGTTGGACCACACCGCGAAGCGGATCTGCGTCACCACCAGGCCGCTGGTCGGCGGAGCGGTGATGATCTTGGTGCAGGTGGCCGACGAGATGTTCGGGGTGTAGCGGAACTTGGCAGCCCGCACGTCGGTGGTGGCGACCTGGACCTGCCCCGCACCGGTGATCCCGGCCCGGTCGTGCCCATCGCTGAGGATCACCTGGGTGGCCCGCACGGCGGCGACCGCCGACACGGGCGCGACCACGAGCCCGATCCCCAAGCCGATCGCCAGAGGCAGCGCGCCACCCCTCAGCCGCGTGAACCCGCGCATGCCGTTCAGTCCCTTCGACCCGGGCACCCTGCTCGTGTGGACCGGCCCCCCAGCCCGCGGGCCGATTCCGGATGCTATCCCGGCGGCGAACCACGGCGAGCCGGGATCGTCGGGTCACTCTGGTAGGACAGCGCGGTGACGTCGACCCCGGCTGCCGCGGCCCCGGTTGCCCGAGTGCTGGTCGAGGTGCCACTCCCGCACCTGGACCGCCCCTTCGACTACCTCGTGCCGGCCGAGCTGGCCGACCTCGCGGTTCCGGGCGCTCGGGTCAAGGTGCGGTTCGCCGGTCGGCTGGTCGGGGGGTTCGTCCTCGACCGGGTGGACCGGACCGACCACGAAGGGCGGCTCGCGCCTCTGGCCAAGGTGGTCTCGGCCGAACCCGTGCTCGACCCGCCGGTCGCGCGGCTGGCTCGGGCCGTGGCCGACCGCTACGCCGGCACCGTGGCCGACGTGCTGCGACTCGCCATCCCGCCCCGGCACGCCGCCGTCGAGAAGGAAGCGCGGGTCGCGGCACCGGTTCCGGCGCCGCCTTCGCCCCCAGGGGCCGGCTCGTGGTCGCAGTACCCGGACGGCGTCACGCTGATCTCGGCGTTGGCCGAGGGCCGGAGCCCACGTGCGGTGTGGACCGCCCTGCCCGGCGTCGACCCGATGGCCGCGCTGGCCGTCGCCGTGGTCGCGGCCCTGGCCTCGGACCGCGGCGCACTGGTGGTCGTCCCCGACGCCCGCGACGTCGACCGTCTCGACGGGCAGCTGCGGACCCTGCTCCCGGTGCAGCAGTACGTGGTGCTCGAGGCCAGTCTCGGGCCGCGCGAGCGCTACCGCCGGTGGCTGTCGGTGCGTCGTGGTCAGGTGCGGGCGGTGATCGGGACCCGCGCGGCGATGTTCGCGCCGGTGCAGCGACTCGGCCTGGTCGCCGTGTGGGACGACGGCGACGACCTGCACGCGGAACCGCATGCTCCGTACCCGCACGTCCGCGAGGTCCTGGCGCTGCGCGCCCACGAGTCCGGCGCCGCGCTCCTGGTCGGTGGCTACGCCCGGACGGCCGAGGCACAACAGCTGGTCGAGTCCGGCTGGGCGCGCTCGGTCACGGCCAGTCGCGACGTCGTGCGGCACTGGGCGCCGCGGGTGCACGCCGCCGACGACGACGCTGCGCGCGCCACCGACGCCGCCGCCCGCGCCGCGCGGTTGCCGTCGGTCGTGTGGCACGCGACGAGGCAGGCGTTGGACCGGGGGCCGGTCCTGTTCCAGGTGCCGCGCTCCGGCTACCTGCCGCGGCTCGCCTGCGTCCGATGTCGGTCCGCCGCCCGGTGCGACGAGTGCCATGGCCCGCTGGCCCTGACCTCGGGGCACGCACTCGCCTCCTGTGCGTGGTGCGGGCGGGTGGCGGGTGGCTGGCGCTGCGCGGAGTGCGGGGCCGACCGGTTCCGGGCTCAGGTGGTCGGGGCCGGCCGCACCGCCGAGGAGCTGGGTCGGGCCTTTCCGTCCGTCCCGGTGCGGTCCTCCGGGGGCGACGCGGTCCTGGAGTCGGTCGCCGACCGACCCCAGCTGGTCGTCGCCACTCCTGGGGCGGAACCGCCCGCGGCCGGCGGGTACGCCGCGGCGATGCTGCTGGACGCCTGGGCGCTGCTCGACCGGCCCGAGCTGCGGGCCGAGGAGGAGGCGGTCCGCCGGTGGCTGGGTGCCGCTGCCCTGGTCCGCTCCGCCGAACGCGGCGGCGAGGTGGTCGTCGTGGCCGACCCGCGCGGTCGGGCGGTCCAGGCACTGGTCCGCTGGTCGCCGGAGGCCGTGGCCGAGCACGCCTTGCGCGAGCGCGCGGGGCTGGGCTTCCCCCCCGTCGCACGGATCGCCGAGCTCACCGGCACCCAGCCGGCCGTCGACGATCTGCTCCGTCGGGTGCATCTTCCGGCCGCAGCTGAGGTGCTCGGGCCGGTACCGCAGGGCGGGGACCACCAGGTACGCGCCCTGGTGCGGGCCCCCCGGTCGGCCGCGCTGGAGATGACCCGCGCCCTGCGCGTGGCACAGGGGGAGCGCAGCGCGCACAAGGCGAGCGAGCACGTGACGGTGCGGGTCGACCCGGCGGCACTGGCCTGAGCGGGCACCGGTCGTTCGACCGGTCTGGGTCAATCCTGCGACGGCGACACGAGCGCTCGGCGCTCGCGTTGGTGCCGCCAGACCAAGAACCCGGCGGCCACGGCGACGAGGCCGATCAACGCGAAGTTGCCGAGCCGCAGCCAGTGGTCCAGCCGGTTCAGCGAGTGGCCGAGGACGAACCCGAGGGTGACGAAGGCCGCCGACCAGCAGACCCCGCCGAGCACGTTCCAGGGCAGGAACACCCGCAGCGGCAGTCCACTCATCCCCGCGGTTGCGGGCGTCAGGGCGCGCATCAGGGCCACCCAGCGACCCATGAAGACGGCCGGCCCGCCGCGTCGGGCGAAGAAGTCGTCGGCGGCTGCCCAGCGCGCCTCGCCCACCCACTGTCCCGGGCGGGACGACTTCAGCCGCGGCCCGAGGTGATGGCCGATCCGGTAGCCCACCTGGTCGCCGAGCACCGCGGCCGCCATGACGAGGCCCAGGACGACGGGATAGTCCAGCACGCCCAGTGCTGCGAGCGCGCCGCCGACCACGGCCGCGGTCTCGCCCGGCAGGACGAAGCCCACGAACAGGGCGTCCTCGAGGAAGACGAGCAAGCCGACGATCGCGTACCACCACGCCCCCAACGAGCTGGCGTGGTCCTGCGCCCACTGGATCACCACGCCAGCGTAGGCGGGGTCGGCCACTTAGACTCAGAACGCACCCGATGGGGCGAACGAAGACCGTGCGGAGAACGAGGAGTGCGCGTGACCGTCCAGCCGATCCGCCTGTTCGGCGACCCGGTGCTCCGGATTCCCGCCGCACCCGTGGTGGACTTCGACAAGGAGCTGCGCACGTTGGTCAAGGACCTCACCGAGACCATGCTCGATGCTCCTGGTGTGGGTCTGGCGGCTCCGCAGCTGGGTGTGTCGCTGCGGGTGTTCGTGTACGACGTCGACGACGTCGTCGGCCACCTGGTGAACCCGGTGCTCGACCTCACCGACGAGGAGCAGGACGGCGAGGAGGGCTGCCTGTCCTTGCCGGGTCTGGCGTTTCCCACCGTCCGCGCGTACGGCGTCGTCGCCAGGGGCTTCAACGCGTACGGCGACCCGGTCACGATCGAGGGCACCGAGCTGCTGGCCCGGTGCGTGCAGCACGAGACCGACCACCTCGACGGCGTGCTGTTCATCGACCGGCTCGACCGTGAGCAGCGCAAGCTCGCGATGAAGGCGATCCGCGAGGCCGAGTGGTCCGGCGAGGTGTCGCCGGTGGTCAAGGCCAGCCCGCACCCCACGCTCGGCCAAGCGCGCTAGGGCCTGGCGTGCGGCTGGTCTTCGCCGGTACGCCCGACGTGGCAGTCGCCTCGTTGGAGGCACTCCTCGACTCGGCGCACGAGGTGGTCGCCGTGGTGACCCGACCCGATGCTGCGAGCGGACGCGGTCGGCGGTCCACGTCGTCCCCGGTGGCCGAGGTCGCGCGTGAGCGGGGGATCGAAGTGCTCACCCCGGACCGGCCCGACGCCCCCGACTTCGTCACCCGCCTGCGCGACCTGCGCGTCGACTGTGCGCCGGTCGTCGCATACGGCGGCCTGATTCCGCCGCTGGTCCTCACGATCCCCGGCCACGGCTGGGTCAACCTGCACTTCTCGCTGCTGCCCGCGTGGCGGGGTGCAGCGCCAGTGCAGCGCGCGATCATCGCCGGGGACGAGTTGACGGGTGCCACCACGTTCCGACTCGAGGCGGGGCTGGACACCGGACCGGTGTACGGCGTGGTCACCGAACCGATCGGCCCCCTGGACACCAGCGGCGACGTGCTGCAACGACTCGCCCAGTCGGGAGCGCGGTTGCTCGTCGCCACGCTCGACGGCATCGCGTCCGGCGACCTCGCCCCGCGACCTCAAGGCGACGACGGAGTTTCGTACGCGCCCAAGCTCACGGCCCGTGACGCAGAGGTCGACTGGACCGCGCCCGCACTGTCCGTCGACCGACTGGTTCGCGGTTGTTCCCCGGCGCCGGGTGCGTGGACGACCTTCCGCGGTGAACGGCTCAAGCTCGGTCCCGTCCAGATGCGCGTGGACCGGCCGGACCTCGCCGGAGCTGCGGTGGCGCTGTCCGACGGCGAGGTCCTCGTGGGCACCGGCTCGCACGCGGTGGCCCTCGGCCAGGTGCAGGCGGCCGGGCGACGGGCGATGCCCGCCGATGACTGGGCCAGGGGCGTGCGCGTCGAGCCGGGAGAGCAACTCGGGGTCGACGGGGCGTCGCGTTGACTCCAGGCCGACGGCGCTCGGATCCGGCGCGACGGGCGGCGTACGACGCGGTCCACGCCGTGACCGCGCGTGATGCCTACGCCAACCTGGTCCTGCCCCACGTCCTTCGTCAGGCCCGGCTCACCGGGCGGGACGCGGCCTTCGCGACCGAGCTGACCTACGGAACGTTGCGGGGTCTCGGTGTGTACGACGCCGTGGTGGGCGCGTGCCTGGACCGGCCGATCGAGCGGCTCGACGCCGACCTGCTCGACGTGCTGCGGCTCGGCGCCCACCAGCTGCTGGCCTCTCGGGTCCCGGACCACGCGGCCGTGTCGGCCACGGTGGACCTCGGCCATGACGTGGTGGGGGTCCGGCGGTCGGGATTGGTCAACGCGGTCCTGCGCCGGGTGGCCACTGACGACCGCGACGGGTGGATGGACCGGCTGGCGCCGTCGTCGGACTCCGACCCCCTGGGACACCTGGCATTCGTGCACTCCCATCCCCGATGGGTCGCCGAGCGGTTCTACGACGCGTTGGAC
>Ga0302321_100000924_pt1 | contig 25316 bp, 26 predicted proteins | sample Fen_T0_1_FD_202505 | JGI IMG/M metagenome (GOLD analysis project Ga0302321, IMG submission 202505) | Peat permafrost microbial communities from Stordalen Mire near Abisko, Sweden - Fen_T0_1 | ecosystem: Environmental > Terrestrial > Soil > Wetlands > Permafrost | place: Sweden: Abisko...
CCAAGCCGCCGGCCGGGTTCGTCAGTCCTGCCAGAGGTGCGGGCGCTCGGCCAGCCGGGCCTGGCCCAGCTCCTCGCACAGGGCGGTGAAAGCCTCGCGCCGCGCACCCCGCCAGAGCAGCTCCGCGGGCTCACGCTGGGGCAGGGGAGCGTCGGTTCTCAGCGTCGCCAGGGTTCGAAACAATTCCGCATCCGGCCACCTGGCCCGAAGGGTGGCGTTGAGCGTTGCCGCCGATCGCACGTCTACCTGCCACTCCGCGGTGTTCGCGGGGATCGACTCGAGATGCTCGAAACGCGCCAGAACCGCCGCCGCCGACCTGGCGCCCCATCCGTGCAGGCCGGGGAAGCCGTCGGCGGAGTCGCCGACGAGCCCCAGGTAGTCGGGGATCGATTCGGGCGCAACTCCCCACCGCTCGACCACGCCGGCCCGGTCGATCGTGCGCTCGCGGCGGCGGTCGCGCAGGACGACGCGGTCGCCGCGTACGCACTGGGCCAGGTCCTTGTCCGGAGTGCAGATCCAGATCCGCTCCACGTCCGGCCGTTCGGCCCATCGAGCGGCGGCCGTGGCCATGGCGTCGTCGGCCTCGAACTCGACCATCGGCCACACGACCAGGCCCATCGCCTCCATGGCACGCTCCGCCAGAGGGAACTGGTCTAGCAGTTCGCGCGGCACACCGGCCTCGGTCTTGTAGCCGGCGTAGAGGTCGTTGCGGAACGACCGGATCACGTGGTCCGTCGCGCAGCCGACGTGAGTGGCGCCTTCGTCCCGAAGCAGCGTGAGCAGCGTGTAGAGCAGCCCGACCACGGCGCCCACGTCGCGCCCATCAGGGGCCGTGGTGCCGGGCCTCGGCGAGTAGTAGGCTCGGAAGAGCTCGTATGTGGCATCGACGAGGTGGATCTGCATCGGCTCACGGTAGCCCGTCCGCGGCTGCCCGCGCGGGATGTTCCTACCTGGTTGCGGGTCGCATTCCGACGAGATTCACTCCCGCCTCGGCCATCTCGTCCAGGGCGCGCGCACCGTCGCCGGGCGCAAGGTCCACCGCCCGCACAGCATCGATCAGGACGGCAGTTTCGTAGCCGAGCCTGACGGCGTCGAGGGCCGTCGCCTTGACGCAATAGTCGGTGGCCAGGCCGCACACGACCAGTTGCTTGACTCCGGCGCGCGACAGCTCGGCGTCGAGTTCCGTCGGGACCGGGATCCCGCCGGCTGGGCTCCGCATCGAAAACCCGGAGTAGCCGTCCTCGCCGTGCGTTCCCTTTCGCACGATCGGACCCTCGACCCTGAGATCGGGGTGGAGCTGGGCACCCCAGGAATCCTGCACGCAATGGACCGGCCAGATGCCACCGTCCTGCGCGAAGTGTGGCGTGTGGGCGGGATGCCAGTCCTGGGTGTACGTCACCACGGCGCCAGCGGCCAAGGCCATGGCCACTTCATCGTTCACTACGGGCACGATCTCGACGCCACCGGCCACGGACAGGCTGCCGCCCGGATCGGCAAAGTCGTTCTGCAGATCTACTACTACGAGCGCCACTTGCGGGCCGTACCGAACACCTCGGTCGGCGGCGTCCCATGGGCCGCGTGGCTGGGGCTTCCAGTTGCCTGCCATCGGCCGGTGCTCCTTTGTCGGGTGGTGGCGGCTCGTGCCATCGAGCCCATGGGCCCTTTTGTAAGCGATACGGGCGGTCTGCGCAAGCGACCCGTTCGGCCGGAGGTTGTGACGCCCGCAATGACTGCAACGCGGATGCAACGGTTGACCCGGCAAGCAAAGACCGGCCGTCAGGTGGCGGCCGCTAACCTTGGCGGTATTCCACATCCTGTCTGACAACTCCCATATGGAGACGCCGGTGACGGGGCGTCTTCTAACTAAGCAAGCGGCCCGGGACCCCCTCCTCGGGCCGCTTGTCGTTTCCCCGTCGCGACCGGATGCCTTCGTTGGCTTCTGCGCTGGCGCCCCGGTCTGGATGTGCGGCCGATCAGGAGCCGGCGATGCTGTTCTCCCGGCCTGAGTCGTGGCGGGCCTGATCCTGGTTCACGCGTGCGCCGGACGAGGGGCCGCGCGGGTCGTCATTCTCGCCCACCGCCGCGAACCTGCCGCCGCGCCCGTCTCGGTGCTCTTCGGCCCGGCCCGGTTCGACGTCCAGCAGATAGCCGATGCCCTGGAACGTCTTGATACGGCCCGGTTCGCCCGGCTTGGCCCCGAGCTTGCGTCGGACGCGGCTGACCCAGACCCGCAAGTACTGGAGGTCGTCGCGGTACTCGGGACCCCAAACCTTGGTGAGCAGCTCGGTGTGGAGCACTACCTTGCCTGCGTTGGTGGCGAGGTGCTGCAGCAGCAGCCACTCGGTTCGGGAGAGTTCGACGATTTCGCCGCCGCGAATGACCATTCGCCGCTCGAGGTCGATCTCGATGTCGTCGAAACGCACAGTCCCTATCCCTGCGCCGGCTCCTGATGCTCGCCGGAGCACGGCTCGCACCCGGGCGGCCAGTTCGTCGAGATGGAACGGCTTGGCGATGTAGTCGTCGGCGCCCTGGTCGAGGCCTTTGGCCTTTTCGGAGGCTGCGCCCCTGGCAGTCAGGAGGATCACCGGGACGGGTCGTCGTTCGCGGATCTGGCGCATGACTTCGATTCCGTCCAGGTCGGGCATGACGATGTCGAGCAGGACTATGTCCGGCCTGATCTCCTCCGCCTTGGCCAGCGCTTCCTCGCCGCCCGCCGCCGTCACGACCCGGAACCCCTCGTCGGTCAGGGCCATCGAGACGAGCTTGGTGATGCGCTGCTCGTCGTCGGCGACCAGAACCAGGGGCTGGGTGCTCATGAACCACTCCTCGTCGAGGTTGCCATCCGATTGGCGTGCGGCGCTACTGTGCGCCGTTTCAAGTAACAACGCGATAGGCAATCGTGAGGGGTTCGGGCGCAGGCGCCGCATTCGCGTCAACCCGGACGCGGCGACGACTTCGCGAGCCGCGGGATCGCCCACGCTGCGGCCCGACCTGCACTTCCGGGCCACCGCCGCCGCCCGATCCGCTAACCTGGCGCCAAGGTCACCCGCATCCGACGCGGCCTGCGTCCCGCACTCGGCCTGGAGAATCACCGAGCCATGTACATCGACGAGTTCAAGCACCAGCTCCCGGACATCGATCCTGCCGAAACCCAGGAGTGGCTTGATGCCCTCGACCAGATTCACAGCCAGGAGGGCGACGAGCGCGCCCGGTTCCTGCTGTACAAGATCCTCAAGCGGGCCCGCCAGCTGCACGTCGGCCTGCCGCCCCTGACTCAAACGCGCTACATCAATACGATCAGCCCCGAGCAGGAGCCGTTCTTCCCCGGCGACGAGGAGCTCGAGCGGCGCATCCGGCGCTTGATCCGATGGAACGCGGTGGCAATGGTGCTGCGGGCGAACAGCGCCCATCCCGGCATCGGCGGGCACCTGGCTTCGTACGCCAGCGCCGCCACGCTCTACGAGGTTGGCTTCAACCACTTCTTCCGCGGCAAGGACGACGGCCAGTCGGGCGATCAGATCTTCTACCAGGGGCACGCCGCGCCCGGCATCTACGCCAGGGCCTTTCTGGAAGGCCGGTTGACCGAGGAGAACCTCGACCACTTCCGTCAGGAGGCGCTGTCGGGCGTCGGCCTGCCGAGCTACCCGCATCCACGCACCATGCCGGATTTCTGGGAATTCCCGACTGTGTCGATGGGCCTCGGCCCGATCGCGGCCATCTACCAGGCGCGTCTCAACCGCTACCTGAGCAATCGCGGCCTGGCCGACACCTCCGCCAGCAGGATCTGGGCGTTCCTGGGCGACGGCGAGATGGATGAGCCGGAGTCGATCACGGCGCTCTCGCTCGCTGCCCGCGAAGGCCTCGACAACCTGACCTTCGTCATCAACTGCAACCTGCAGCGGCTCGACGGTCCGGTCCGTGGCAACGGCAAGATCATCCAGGAACTGGAAGGTCTCTTCCGCGGCGCGGGCTGGAATGTGATCAAGGTCATCTGGGGTCGCGAGTGGGACGATCTCCTGGCCCGCGACGTCGAAGGCGTTCTCGTCAACAAGATGAACGAAACCGTCGACGGCGAGTTCCAGAAGTACTCCGTCGCCGGCGGCGCATACATCCGGGAGCACTTCTTCGGCCCGGATGCCAGGCTCCGCAAGCTGGCCGAGCATCTGTCCGACGATGAGCTGGCCCGGCTCCGCCGCGGTGGCCACGACTATCGCAAGGTCTACGCCGCCTACCGCGCCGCTACCGAATTCCGCGGTGCTCCGACGGTCGTCCTGGCTCACACCGTCAAGGGCTACGCGCTTGGTCCCGGCGTCGAGGCACGCAACATCACCCACCAGGCCAAGAAGCTGTCCGAGGCCGAGCTGCGCGTCTTCCGCGACCGCCTGGAACTCCCGATCCCCGACGACAAGCTCCACGACGCGCCGTACTACCACCCGGGCCCCGACTCGGAAGAGGTCCGGTACATGCTGGAACGGCGCCACGCGCTGGGCGGCCCGATGCCGCGCCGCGTGGTCCGGTCGGCTCCGCTGCCGGCACCGAGGGCGGAGGTCGACGGCGAGTTCGCCTCCGGCTCGGAGATGGCCGTCAGCACGACCATGGCTTTCGGTCGTCTGCTGCGTAATCTCATCCGCGACCCCGAGCTGGGTCGGCGCATCGTCCCGATCGTCCCCGACGAGGCCCGTACGTTCGGCCTCGACCCGCTCTTCAAGGAAGTGGGCATCTATGCCTCGGGCGGCCAGCGCTACGAACCGGTGGACTCCGACCTGGTCCTGAGCTACCGCGAAGCCAAGGACGGGCAGGTGCTCGAGGAGGGCATCACCGAGGCCGGCGCAATGGCATCGCTGCAGGTCGCGGCCACAGCCTATGCCACTCACGGCGTCGCGCTGATCCCGTTCTACATCTTCTACTCGATGTTCGGTTTTCAACGGACCGGCGATCAGCTCTGGGCGCTGGCCGACGAGCGTGGCCGCGGTTTCGTGATGGGGGCTACGGCCGGCCGCACGACTCTGATGGGCGAAGGCCTCCAGCACGATGACGGGCATTCGCACGTGCTGGCCTCGGTCGTCCCGAACATCCGAGCCTACGATCCGGCCTACGCCTACGAGCTGGCATCGATCGTCCGCGAGGGCATCGACCGGATGTACGCCCGCGGCGAAGATGTCTTCTACTACGTCACTCTCTACAACGAGAACTACTCGATGCCGGCGCGGCCGGCCGGGTTGACCGACGAGCAGATCTCGCGCGGTATCTACCGGCTCCTCGAAGCCCCGGCCCTGGGCAAGAAGGCTCGCCTGACTCAGCCGCTCCGGCTCGTCGGCAGCGGCTCCATCCTGCAGCAGGTCGTAGCGGCTCGGGACCTACTGGCCGAGCGTGGCATCCCGGCCGAGGTCTACAGCGCCACGTCCTTCCAGCAGCTGCGTATCGACGGCCTGGCGACGGACCGCTGGAATCGTCTCAATCCCGCCGCAAAGCCGCGAACCCCGTATGTGGCCGAGATACTGCCTGCGGACGGCGGCCAGATCGTGATCGCCACGGACTGGATCCGCGGCTACCCGGATCTGGTCGCACCGTGGTTACCGCAGTCGCGCATCGTCCTGGGAACCGACGGCTTCGGCCGCTCCGACACCCGCGAGATGCTGCGGCGGCTATTCGCCATCGATGCGGCGCACATAGCCGCGGCCGCCTTGTCCGGGCTCGCGCGCGACGGCAAGATTCCGGCAGCCGAAGTCGAGGCTGCGATTCGCGACCTGGGCGTGGAAGTCTCGGACCCGGACCCGATGGATCTGTGACGGGGGATCTCTGACGGGCTGCCGCCCGGCCGGGTCTACCGCCGCGTGGTCGGTCCATTCTGAGAACCCGCCTTCGATGACCTCGCTCGAAGACTCAGGTGCCGGCGGCGAGCGGCGAGAGTCTCCGGCGTCGGCGGCAGCAGATCGATGAGCACCGCGCCGGTGACGTTCACCACGGTCGTCACCCCGCAGGTGAGGTGCCACTCACTGTTGGCGGCCAGCGGTGTGTGGCCGTGGAGCCACAGTGTCGGCTCCAGATGGTCGAGCAGCCAGCGATAGCTCCGGAAGCCGCGGTGGTATGGGTCCGTGGCCACGTCACCCAAGCCGAGCGGTGGCACGTGGCTCAAGACGATCATCGGATCGAGGTGCCCCAGCCGGCGAGTGGCCATCTTGATGGCCTGCTCCCAGGCTATCGGATCGCTCCGATTGCCCGCCTTGCCACGCCGGCCGGGCCATGTCAGGCCGGAGATCGATAGGCCGGCGCGTCGCTGGGTCGCCGTCGACTGGACCGCCTCGGGGCAGAACTCGCCGCACTGCTTCCAGCGATCCTCTGTGTCGTGGTTGCCGTAGACGTAGACGATGGGGGAGTTGAAGCAGTCGACGATGTAGGACAGGTCGTCGCAGTCGAGATCGCCGCAGCCGACGATCAGGTCCACCGGCCCCATCGCAGCGCGGTTTCGGATGTCGAGGAGCGTCGGCTCCATCATGTCGGACACGGCCAGCAGCCTAATCGGCGCGCCGTCGCGGTCTCGGAATGGAGCCGCGTCGGGCCACTCGATCGCCAGTCGCTTGGTCACTTCGGTCGTCCCCGTCCTATCATCGCCATGACCAATCGCCCGACTCTTCCTCGTCGGGCCACTCCTCGTCCGACCAGATGTCGCTCGACTCATCCTCGGTCGCCCGCGCTATCACGGCTGCTTCGTCCGCCGAAGCCTGCTCCAGCTGCCGTAGGCCAAACGCCGGTCGGTCACCGCCGGCGGCGGCGCGTAGCTCTGCGTTCTCGCCGAGGTACGACAGCAGGTTTCGCGGCCGTTCGCTCACCTGTCCGTCGAGCGGCACCATCTCGGTAACCATGGCGTCGACGCCGACGCCGTTGTCGTACAGGACCGCGGCCACTCGGTTGTGGCCGTCTTCGACCCAGTACTCGCCCCTGTATTTGATCAGGTCCACGGGCGGCAGGGTCTTGAGCCGCTCATTCGCCCCGCGGATGCGTTCCCATCGCGCCACCCAGTTCTCGCTTCGGAATGCCTTCAGCGGCAGGAAGTCACCGCCACGCTGATCCGCCCCGGCCACGGCCGTGCCGCGGATCTTTTCGATGGGCACGAACCGCAGCCCGAGCTCGCGGCGCGACGCCTGGCGGACTTCGGGGTGAAGCTCGTACAGGTTCGCGAGCGGTTCTTCGGGGTGGAGTCCCAGCCGGCGGGCGATTGCCGAATCTCCGGCGGCGGCCATGGCCTGACCGGCCGCCTCGACCAGCGAGCCGATGACATCGGCTACGGGCCCGGCGACATTCTGCAGGTGGCTGACGATGCCGCCGGACGATTCTTCGGCCGCCGGCGTCAACGCAGCATCGGCCCGGCCGGGTTCCGCAGCGCGGTCGCCGGTGGGCTTAACTCGTTCTTCGGTGGCGGAGGGTCTCTGTTCGTTCATCCGCCTGAGCGTAACATCGACGGCCGAAAGGACGCCCGGCCGGGCACTGGCGGACCATCAGGGCGCGGAATCCTAGTTCGTGATCTCGGTCCGTTCTACGGACAGCGATGCCACGGCCAGCAGTCCGACCAGCCAGGCCAGGGTGATGAGCAGGGCCACATTCGGGTCGATGGCGTTCGTCGCCGGAGCCGTTCCTGGAGGCCCGGCAAGTCCGATCGCATCAGACGAGATGCTGAATGGCAGGTATCGGAAGATTTCCTTGACGAAGTCGGGCAGTAGCGCGGGCCCGATGATCGAGACGATGAAGTAGCCGATCACCGTGCCGATGCCCGCCATCTGGCTCTTTGCCACCATCGCCACGGCGTAGCCCAGCGACGTCAGTGAAACCAGGGCGATCCAGGCTCGTCCGAGCTTGACAAGCGTCGGTCCGAGGACGGACATGTCGGCCGGGTTGCCCATCTTGAGGCCGGCAACGGACGAGCCGGCGACGGCCGCCACGACACCAACGGCGAACGTGATCAGGAGCGCCACGAGCAGAAGAATCGCCAGGGACGCGAAGGTACTGACCGTGTACTGCCACCGGGATTGCCCGCGCGCGACGGCGACTTTCACCATGCCCCAGCTCCATTCCGAGCCCGAAGCAGTGGCGACGTAAATCAAGCCGATGATTCCCAGGAACTCGAATGACAGGGCCAGGATGGCGTCGTAAGCGCTGGGGAATGTCAGCAGCCATGTGTAGGTCGACATGTCCACGCCCGTCTGCGTCGAGGCCGTGTGATAGCTGACGCCGACCAGAACGAATTCCAGAGCCACCAGGGCGACCGCGATGAGCAAAGAGACGATCGTGGCAGATCGGGTCCAGAACTTCCGGATCCCGGTAATGGCGAGGCTCACTGTGCAACTCCGCTGTTCCAGCCGGGAATGGCGCCGGGCCGGGCCGCGGCTTGGGGTGGTGGCGGCGGTGAGGTGAGTTCCAGGAAGAGCGACTCAAGGTCGCTGCCCGCTTCCAGACCCGAGGCGTAGATGCCGGCCTGGGCCAGACACTGGTTGGCCTCGGCGGCGCGATCGGCCGGCATGCGGGCCACGAGCCAGGCGATGTCCGGGAAGGTGATCGAGACGTGATCGGCGCCGGCGACACCGGCAAGCAGTGTGGCGGCGCGCTGCGCCTCGTCGGGCCGGACCTTGACCCGTACCAGGGCCTGGCTGGTAAGGAGTTCCTCGAGCGGACCCTGGGTGACCAGCTTTCCGGCGGCGACGATGCCGACGATATCGGCCATCTGCTGGACTTCGGGCAGGATGTGGCTGGAGATGAATACCGTCTTGCCGCTCGCCGCCAGTCCCTTGAGGGTGTCGCGCAACGCCACGATGCCACTCGGGTCCAGGCCGTTGGCGGGCTCGTCGAGCAGTAGCAGCTTGGGGTCGTTGAGCAGGGCGACGGCGATCCCGAGCCGCTGCTTCATGCCCATCGAGTATCGCGAGACGCGGTCGCCGGCCCTTTCTCGCAGACCGACGAGGTCGAGCAACTCCTCGACGCGGGCTCTCGAGACCTTGCGGCCGGTCGCGCCGATGACGATCAAGTTGTCTCGAGCGGAGAGGTGCGGATACAGCGACGGGGCCTCGATCAGCGCACCGACGTCGTAGAGGATGTCGCGCTTGGACCGGTCGAAACTCCGGCCCATGATGGAGATCGTGCCCGAGTTCGGCCGGATCAGGCCCGTCAGAAGGCGCATTGTGGTCGTCTTGCCGGCGCCGTTGGGTCCCAGGAACCCGTAGACGACTCCGGACGGAACGTTCAGGTCGAGTCCGGCGAGCGCCATCTGCTTGCCGTAGCTTTTCCTGAGGTCCTTCGTCTCGATGGCCATGGTTGAGGGCGACGTCATGGTTTCCTCGTGGCTCGCGGCTGTGTGTTGCACTAGTATCCCTTCCCGAGGCCTCGGCCGGAAGCATCGGGCTCGTATCTCTAGGACTCGCCGGCGAGGCTGCGGGATCGGTTGATCCCGGCCGTATGCGAACCTATCGCACAGCTGGAGGTTTCGATGGCGACCGACACGGGTAGACCCGACCGGACCGCGCCATCCGCAATATCGAACCCGCCGCGCTTGGGCATCACGTGGTCCGACCAGTCTGTTCGGCTGGTCGCTCTCGGCCTGGGCCTTCTGGCCATCCTGTGGCTGGCTCGCGCGATCATCGGACCGTTCGTGGTCGCCGGAGTCTTCGCCTACGCCTTCACGCCCGTGGTGTCGGTCGTCCAGAACCGAACCCGCTTGCCACGAGCCGCGGTGATTCTGATGGGCTACCTGCTCTTCCTGGGCACCGTCGGTGTCCTGGCTTTCATCGCGGCCGACCGTGCCGGCAAAGAGCTGGCCGAACTATCGTCGGGCGGGCATGACGTCGTCGCGTCGGCGATGCACAAGCTTCTGGGCGACTCGGTCGTCGTGGCCGGCAACCAGTACAACGTCGACGACCTGGCCCGCCAGCTCAAGCTGGCCTTCGTCGGCCTATTCGACTCGCCGTCGGGCGCCGTCCAGATGGCCGAGCGCGCCGTTGACCTCGTGCTCCAGGCCGTCCTGTGCCTGATCATCACGTTCTATTTCCTGCTCGACGGGCACCGCTTCGGCCAGTTCGCGCTGCGCTTTCTGGACCGCGAGCAGCGAGTCGAGACGCTGAGGCTTGCCCATCAGATCCATGTCGTCCTGGGACGCTGGCTGCGCGGTCAGCTGGTCCTGATCGGACTGGTGGCGGTGGTCCTGTACGTGATCCTCGGACCGATCCTGCACGTGCCGTTTGCGCTGACGCTGGCGATTGTCAGCGGCGTTCTCGAAATCATCCCGCTGGTCGGTCCGATGATCGCCGCCGCGCTCGCCGGGACGGTCACGTTCGCGACCCACGGCACCGACACGACAATCGTCGTGCTCGTCGTCTACCTGGTCGTCCGTCAGGTCGAAGATCAGGTGGTCATGCCCCTGGTCATCGGCCGCGCGGTCCATCTCCACCCGGTGATCACGATCTTCGCCGTTCTGGTGGGGCTGAGCGCCTGGGGCGTTCTCGGTGGTCTTCTGGGCGTCCCGGTCGCCGCGGCAATCAACGTGACTCTGCACGTGCTGTACCCCGAAGAGACGGGCAATCAGGGCGATCGTCCGGCCTTCGACACGGCCGTTGGGCCGGCCGCCGCCGAGGACGCTTCCCAGGATGAAGTCCGCGGCGTCTTGCCGGCGCCCCCATCCGGCGACGTCCCGGCGGTGGACGGCCAGATGCCCCACGGGGCGCGGCACCGGGCCGGGCCGCACGCCGGCACCTAGCTCAGCCGATCGGCGGGCCCCACCACACGCTGGCGGCCAGGATCACGTACAGCCCGATCAGGGCCACGCCCTCGAGCCATGTCGACTCGCCGTCGATGACGACCAGCGCCGCGAGCAGCGCGGTCAGGGTCAGGGCGGCAACGAGGAGCGGCGACACGACAAGCGTCAGGGTTGCCCCGCCCATCACGAGGCTTACCAGTACCAGTATCGGCGCCAGGGCCAGGGCCACCTGCAGGCTCGAGTTGAGAATGACGCTGATCGCGAGATCTGCCTTGTCGGCCAGCATTGCCTGAACGCCGACGACGTTCTCCACGGCGTTGCCGGCTATCGCCACGACTACCAGGCCGGCGAACGATTCGGACATCCCGAGCGAACCCATGGCCGGCTTGAGGGCTTCGACGAACCAGTCGGAGACGAACGCGGCGGCGACCGCGGCGATCAGCAGGGTGGTGGCGGCGAGCGGCAGCGGCCAGACGGTCGCGCCGGTTTCGGCCGTCGCCGTCGCCGCGCCGCTGCTTCCCTTGCCGATGGCAAATGGCACGCTCGCGGCGAAGACTACCAGCAGGACGATCGCCACCACGACGGACAACTCCACGTCGTGGCCGTAATCCGGGCCGCCGGCGGACGTTGCGATGGTCGGGATGGCGATGGCGGCCGCCGCCAGGACGAGGAGCGTCGCCATCATCTTGGTCTGGTCGGCGCCGAACTTCTGTCTTCCGTGGCGCAGCCCGCCGGCGAGGAATGCCAGTCCGAGGACCAGTAGCGTGTTGGCGAGGATCGAGCCGACGAGGGCGGCGCGGACCACGTCGAGCAAACCGGCGCGCAGGGCGAAGACGCCGATGAAGAACTCGGGCAGATTGCCCAGGCCCGACTGGAGGACGCCGGTCGCCTTGGGTCCGAGCCGGTGCGAGAGCTGTTCGGTGCCGACGCCGACCAGGGCGGCCAGACCGGCCAGCCCGATCGCCGAGACGACGAAGACGGCCACACCGGGGGCGCCGCCGAGACGCAGCAACAGTGCGGCGACGCTCGCGCCGACGGCTACCGAAGCAATGATCCGCGTCTTGAGGTCGAAGTAGCTCAGCAAATGAGGGCCTCCTGGGTCGATTGTGCCCGAGGCGGGCGCGCTTCGTTGCGAGATTCCGGCTGTGCCTGCCAAAGGCCCGCGTCGCGCCACCACGGGCCGGCTCGACTCAGTAGGGCGGCCAGGGGACCGCGGGCCGGTTGCGGTCCGGGCGAGGCAATACCCCCGAGTCGAGCAAGGTCGCGATCCTGCCGCCGGTCGCGGATATCTCCTCTGGCGCCAGCAGCGGTCGCAGCTCCTCGCCGAGTTGGCCTGTGAGGCCGGCCTGGAGCCGCCCCAGAACGTCGCGCTCATCGTCCGTCAGGCTCTGGCCCCGCCAGCGCCACAGGATCGTCCGCAGCTTCGGCTCAACCGCGAAGCAGAGGCCGTTGTCGATGCCCTGGATTCGCCCGTCTGGGAGTGGCAGGAGATGGCCTCCCTTTCGGTCGGCGTTGTTGAGCACCGCATCCAGCACGGCGATCCGCCGCAGCGCCGCATTGTCTTCGTCCAGTAGCTCGGCTATGTCGACCGACTCATCGATCTCCACCCAGAGTTGAACCATGCCCTCGCCGAACGGGCCGTCGCGCATGACCGTCGGGGGCACGATCTCCCAGCCGCTCGCCTCGGAGACGGCGTGGGCGCTCACTTCGCGACAGGCCAGAGTGCCGTCGGGGAAGTCGTACAGCGGCCGCTCACCCCGAATCGGCTTGTAGACGCAACTGGCCGCGATCGGATCTTCGTCAGGGGCGACCGTGCCGGAGACCATGCAGAAGAACGTGGCATTCGAGGCGCTCAGTAGTCGGCCGACAACCGTCAGCTCGCCGGACCGAAGAAGGTCGAGAGCGGCCCCGGGGGAGAGGGGTCCCGCAACCTGGCGCCCGGCCATGGCGGCGTCTTCCATCTCGGCGCGCGTCATGGATGCTGCGGCCGAGCCTGCCGCGGCGGAGTCCACCGTCGCGTCGGCGGCCGCCCGGCTCTGATCCTCGGATGCCGTCATGCCGGCTAGTGCATGAAGCCGTTGCGCCGGGTGCAGATGTGGCCCTCGGGATTGAGCGGCTGTCCGCAGAACGGGCAGGGCGGCCGACCCGCGGCCACGACTTCTCCGGCCCGTCGGGCGAATGCCGAAGCCGCGAGAGGGCTGAGATGGACTCGCATCACATCGAGGTCTTCGTCGTCCTCGTCATCGTCGTCCGCCTCGAAAGCATCCTCGGCGGCTTCCTCATCTTCGCCGAGCGCGCGGGCTTCCAGGGTGATCGACTGATCGTCGCCGTTCCAGACGATGGTCATCGAGCCGACGCGGAATAGCTCGTTGAGCGGCTCATCGAGGGGACGGCTGTCCACATCGGCCGGCGACGGCTCTGCCGGCAGTTCGACGCCCCTTTCATGGACGTCCGCCAGCAGCTGCGTCAGCCGCTCCGCCAGGAGAGCGACCTGGATCTTCTCGAGTAGAACAGACGAGATCCTGTCCCCTTCGCGTGCCTGCAGGTAGAAGGAGCGATTGCCCGGCTCGCCGACCGTACCGGCCGTGAACCGATCGGGATGTTCGAAGTTGTAGACGCGCCGAGCCATTCTGCCTCCGGGACGGATCGGGCGCCTTGTGGCCCGACGATCCGAATCTATACCTCGCCGCCTCAAGTCTCATCCCGCAACTACGGCGCGCCTCGGCGGCCACAACAACGCCCGTCGATCAGCAGCCCGCGCCCATAGGTCGCTGGGAGACTGCCGGCTAAGCGTTCTTGTGCCGATACTTCCCAATTTGGTAGGTCGCACTTGACAAATGGAAATCCCCACTGGCATAGTGGCAATCGCGGCGAGCAAACAAGCGACCTGGCTCGCACAAGAGGCAACAACTAAATGGCACGCGACGTCATCTCAACCTGTCCCGTCTGCTCGAGCGAGCTCGCGATCACCCGGCTGCAGTGCCGTGGTTGCGGAACCGCCATCGAGGGCGAGTTCAACGTCGGCCGTTTCGGACGGCTGAGCCGAGAGCAGCTGGCGCTCCTCGAGAGCTTCCTCCGCGCTCGAGGCAACGCCAAGGAACTGGAGCGCGAGCTCAAGGTCTCGTACCCGACGGTTCGGGCGCGGATCGAGGCGCTCGTCAAGGCTCTTGGACTGACCGACGGCGGCCCGACCGGGGATGACGGAGAGGACGGCTTCGGACGTTCGGCGGACTCCGCGGAGCTGCGCCGCGACGTTCTTGAGCGTCTGGCCAGACACGAGATCACGGCGGATGAAGCGGCCGTTCTCCTGCGGGCTCGGAAGGAGTAGGGGATGGGAACGCTGGAGCGAACTGAGACGCTCGCCCATCGGATCGGGTCGCAGGGCCGGATCACGGTAAAGACCGTCACGGGCAATCTGCGCGTGCGTGGTATCGACGGCGAGATTGCCCAGTTGTCGGTGACGTATCGCATCCGTGCGACGGACCACCTCACCGCCGAACGGGCCCTCGAGACCGGCCGCGTGATCGTCGATCGCGGCCCCGAATCGCTCGAGGTGGAGGCTCCCGAGCGGCGCCTTGCGACCGGCCTGGCATGGCTCTTCGGCGGCGCCAGGGTGACTGCCGACATCAGTATCGAGGTGCCCTGGGGAACCAGGATCAGATACGAGACGATCGGCGGCTCGATCGAAGCGATGGCCCTGGTCGGCGATCAGCGGTACAAGACCGTGTCCGGTGACGTTCGGCTGTGGAGTCTGGGCGGCCTTGTCGAGGCCGGCTCGATCTCGGGGTCGATCGCGTTGGACCGCGGTGGCGACGTCCGCCTCCGGGCGAACACGGTGTCGGGAGGAATCAGGGTCCGGGCCCGCCGGTTCCACGGCCTGGCCCTGTCGACCACGAGCGGCGGCATCAGCGTCGTCGGCGAACTCGATCCGTCGGGCGACTACCGCGCCGAATCGATATCGGGAAGCGTGGAACTCACCCCGCTGAGCGGCGTCACTGCCGAGCTGCGGGCGATATCCGGTTCGATCGTTTCGCAAGTTGAGCACCGGCTGGAAGGCAGCCGCGGCTACTGGCGTTCGATCGTCGGCGACGGCCGTGCCACGTTCAAGGTCAACTGCACTTCCGGCAGCCTGCGCATCCTGGCCGCGCGTCCCGGCGATCATGTCGTCGCGGACACGCCGGCGGCGCCTGCTCCATCGGCCGCAACGTCGCCCGCTGCTTCGCCGGCGGCACCCTCCGGGCCCGCAACTTCCGCCGAAGGGCCCGCCCCGGCCGGAGTCGCGGAAGACACGACGCCGCGCGAAACGGGCGAGACATGGAACCCGGACGAGTCCGGTGACGCGGCGGCCGAACTCGAAACCGACACCAACGACGAAGAACTGGCCGTGCTGCAGGCCCTCGAGCGAGGCGACATCAGCGTCGAAGAGGCGGCTGAGCGTCTCGAGAAGGTGAGGAGCTAGGTCATGTCGGGCGAACTCGAGGCTCTTCTCAAGCTGGTCTCGGAAGGAAAGCTGACGGCCGAGGAGGCCGCCCCAATCGTGGCGATACTCGAGCAGCAGGCCGGGTCGGCAGCGGGATCACAGAACGGCGGCCGCGGCGACTCGACCGAGTCTCATCCGCGCGATGACTCGCGGCGGGCCGGGGCGGCTCAGGAGTTGCTGGCGGGACGCCGCATCAGGATCTTCGTGGCGGAGAACGGCAACCAGATCATCAATCTGCAGATTCCGCTGGCTGCGGCGGGCTTTGCAATCGACCAGGTGCCCGGGCTCTCGCCGGATCACCGGTCGCGCATCGTCGAGGCGATCCAGACCGGCATGTCCGGACCGATCCTGGAGGTCTCGGACCACGGCGACGAGGTTCGAATAGTCATCGAATAACTGCGGCGGCCGCGCGCCGCCTTCCGCTTCACCGATTTGATCCGGTGCTCCAAATGGGGACCGGCCTGGATAGCTGTTGCCTGAAACAAGGGGACGGACGATGTTGCTGGAGATCGAACAACTCACCAAGGTCTACCGCACGGGAACGCGGGCGAACGACGGGATCAGCCTCAACATCAGCGAGGGCGAGATCTTCGGCCTGCTCGGCCACAACGGCGCCGGGAAGACGACTCTGGTCAACCAGGTCGTAGGGCTGCTGAAGCCCACCTCGGGCTCGATCCGGATCGACGGCCGCGACATGGTCAACGACCCGGGCCTGGCTCGACGGCTGTGCTCGTTCCAGGCGCAGGCCCAAGTTCCGATCGATGGGCTCACGCCCAGGCAGGCGATCGATCTGCTCGGCCAGCTGCGCGGCGGTTCCGCGCCGGAAGTCCGGGTTCGTCGCGAGCGGCTGATCGAGGCGTTGGAGCTCGACCATTGGCTGGACGTCGACGCAGCCCGTCTTTCGGGCGGCGTGAAACGGCTCGTCGCCTTCGCCATGGCAGCGGTCGTGCCCGGCCGGCTGGTGATGCTCGATGAGCCCACGAACGACGTTGATCCGGTTCGTCGCCGCCTGCTCTGGCGGCAAGTCCGTACGCTTGCCGACCACGGCGCCGCGGTTCTGCTGGTGACTCACAACGTCATCGAGGCGGAGCGATCGGTGGATCGGCTGGCGATCCTGGACGAAGGCCGCGTCATTGCGGAAGGCACGCCGGCGGAACTCAAGGGCCGGCTCGGCGCCGCTCTGCGGCTGGAATTGGTCCTCGAGCCGGACGCTACCGAAATCCCGATCTCTCCTTTCGGCCTTTCGGCCGTACCGGTCGGCAATCGGCTGATGGTCGGGGTCCCAATGGACGCCGCGGGCGAGGCCGTGGCCTGGGCCGAATCGCTTGAACGGGCGGGTCTCGTCGAGGAGTTCACCCTCGGCCCGGCGACCCTGGAAGACGTGTATGTGGCACTGGTCGGCGGGGCGAATGCCGGGTCGTCGCAGGCCGAGGAGGTGTTCGATGCAACTGCTGCGTAGCTATCGGCTGCTGGTCACATGGCAGGCTCTTCGCAAGAAGGACTATCTGCCGCTGATGCTGGCAGTCCAGACTCTTTTCACCCTGGGCATCGTCCTCGGCTATCCGCTGCTGTTCCCGACCCTGGACCGGACGGCGATCTACCTGATCGCCACCGGCGCCCCGGCCATCTCGATGGTGTCGGTCGGGCTCGTGGCGCTGCCGCAAACCATCGGCGAACAGAAGACGGAAGGCAGTCTCGCGTATATGCGGTCGCTGCCCGTCCCGCGCCTGGCGTATCTTGCGGCCGACCTCACGGTCTGGCTTGCCATCGTTATCCCCGGAGTGGTCCTGGGCGTTCTGGTTGGCGCACTGCGCTTCGGCCTCGACCTTCAGGTAAGCCCACTCGTCGTGCCGGCGGTGCTCCTTGTGGCCCTGACCTCGGCGTGCATCGGCTACGCGATCGCATCGTTGCTGCCGTACATGCTGACCGTGATCATCACCCAGGCGATCGTCGTGTTCGTGTTCATGTTCTCGCCGCTGACGTTCCTGCCCGAGAAGCTGCCGGGCTGGTTCGAAGTCATCCACCGCATTCTGCCGATCCAGGCCATGGGCGAAGTCACCCGCGGCACTATCGCGCCCAACGAATTCGGGCTGCCGCTCGAGGCTTTCGTCATCCTGATCGCCTGGTGCGTGATCGGCTTTGGTGCCACCTACGCGGCCCTGACGCGGCGGGGCTGAGAGACGGCTGCGGCGGCGCGGGCCCCAGACCCGGCGGCGCAACAGAACGCGCGTTAGGCTGTGGCCATGACCGCAACCACAGCCGGCCCGATTCGCCGGTGACGATGCCAGCCCGCCTGCCCGCGCGCGACTTCGAGGAGATCCGCCTGGCGGAGGCGCTCGAGCGCGGGCTGTGCCCGGTTTGCGACGCCCGCCAGGAAGCGAGCTACGCTGCCCTGCGCGGTCTGGCCAGGGAAGGCGCCACGGATCGTGGCCTGCGGGCCCAGATGGACGACGGGCTCGGCTTCTGCCGAACCCACAGCGTCGCGCTCTCCAGGATGGAATTGCTCCAAACGAGCAGCCAGCTCGCGACCGCGGTCCTGTTGGACGCGGTGCTGCGCCGTCGCCTGGCCGGACTCAAGAAGCTCGCCGGCAGCGATGCCTCGGGTCAGACTCGCGGACTCGCTGACTTGATTGCGCCGCGCTGTCCCGTCTGCGCGCGAGCCGACGAAGCCTCCGCCACGACCGTGAGGCGACTGCTCGAACTTTCGACGGCTGAGGCCTGGTGTTCGGCCCTCGGGTCGGCGGAAATCTGCCTGGACGACATCGTCGCTCTGTGGTCGGCCGCGGCAGGGGGAGCCAGGGACGTGCAGCTTCGATGGGCGGGTGTGGTAGCGGCTCAGCTGAGGCGTCTGGAGGAACTCCAGAAGCTGCTGTCCGGCTTCGCCCACAACAGCACCTCGGATAGGCGCCACTTGATCACGCCCGATCAGCAGCAGGCCCTGGCGGTCTCCATTCGCCTGTTCGGGGGCAGCCCGGATCGAGACCGGACCCGCTGAACGGACCCGCTGAGCGGACCCGCCGACCGAACCTGGCGAGAGGGTCCCGGGGCCCCGATCGGCGGCGGACGCCCCTCGGTCCTTACAATGGCGCCGCCACACCAAGGCGCCTCGAGCTTGGAGATCAAACATTGCCCGCGCTGCCATATCCGATCGCCCGGCAGATCGACGCCGCACTTGTCGGTGAGCTGACCGTCGTCGGCCCGGGTGGAATCCCGGTCACTTACCCCATGGTTCCGCTGCTGTGGGGTGATCGCATCTTCCTGACGTCGAGTGTCCTCGACTCCTCGAAGATCGCCCACATAAAGGCGAATCCGCGGGTCTGCTTTTCGATTACGGACATGGACGCGATTGGGACCTTCACGGGCCGGGTCAACATCCAATGCGACGCCCGTGTCGCCGAAGACGATCTGACCGCGGGCTGGGAACGGTTGATGGATAACTGGTCCCGCAAGGACAAGGAAACCGTGGCCCTTCTCAAGGCCAGGCTCGGCTTCCCGCTCATCTTCGAGAGGGCCCTGATCGAACTGACGCCACGCAAGACGTGGCTGTGGCCCGATGGACGCACGGATAGGGCTCCTCAGGTCTCGGTTGCGGCCGAGGTGGCCCGATGAGCCCGCGACCGGCATTCCCGAGGCTGGGCCGAAAGCGCGCTCCATCGGAAACGGAGGCGGCTGCCGGCCCGGGCCAATCCGTTGTGGACCAGCCGGTCACTCTCGAACCGGTGTCTCTGTCGCGCGTGTCCGAGGACGCGGCCTTCGGTCCGGCCCCGAGTCCGGCCGTGGCGGGGTATGTTGCCCCCGCGCCGCCGCCCGCCGAGGTTCCCGTCGACCCGCTCGCCGTGTCGCTGGCGAAACTGGCGTCGTTCCGGCGGGCCGTCCTGAGCTGGGTCGACGACGACGGCTATCCGGTCAACGTGGACGTCGACATCGAAGTTCGACTCGACGAGGGCATCGTCCGGTTCAGCGAACCGGCGGGCTTCCACATCAAACCCGGGAGCGTTGTTGCTATCACCGGCAGCCACGTTCGCGCCATACCTGAGGGTGGGTTCGACCAGCGTCGCCACGTGACCGTTTGGGGAGAGGCGCTTGTTCGCCCTCGTGGACGCTTCGCCGTGGGTCCGTACCGTGCCTGGTCGTGGGACGAAACCGATTTGCCTATGCCGGCGGCCTACGAGCGGAGCCTTCCCAAGGCGCGTCGCTACTACCAGGCCCTCTCCGAGGAGCGCGGCGAGCCGGTTCGCCCGAAACTCTCCAAGGGCATGATCTTCATCCGCGCAACAAGGGCGCCGTTCCTGAGCGCGACATTCGTGCCCGTCTTCTTGGGCCTCGCAGTTGCCGCTCGTACCGGGGTCCTCGATCCGGTGACGGCCGTGATCACGCTGGTGGCGGCCAGTGCAGTCCACCTCGGCCTCAACGTGGTCAACGACGTCTTCGACACGATTCAGGGCGCCGATGACGCCAACCCCACTCCGACCAAGTTCAGCGGCGGTTCGCGGGTGCTCCAGAACGCGCTCGTGACCATTCGCGAGATGTCGATTCTGGCCGCCGGTTGTTACGGCGTGGCATTGGTTCTGGGGTTGGTCCTCCTGGTGCTGCGGGGCTCGCCGGAGCTGGTGGCCATCGGGGCGCTGGGCTTCTTCATCAGCCTCGCCTACACGATGCCGCCCTTCAAACTCGTCTACCGCGGTATGGGGGAGATCTCGACCGCGATTGGCTTCGGGCCGGTGATGCTGCTGGGCACCTACGTCGTCCAATCCCGCGGCCCGATCTCCGCCGAGGCGGCCTTGATCTCGGTGCCGGTTGCGTTGCTGGTGGCCATGATTCTGTACGTCAATGAGATACCGGACCGTATCGGCGATGCCAAGGCCGGCAAGCGGACGCTGCCCGTGCGTTTGTCGAGGGCGGTCGTGATTCGCGGTTTCGACGTGTCGGCCGCTGGCGCGTTCGTCAGCGTCACGCTTGGTGTGGTTGCGGGCGTCCTGCCGATCCCCACCCTCCTGATTCTGCTTGCCATTCCGCTCGCGGCCCGCGTGCATGCCGGTCTGTGCCGCTTCTACGACAACCCGTACGGACTCACCGAAACGATGGGCGCCAACGTCCGGCTGCACCTGTTGGTGGGTTTGCTCCTGCTGATCGCGTACCTGGCAACGATCGCGGTTCAGACACTGCACGGCCCGACGCTATTCCTCTGGTAGCGCCGAGACGGGATCGTTCGGGGCCGCATCGCCGACGCGACTCGCGATGCATCACCGATCGGCGAACCAGGTCTCGAAGCCGGGCGTCCAGGCAAGTCGGCCGTTGCTGCCGTCGCGGTCTGCTGTGATCGAGCAGCCGTCGTAGCCCGGGACGCTCGCTATCCAGGCGAGACCCGTCGGGCCCATCGCGAAAGCCGCGGTGGCGTAGGCGTCGGCGAATGTGAGGCTCGGGCCTACGACCGTGACGCTGAGGGCGCCGGCGGCTGCGCGGCCTGTGAACGGGTCCCGGACGTGGTCACCACGCTCATATGCGCCCGAGGTGGCAACGGCTCCATCCCGTACGGCCAATACGGTCGCCAGCTTGTCAGCGTGCAGCGGATGCCTGATGCCCACCCGCCAGCCGTGGCCCGGCGCCGCCTGACCGCGGGTGACTATGTCACCCCCGCCATTGATGCAGTAGTTGCGAGCCCCGGCGGCTTCGAGGATTCGGCCGGCTCCTTCGAGCGACCAACCCTTCACCAACCCGGTGGGATCCGGCCGGCCGTCGGACCGATGGGCCCGGATGTCGAAGTAGCCCTCGGTCGTCACCCGGACCTGCTCGCAAAGCTCGAGAACGTCCGCCAGGTCGGGGCTGCAGGCTTCTTCCGCGATCTCGCCACGTATCAGGCGACTGACTTCACTGTCGGCCCTATACGTGCTGAATCGGCGATCGACGGTGCGCAGATACTCAAACGCCTCCTCGAGGGCGGCAGGCAACACCGACCTATCGCGCACGTCCAGCACGACCGCAGTTCCCATGATCTGCTCTACTCGATGGAGGCCGGGCAGGGGAGTCGTGGCGGGCTCGATGGCGGCAGAGGAAGGCCGCTTGCCGGCGGTCCGATATGGCTCGTTCATGCCGGCATTATCGGCGCCCGGCAAGGCTGCAGTGCGCGCATGCAAGCCTTCGCGAGTTGTGCAATGCTGCGCCTCACGCGGCGGCGCAGGCTGACTGGCAGCGTCGCCGCATCTCCCATGTACACCGGCCGCGCCGCTGCATGGGCCGCCGGCGACGCGTCAAGGCAGCCGCCTTGGGTCGGGTCGATCGGCACGGGCGCGTCGGCGTCAGTCCGCGGACTCTTCAATCCTCCACGCGATCCACTCGAGCGCCGCCTCGAGCAGCCCGGACGGCTCGATCGGGGCGTTGTTCGTGTCCAGGACGGTCCAGCAGAAGTGGCCACGTCGCGTCTCGTAGCAGACCGCGCAAATCCATGTGTAGTCGTCCTGCCCTGCCGGTCCGCCGCCGACAACGGCGTATCCGGAGTTCAATCCGGGTGATCCGCCCTCGGTAAACGCTGCTGCGCAGAGTTCGCACCGCGAACGCGGAGTAGGGGAGTTCCAGCTCCGGTACCGCTTCCAACGGAGCGTTGCTCCCACGAGGCTGGCCTGACCATGATCCAGTAGCTCGCCGTTGATCGGCCTGGCGACCGACTCCAGGCGCGTGACTTCGTTCATCGGGCGCTCCGGCTCACGAAGCGGACGGTGGCGTCTCGGAATATCTCGGCGCGCTCGACCACTGTCGCGGCGGCGTCGTAGTCGATCGGCGCCCCGAAGTCGCTACCGGCCGCCTTCCGCAGATCCGTGGCGTCGAGGAGCCAGCGGAAGTAGGCCGAGTACATCAGCCCTGTCTGGACGAAGCGCTGCCCGTATTCGGAACAGACAGCCTGGGCCGACCCTGCGGATACGCCGTCCTCGTCGAGGCATGCCTTGGCGAGCCGCAGCATCGTCACGCACGCGCGCTCGGCCGCGCTCTCGAGGTCTTGTTCCTCCAGTCCACGCTGGGCGGAAGCCATGGCCTGGTTGGCCCCGTCGATGAGTTGCGCGCTTCGGGGAGTCATACGGCCACGGCCTCGGACCGGATCTGCCGCAGGCTGCCGGTCGGATCACCTTCCCACGAGGCTGCGGACACGAAAACACGGCTTACCAGGATCCGGAAGTCGCGCGACAGGGAGGCGCACACGTGGCTGGTCTTCTCGAGTTCCTGCCCGTAGTGGTCGACGTTGTCCAGGACGACGATCGTCTCCACGTCGGCATCCGCCGGCGCCGCGCCGGCGGCCCGAGCGCCGTAGAGATACACGCCCTGTAGTCGCTCGTCGTAGACGGCACGTAGCGACTCGGCCAGGCTTCGGGCGATCTGCAGTCCGAGCAGGTCGGGGTTGGACGAGACGGCGGTCCGGCCCGGCGTGGCGATCGTGGAGCTCGTCGGTGCTGTAACCGTCGCGTCGGCCGGCGACGGCCCGGCGCTGCGCGATTCGGCGGTCTCCGCGACGCGTGCGTCGAGTGCGGGCCGGGCGGGTTGGGCTCTGTCCGGCTTGAAGGTGGCCGGCGACGCGGGAGCGGCCGGCGACGCGGGAGTGGCGGTCGCTACTGCCGGGGGCTTCGCGCGCGAAAGGCGAGGCGGTCGCGGGCCGGTCTCGGCTTGCGGCATAGCCAGCAGCAGGGACCGCAGCATCGACGCGACCGGCGAGGTCGAGGCCTTGAAGTAGACCTGGTTCCCTTCGGCCTCGCGCTCGATCAGTCCGGCCGCCACGAGCTTGGCTAGTTCGCGGCTGGCTGTGCCCGGGCTCGTGCCGGCCCTTCGCTGGATCTCGCGGAGGTGGAGTCGGAGGCCCGCGCCCTCGATCAGCAAGGCGAGGATGCGCTGCCGGACGCTGGACCTGCCCAAGGCGAGATCGACGGCGGCGCTGTTCTCAATCATGAGAACGATCGTCCTCATAAATGGAACGAACGTTCTCGAACATCGAACAATCGTTCTCGGGCATGGGACAATCGTACTCAGGCCTGAGAACGGGTCAATAGGGGTATGCCCCAGGCTCGGCGCGCCCGAGCCGACGGTAGAACCCAGTTAGTGGCGCCTATTTTGCCCCGGAGGACGGCTGGCCGACACCGCCAACTCTGGCAGGTTGGCATACTCCAAGCATGGCAGTTCCACGCGCTCGTCTCGACGCACCCGAAACGCCCTTGCGAGGGCCAGATTCTCGGCGTGCGCGAACCTGGCTGGATGCCCAGGCTCCGCGCTATTCGATCCGCCGCTACAGGCTCGTCAGAGCGTTCTTCAGCCTGGTTGCCCGTGCGTTTTCGCGAGTTCGGGTTGAGGGGGTCGATCGGCTGCCTTCCGGCCCCGCGGTCTTGTGCTTCACCCACCAGAGTTGGGCGGACCCGTTCTACGTCCTCGCGGCGGTGCCGAAGCAGCGGCGGATGTACTTCTTCGGCCCCGAGCAAGAAGAAATGCGGCGTGGTGCGCGAAATCGGCTGATGCGCTGGAGTGGCACCGTCGTCCCGTACCGGCCTGGCAAGAGGGGTCTCGTTGCCGCAACCGACCGAGTGGAGTCGATCCTGACCGGCGACGCGCTCCTGGCGATCGCCGGAGAAGGGCGCATTCACGCGGGCGAGACCGTGGTTCTGCCGCTGAAGGAAGGGCCCGCCTATCTTGCCCTCCGTGCCGGCGTGCCACTCGTGCCTGTAGCCATCAACGGCACCGGGTGGCTGGGATTCCGCCGCCTGGTGCGCGTCCGGGTGGGTCTGCCGCTTGACGCGGCGTGCCGTGTGCCGACGCGTCCCGGTGCCGCAGAGGTGGCCGCCCTCACTGCCGGAGTTCAGATTGCCCTCGAGTCGCTCGTGGGCGATTTCGCTGACCAGCCCAGGCCACGCATCATCGGTCGGCTGCTGACGGAGCTGTTCAACGAATGGCCGGACGGCTCGCGGCCGCAGACGCAGGTGCGCAGGCCCGACTTCAAGGGCGTGAGGCCGGGATCCGGGTCGTAGCCCGCCTTTCCGCCGTTTTGTCTCGCCTGACGGCGCAGTGTCTCGACTGACCCCGGCGTGCGGCCGCGTCTGTCCTCAGCCCGCGGCAGCGGGTCTGCGATACTGACGATGATCACCAACAGGAGGACACGTGGGCGCTTCGGGACTGGCATCAACCCCGACTGAATACCGCGAGCGGTTGCGTCAGCAAACGGACGATCAGCTCGATTCCTGGGCCGCGGAACTCATGCGCGACGTGGCCAAACGCCGCGGTTTGGTGCACGTCGTCGCCGACTTTCGCAAGACATGCTCCCTGGACGAAGGGGCGTTTCGGCGTGTCTTTGCGCGCGGCGGCGGCGCTCCGCAGACCGTCGGTCATGACGCCGCAGGGAATCTGATGGTGCCGACGATATCCCTTCACTTTCTCGTGCCAGGATTGCGCGCCGAGGCGGCCGATGCCCGCGATCGATTGATCGCCTATCTGGTTGCCTGTTTCGATGAGATCGTCTACGTCTGAGCGTCCGCGGCCGCCGACGTTCGCGCTCATCGGACTTGCCCGCGTCGTTCATCCCTTTCCTTCATCGCTCGACGCGGTCGCCGCGGGCGGTATCGCCCTGGTCGCCGGTGGCAGCCCCGACGTCGCGGTCCGGCTGGCCCTCGGCATGCTCGGCTGCCAGTTCGCCATTGGGGCGGCAAATGACTTCGCCGATGCACAGGCGGACTCCGTCGGCAATCCCCACAAGCCGATTCCGCAGGGCCGGCTGTCGCGCGGCGCCGTCGGCTGTGTTGCCCTCGTGGCCGCGGCTGGGGGACTCACAGTCGCAGCGACCGTCTCCTGGGTCGTTCTCATCGTGGCCGGCCTTGGGTTGGCCGACGGGCTTCTCTACGACCTCGGCCTCAAAGCCACGCCGCTGGCATGGGCGCCCTTCGCGGTAGGTGTCGGGTTGCTGCCGTTGTACGCGTGGGTCGGCGTGCGGGGATCGGCGCCGCCGGCGCTACTGGGGATCGTGGCCGCCGCCACCCTGGCCGGAGCCGCCCTGGCCCTCGCCAACGCCTACGGCGACCTGGACCGCGACGTTGTCTCGGGCGTCAAGTCGGTCGCGGTATTCATCGGTGCGAAATG
>Ga0302321_100000925_pt1 | contig 25298 bp, 19 predicted proteins | sample Fen_T0_1_FD_202505 | JGI IMG/M metagenome (GOLD analysis project Ga0302321, IMG submission 202505) | Peat permafrost microbial communities from Stordalen Mire near Abisko, Sweden - Fen_T0_1 | ecosystem: Environmental > Terrestrial > Soil > Wetlands > Permafrost | place: Sweden: Abisko...
GCAGGCGGAGGGGCTGCGACTGACCGCGAGCACCCCCCAAAGCAGCGAGACGCCGAGCAAGGCCTTGATGCTCATACCCTGGGTAAACGGCACATACCCAGCAATAGCCAAAAATACTCCCGCTACGCACACCAGGACGAACGTGCTTTGGATCAGCGTCGCCCAAGCGAGCCCGCGCGCCACCGAACGCAGGGTGTCGAGACGCAATTCTGCGCCGCCCGCGAGCGCAATCAGCGACAAAGCCAGCGTGTTTACCGGCGACAGCTCTTCCACCGTGTGGTGATCCACCAGATGCAGGATGTGCGGTCCGCCGATGATGCCTGCCAGCAAATAACCCGAGAGATGCGGCAAGCCGATCGTCTCGAGCAACTCACTCATCAACGTGCCTGCGAGCAGCAAGAAGCCGACCGCTGCCACGGTACCCAAGTGGGTCTCGAGTTCGGGCGCAACGCGGGTCACTCCGTACAGCACGCCGAACGTGACCAAGAGCGACGCCGCTTGGATGGCGCGAGTCGCGATGGTCTTCTTGGGGCCGGCGTGGCCGCTCATGCTTGGCTCGGCAGTGTCGGCTGGGCCTCGCCGGGCGGGCTTTCTGGTTTGATCTCGCCTTGACGAATGAGTGCGCGGCGCAGCGCCGCCGGGCCGAGCCACTCTCCGAGCAGCACACTAACTGCCGCGAGTAGCAGCACCGTGTCGGCCACGACGCCCGGGTGGCGAACCGCGAACGCCAGCGCCACGGCCAAACCGAGCGCACCAGATGACAGCATACTACCGCCGAACTCCAAGCCCACGCCGCTCACTGGTTTGGAAGTGAGCGAAAGTAGCGAACCGCACGAGATACGAGCCAAGATCTTGGCGATCAAGGCGGTGGCCACCAAGACCAGGAGTGGCATCGGTAGCTTGACGTTCACGTACGCGCCGGCGAGCAGTACCACCGGCAAGAGCACTGGTTTCTCCGTCGGGGTGACCATGGCTTTGATGTCGACCCGATGGCGCGACACGATGGCCAAGGTGAGCCCCATGGCGAACGTCGTGCTCAACGGCGACAAATTGAGCCGCGCGGCCGCCCCGGTGCCGAGCAACGAAGTGCCGAGGAGGATACCCCAGCTTTCGTCGCGTCGAAATTCGCGCCCGAGTAAGAGCGCTGCCGTGAAGCCGAGCACCACCCCCAAACCGAGGGATACGAGTACCCGCCCGAGCACCGAGAACGCAGGCAGGGCAGCGCCCGGAAGCCAAGCATTGACGACTGCCAACGAAAGCGCGGCAAATAGCGCGCTGGCGCGCGCGGTGTCCGCCGCCAAATCCGCGAGCGGCCCCTTGGCCCCGTAGCGTTCTACGACCCAGCGCACGCTGTGGCGCGTCGTTTCGGAGCAAACGCTGCCGGCGGTGGCCGCGAACGCGATCACCTCGATCCGTGGCAATGGGGAGAAGTAACTGGCGCCGAAGAAGACCGTGGCAGACACACAGGCGCAGACCAACGCCGACATGGCGATGCCGAGCAGAATATGAGGCACCGGCACGCGCCGCTGACCGACCCGAAGGTAGCTCACTCCGAGCACCAACCCGAGCCAGCTGACGCCGACCAGCACCACCGGTTGAAACGTTTCGACCAGCGAGCGCCCGACGACGGATAGAACTTGCGGGCCGAGCACGAAGCCCAGCACGAGGTACTCGGCGCCGGAAGCCAGACCGAAGCCGCGGATGGCACGCCCGCCAACCAGGATGCTGCCCAAGTAGGCGAGCACCAGCAGGCCGAGCAAGAACGCGATCGCGTTCACTCGGGCACCGCGCGCGAGCGGCCTAGGGCAATCCCGGCCAGTGCCAAATCATTCAGCGCCGCTTCGGCCATCGAGCGACGGGCATCGAGCGAGTCACACAGCGCGCTGAGGCGGTAGACCGCGCCATCGACGTCGAAGCTGAGGAGGTCTAGGCGGGCATCGTGGCCGCATTTCTTGCCGGCTTCGGTCAATACTTCGCGCGCTTTGTCGTGCGGGGCGCTGGCGGACACCGCGATATCGATGCTCAGTCGAGGGTGCATGCCGAGCACCCGCAGCGGGCGGACCAACGACAATAGGTGCGGCACTCGCGTTTCGACGCGGTGCGCGTCCATGAGCCGAACCTCCAGCAGGTTGATGGCCGAAATACGCGCCGTCACGCCGCCCATCTCGGCGAATTCACCGAGCCTCAGCCGGCGTCCGAAGAGCACCGTGATGCCCACGATCGCGGAGGCGAGCAGCGGCGTGCTAGCCAAGCCGAGCGCGATCAGGATGATCGCGCCGGCGCGGCCGAGCGAGCCGTTGGCGTCGCCGGTGACGACCGGTCCTGCAAAGACGAGCGCGGCAATCACGATCGCCGATCGGAGCAGCACGCTGGTTGGCGCGGCGAGATCCGCAGGTAACCAAGGCAATGGCGTTTCGCCGCGGGCGACACTGGCGAAGAACAGCCCGACGAAGCGAACCAGCACGAATACCGAAAGCGCCGCGATCGCCGCGACGACCAAAAGCGGCAGCGCACTCGCCAAGCGCTCCATCAATTGCGAAACGGGCAGGACCACGAACCCGGTCAGGCGCTGCGTGTAGTTGCGCGTAGCGTCGAACAAGGACAAGGCAACGACCAGCCAGGCGTACGCAATGGCGGCCTGCCCGAGCCACTTTCCCAAGCTCAGGGCCATCACCGCGCTGCTGCGCAACGTCGCCGGGCGCACGACCTCGATCTTCTGCACTTTGATGGACAGCTCGCGATCGGGGCGAGTGTCCAAGAATTCGCGGGCCGTTTCCGCAAATTCGCCGAGCTTTCTGACTAGGTAGAACGCGATCAACCCGAAGAAGACCAAGAGCGAGATCGAGAACACGCTCTTGGCGACGGCAGCTCGCCTGCCCTCGGAGTCGAGCGCCTCGCGAAGCTTGGCGGTGACTCCTGCCGAGTACACCTCGAGTGAGGACTCCCCCGCCGCGTTGGCGTCCTCTTGGCCGAGTTGGACAATCGGGATCTGGCCAATCCGAATCACCACCACGTCGCCTTCGGGTTGACGCGTGAGGGCTGCCAACTTGTCGGCCTTGAACGCGCGCTGAAGGGCATCGCTCGCCTCACGCGCGCGTACTTCAGCGGACTTGTTGGCGCGAGCGACGAGCAACGAGAACACCGGCGCGTCGCCCAAACGCACGACCGCGGAAGCCGAACTCGGCGCGGCCGATCCGCTGGGCGCCGGCGACGGGGACGCGCTCGGCGGCAGCGCAGGCAGTTCACTCGCGGGCGGTCGGGCCGTGGCAACAGGCACCGGAGGAGTCGGAACGGGTGCCTGGAGGGGCTCCGTCGACGACGCGGGCGCCTGCTCCGGGGCGGACGCGGCGGGGGCGGATGCCGGGGGCGCGGCCGATGCACTGAGCGCAGCCGATGCCGTCGACGTCGCAGCAGCGGATGCCGAAAGCGCGGCGGATGCCGAAGGCGCGGGCGATACCTTGGGTGCCGCGGGCGCAATCGTGGCCGGATGGCGCCCAGAGGATGCCGGTATATCGGCCGAGCCGCCGGCGGCCGCCGATTGCGCCTGCAGCCTCGATGCGCCGACCAGGCCGATGACCAAGCAGAGCCCGATGCGCAGGAACCGGAGCCTCCAAACACGCGCCGACGTACGGGAACTATCTGAGGATCTCACGCTGGGACTGCCAGCTTCGGTCACTGGATTGGCAACTGCAAGCACAATCAGGCTCGATCCAGGCCCTGCGCGAGTGGCATGCAAATGCCCACATCGGAGCCGGCAAGGCATGGCGAAAATTTTGCGACGAGGGTAGCTTACGCGCCCCTGATGACGACGATTCAGCACCCGGACCGCGTGGTCCTGCACATCGCAGGCAATGACCGCCCTGGCGTTACTGCTCGCTTGGCAGAAGTGATTGCCGAAGACGGGAGCGCGCAGCTCATCAACATCGGACAATACGTACTGCACGGCTACCTGATGCTATCGGCGATCGTCGACATTCCTAGAAATTCGTACGCGCTTCGAAAGCTGCTGTTCGCGGCGACGGACATGGGGCTGCGCTTCGAAGTCACGCCATTCCGTAGCGAATCGGAGCACGACGTACACCGCGACGTGAACTCGCTCAGCGTTACCGTGCTCGGGCCGTTGCGCGATGGAGTAGCTACCGCCGCGATCACTAACTTCATGGCCAAGCGAGCGATGAACATTCGCGAAATCCGCTCCCTCAGCGATCACGAACTGGACGGACTGGAGCTGATCGTGGATTGTCCGGCGGGCACGGCTCTCAGCGCAACCGAGCTGAGTGATCTCCGCGGTCATTTGCTACGCTTGGGCATGGACCTCGGTGTGGACCTCGCCGTGCAGCGCGACGACATGTTCCGCCGCAGCAAGCGGCTGGTCTGTATGGACGTCGATTCCACCTTCGTCAAAGGGGAGTTCATCGACGAGTTGGCGGAGTTGGCCGGCTGCAAAGAGCAGGTCGCCGGCATCACGGCGCGCGCGATGCGGGGCGAGATCGACTTCAAACAGGCCCTGGCGGAGCGTGTAAAGCTGCTCGAGGGCATGCCCTTCGAGCGGGCGCGGTCGCTGATCGAGCGCTTCGAGCTCACCCCCGGCGCCGATCGCTTCGTGAAGATCTTGCACAGCCTGGGTTTCCACGTGGGCTTGGTCAGCGGTGGGTTCACCTTCTTCGTCGACGAGTTGAAGGCTCGCTTCGGGCTCGACTTCGCCTTTGCCAACGAGCTCGAGGTCGTGGACGGCAAACTTACCGGTAAAGTACGGGGCACGATCGTCGACGGCGAGCGCAAAGCCCAAGTATTGAGGGACATGGCCCAGGTGTACACGTGTCGCTTGGAGCAGACCGTTGCCATCGGTGATGGCGCCAATGACATCTTCATGCTGCAGACCGCCGGCCTGGGCATCGCCTTCCGCGGGAAGCCCAAGCTGCAAGAGGTGGCGGACATGAGTCTGAATCACCACGAGCGGCTGGACACGCTGCTCTACTTGATGGGCTTCAATTCGCGAGACTTGCGCCTGGCATAGGGCTGCGGGAACCGCGGCCGAAACTAGAACGTCCTCGGCTCGCTAAGAGCAGCTCTAAGGCCAACCGTGAAGGCTGCTCTAAGGCCGTAGGCTCATCGCTGCGGCTACCTTCGTCAGATCGATGATGCGCCGGGCGACGCTCACGTCCACCAACAAGCGTTCGAAGCGTTCTAGGTCGGGTGAGCGCCCGGCCGCGAGCGCGTCGACCACCGCGTCGGCGATCATCACCAAGCGCACGTGCGGTACGGCAATCGCGTGTTCATCGTGATGCGCAGCACAAGCGTCGACGATTTCTGTCGGCAATTTCCAGGCCATTGCAACTTCGGCACCCGCGGCGGTGTGGTAGCGCTGCACCAACTCGTTCACCAGTTTGGGGTCGCTCACCTTGTTCGGTAAGCCGTCCAAGATCCGGTAGATGCGCGCCTCGCCGATGTCGTGGAGCAAGCCGCTCATGTAGTCGTACTCGCTCTCGATTTCGAGCTCACGAGCCGCGGTGCGAGCCGCCACGGCCGCCACGACGCTGCGTTTGAACGACTTCTGCACCTGGACTTGGTAGCGCTTGAGCCCACCCGACGAAGCCGCGTAGACGACCTGAAACAGCAGATCTCGCGTGTTCGCAAGGCCCAGACGCACGATCGCCGATTGCGTGGACGAGGTGAGCAAACCCCGCCAATACGCGACACTATTGGCGACGGACATGAATCGCGCAGCGATTGGCGGATCCGTGTCGACCAGCTCCGCCAGATCGTTGATGCGAGCATCCGGATCGTTGGCTAGCCGCAATGCGGCCTCGGCGACTTGGGGTAAGACGGGCAATGCGGCCCGGCCCGTGCGTAGGCGCTTGACCAGCTCGCGCTCGGTCTCCGACATTTCGGGTGTCGGTTCAGCCGTCACCATCACGGGCACGATGGGCTCGGTAGGCTCACCCGAGGGGGCCTGGCTGGGCATGAAATCCAGGAAGCTGGTCACCCGGACCGCCTTTCCCAGCCGATCAGGATCGGTGGCTCGGGCGGTTGATTCGGCGACGGCGCGCGCGGAGGGTGCAGCGAATCTTTACCTTCGAGCTCGGGCAATGTTTCACCCGGAGGAACCATCACCACGCGATTGCGGCCACCTCGCTTGGCCGCATACAGCGCCAGATCAGCGCGGTGCACCAACTCTTGCGGGGTCTCCTCGAGTTGTCGAGGGTCGAAGACGGTCGTACCGATGCTGATCGTAACTCGGCTCGGTCCCGGCGAAGGCGGAACCATTTCTTCTACCGCTTGGCGAAGCCGTTCGGCCACCAAGCGCGCCGACTCCGGTCCCGCGCCCGCGACGATCGCCACGAACTCTTCACCGCCGTAGCGCCCGATGATGTCACCTGGACGTAAACCGTTCTTGATCACGCTGGCGACCGCGATCAGCACGCGGTCGCCGCTGTCGTGGCCGAAGCGGTCGTTGACCTGCTTGAAGTGATCTAGATCCAGGAACAGCACTCCGAAACGTTCGCGCGCCTGGCAGCGCTGCCGCACGGTCGCCTCGAGCGAGCGTCGATTGAGGACGTTGGTCAAGGGATCGATTTGAGCGTCACGACGCAAACTGTCACGTTCGTCGCGCAAGCGCTCGAGCGCATCGTAGAAGCGCTTGTTCCGGAGTTGAACGCGAATGCGTGCACGCAACTCGACCTCTCGGATCGGGTGCGCCATGAAGTCGTCCGCTCCGGCCAAGAGCCCCCGCGCCGCGCTGTGTTCCTCGTTGTCGTCACCCAAGAGCAGTACCGGGTAATGGCGACGTGGGTCGCTGGCCCGCAGCTCCCCGCACAACTCGAGTCCGCTGCCGCTCGGGAGCTCGACCGCGAGCAGGATCAAGTCGGGTTCGTACTCCGAGGTCAAACGCAGCACCTCGTCGCCGTCCGGCAAGTACACCGCCTCGTAGCCCTCGGAATCCAGGATCTTACGCACGCGCGCGCGCCGCTGTTCGTCGGGATCCACAACCAGAATGCGCCCTGCGCGCTCGGCGATCGGCGGGTTGGTCGAGAGCCGCAGTGAATCTGGTGTCGGATAGGGAAGCATTCTCGCTATTGCCGCGCGCGGCCTGTGCATCATAAACGGACCGCCGCTCAGGGGCCTAAGTCCAGGTGTACCTTAGTTGATATTGGGGTGCAGTCCCCCCGGCCCTGAAGAACGCGTTTCTTCGACCGTATTGGGCAAAAGCAACGATGTTCTGGAAGAAAGCGAACGTGACCCCAGCCCCAGGCGCCACGCCCGAGCCGCCGAATCGGGAGGACGCCGCGCTCGACACTGTTGCGAACCTGCTGAAGGCATTCGGTGAAAACGCCTTCGACACCGACAATGTCAGCGCCGCGGAGACGCGGGCCGAATGCGAGGGCTGGGCGCGCAAGATCACCGTCGGTAGCGGCAAGAATGGCGAATCGGATAACGGAGAGGGCAGGCCCTTCAAGCGGGATTTCGGCGGCGTTCGCCGATATTTCACGGCTCAGCGCTCGCACGAACGCGAGTTCGTGGGCCGCAGCCTGGGTAACCTGCGCGAAGCGGTGCACGCCTTCGCTCGCTGTCTCACCACCACGGTGGGCGAGGATCGCGCGGCCGACGAACGTGTCGGGGCGCAGCTCGGCAAGTTGATCGGCGCATTCCAGTCGAACGATTCGCAGACCATTCGCAGAGAGGCAGAGGGCATCGTAGTCGTCGTCCAAGAGGTGATGGCCAAGCGCTCCGAGAGCCAAAAACGCATGCTCGGCGAGCTCAGCCAGAAGATTGCCGATCTACGCGACGAGCTGCAGGAAACGCGAGAGAAGGCTGCGCTCGACCCGCTCACACAGCTGTTCAACCGCGCGGCGTTGGACGCGCATCTCGATCGCGTCGCAGACCTGGCATTCTTGCTCAGCTCGAACCCTTGCATTTTGATGATCGACGTCGACCATTTCAAGAAATGCAACGACAGCTACGGCCACCCAGCGGGCGACGAGGTCCTACGACGCGTCGCCGACGGCTTGGTTCGGAATTTCTTGCGCCGCGAAGATTTCGTGGCCCGCTATGGCGGCGAAGAGTTCGTGGTCGTGATTCCAGATTCCTCGCTGCACAATGCCGAGCAGCGCGCAGAACGCGTGCGTCAGTCTCTGGCCGACCTCGAGATCGAAACCGGCAAAGGCAAGATCCAGCTCACGGTTTCGATTGGCTTGGCGTCGCTCTCGTCGGGGGATACCGGGGCCACCTGGCTGGCACGCGCGGACGCGGCGCTGTACGAGGCGAAGGGCGGCGGCCGCAATTGCGTGCGAGTGGCCCGCGAAAACGCCAGCGCGGTCGCATCGATCAGCCCGGCCCGTTCAGTGCGGCCCGGACCGCGGTCCATCCCAGCAGGACGACCCTGACGGACAAGCAACGGTAAGACAGTCGAAGCCGTCAGTGGCCGTGGCCGCCGTGACCGTGGCCGCCGTGACCGTGGCCGCCATGATCATCCGCCGGAGCCACGTAATCCGCAGGCTTCGTGCCGCCCTCACCCCAGAAGAACTTCTCGAGCTCGGTCATCCAGACGCGCTGGCCCTGTTCGCTGGTCACGTCCAGTCGGTACTCGTTGATCAACATCTTGGAGTGCTCGAGCCATTGCCGCCACGCGGTCTTGGACACGGTATCGAAGACCTTCTGCCCGAGCTCGCCTTTGAACGGGGGCTTCTCCAGACCTTCTGACTCTTGACCAAGCTTGATGCACTGAACGGTTCGCGACATATGACGCGCAATCTTGCCGCGGGCTGGCCGCCCGTCAACCCGGAACGAGGGCCTTCGGGTAGGGCTGCTCGACGATGAGCGAGAAAGGCACACCCCCACGATAGAAACGACCGCTGATCTCTGCCGCTTGGCGAGCGCGTGCCGCGAGCACCACACCGACGACCAGCGCGACCGACGACGCTTTCTGACCGGCCGCGTCAGTCAGCACGTCGCCGTCTTGCAAGCCAACCCCCAACGCCGAGACGCCCGATAGCAACAGCCCGCCCGGGTGCAGTGCGTTGGCTTTCACATATACGGCGCTGGGCATGGCCCGGCGGGCCGCCAAAGCCAAGACCTGGGCCGAGGAAACGCGGATTCCGTGCTGCGCCAAAACTGCCCGCGCACGCACTGGCTGACGCCCACGTTTGACGTCGAAGGACGCGCCTTGCACGTTCGCTGCATCCTCGATCGGCGGCTCTGGATCGCCCGGCAAATTTCCTGCCTGTGTGAAAGCGGGTGCTGGGACTATCGCGACCAGCCATCCCGCGATCCTCTCTCCCAGGGTGTCGGCGCAGGCACTCGACCAAGCTCGCAGCGCAAACGCCGGAAGCGCCAACACGAGCAACACCACTCCGACCGAGGAACGACCGAGTAAGCCGATCCCGGACCGCGAGGCGAGCGCGCTGGACACCAAGCTACGATACCACGGGTACTACGTACGCAAGCGCCAGTTTCCAGGGAATGTGCGGCCGATCTCGTCGCACGTCGGATCGGTGACGATCAGCTCGGGCTTGGCATCCCGGCAGTAGAGGATGCTGTTCTGCCTAAATGTGCGACCGAAATTCAACGCTTCGTCACGCTCGATGCCGTGCACCAGCCAGGCGGGCTCGCGCCAGACCCCCTCGGGCTCCTCGTCGTAGCCGACACAGTGCTCGACACGATAGCAGCCGAGGATGAGCAGATCGCGCATCACCTGGTGGCGGCCGTCGTTCACTCGCCGCGGGAGCAACATGGAGCGTGGGTTATAGGCCGTAAGGAGCGCGAACTTCGACCGCAACAGCGGCGGTAGCGACTGGATATCTTTGACAATTTCCCCGTCCATCGAGACTCGGAGCAGGCCTCCGTCAGTGGGCAGCTCATAGACGGTTGCAAAGTAGGCGCGGAGGAGGTTCTGGTCCAAGGCGCCGGGGATGTAGCACGGCTCGGGAGCGCACGAAAACTAGGGTCTGCCCCTGAATTCATGTCCTCCCGTGCCCGTGCCCGTGCCCGCTCTCACTTCTGCCCTGGATTTTGGCTGCCTCCGAGCAGCTCGCGTGCACCAGTGCGGACCGACCCCGGCACTTCTGAAGCACCCGGATGCCGAGCACGCGCTCGGGCACGTTTGCGGGGGCCCGAGCAAACAGGGACAGGCCCTGGCTCAACGCTTGAAGCGATACCCCACGCCGCGCACCGTGAGCAGGTGCTCGGGATCCGCTGGATCGGACTCCAGCTTGGTCCGCAATTGGAGTAGGAAATTGTCGATCGTGCGTAAAGTTCCGTGGTGCCCTGCCCCCCAAACTCGCGTCAAAATGTCCTCCCGAGTCAGCACTCGCCCCGAGGCCTCGACCAAACACCAAAGAACGTCGAATTCAGTTGCCGTCAGCGGTACGAGCTCGGCGCCCTTGAGGACTTGCCGCATACCGGAATCGATCTCCAGGTCCCCCGCGCGCACCACGCGTTCGGGAGCCTGGCGAGCGATGCCGTCACGGCGCAAGACGGCCTTCACCCGCGCGAGGAGCTCCGCCAAACTGAAGGGCTTGGTGATGTAGTCCTCCGCGCCAAGCTCGAGGCCCATCACCTTGTCCATTTCAGCGCCGCGTGCGCTCAGCATCACCACCGGCACGTGGTTACCTTGGCTGCGGATGGCCTTGACCACCTCCAGGCCGTTCATCTTCGGCAACATCACGTCTAAAATCACCAAGTCGACGTTGGCAGACACTGCTCGGGCCAGACCGTCTTCGCCGTCGATGGCAATGCTGACCTCGTAGCCTTCGGCCTCCAGGTTCATTTGCAGACCGAGGGTAATACTGGGGTCGTCCTCCACCACCAAGATGTGCCGTTTGCCGCTCGCCGCCATTTACCTGTCTCCTCCAGCCTAATGTTTGAGCGTCGGCTCGACCACCGGCAAAACGAGCGAAAATTCGCTGCCCTTGCCCGGGTGGCTGACTAGCTCTACTCGTCCGCGGTGGGCCTTCATCACGTGCTTCACGATTGCGAGGCCGAGGCCGGAACCTTCACGTTCCCGCGAAAGGCGATCGTCCAGACGGTAGAACTTCTGAAAGATTCGCTTGTGCTCGGCGAGCGGAATTCCTGCACCATTGTCTCGCACCGTCAGCCGCGCCTCGTGCTCGTCGAACGTGACGAACACGTCGATCTTTACGGGGTCGCCGCCATATTTGTCGGCGTTGGTCAGTAGGTTGAACAGCGCGTCCGAGACCGCGCCGCGATCGGCGCTGACCAGCAGGGTTTCGGGTGGCAGCTCGACGTTCAGCTCGATCGAACGCCGCTGACGCACGGTCTCGAAGGCCTCCAGGGCGGTCGAGATCACCGATTTCAGATCCGTCTCGCGAAAAGTGAACTCACGCCGACCGCTCTCCATGCGGCCCCAATCGAGCAGTCGATCGATCAGTTCCTGCAAGCGAGTGCTCTCGCGTGCGAGCCCTTCGATGCATTTCTGTTCCGCCACGGCATCTCCGCGACGCAGTTCCAGCGTCTCAGTAAACAAGCGGATGGACGTCAGCGGAGTACGAAGTTCATGCGAGACTTTGGAGACGAAGTCGCTCTGGAGCAGCGACAAGTTCGCCTCTCGGCGCACGAACACCCACACCAGCACCACGCCCGTGACGGCAGCGCCGCTGAGCGCCATCACCAAAATACCCATCAACAGGTTGAGCCGCGCCTCGCCCAAAAAGATCAGGACGACGCCCGAAGTGAGGAGCAGTGAGGACGGAACGACGACCAGTGAAACCAGTAGAATCACGATCCGGCGGTAGCCGAGCGGGGTCGTATCCCTGGATGCCATGAGCCGAGGGGGACTATAGGCAGAAAACGGAAAAGAAGAGAGGATGCGCCTGCGTCGGACTTTCGTCATGCCGGGCTTCCCCACAGGCGGGCATTCGAGTTACATTTTGGAGCTCGATCGAGTGCCAGCGCGGTTCTGCCCGACACGATGACCAACGAAGCCTACATCGGGGAGTTCGACGAAGCTGCCCCCATACCTGCCGTCGGCGAGGTCATCGCCGACAAATACCGCGTCGACTCGGTAGTCGGCACTGGCGGCATGGGCGTCGTGTTGTGCGCCACGCACCTCGGCCTAGGGCAGCGCGTTGCCATCAAAGTGCTCACTGTGCCGGAGGACAACGAACGGCAGGTCGAAGCGCGAGAGCGATTCTTGCGCGAAGGGCGCGCCACTGCAGCGCTCGTCTCGGACCACGTCGTGCGCGTCTATGACGTCGGGACTTTGGCCAACGGTGCACCGTTCATGGTCATGGAGTTGCTGCGCGGGCAGGACCTCGCTCAAACCTTGCAACAGCAGGGGCCGCTGGGCATCGAGCTTGCTTGTGACTGCGTGCGCCAGGCGGCCGAAGCGATCGCCTGCGCGCACGCGCACGGCATCGTGCACCGTGACCTGAAGCCTTCGAACCTCTTTCTGACGCAACGCAGCGACGGTTCCCCGCTGGTCAAAGTGCTCGATTTCGGAATTTCGAAGGCCACGAACTCGGAGCAGGAGCAGGTCACCGGCGATCTCACGGCCGAGCGAAGTGTGCTCGGCACGCCTTTTTACATGTCACCCGAGCAAGTGCGGGACGCCAAGAAAGTCGACTCGCGCACCGATATCTGGTCGCTGGGGCTCATCTTGCACGAGCTCTTGTCTGGCTCGCCCGCGTTCGAGGGCACGACTCTGCCAGGAGTCTGCGCTTCTATTGCCGCCGATCCGCCGGCCGCGCTGCGACTGAAGCGCCCCGAGGTGCCGGTAGAAGTCGAAGCCACCGTGCTCAAGTGCCTGGAAAAAGACCCGGCAAAGCGCTTCCAAACGGCGCGCGAGCTGGTCGAGCGACTCACGCCGTGGGCCGGCCGCGTAGAAGGCGGCGGCATATCCTCACCGTTGAGCGATAAAACGATCCGCTCATCTTCACCGCTCGGGTTCGAACTCTCCGCACTTCGAGACGGTTCGACCGTCAAGCTGAGCCCGCCCTCGGACACCGGCACGCTCGCGAGTGCAGTGTTCACCCGATCTCGACCTCGGATGGGCGAAGCAAAATCGGCCAGCGACTCCAAACAGGAAGCAACACTGGCCGAGCTCCCGCTCGGGAAGGCAGCCACGACGCAGGTGCGTAGCGCCACTAGCCGTCAGGCTGCCGCGCTCGGCATGGGCGCGCTGCTGCTGCTTGCCCTATCCGTCTGGGCGCTGCGGCGCCCCGGTTCGCCGGCGGTCGCGACGCCCGCGCTCCCGTCCGTGCCGAGCGTTCCGGCGCCGGCTCCCACGGTGGCGGCAATCCCCGCGAATGCTGCGTTCTCTTTGCAGATCGAATCGAACCCCGGCGGCGCGGACGTATTCGAAAGCGACGTCCTTCTCGGTAAGACGCCCATTCGAGTCAGCATCGATGCCGCGGGCCTCGTCAACGGTCCACGCACATTCACCGTCCGTAAAGCCGGCTACTTGCCGTACACCGTCGTGCAGGGCACGGCGACGAAGGACGCGCGCGTCTGGGCTGAGCTCGCCGCCGAGCCCAAGGCCACGGCACCACGCCGGCCTATCGTCAAAAAGTCCGTGCCCGCAGCGCACCCAGTGCCAGGCCAGCCGGTCAAGTCCGCCAACGACATTTTCATGCAGCGTTGAGCAGCCACCGCGAATTCTGACTCATGGCTAAGTCGGTCGAAGATCGCGGCCGAGGCGCCCGGATGGCGAGGCGCGACGAAGGCGCAGACTGCGGGTATGTAACTCATGAGCAACGACGCCAGCCGGGATGGCTCGGGCGCGAGATCGATCGACTTAGCCATTCGCGGGCCCTAAGCTGGGCCAGTGACGCGTTCACTGCCGCAAATTGCGCTCTTGCTCGGCGTGTTGCTTCTGGCACCGAGGCCGGCGGCGGCTGATGATTTGGCGGACCAGGCCGAGCTCGAGTTTTCGCTCGGCGCGGAGGCCTACCAGCGCGCCGACTACAAGCTCGCGCTCGAGCACTTCCTGATCTCGAACCGGCTCGTGCCCAACAAGAACGTACTGTTCAACATCGCTCGCAGCTACGAGCAATTGAAGACTTATCCGGCAGCGTTCCGCTATTATTCGCTGGCGCTCGAAGGCGAGAGTAACCCCGAGTCGAAGCTCCGTATCAGCACTGCGCTCGCCCAAATCAAGCAGTACGTGACCGTGCTCCGGGTGACGACCCGCCCAGTCGGGGCAACACTTTATATCGATCGCAAAGATCTGGGCGCGCGCGGCTCGAGCCCGCAGCTGTTCGGGCTGTCACCGCAGGCGTACAAGTTAATCGCAGAGTTTCCTGGTTACGAACCAGTCGTGGTCGACATCCCTTCGACGGCGCCCGGGCAAGAGCTGAATTTGGATTTGGACCTGAAGCCAATCCTGGGTGACGTATCGTTCATCGGCGAGGTCGGCGCCCGAGTGAACATCGACGGAGAGCCCGATTCTGCGGCGTGTGTCGTGCCGTGCGCTCGGTCGGTGGCAGCGGGGACACACGTCGCCAGCGTGACCCGCGCCGGATTCCACGATGCTCGGCAAACTTTCACGGCGCGCGCGCACGAGCGCGAGCAAGTCTTGGTTAGACTCGACCCACTGATGGGCAGCGCGCTGATCAGCACGGATGAACCGGGCGCTTTGGTACAAGTCGACGGCCGGGCGAGCGGATTTACGCCAGCGATTGTCCGGCTCCAAGTTGGCATGCACCGCGTTCACCTCGAGCTCAAAGGGTTTCGTGCGGAAGACCGACAGATCGGCGTGGCCTTGAACGGCGAAACGCATCTCGACGTCGTGCTCGCCGAATCCGAGGAGGTCGTCGCTGCCTCGCGTGCGATCGAACAAGTGGAAGATGCTCCCAGCTCGGTGACGCTGGTCGGCGAGCGCGAACTCTCGGCGTTCGCACCCCCGACAATCGCCGAAGCCGTCCGAGGGGTGCCGGGCGTGTATCTGTCGGACGATCGCAGCTACGTCACACTGGGCATGCGCGGCTTGGGCCGACTGGGAAGCTACGGGAATCGCATCCTCGTCACGTACGACGGGCAGCCGATGAACGACGATTGGATCGGGTCCTCATACGTCGGCTACGACGCGCTGACCGATCTCGGCGACGTCCAGCGCATCGAGGTCGTACGCGGTCCCGGCTCGGTGCTCTATGGCACGAATGCTTTGTCCGGGGTCATCAACGTGGTCAGCCGCGACCGAGAAAAGCCTGGAATAACTGCTGGAATATCCACGAACCAGAGCGGCGTCGCGCGGGCGCGAATACGAGGTGATGCGGAGTTCGGCAAAGACGCCGGCGTCTGGGCGTCCGTCGCCATCGGACGGGGGAACGGCAGACAATTCCGCTTCCCCGAATACATCGGCAGCGCGGGCGCGGAAGATGGGGTCGCCCACGACGTGGACGGCTTCGAGGCAGGCACGTTCCGGGGTCGTGCGTTTTGGAAGTACTTGTCGCTCCAGTGGTCCGCGCACAGCTATGAAAAGCACCTACCGAGCGCCGAGTTCGGGACGCTATTCGGTGACGCGCGAACCAAGCAAACCGATCGCAGGAGCTACGTCGAGCTGCGCGCGGAGCCGCATGTTTCCGACACCGTGACGGTCCTGTCCCGTTTGCACTGGAACCATTACACGTTTCGAGGCGCCTACCCGCGCGAAACTACCATGGATGGCGGGCTCGAGATCGACACCTTCCGAGGCTCTTGGGTCGGCCTCGAACAGCGCATCGAGGTCAGGCCAACCTCGAGGCTGCGCGTGACTCTGGGCGGCGAGGGACAAATTCACTACCAGGTCGAGCAGCGGGGCAGCGACGACGACGGTGTCTTCTTGGACGACAGCGGCAAGAAGGGCCGGCCATTTCAGGTGGGCGCGTTGTACGCACTCGCGGACGCCACGCTGAACTCGCGTGCACAGCTCTCGTTCGGAGCGCGGCTGGACGCTTATTCGACCTCCGGGACGTCTTTGAACCCGCGCGCCGCGCTGATCTTGAAGCCGTACGCGACCGGCAACACCAAGTTCATCGTCGGGAAAGCCTTTCGCGCTCCGAGCATTTACGAACTCTATTACAAAGACAGCGGCTACACGCAGGTGCAGAGCCCGCACCTCAGCCCCGAATCACTTTATTCAGTGGAAGTCGAGCACGCGCATCGCTTTTCGGCCGGTGTGGTAGCGACCGCCGCTGGTTACGGCAACTATGCGGCACGTCTGATTTCGACCTTGGGCAGCGGCACGCCGACAGACCCGCTGCACTATGCGAACGAGCGATCGCCGTTGGTGGTGTTGGGCGGCGAGTTCGGGTTGCGGCGTGAATTTCGGCAAGGGGCAATGTTTGCACTGAGTTACGGCTTCTCACTCACGCGCTTCCTGGAGACGAACGGCGCAGGCGATTTGTTGTCTCTCGCGCAAGCCGCGAGCAAGCGCTCGGTCGCCAATTCGCCTATCCACCTGGCGTCCGTCAAAGGCGCGCTTCCGATCATCAATCGTGCTCTCACCTTCGGCTCGCGACTGACGGTAGAGGGCCCGCGCTTCGATCGCTACGAAAACACGGCCGACCCCGCGCAGGGCAAAACCGACTCGGCAGTAATTCTGGACCTAGTCTTCAGCGGGGAGGAGCCCCGCTACGGGGTGCGCTACGCATTCGGTGTCTACAACGCGCTCGATTGGCGTTACAGCGTGCCCGTCAGCACCGAATTCGCGCAACGCCGCATCGCCCAGGATGGGCGCAGCTTCTTGGCCAATTTGGAGGTCAAGTTCTAACTTTCTCACAGACGCAGATCCACCACGAGTGCCCTAAGCACCTCGGCGACGCTCGCTGCCTGGGCCGGACAGCCGCGCGACCGGTACGGACTCTCACCGTCACTGAGCTGCGCGACTTGACCGAGCAACTGATTGCCTTCGGCTGCACCCTCCACCAGCGCCCGCAACTCCCCCGGCAAATCCGCGTCCTCCGGGGAGAAGCGCAACGAAGCGCGCACGTAGAAGCCGAGCAAGTGCGCCCACGCGCTGCCCTGATGGTAGGAAAATTCGCGTTCCTCACTCGTGCCAGAGAAGAAGCCGATGTAACGGTTGTCGCTCGGCGACAAACTGCGTATCCCGCGCGGACTCAGCAAATCACTCTGGACCCGGTCGAGAATCGCGCGCGTCTGCGTGGGGTCGAACAACTCCGGATCGATGGCAAGGGCGATCAAAGCGTTGGGACGAACGCTCGGGTCTGCCCAAGCCTCGTCGGTGTCTCGCGCTTCACTCACGACATCGTAGGGATAGTCGGTCTCGTGGCACCAGAAGCGAGCGCGAAACGCGGCACGCGCGCGGAGCATGGTGCGTTCGGCCAAATCGGCGAGCCGTTCGTGGCCGTACTCGCGCGCCAGCCCCGCCAGCGTCTCAGCGCCGCGGGTCCACAAAGCTTGCATTTCGATGGCAACTCCGCGGCGCGGCGTAACCAACTCCGGGCCTACGTGCGCGTCCATCCATGTCAGCGCGACGCTGGCGGCGCCGTTCGCGACGAGGCCCTCCGCCGTCAACCAAACGAAGCGCTTGCGGCGCGAACGCACGCGCAAGAACGCGCGCACCAACGCTGGGTACAGCTGCTCTTTGAGCAGCGGGTCACTGGCGGGCAAACGCAGGCGCAACTCACGGGCGACCTCGAATAGCCAAAGCGTGGCGTCGGGCACTGGTTTTGCGCGTTTCTTGCCGGCAGTCAGCAACGTCTCTGGCAACAGCCCAAAGCGCAGTTCGGACAGGACCGTGGCCAACGCGCGCCGGGCTAGGTCCATGCGCCCGCGCACCAAGTGCAGGCCGACCAGGGACAAGACCAGATCCCGGGTGTAGACAGCGTGCCAAGGATAGCCCGCGAGGATCACCGGATGCTTCACTGCGTCCGCGCAGAATTGTTCGGCCGCGACGAACAATTGCCGCACGCGCGGCGGGCGCGATGGCCCAGGATCTTGCGCAAGCAACGCCTCACGAACCTCAGCCTGCAAATCGACGGGAGACTCACCGGGCAAGGCGCCGACAGCGATCACCAGATGCGCCGTTCGACCGGGCTCGAGCGCGAGCTCGAAAACGCCCGGCGTCCACATGTCTTCTTGAAAGGCGTTTCCCAACCGCCGATCTTCCAGGTACTCGAAGCGACGCCACCAGTCGGGCGAGCCCATGAACACTCCGTCGTGTTTGAACGCGATCGGAGGCAGTTCCGAGATTGGCTGCACCTCGACGGAGCCGCCACGGAGCAGCACGACCTGATTCATGGCCCCGTGCTCGACCATCAAACCTTCGACCGGCCGGAGTGGCATCAGTGGTCGCATGCTGACCCGTGCCGGCAAGCGACCACGCCAAGTGTAGCTGATGATCAGCGCGTTGCGACCGCGCGCCAAACACATCGTGCGTTCGAGAGTGTGAGCTCCGAGCCGAAACACCCAACGCGGCAATGGATCCTGGGAAAAGCTCTGCAGCAGTCGATAGCCTGGCGTGGGCGCGACGTTGGGGAATTGATGGGTCGCCAAGCGGTAGACGCGGCGACGGTCGTCGTCGACCGTAACGTTCGTCTCCGCGTGGCTCACGATCACGTGCCGGCCAAGAGGCGGCGCCAGCGCGGCGATGAACGCCCCGTGATGACGACGCGTGTGCATCATTGCGATGGTGCTCATCGAGTAAGCTCCGGCACCGTTGGTGTGGAGCCACTCGCGTTCGGCAGGGAGCAGATCGGAGTGCGTCTCGATGAACGGCCAGGGACCCTCTGCCGCTCCGCGTCGTCCGTCGCGCGCCTTCACGCACACCCTCGCGTCGCGAGCTCCGCCTCGGCGGCGGCTCGCAACACGGAGCGAGACGGCGAGGCCGAGAGCCACAATTCGATCGCCAAGGCGGCTTGTGCGACCAACATCCCCAGGCCATTTTCCGCTGCCAGACCGCAGTCCTTCGCACGCTGCAGAAATGGCGTCACGGCGGGATTGTAAATCAGATCGTAAGCGAGCGCGCTCTGCGGGATGTGTTGCCAGGGCACGATTTCCGCCAGTTGCTGACCATCACCCGCGCCCGTCATCCCGGCGCTGGTACAATTGACGATCAGATCGATGCGCGCGGCTACCTCACGCAGCCGTGAAATCGCGCGCGGATCGCTTTCGGGCCAAGCCAACGGAGTTACACCCTGGGCCACGAATTCCGCTGCATGCGGCCACTCCGCTTCGGACACGTTGGGCAGGAATTTTCTGGCGGTAAGCGACACGCGATCCGCCCCCGCATCTTCTGCCGCGGCGACGACCGCCGGTGCGGAGCCGCCATTGCCGATCACCAAAACGCGGCGCACCGAACCAGCCAAACGCTGGAATTCTTGGGCCAGCGCCGGGACGTCGGTGTTGTGCGCGACGATCGCGCCATCGGCACCACGGACGAGTACGTTGGCAACGCCCACCCGCTGCGCCGATGGGGCCACCAGGTCGGCCAGCTTGAGAGCCAAGCGCTTCCAGGGAATGGTCACGTTTGCTCCGGCAATCTTCCCGCTCCGCAACTCTTCAACGCTCTTCACCACCGCAGCCTCGTCCGGGCAATCGACGAGCTCGTAGCGATGCGGCAAGCCCAGATCCCGATAAGCGGCACGGTGAATCACGGGCGACAAGGAATGAGCCACGGGGTGGCCAATCAGCACGAAACTCCGACTGGCGGCGGCAACTTTCACGACTCGTGTCCTTCTACCCGAGTTCGCAGGCGTCCGCGGCCCAAACGCAGGCTGAGTTCGTCGCCGACCCTCACGTCGTCCACCGTGCGAACGGCACGCCCGTCCGCGCGCGTTGCAATCGCATAGCCGCGGCCCAAAATGCTGAGCGGTGACAGCCCATCCAGACGCGTCGCGGCGTCCGCCAAGCGCGCTTCCGCGCGCGACAGGCCGCGACGCGCCGAATTCTGTAAGCGAATTTCGAGCGGGCCGAGATCGGCTCGCGCGCTCGCCAACACGGCTCTCGGATGGCGTGAATAGAGCCGTCGGGTGAGAAGCTCCAGGGTCGCGCGACGTTCGGCTACCACTTCGGTCGCGCGTCGACGCAGCCCACTAGTCAACTCGTCGAGCTCTTGCTGTCGTTCGGCGATCGTGAAGCGCGGGTCGGACAGTCGCGCGCGTGCGCGTTCGATCTGCCCGCGCCAGCGCAGAATGCGAGCCATCGCCGCGCGCTGCAGCGCGCCGTGCGCGCGTTGCCAAGCGGCCGCACGCGCGCGCCCTTCGGGCACGACTAATTCGGCGGCCTGTGATGGCGTGGCTGCACGCACGTCGGCGGCGAGATCGGTGAGCGAAAAATCGACTTCGTGTCCCACGGCGCTGACCACGGGCACGCGGAAACGCGCAACGCGGCGGACGACGCGCTCGTCGTTGAACGCCATCAGATCTTCTCCAGAGCCCCCGCCGCGCCCAATCACCACCACGTCCAGGCCGGGATAACGCTCGATCAAATCCAATGCGCGCACTAGACTCTCTGGAGCGCCTTCACCCTGAACGAGCGCGGGCGAAAGCACGATTTTCAGGTCACCCCGCCGAAAAGCAACGCTTACGATATCGTGGAACGCAGCGCCCGAAGGGCTGGTCACGACACCGACGACGTGCGGCTCACTGGGCAGCGGGCGCTTTCGTTCGGCGGCAAACAAGCCCTCCGCGGCCAGGCGCTGCTTGAGCTGCTCCAAAGCCTCGAGTAAGGCGCCTCGACCGGCGGGGCGAACTTCATTGACTACGAACTGCAAGCGGCCCCGGGGGGCCCAGACGGTGGCTTGACCGATCAGCTGCAGGCGCGCGCCCTCGTTCAGGTGACGACGCGCCCGCAGGGCATTGAAGCGGTACATCACACATTCGATGATGGCGTCTTCAGCCTCGTCCTTGAGACTGAAATAAACGTGGCCGCTGGGTGCACGTTTGAGCGAGCTGACTTCGCCTTCTACCCAAACCCGGTTAGAGGCGTCCTCGACCGAGCGACGCAAGCGCCTGTCCAGTTCAGACACACTGATGACCTCTTCTGGTCCGCGCACCGGGCGGGGTATACCAGCGAGCGCGCGCGTAGGCTCGGCAATTGTGCCCGGCCAGGCGGCTAGCGCGGAATATTCGCTGTTCCCTGGCTGCAAATCGTGCGACTGACGCTCATCGATCACGACACTCGCGTGCCGGTCTCGTTTCAGTTCGCTGACCACGGCTCGAGTCCACAATGCTTATGTCGTGAGTCCCTCGCGCGCCTTCGAGGGGCAGATTGGTGCTATTCGCATTTTGCGTCGAGCGACACGGCGGGGCCGGGCAGCCATCAAAAACTCCGAGCGATCGAAGCGCACGGCTGCCGGCGCAATCGAGAGCGCACTTTCTCTCTGCTGAACTACCGCCGCTGCAGGAATGGCAGAGATCGAATCGAAATCCGACCACGCTCGTGACTCGAAGCTCCGCGGGACATGAGCAAGAGCCTTGTCTCTCAATCGGCCGCGCAATCGTGCAGTTCCAGTTGCCTGTTGCGAACGGGCGCGCCGGGTTCACCGCTGATCGGCAAACAGTGACAGTGGAGTCGAGATACTGCCATTGTCTTTTCGCGCGCGATCCGCGACTGGTCGAAACAATCGAGCAACGAGAGCGGCTTGCCAGCCCACCGGCCGCGTGTGATAGTCGGACCACGAATGTCTCACTGCGGCCACACGCCACAGTCATCGCGAGCCGGCGGTCGAGACCTCCTCGAAGCCGTGCGTGAAATCGGCGTTCGGACCTTGGTCGGGTCCTTGCACCTGCGCCGGATGTGGCAACATACGGAGCGGCGGCAGCACCACGGCGCGGCAATCAGAGTTCACGAATGAATCCGCGCAACACGTTTTGGCTGCGTCTCAAGCAAGCCGCATTCGAAGAAGTCGAGCCGCTGCTGTCCAGGCGCCTATTGGCCCAACTCGCCTGGGGGTTTCCGCCGCAGACCTTCAGCCGTACGCGCACCGCCTTGCTCCGCAGCGCGGGCGTGAAGATCGGGCAGAGCTCGCTGGTGCAGGGGCCGATCCGCATTACGGGGGACGGCAACCCGTGTAAGCACATCTCCATCGGCACCTTCACTCTGATTAGCGGCTCCCTTCACTGCGACATCGGCGCGCCACTACGAATCGGCAGCCGGGTGCGGATCGGGCACGACGTTTCGCTGCTCACCGTCGACCACCGGGTCGGCCCGGAGGCGATGCGCTCCGGGGAGCGCAAGTTCGGTCCGATCGAGATCGGTGATGGCGCATGGCTCGCGTCCCGCGTGGTCGTCCTACCCGGGGTGTGCATCGGCGCGGGAGCGATCGTCGCCGCCGGCTCCGTCGTGACCCGGGACGTACCGGCGAACACGTTGGCCGTCGGGGTGCCGGCGCGCGTCGTACGTGACCTGAGCGGTCTCGGGGACTCCGAACCGCACGCAGATTTCGAGGCCCCGGTTTCGAGTCGCCGATTCATGTCCCAAGCTTGAGCCAGTCGGCTCTGGCTCGCGAGCGGGCGGGGTTTCAGGCATGCTCCCGGGTGAACTCGATGAAGCGGGTGTTGATCGCAAATCGCGGCGAAATTTCGGTGCGCATCGCGCGCACGCTGCGCGAGCTCCAGCTCGAATCGGTGGCCGTATTCACGGCCGAAGATCGGCAGGCGTTGCACACGCGCAGCGCAGATCGCGCCGCGCTTCTGCGTTCTCCGCTCGGTTACCTAGACGCCGAAGAGCTGGTCGCGGTCGCGCGCGCCACGGGCTGTGATGCGCTCCATCCAGGCTATGGTTTCCTGTCGGAGAACGCGGAGTTCGCTGCCGCTTGTTGGACGGGAGGGCTGTGCTTCATCGGGCCCCCTCCGAGCGCAATCACCGCCATGGGCTCGAAGCAACGCGCGCGCGCGCGCATGGAAGCCTCGGGCGTCCCGCTGATTCCGGGGGGTGACGCGCGGACTCTATTCGAGGCAACAGCGACCGCTGCGCGCGTCGGCTATCCCGTGTTGGTCAAAGCCACGGACGGCGGCGGCGGTAAAGGCATGCGCCTGGTGCAGAGCGAGGCCGAACTTGGCTCGGCGCTCGAACGCACCCGGAGCGAGGCCAAGAGCGCATTCGGCAGCGATGCCGTGTACATCGAGAAGGCAATCGGTAACGCTCGTCACGTCGAGATTCAAGTACTGGGCGACCAACACGGAAGAGTCGTGTCTCTGTTCGAGCGCGACTGCTCGATCCAACGCCGCCATCAAAAGGTGATCGAAGAAACCCCCTGCCCGGTGCTCAGTCCCGTAACGCTCGCCGAGATGGGCGAGGTCGCCGTGCGCGGCGCCAGCGCAATCGGCTATTTTTCTGCCGGGACCTTCGAGTTTTTGCTAGCGCCGGACGGCAGTTTCTATTTCTTGGAAATGAATACGCGACTGCAAGTCGAGCATCCAATCACCGAGCTCGTGACCGGTCTCGATCTCGTGAAAGAGATGCTGCTGATCGCAGCTGGCGAGCCACTCTCGTTCGACCAAGTAACGCGCCGTGGGGCTGCCATCGAAGTCCGGCTATACGCGGAAGATCCAACCACGGGCTTCCTGCCGAGCCCGGGCAAACTCTCGCTCTGGCGCCCCGCCAGCGGTCCCGGGGTACGTGAAGACTCGGGTGTGTTCGAAGGCGCGCAGGTGAGTTCGAATTACGATCCTCTGTTGTCCAAGCTGTCGGTCTGGGGGGAAGACCGGAGCCAGGCGCTCGCGCGCATGCGGCGGGCGCTGAGTGAATATGCGATCGGCGGGATCCAGACCAACTTGGCCTTCTTGGCACGCATCATCGCGCATCCCGATTTTTCCGCCGGTAACTACGACATCGGCTTCGTCGCGCAAAACCTGAACGAACTCTTGACGCGACCGGAATGCGATACGGACACCCGCTGGCTGCTGGCGGCCGCCGCGGCCGCCGCCGCACGTGCCGTCGACGACGCTGAGTCGAGGGCCCGCGAGCCAAGCGGGCAAGGGCTTTCGCCTTGGCTCCGCGCGCAACGCAGCTCGCTCAAATGGTGAGCTTTCGGCTAGACCTTTTTGTATTCTTCGACGAATTCCCAATCTGCGATCAGCTGTTTCTTGAGTAGTAGTGACAGCAGCGCTGAAAACAGCGCTTCCCAACGCACGTCATTGCCTAGGATTTCCGTGGCGTCCGCCCCGTGCGAGACAGCGCGCAGGGCCGCGATCAGATCCCGAGCGGTCAGGTCATTCCCTTCACTGGCCGTGGGCGAGGGCGAGACGGCTGTCGCCTCCGGCGGCTGAACAGCTGCTTCTCGAGCGGGCAAGTTCACTTTGGTCCCATCGAGCAACGTCAATGTCACCATCCTCCCTCCGCCCTTCTTGGGCAATGGCATCGAGATCTCGCGGGCTTCGATTTGGGGTGCGGAGTCGGGCGGCTCCGAGATTGGTCGTTCGCGCGCGACTTCGTCGAGCGACGGGGGCGGCACCGGTCTGACCGAGGCGACCGTGACCGGGGGTGCCTCGCTCGGTTTCACGACATGCATCGTGCCCGGTATCGGCGTGGCGTCACTGGATGTGCGCTCGAAAGACGAGCTCTTCTGCGAGCGACCGCCGGCTGCATTCTCCGCTTCGACCTCTGCCACTGCCTCCGAAAGTGACGCCGTATCCTTACCCACTCCGTAGTAGACCCGGATCGCAGAACGAATGTCGGTGGGCGGCGCAATCATCGCGCGTACCGGCAACCCGGCCCATTGTCCCACTTCGCGCTGCGCGGCTTCGTCACTCGGATCGTCCATGGCGACGTACAGCGTTTCTCCGAGGCCACGCACGCGCCGCACGAAGATCGGCACCAAGCAATATTTTTCTGCCAGCTGATGCGAAACCAGGTTCAAGAGCTGACGAGAAAAGTCGATGTGGTAAAGCGAAACCCAAGGCACGCTGAGTTGCTGGCTCAGAATTTGGGTGACCTGCGTTTCAGTGACGAGCCCGGCTTCGACCAGCATCGTGCCGATCCGCCGACCATCGCGCTTCTGGGCAAGCAGGATTTCCTCGAGTTGCGCACGGCTGACAATCTGAGCCTCGACCAAAAGATCGCCCAGCCGGACGCGTGCAGGAACCATCAAGCCCAAATCTTAGCGCAGTCGCGCGGAGACTGGCAGTTTCTAGCGTTTTCTCGGCACGGCGGCGGCAAGACGCATGCGGGGAAGCCTGCCGAAAGGTCGGGGTCACTCGCACACGCGCAGCAGGCCCGGCGCACGGCCAAGCGGGGGTCTGGGACCGGCTCGGCCTCCGGTTTCCGGCGGGTGCCGACAAAAGCGGCCGGTTTCCAGTTTTCCGACGGGCAAAGGCTGGTTTGCTGAGGCAACGCTGGCTTAGAATGAGGAACCTGTTCATGGTTCGGTCGGGTCGCTAGCGTGCGCGCGAGCCACCTCC